>Ga0307476_10000282_pt1 | contig 44441 bp, 41 predicted proteins | sample atmos_gasesECM2C_2_FD_203314 | JGI IMG/M metagenome (GOLD analysis project Ga0307476, IMG submission 203314) | Hardwood forest soil microbial communities from Morgan-Monroe State Forest, Indiana, United States - atmos_gasesECM2C_05 | ecosystem: Environmental > Terrestrial > Soil > Temperate... | reverse complement strand
TGGTGGACATCTAAGCCAATGTACTTCACACTCTCCATGGGTGTTCCTTTCGTTGGGCGTAGTTACTGTTCCTCACAGCAACTGCAGCCTACTCCGAAAAGGGGCGCCCTTTTATATTGCGTGGCCCGTTCAAGCCCGCTTTCGGCTTGAGTGGGGCAGTTTCTATAGCCGGACAAAGTCTTCCTGCCGCACGCTCGCGTTTTCGTGCTATCGACTCTGACTCGACCTCGACCCGTCCCTCACAGCCGGTTGCGTAGCAGCGAAAACTACTCCACTCCCAGTCCTCCGGACGTTCGCATAACCCAGCCTTCACCGGATTGCGATGAATGTAGCGGAGCTTCTCCACAAATTGCGGATAGTTGCGAATGTTGAAATCGTAGTACCGCTTCTGCCAGAAATGTTCCGCATCGCCAATCAAACGCCGCGATACTCCTTGTTTTAACGACTTCAGTGCATCGGCCAGCGCATCCTGTCGCTGCTCGCTAAGCACCGGTCGCCCATTCAAGCCGACGAATAGCCCATTCAAGCCGTCCTTTGGCTTGAGTGGGGCAGCTCCACTACTAGACATATCTCGCTGCGGTTCGCTAAGCAGCAGGTGGACATGCTCCGGCATGACGACGTAACCATAAACCCGAAGCCTGAAACTGCGCCGCACCCGCTCCAACGCTGACTCGAAGGTTCGTCGGCTTGCGTCCGTAGTCAATAGCTGATGGCGGTGGTAGCAGCAAAATGTAACGAAATGACTCTGCCCGCTCTGCTGAAAGCGCCTTAGTCCCCATGGCATGAGGACAATCTAGTTTGTTCGCCTGACTACGTCTGTGAAATGCGAACATCCCCACTCAAGCCAAAACCGGGCTTCAGTGGACCACCCGCCATCCATCGAGACGCAATTTCTAGTTTGTCATCCTGAGCGAAGTCGCGCGGAATCGCGCGACGCAGTCGAAAGCCTGCCCTGAGCTTGCCGAAGGGGACCCCATGCCCGCCGTCACAACCACGGACCCCGCAAGGCGTCCTCCCTCTGCCGCCCATGGCGTTGCGGGGTGGGACCGCGGAAGAACGTCACACACGTCAGTATCGAAGGGGGCGGGTTCTATAAAAGGGGATGTCAAGTATGTGATTTTTAAACACAGAGGGGGGCGTGATGCCCAGCTTTCCAACAGAAGGAAAGCTGGGGCAGCCTTTTTCATAACCGCGACACACGAAAAAGTAAAGCTATGCCAGCCCCGCCTGTAGAAATCTGCATGCGCGAATGGCGTCATTCCCCGAGCTAGGCTAAGCTAAATGGAATAGGCCCCTCTGTCCCCGAATTTCGACTCAGGAGAATTGACGTGCGCATTCATATGAAAGCTGGCGACCTGCAGATCAACGCCGAATTACTGGACCAAGGCTCTTATGTCTCGCGTTCGACGGATCAGCAACTTGCCACCCTTCAAGTTCGACTGCAAACTGGCGTCCCGAAAGAGAAACAAGTGATCGAGGGCTTCATTAAATCCGGCGGGGTCGTCGAGACCGATTGGGCAATGCCAACGGCACGACGATGGCACATCGGAGACCACACCAACAGCTATTTCAACGATTCTCCCGTGACCACATACACATGGCAGTTAGTGGAGCATGAGGATCTGAAGATAGAAAAGTTAGCGATCGACGGGTGGGAACTTACCCCATACAAGTACAGGGAGGAGTTCGATCAGACGGGTGTGTTGACTGCACATGCGCGTGTGGAACTCACTGAGCCAGACGAGAAGCGGCTACGAGCATTACCAATATATTTCCGGGTTGTTCGCAAGGGCATTAATGACAAGCCACGGGAGATGCGATTCGGCCAGATTCTTTGGTCCCAAAAAGATGAAGGTGGCAATTATCGGATGCAACTCATTTTGGTTGATAAAGCCCTGGACGACAATCGGCCAGCACATGGCTTCATGGAGCCGCAAATCTCGAACGTTGTCACTGAAGCGGCCATCCTACGGCTAAGGCTATCAGCACTTCTTGAAAAACTCGAGGGTAAAGGCATGTTGTCAACCGAAGAAGCTACTGCAATTCGGGTTGTCGATGAAGAAAGCCTTAAGAAGGAACTTCGGCACAATGATCAAGTTGGGGACCTTGACGAGTGGATCGGAAGCGAGGAATAAGAAGCTGAGGTCGTCAGAATGGACGTTCAGAAGTCTGCCGGAGGCCTGGCCCCGGGCGGGTTCTATAAAATGGGATGTCAAGTAAAAACACTTTTTCTTTGCCGGGAGGTGTTGTTTTTCTTGGCATCCAGCCCTTTTATAGAACCCGCCCAACTCATTTTTTGATAATGTATGAAATCTGGATGTTAGGTGGAATGCCCGTATCAGGGGTAAAGCTGACCGAGTAAGACCCAACATGTGCAGGATTGGGTCCAGCTCTCCACGGGGTTCCTCCCCAATTAGAGTCGCTCCCTTTCCAACCTAGATCATCTAAAATTACTGATCCCTGAGGAGTCGAGACTCCACCGGAGGTGCCTACCTGTGCGACGGTAAGTGCCCCGCGAAGAAAACGACCTCTAAGGTCCGGAAGCTGAAAAGTTGAAGACCCATCTCCTCTTCCATATGTTTCTTTCACGGTTGCAAACAATTGTGCGTATTCGCCTGCGCGATTAACAGTGGCGCCGTCGCAAAGGGCCCATCCGGGTGGGGAAATTGTACCGACAAAAGAGAAAATAGTCCCCGTAGGGATGATGCGCTTGAGAGATTCAATATCTCCTCTAATTCTGGCTGCTTCAGCTTGTGGGAGTTCTGGGTCCCATTTCTCTGGAAAAAATAGCTGCAAGCTGTCACCCGCCGTCTGAACTGTAATAGTGGCTCGTTGAAGCACTTCATAATTGGCCCCATCCCTTTGTGCCGCTGTCGGCGCGAGCCTTTCGCAGTGCACATTGGTGAGGGTTGTGGTCAGGGCGTGCGGGAGCGTTACCGGAGCCGCATCAGAACCCGAATACTTGCATTTGAAACTCTCGGTAGGAACACCTTGAAGCATCACGGTACCGACCGGCCCCGAGTATTTGATCTTGATGTCCACAGTTCGATCGTCGGGTGTTATTGACGGCAAAATCTGTACCGAGTTCGACGCCATTGAGTTGCACACATTCCACGCTGTTAAAGCCGGGGCAAAAATGTCTTGCGCCTCGTCAACATCATTCCTGTAGCTTTCAGCAGTTTCCTTGTTTGTGGTGCACCATTGATTCAATCGTTCCTCTCGTTGCGATCTGCTATAACTTGCGTTTCCAGAGCCCTCACCATAAACGGTAACCTCAACTGCAGCCAGTTGTGAGTCGGTCATCAATCCATAGTTCTTGCCACAATTGTTGTAGTACTTCATGGCAGTAGCTGCACCCTGAGACTTCGACGATCTCACGTTGCGAATCCCATGCGCGATAAGTGAGTTACAATCTTGCGCAACCGCGGTAGCAGCCACATACAGGAGAATTAGACAGGTGTTGAGTAGTCTTGCTGTCATAGGTTCTTTCCTCACGTTCTTGAGATGAACGCGGATCATCGAAACTAACTCTAAAGGTACACGCTGTCAATATGTCTTGGTGTGAGATAGGATTTCGAAAAAGGGGGGCTGGCTGTGATCTTTCAACACGTTGTTCCCCTTCTTAGACCCTAGGAACACCGTAGCCGCAGGAGGGGTGTGAAAGTGCAAATCGGCTGTATCGATTTGCAAGGCGCGGACTTATCGTGCCGTCTTTTGCACGGCTCGGTGTCAAAACTAAGTCCAATCAACCTGGTTTCGATAGGTACAACGTCTTGAGGGATCACAGGTGCCCCATCCTTGCGCGTTTTTTGCGCAAGGATGGGAACCTCAGAGATGCCTTTACTGCAGCAGCGTCCCTCCGTTGCCGTTCGGTTCTTCTTCAGGCGCCAATACCACAGCGGCGGCCACCTTGTCACCGGGCTCCATGTGGAGTAAGCGCACGCCCTGGGCGTTGCGGCCGGATTCGCGAATGGTTTTGGAATCCATGCGAATGATTTTGCCGTAGTGGCTGATGAGCATGACCTGCGAGGACTCATCGACCAGCGCAATGGCGACTACCTTGCCAACGCGTTCGGTCGTCTTGATGTTAATCACGCCCTTGCCGGCCCGGTTGGTGAGGCGGTATTCGTCGGCGGGGGTGCGCTTGCCGTAGCCGTTTTCGGTTACGGAGAGGATGAGCGTGCCTTTCTGCGTGAGGTCCACGGTTTCGCTGGGCGCGACATCGGCGTCGGCCGCAGCCGCTCCCTCAACCGCGGGCGCGCCCACGGGAGCTTCGCCCGGCTTTGGAGTCACGGTCATTCCCACGACGTAATCGCCTTCGTCCAGGTTGATGCCGTTCACGCCATACGCCGCGCGGCCCATGGGGCGAACGTGATCTTCTTCAAAGCGAATGGCCATGCCTTCGTGCGAGGCGATGAAAACGATCTGATTGCCGTTGGTGACGCGGGCGGCGACCAGTTCGTCTCCTTCTTCGATGTTAATGGCGTTGATGCCATTCGAGCGCACGTGCATGAACTCGCGAAGCTCGGATTTTTTCACCAGGCCGTTACGCGTCGCAAAGAAGATATATTTACTTTCTTCTTCGAGGTTGCGAACCGCGAGCATGGTGCGAACGGTCTCGCCGGGTTGCAGGCCAATCAGGTTGCCGATGTGCTTGCCGCGTCCGGCTGCGCTGACATCGGGAATTTCATAGACTTTGAGCCAGTAGACTCGGCCCTTGTTGGTGAAGATCAGAATATAAGCGTGAGTCGAGGCGATGAAGAGGTGCTCGACGAAATCTTCCTCACGCGTCTTCATGCCGGTGCGGCCGCTCCCACCGCGACGCTGCATGCGGTAGGTCGAGATCGGCGTGCGCTTCATGTAGCCGGAGTGGCTAAAGGTGACGGCGACTTGTTCATCGGCGATTAAGTCTTCGAGAACGATTTCGGCAGCTTCGTCTTCAATGCGGGTACGGCGCTCATCTCCGTAGAGCTCTTTCACTTCTTCGAGCTCTTTGATAATGACGGTGCGAAGTTTTTTCTCGGAAGCAAGAATCGATTCGTAGTCCTCGATCTTCTCGCGCACTTCTTTCAGTTCGTTGGAAATTTCATCGATCGAAAGTTTCGTGAGGCGGTGCAGTTGCAGTTCGAGAATGGCTTCGGCCTGGCGCGAGGTGAAAGGCTTTTCAGGATCGAGCTTGGGCGCGCGGCCCGTGGTGTTGATCGTGATTTTCTTGCCGCCGAAGTACGCGACTAAATTTTCGCGGGCGTCGGCGCGATTCGCGCTGGCGCGAATGATCGTAATCACGTTGTCGAGATGATCGAGGGCGTTGAGATAGCCTTCGAGAATGTGCTCGCGGTCCTTGGCTTTCTGCAGTAAAAAAGCGGTGCGGCGGCGGACGACTTCGACGCGGTGATTGATGAAATGCTTGATGGCCTGAATCAGCCCCATTTCGCGCGGCTGTCCGTTGACCACCGCCAGCAGGATCATGGAAAAACCCTCCTGCATGGAGGTGTGCTTGAAGAGCTGATTAAGAACGATTTGTGGTTCGGTTCCGCGCTTTAGTTCGATCACGATGCGCATGCCGTCGCGGTCGCTCTCGTCGCGAACGTCGGAGATATCTTCGATCTCTTTGTCGTTGACCAGTTGCGCGATGCGCTCGACCAGGCGGGCTTTGTTCACCTGATATGGAATCTCTGTGACGATGATGGCCTGGCGATCTTTGGAAATACTTTCGATGGCGGCTTTGGCGCGCATCATGAAGCGGCCGCGGCCGGTGCGGTAGGCTTCGAAGACTCCGGCGCGTCCGTGAATGATGCCGGCGGTGGGGAAATCCGGGCCCTGCACGAACTTCAAAATTTCGGCGAGTTGCGCGTTGGGATCGTTGATGAGCGTGATCGTGGCATCGACGATTTCGGTTAAATTGTGCGGCGGAATTTTTGTGGCCATGCCGACGGCGATTCCGTCGGAGCCATTGATCAGCAAGTTGGGAATGCGCGTAGGAAGAACGTCAGGCTCAACTTCGCTGCCATCATAGTTGGGGCGGAAGTCGACCGTATCTTTGTCGAGATCTTCAAGCAGCGCGGTTGACACTTGCGCGAGTTTGGCTTCGGTGTAGCGATCTGCTGCGGGAGGATCTCCATCGACGGATCCGAAATTTCCCTGACCGAAAATCAGCGGGTAGCGCATGCTCCAGGTTTGCGCGAGGCGCACCAGTGCATCGTAAACAGCGAGGTTACCGTGAGGATGGTACTTGCCCATCACGTCGCCGACGATGCGGGCGCACTTGCGCGTGGCGCGATTAGGCTGCAGCCCCATCTGGGCCATCGTATAAAGTATGCGGCGGTGCACGGGCTTGAGTCCGTCGCGAACATCGGGAAGAGCGCGACCGATGATGACCGACATTGAATAATCGAGATACGACTTCTTCATCTCGTCTTCAATGTTGACGGGCTGAATGTGCAGGGCGCCGGGACTGCCATCGCCGGGCGGCGTGGGAGGAGTCAGTGGGAGCTCGGGATTTTGATCGTCTGCCATAATTTAGCTTCTAGCTCTTAGCTGCTAGCTTTGATCGGCGCTAGCTTTAAAGTGGTTCTAAACGATTGCATCTACAGGCGGTTAGTTGATTTATGACTATTGATATTCTACCACGAAATTAGCGCTCATCGCGAAGAGGTGCACCATGTTTAGAACGCGATTTAAGAAGGAAATCGTTGCGGAATTCTTGCCTCCTGCCCGGGCCAGAAAAAAGCAGAGAGTCATCATTTTATGCGATGGAATGCCTTCGATTCCACGCAAGCAACCGTTGGTTGAGTTTCTCGCTGCGAAAGGATTTTGGGTGGTGTATCCGCGATACCGCGGAGCTTGGGAGAGTGGTGGCGAGTTTTTGCGGCGGTCGCCGCATGAGGACATTCTTGACGTTGTCGATGAGTTGCCGAACGGCCTTGTCGAAATTGCGTGTGGCCGGCAGTTTCCGCTAACGCCCGATCAAGTTTTTGTGATCGGTGGAAGCTTTGGCGGGGCGGCGGCGATTCTGGCTTCTCTTGATTCGCGGGTAAGCAAAGTCGTTGCGAGTTGTCCGGTTACAGATTGGACGATTTTGGATCGCTCGGAGGAGGTGGAAACCTCCAACAAGAATTACGCCGCGTATATTCGCGAGGCGTTTGGCAATGGATATCGTCTTTCCGATGCGAATTGGGAAAAGCTGCGGAGCGGGAGTTTTTACAGTCCGTGGCATCGGCGGGCGGAGATCGACGCGGCGAAGGTGATGATCTTTCACGCGATGGACGATCCGCATGTGCCGTATGAGGGAAGCGTGCGGTTTGCGAAAGAGACGGGAGTTGCGCTGAAGACAGTCAGGCGCGGCGGACATTTGAGGACGGAGTTTGTGGTGCGAAAATATTGGGAGGGGATCAAGAAGTTTTTCGATTCGGATTGAGCTCCGCTCGACTGGACAGCCGAGAGCCTGCCCTGAGCTTGTCGAAGGGGCGGCTGTCCCCACACAGCCCGTCTTCTCGCATACTGCTGGTAGTGGCTGAATTTGACCTTGCGCGATTGTAGCAATGGCGGGGAATTGCGTGTAATCAGTCCTTGAACAAGGCAGGAGAAGGGACGGAAATATCTAGTTTCTTCATTCCTTTGTGCGTAGTTTTCAAACGCTTTTTTACCTTATTGAGGTCTTCTGAGATCGGGAGATTTTCGGGAGTGATACCGCTATTCGCGATCATCGTGCCACGCACCATGCCCCCAATATCCTTAGCCGTAGCTTCCAGCGCTTTCTGGCCGCGTATGCCCCTGCTTTTTATCCTCTCAGAGGTCTGGGTAATCCTGAAATAATTTCCGGCAAGTTCGGTCGTCCCCATGAAATCATATAGGGTTCCTTCGGGAATGCCCTTTTTTAGGATTAGGTCGTGGAGGCTCATGTTATACATACCGCGAATGCCCGCATCCTTAAAAAACGCGTAGCCATATTGATGTATTCCGGCAGCTTTCGCCACTCCGCTCAGCATCTTTTCCCCGGTTCTTATCTCATCACGCAACTCCAGTCGGGGCAGATCATCCTCGGCAATCGCTTTCTCGATGATGCTCGATGCGATAGCCGCAAAGTATATTTTTAGGGCGGACACTTGTGGCTTCTTATCATCCGCGTGCATTGTTGTTAGGAAACAGGCGAACCTGCTTAATCGGTAGCTGTGAGTTAGCCTGCCATCGATTCGACAGTGGAAGGGACGAACGCGTCATGGATTTGGATTCCGAGCTGGGCGCAAGATGCAATTGCCTTGTTGATAACCCTAGAAAACGAAGCGTAATTCTCATAGCCGAGTTGTTTCATCAACTCATGTGCATCCCAGTGGCGAGTCCCGTTTTCTCTGGCCGAATTTTCAAATTCCTGGAACGGAAGGATGCTAGTGTCGTTCGGCATGGGGGTATTCTAACCCTCATGCATCCTCCGAGAAAAGCGGATTTTATGCCCCATTTGTGTAGCATTTGAGCAACTCGGCTAGAGTCCACACATGGTCTGCAAGTCCCCGCTTCCATTGCCGGAGTCACGCGCAACGACGAATGCACGCGGCAAAAATTATAGTGCGCGAAGTGCAGGGGGCAGGCGGCTTTTGCGGCTGGTTTTGGTGGAGGCGGCGTCCGCTTTTTTCCTCCTCTCTTCGGGCCATCCCATTTCCTCAGCGGCGAGTCGAAATCCATCCTCTAGGGTAAAGAGTCGCCTTCGATTCTCCTGGGAAGGGTTTTGATCGCAGCGCTGAAGCGCTACGCCACCCAAAGGCGATGTCTCTTCCGCGGCTTGCGTGGCGGGCATAGGGATGCTTCGACTCCGCCGCGGGACTTCGTCCTCGCGGCTGCGCTCACAGCATGACAGCGGGGAAAAGCAGAGGGCGACAGTGTCATGCTGAGTAGAGCACCGAGAAGAGTGAAGCGATCTCGGTGTGGAGTCGAAGCATCCCTACCCTCACCACGACTGCGTTCGTTACAGAGCAGCCCCTGAGGCTGAAGCCTCGATTCCTTTGATACGATCTGATCGCAGCGCTGAAAGTGCCGCGCTACCCAAAAGCGATGCCTCTCCCGCAGTTTCTGTGGCGGGCATAGGGATGCTTCGACTCCGCCGCGGGACTTCGTCCTCGCGACTCCGCTCAGCATGACAGTGGGGAGGATGCGGGCGGGCAGAACAGTGTCATGTTGAGCGGAGTACTGAGAAGAGCGCAGCGATTCTCAGTACGGAGTTGAAACATCCCTACCCACCACGATTGCCTCGTTAACAGGCTGATGCAATCGGGACAATCCTCGCCACGCGATCCATGATCTTTTTATTCTGCTCGGACTTCTTCAGGTCGTAGGTGGCTTGCAGGCGCACCCACAGTTCAGGCGAGCCGCCGAACAAGCGCGCGATCTTCAGACACATCACCGCCGAGAGCGGTTTGCGACTGGCGAGAATACCGTGCAGCATCTGCCGCGACACGCCCAAGGACTTGGCCGCCGCCGTGACCGACAGGCCAGCCGATGGGAGCACGTCCTCCCGGAGAATCTCGCCCGGATGAATGGGCGGCAAGCCGTTGCGTTTCTTCGCGGCTCCGTTCTTAGTGATAGTCCTCAAAATCGACCTCCTGTGCTTTGCCGTCAGACCAACCGAACGTGATCCGGTAATTGCCGGTGACGCGCAGCGACCAGCGTTTCGGATCGCCGTGCAGGCCGTGAAAACGAAACCCCGCAATGTTCAAATCTTCCGGCTTGTCGGCCAGTTCCAGCAGTTGCAGAATGCGCGCGCATTTCCTGATAACGTCGCTGCCAATCCGCCGAGTCCTTCCCGTGAAGTAGAGTTCTTCAAGTCCTTTATGGCGGAAGCTCTCAATCACTCCTTAAGTGTAAATTATATGGTTTACAGTGTCAATTAGCTCAGGCGGAGGCGATTTAAACTTCGCGTTCTATCGCAGCGCTGAAGCGCTGCGCCACCCAAAAGCATGGTCCGTGCCACAAAGTAAGGACCTTCGAGCTTCGCTCGGTCGGACAGCCGAGGGCGGCTGTCCCCACATAACCCCGTTTTCTCGCATGCTGCAAGTTCTTTCACCGTTGACAGGCGAACTGGCTTCGCAAATAATGTTGCGCAACTTTGGACCCAGTTGTCTCCCTGTCCAGCTAGGTCTCCATGGCTTTCTTTCGGTTCGGTCAAACCCCGTCCTTCGTCTAGCGGAGGTGTCTCGCGTGAAGAGAAATACAAACCCAGGGGCGATTTTGCCCGGCGCGAAGCCGGATAAGGAGAGCGGTATGCAAAAGCTGAAATTTGGGAAGATTGCTTGTGTCGTTGCTGTATTCTGCGTCGCGGCCGCGGTGGCTGCGTCCGCACAGACATTTACCACGCTGGTGAAATTTAACGGGACGCCACAACCCGCGAATCCCACGCAGTTAGTGGCGGGCATCGACGGAAATATCTATGGCGTGACGCAGGCCGGAGGAACAAATGGAACCTCCTCGACGGGCGGAACACTTTTCCGCATGACTCCGGCAGGCAAGGTCAGCGTTCTTTATAGTTTTTGCGCGCTGGCCAATTGCGCTGACGGCACCACTCCGAATGGCCTGATCCAGACCGCCAACGGAAAATTCTTCGGCACCACCGCTTTAGGTGGCGCGTCGGATGCCGCGGTTTGCGCCAACGTCGGTACTGGTTGTGGCACTTTCTTTGTGATCGGACCGGGGCAACCACTGACATCGCTGTATAGCTTTTGCTCCCAGACTAACTGCAACGATGGCTTCTTCCCCTGGGGCGCGCCTCTGGCAGTGGGACGCAATGGAAATATCTATGGCACAACAAAGTTCGGCGGCGATCTCAATGGGGATAATAACTGCGCGTGGGGGTGCGGAACGATCTTCGACATCACACCGACGGGCACGCTCACTACCTTGCATGTCTTCTGCTCGACGCCGACTTGCCCTGAGGGGTCAGGGGGGAACGGCTTGACGCGGTTCTCGGATGGCAACTTTTATGGCGCCACCCTGGACTCGCTTTCGGGCAACTTCGGCGGCGGACTCTATAAGATCACCCCAGGCGGAAGCTTGACGGTGCTCCATACTTTCGACCCGGAAGGAAACGGCGACGCTGAACCTACTCCGCCAATTCAGGCGGCCGACGGGTCCATCTACGGGACGGTCTACTATGGCGGGACGAACGGAGCCGGCTTTTTCTACCAGAAGGTAGGGGGCAAGCTGATTACCCTGTACAACTTTTGCTCTCTGGCAAACTGCGCGGACGGAGCAGGTCCTAATCAGGTGATTCAGGGAAGCGATGGGAACTTCTATGGAACTACCACCGCCGGAGGGACAAGCACCAACTCTGAGTGCAGCAAGGCGCCCTGCGGCACGCTCTTTCAGATCACGCCGACGGGAACGCTGACCACTCTGCACAGCTTTTGCTCGGAGACGAACTGTGCCGACGGAAGATTTCCGCAGGGAGCGCTCATCCCGGCTACCAGCGAGATCTTTTATGGCGCTGCGAGTTACGGCGGGGCCAGCTCGAAGTGCGGAGGCAACGGCTGCGGCACCATCTTCAGTCTGTCGCTGAGTCCTTCGGTGGAGGCAAATGGGAAGTCTGAAAGCGCCGGGCAATGAACACGTTGATGCTTTTCCCGAGGCAACACTGAGATGACGAGGCCGGCTTTCGAGCCGGCCTCGTCGATATAACCGGTCGATACTTTCACACAGCCGGCGCGAAGCCGGATAAGGAGCAGTCATGAGAAAGCTTGAGTTTGGCAAAATCGCTTGTTTAGTAGCTGTATTCTGCGTCGCAGCGGCGGTTGCCTCGCCGGCACAAACCCTTACCACCATAGCGAATGTCGGCGGCCTCCCCTATTTAGGGCCGCTCGTTCAGGGCAGGAATGGTAACTTCTTCGGGACTACGTCGTCCGCCGACGGCTCCGGCGGAATTTTCGAAGTTACCCCGAGCGGCACGCTGACGGTGGTTTACAGCTTTTGCGCAGAGGCGGGGTGCCCGGATGGGCGTACGCCGTTTTGGGGAGTGATACAGGCCGCCAACGGGAATATTTACGGGACAACCAACTTCGGTGGAGCTAACGATGGCGGGACGGTCTTCGAAATCACTCCAGGCAAGTTGACGACCTTGTACAGCTTCCCGAATCAAGGTAATCCGGGAGGCGTGCTGGTGCAAGGCGTCAATGGGGATATCTATGGAAGCGCGGTAAACAGAATCTTTTCCATCAATTCGGCGGGTACGCTGAGCACGATCTATACTTTCTGCTCGCTGCCAAGCTGCCCCGACGGCTCGGGCGCCGGTACGCTGGTGGTGGGACCGGGCGGGAACCTCTACGGAACGACCGGAGGAGGGGGCGCCCACGGCTTCGGCACTTTTTTCAAGCTAACCCCGGCTGGCGCGCTAACCACCCTGCGCAGCTTTAAGGCTGCCGAGGGAAGCGGCGGGAACGGATTGGTATGGGCTTCGGACGGAAATTTCTACGGGACATCCCAATTCTACGGATCGAATAACCTTGGCACGGTCTTCCAACTCACGCCGACCGGCCGTCTCACGGTTCTGCACAACTTCTGCTCGGAAGCGAACTGTGCCGACGGCGAAGAGCCGAGCTCAACGCTGGTGCAAGGTACGGATGGAAACCTGTATGGGACGACGGCGTTAGGTGGCACCGGCGGGACGGAGGATTGCGCATTCCACTGCGGCACAGCGTTTCAAATCACGACCTCGGGCACTCTGACTACGCTCTACAATTTTTGCTCGCTAGCGAATTGCGCGGACGGCCTGGCACCGTATTATGGGCTGGTCCAAGGCACTGACGGGAACTTTTACGGGGCGACGTACAGTGGAACCGTTTACAGCTTGTCGATGGGGCTTGGGCCTTTCGTGAAGAGCAATCCTGCCTTTGGCAGAGCCGGCTACGTCGTCAGCATTCTGGGAAGCGATCTGACGGGGGCGACTGGCGTGACGTTTAATGGCGTGCCGGCAACATTTACAGTTGTGTCCGGCACTCTCATTGAGGCGACGGTTCCTAGCGGAGCAACCACGGGCACGATCAAAGTAACGACGCCCAGCGGTGTGCTTTCCAGCAACGTGGCTTTTCGGGTTGAGGGGTGATGGATCGAGTTAGTCCGGATAAAAGCCGCCTTCGGGCGGCTTTTTATTGGGCCGGAATCCTAATTGCGGCGCTGGAAGCGCTGCGCGACCCAAAGACGAAAGCAGATTCCTCGCCAAGGGCGGCTCGGAATGACACGCTCTTGGGATTCGGATGACGTGGTCTCTCTGGTTACGGCCGGGTGATCACTTCGTTGGGCGAGGATGGTAGAACGAAGTTTACATTGCGGCTGGTGTTGGCTTGCATGGTTTGGGCAACGTCGAGGGTGGAGAGCGCGATCTTTTTGTTCCAGTAGCCGTCGGCGTAGTAGTCGCCGCGGGCGTAGAGGACGCCGTCGGCAATGGTGTAGTCGCGGACTTCTTCGCTGTGTCCGTCGCGAAAGATCAGAGTCGCTGGGGGCAATTCGTGGGAGCGGGAGGCCGTGGTTTCCAGCGCCGGACTTGAGTCTGCGGGCGGCGAGGAATGGTTACGTGCTGACTTCGCGGGCTGGGCGTTCTTGTTTAGAGTCTTGCCGCTCGCGGTGGTTAGACCGTGTGCGTCATCGACCTCGGCCGCGTTCGCGTTCACACGGACGTACTGGCCGTTCTGGAGTTCGAGCATCAGCGGTTGGGATGAGGTGGACTCGCGATTGTTGTCGAGTGCGGGGGCGAATCCCATGGGACTGGAAGAATTCGCCAAGGCAAGTACGGCCTCTAAAACGAATGGAGGCGGCTGCGAGGCCACGGGATATCCGGTCGAGTAGATGTCATTGGGGTCGAAGGAGTCACCGAAAAACGGGAACGGCAGAGAAGCGTAGGCGTAAGGATATGGAGAAGAGCGGCGGAACCCGGAAGGATGTGCGCCGCGACCAGCAGAATTAGCGCTGCGCGAATTAAACGCATGCATTGCGGTGCGCGGTGGAGCGGCGGCATGCGCGGGAGACGCAAAGGCGGCCCTTTGTGCAGCGGCCGGAGTTAAGAAGGCGGTCGCGAGCGCGGCGACAAGAATCAATCGATACCGTCCTAACTTGTCGATGCTGGTCAAGAATGACATGGGTTAGTTGGCCTGCGCAGTCGGCGGCAGCTGGAAGGTGACGCCGCGATCGTCGTTTTGTCTTTCAGTAGCGGGCAAATCGAGATCGGCGAGAGCGATTTTGCGCGGATGTCCCGGCGTCAGGTCGTAGAGAGTTTGGCTGACGATGGCGTAGTTCGCAACCTCGAGTTGATGGCCGTCTTTGAAGACGAGAAAAGTGGAAGGCTGCGCTAGATCGTCCGCGTTCGTGGCCGGCATGGAACTTTGAGGCTGAGTTTCGGCTTGCCGGTCGGACACCGGAGGAATGTAGGACTCGGGGCCTGATCCACGGCGGTCGAAGATCGTCGGACCACCCTGATATTCGGCATCGTCTGCTTCGTTTTCGTCATTCGGCGCACCAGCATCGCTATCGGCGGCGTATGGCACGGGAACGCCATAATAATACGGATAGTAAGCGGTACCGCCAGTGGAATGGCGCCGGTGATTGGGATCGTGCGAAACACCATGCGGGGAGTGAGTCGAACGCGCGACGCCGGCGTTAGAAGGCACAAAACCGTTATGGACGAAACTCCCTGTCGGCGGCGCCACCGCGCCCGTGTGTGGAGCGACGGCGCCTGTATAGGGTGCGACACTGCCGGTGGGCGGAGCCGCACTCACGGAATGAGCCGAGGCCGATGAACCCGCGCTGTTGAATTGAGCAAGACTTGGGGAAATAAGAAGAAGCGGGAGCAGGAACATCCCGAAACAGGCCAGCGAAGCCGGAACCGACCGCCGCATACACTTATGATACTCCAGCGGAAACGTCATGGCGCACCTCTAGAGAGGACAACCTACATAGTTAGATCGCCGAGAGACGCGCGGTGATGCGCGAAGAAATGTAGAGAAGTGTGATGGCGGTTATCCGCGGGGAACGTGGGCCAGGGCCAGAAGACTCCATACGACGTAGGCCCCCAGCAATCCCCAGACACAGGCCGTTACGAGGGCGCGGAATGGAGTTTCCATGAGATCGGCGAGAATGCCGGAGACGAAGATCAGGATGAAGGGGACGGACGCCAAGAGAAATCCGGCGCCCGCGAGGTCCGGATGTGCCATGCCAAGTCCGGTAAAAAGAACGCCGACCAATAAAGGAGCGGTATTGCCGAAATAGCGGGTGCGCGGCCAGGCGCAATAAGTCGCGATTGCGACCGGTAACAGGATCGCGAGGGCAGGGCAGGCGCGCAGAAGCTCGGATCCGACGTGGCGGTAGACGGCAAGCACGGTAAAGCTGCGATAAGTCGCTCCCCAAAATGAGGCGTGGCGCAGGCTTTCGGAAAAAGCGCGAGGATGAAAGAAGTAAGTAGCAAACAGCAGTACCAAAGCCACGAGGACTGAACATACCCAGATGACGAGAGCTGCCCCACGGCGAATGGGTGCGACGTAGAGCATGAAAGCCAGGGCGATGGGGAGAACGATAATCAGCGAGAATTGAGAGCCGACGGCGATCGCCAGAGAAATTCCGAGAAGAACAATGCGGCGCCAATTCCAGAGAACGACCTCGCGCGGGGCATAAAGAGTGTGGGCAACGGCGATGGCGGTGAAGATTGCGCCGAAGGATCCCCAGGCGGCAAGGATTTCAGGCTCGGTGTGCCAGACTGCGGCGGACTGAATCATCGCGGGAGAGAAACAGTAAAGGGTGAGGGCGACGAAACCTCCCGCGTTTCCGCAGAGACGGCGGGAGACGTACCAGAGCGATGCACCGAGAAAGAGTCCCACAGCAAGAAAAGGCAGGCGGGGAAGCCAGCGCCAGTGCGGAAAAGATTCAGGATTCAGCGAGGCTTGTGGCCACGCGAGCAGAGGCGCTGCGGTCACAAGAGAGAGAAGTGGAGAGTGTTCGGTGTCGTAGCCGCCATCCTGCGAGACTTCCATAGGAAGCGTTGAAGGAGGGTCTGGAAACGGCGCCCCTGCAAGGCCGCCACCGTGAAGTTGCCACCAGCCTGCGGCGATGCGGCTTTGCTCGGATGCGCCGGGGGCATCAGACGCATGGGACCCGTTGAGTTCGGCGTGAACCAGCCAGGCGCATTGTGCCGCGAATGCGAGTAACAGGATGGCGGCGTAAGATTGTGAGCGTCCGAATCGCTCACGCGTGAAGAATTGGGACATAAAGGTCGAGCCGAAGTGTTTTACCATGAGCGAGGTTGTTTGCGGAAATGTGCGGACGGGTGGGCTCGCCGGATCGATGTCGCCAATCGATCTTCGCTCGATGACTGCCGAGACAAGGATTGCCGAGAGCGGCTGTCCTTCCACGATGGTGGCTAATCTTCGACATGAATAGTTTCGACAATGAGCAGACTCCGCTGACCGCCGAATCACCCGCTCCCGAGACGGCGGCTCCTCCAACGCCAGACTTTGCGGTTCAGCCCTCGTACGCGCGGACTTTATTTCTCGGTCCGGATGGATTGAAGCCGGGATGGGGATTGGCATTCTATATCGCGCTGTATTATCCGCTGCAGTTAGCAGACCGACAGTGGGCATATTCGTTCAATCTGGGAGCGGATGGATTGTGGACGATGATGCTCGCGGAGGCTGGCGTCCTGCTGGCGGCTACACTTCCCGCGCTGCTCCTGGCGCGGGTTGAACGGCGACCATGGGGAGCCTATGGCTTGCCCGGACGGCGAGCATTTGGGAAATTGTTTTGGGTAGGCGCGATGTGGGGATTCGCCAGCATTACGCTGCTGCTCGCGGCAATGTTTGGGCTTCGAGTCTTTGAATTTGGACATCTGGCGGTTCATGGCGTGCGGCTGCTCCGGTTCGCGGTCTTCTGGGCGGTTTTTTTTCTGCTGGTTGGATTGTACGAAGAGTTTCTGGTGCGAGGGTATTCGCAATTCACCTTGACGCGAGCTGCGGGCTTCTGGCCGGCGGCGCTGGTGACCTCGTGCATGTTCAGCGTGATTCATATCAGCAATGACGGGGAGCAATGGCCCGGTTTGTTAGCTGTAGGAGTGATCGGAATTTTTTTCTGTCTGACATTGCGGCGCACGGGAAGCTTGTGGTTTGGAGTGGGATTCCACGCGGCATGGGATTGGGGTGAGACCTTTGTTTATTCCGTGCCCGATAGTGGAACGATTTTCCCCGGACACCTGTTGCAGTCGTCGCTGCACGGGCCGCGCTGGCTCACAGGAGGAGTAGTTGGTCCGGAAGGAAGCGTGCTGTGCTTTGCGGTGTTAGGTCTGGTGTGGGGCGTGTTTGCGTGGAGGTATCCGGATGTGAAGTATCGGATGCCGGATCGCGAGCGTTTAATCTAGTGCGCGATATTACGTCATCCGGAGACTGCGAGGTTCCCAACGGCTAAAGTCGAATTACCCGTAGGTTCGGGACGGCACTCCTAAGTCTCGTGCCGTCCCACCCCGATTTCAACATTCTCCGTCTACTATTTCAGCGATGACATGTCGATGACAAAGCGATATTTCACATCGCTCTTCGCTAAACGTTCGAAAGCCTCGTTGATTTGCTGTATCCGGATCATCTCAATATCGGCAGCGATGCCATGCTCGGCGCAGAAATCCAGCATTTCTTGCGTCTCACGGAGTCCGCCGATAATCGAGCCTGCCAGTTGACGCCGCCGGAAGAGCAAACTGCCCACCGCGAGCGGCAAAGGAGTTGGCGATGCTCCCACAAGCGTCATCGTGCCATTGAGCTTGAGCAGATCGAGATAAGCATTTATGTTATGTTCGGCGGAAATTGTGTCGAGGATGAAGTCGAAGGTGCCGAGATGCTTTTGCATCTCCGCTTCGTTTTTCGAGACCACAACCTCGTGCGCACCCAGGCGCTTGGCGTCTTCCGTTTTCTTCGAAGAAGTTGTAAACAACACGACGTGAGCGCCGAAAGCGTTGGCAAATTTCACTCCCATGTGCCCGAGGCCACCGAGCCCTACGATTCCTACCTTCTGGTCTTTTTTCACGTTCCAGTGACGGAGCGGGGAATATGTGGTGATCCCTGCGCAAAGCAGCGGCGCGGTCGCCGCCGGATCCAACTGCTTGGGAACGCGCAATACAAACGCTTCGTCGACCACGATGCTGTCCGAATATCCGCCGTAGGTTACCCCGCCAAGATGCTTGTCTTCCGCGTTGTATGTAAAGGTTGGCATACTGTCGCAGAACTGTTCGTCGCCGGCGCGGCAGTTCGGACAGGTGCGGTCGGAATCGACCAGGCAGCCTACGGCGGCAAGGTCGCCCGCTTTGAATTTCTTGGCGGCGGAGCCGACATCTACGACTCGACCAACGATCTCATGACCAGGCACGCAGGGATACACGGTAGGCATCATATTTTCCCATTCATTGCGCACCTGATGAAGATCGGAGTGGCAGACTCCGCAGTACAAAATCTGGATTTGCACGTCGTGCGGTCCGGGCTCACGGCGCTTGATGGAGGCCGGTGCAAGGCCAGAAGCGGCGCTCTGCGCTGCATAGGCCTTTGCGGGATAAGCTTTTGCGGTTCCCTTTGGACTTTTTTCGTCAGCAATAATCGTCGAAGCTGTTTCGCTCATAATAGCTAGATCTCCTTATCGTCTCTTAGATGAGTTGCATTAAACCTGGCTCCAAATAATTGAAGTTCGAGACAACAATTAAATTAGCGCTTATGATAGGCGGCTCAACGAGAGCGAGGAGTTTGGCATGTGTTTCTCAGCGGCGGCAAATTTTGTGGGCAGCGGAGTTTTGGCGACGGTCGGCGTCGCAACATTAATCAAAGTGAAACACAGGCGCGAACTGCTCTTCGCGTCTCTCCCTACTCTGTTTGCGATCCACCAATTTATTGAGGGCTTCGTCTGGCTCGGGCTGGATGGAATGATGTCGCCCAAAGTTACGCACAACATGGGAGCGGCATTCATGCTTTATGCGCAGGGGCTGCTTCCATTTCTTTTGCCACTCAGTGTGCTCCTGTTCGAATCCGACGCGAAAAGCCGGCGACGGATGGTGCCTTTTCTCGTCCTCGGGAGCTTGACGACCCTTTTTATTCTGTGGGCGCTGACGGCCTATCCCACGGAAGTTTTCGTGAGAGGCAACAGCATCGTCTACATCAACCAGGCGACAAACAATATTACGGTCGCGGTTTTCTATGTCATTGCGACCTGCGGTTCGCTCTTGTTCTCGAAGGTAAAAGACATGGTGATCTTCGGGTGGGCAAATATGGCGATACTTCTGACGGTAATGGCAGTTAAGCGATACGCCTTTACATCGCTTTGGTGCGCTTACGCTGCGGTTGCGAGTGTGATCATCCTCGCGTACTTCTGGAAGAGCAGCGGGCAGAGACCTTTTCGATATGCAGTGTAGTTTGTAGGCTAGTGGCCACGTATCCTTATTGGGACAAGTTTGCCGAAAACTCCCTAGAAATCTTTCACCTAATATTCGCCTCGACCTATACTCTATTCTGATGCACACAGAAATGTCATGAGCGTGAGAACGGATCTACTCACGCCTCTGAAGCAGTACTGGGGGTACAGCACGTTCCGGCCGCTGCAGGAGCGGATTGTGCGCAGCTTGCTGGCGGGGCGCGACACCTGCGTAGTGATGCCGACAGGTGGAGGAAAATCTTTGTGCTACCAATTGCCCGCGGTGGTTTCAGGAGGGACCGCAGTCGTGATCTCGCCGCTCATCGCGCTGATGCAGGATCAGGCGACACAGCTGGCGCAGATGGGGATTCCTGCAGCGGTGCTGAACAGCACGCTGAGCGATGCGGAACAAGCGGCAGTGATGAGCAAGGCGCGCGATGGAGTTTACCGGTTGCTCTACGTGTCGCCGGAGCGGGTGGCGCGCGGTGACACAACCGCATGGCTGCAGCAAGTGCCAATCTCTTTTTTCGCCATCGATGAAGCGCACTGCATCTCCGAGTGGGGGCACGAGTTCAGGCCGGAGTACAGGCAGTTAAGCCGGCTGCGCACGAAGTTTCCTGATCGTCCCATTGCCGCGTTTACTGCGAGTGCAACGCGGCATGTGCGACACGATATTCTGGCACAACTGCAGTTGCGCAATCCCGATAAATATATCGCCAGCTTTTATCGGCCGAACTTACGCTATCTGGTGCGCGAATGCGAAGGCCTTGAGCAAATGGAATTGCTGGTGCGGGCACTGCGGAGTTACGCAGGAAGCAACATTATTGTTTATTCCCCAACGATTAACCGGGTGGAAGAAACGGTGGATTTCCTCGGAGATCACGACATCGCTGCCGTGGGTTATCACGGCAAGATGGGAGCGCAGGACCGGCGGCGCAACCAGGAACGATGGATGTCGGACGAAGTGCGAGTGCTGGTGGGCACGATCGCATTTGGATTGGGAATTAACAAGGCGGCGGTACGGGCGGTAATTCATTTGTCGTTGCCGAAATCGATTGAGCAGTATTACCAGGAAGCTGGGCGCGCCGGACGAGACGGCGCGAGCGCAGATTGCGTTTTGCTTTGGCAAAAGAAGGACGCCGGACTGCTGGGCTTTTTTGCCAATCAGATTACGGATGCGCAGGAGCGCGAACGGGCGTGGGAGCGATACCGGATCATCCGCGAATTCGTGGAGTCGAGGCGGTGCCGGCATCGGCAGATTTGCGCGCATTTTGGCGAAGCTCCGAAGTGGGAGAGTTGCGATGCCTGTGATGTCTGTGGAAGCGTAACCGAGTGGATGGTGAAAGCAGTGGCGGTGGGAAAGGCCGCGTCTGCGGGAAGAAAGCGCCTGGGGCCGCAGACCGTTTTAGCGCAGACGGCGGCTGCAAAGACCGATGGGCCGCTTGTTGACGAGTTGCGGGAGTATCTGCGGGAGTGGCGGCGCAACGTGGCGAAAGAGAAAAATATTCCCGCCTATATTGTGCTGCACGATTCTTCTTTAGAAGAAATTTGCCGGCGACAGCCGAAGTTTTTTGCACAGCTCCTGGAGATTCCGGGAATCGGCGAGCGCAAAGCGGAGATTTATGGGCAGGAAATTCTGGATGCTCTGGAAAAGTTTCGGCAAGGAGAGCGAGCCTCTGGTCCCGAAGGCGCGGCAAAACCTGTGGATGAGACTTTGCGTTTGTTAAGCGAGGGGCGAACTCTTGAAGAAATCGCGCAGATTCGAGGCCGGCAGCTCTCGACGATCGTGAGTGCGGTCGCCAATTTGCTTGAGACCGGACGGGTGGAGTTTCGGTCGGAATGGGTAAGCAAAGAAAAACAATCCGTAATCGAAGCGGCGTGCGTCCAGGTGGGGATGGAGCGGCTGAAAGCATTGAAAGATGTACTGCCTCCGGAAGTTAGCTATGACGAAATCAAACTAGTGGTGGGAAAGGTGCGGCGTGAGATGCGCGCGAGAAAGGTAGATGTGCCGGCCTAGACCGCAATCGGAGTGTCATCCGGTTTGGTGACGGTGCAGAAGCGCATAGAAGATTTCGCTGCGCCGAATGACTACTCCGATTTCGCGTTCAGGAACTCTTCACGACTGAGGAGTTGGTTAGCCGCGCTCTGGCCGGAGCGGACACAATCTGGCACGCCGATGCCGCGATAGCCGTTGCCTGCGAGGGCGAGTCCAGGCAACTGCTGGCGTAGGCGTTCGATGCGGTCGAGGCGATCAAGATGTCCGACGCCGTATTGAGCCATGGCCGACTTCCATTTATACACACGGGCAAAGAGAGGCTCGGCACTGAGGCCGAGAATCTGCTGCAATTCGGAGCGTACGATCGCGACGATGGCTTCATCGGAAAGTTGCCAGATATTCTCAGCATTCGATCCGGCGAAAAAGCAGCGCAGCAGCGCGCGATCGTCAGGGGCGCGATGAGGAAACTTGTTGTGAACGAATGTGGCGGCTGAGAGCTTCTTGCCTTCACTCCGCGGCACGAGAAACCCGAAGCCGGGCGGAAGCGACTCACGGACGTTGCGATCATACCCAAGGCCGACCGTGATGGATGAACTGTAACCGATCGCCGCGAGTTCGGCGGAGAACGCAGGAGCGCAGGCGGAGAGAATCTGCGCGGTGGCAGGCGCGGGCAGGGAGAGAATCACGGCGTCGAAGTGAGTGGTCCGGACTCCGGGATTCTGTGGGTCCGGCTGAACTCGAACCGCCCAGCCAATAGCCTCGCGCTGAATCGACTGCACCCTCGTATTGGAGATGAGAGAGGCCGGATTCAGGCGCGGGACAATCGTTTCGACCAGTTGGTGCATGCCGTTCTTTAGTGAGGTGAAGAGCGGCGGGGAGGATTTCCCAGCCGGTCGCGGCATTTTTTTTCGAGCCGCCAGCATGGCGCGGCCAAGGCTGCCGTGAGTGCGCTCCATTTCTGCGAAGCGGGGGAGTACGGCGCGGACGCTGAGGTTGGCGGCTTCGCCGCCATAAACCCCGGAGAGCAGCGGGTCGGCGAGACGGTCCACCATTTCTGAGCCATAGTGCCGCTCGACCAGAGAAGCCACACTTTCATCTGCCTCGGCAGCTCGCGGCGGATGGAATAGTTCCCGAGCCATGCGAAATTTCGTGGTCCAGGAAAAAAGCGGCGAGAGTCCGGTGGGCAGGATCTTCGTCGGCACCATGAACATCAAGCCATCGGGGATGGGAATCAGGCGGCCGCGAACCAGGATGTAGGTTTTGCGATCGGCGTCGTTCGAACCAATGAGTTGGTCGCCGAGGCCGAGGGCACGGCAGAGGTCGGCGGCCCAGGGCTTTTCAGAAATGAAAGAATCGGGTCCGGCCTCGACGATGCAGCCATCGATATGCTCAGTACGGAGTACGCCGCCGAACTGGGGCGACGATTCGAAGAGGGTATATTCGACTGCTCCAGCGCGGCGGTGTTCTTCGAGGGTGAAAGCGGCTGCGAGTCCGGAGATGCCGCCGCCAACGATGGCGATGCGGATCATGAGACTCGGTTTCCGGATTTCGGCTTCCGGATTTCGGCAAGCGAATTCGTTGGCGAATATTCCTGAACAAAACGCGCCAAGTCTTTCACGTTCTCTACCTGAGTTTCGGGCAAAATTCCGTGGCCTAAGTTAAAGATATGGCCGGGGCGACCACCGGCGAGTTGAAGGATGTGTTCGGCGCGGGACTTCAACTCTTTCCAATCCGCAAAAAGCAGGACGGGATCCAGATTGCCTTGGACTCCACAATGGTGATCGAGGGTCGCCCAGCCTGCGTCGATCGGAATGCGCCAGTCGAGTCCGATGACCTCCGCTCCAGTTTCATTCATTGCGGACAGCAGCGTGGCGCTATCGGTCCCAAAATAAATGATGGGCGCACCGGTTTTCTGCAACCGCTTCACCATGCTGGTCACGTGCGGCAGAACGTAACGGCGGTAGTCTTCCACGCTGAGACAGCCGACCCAGCTGTCGAAGATCTGGATCACATCGGCGCCGGCGCGCACCTGGGCTGCGGAATATTCGGCCGTGACCTCAACCAGCTTGTGCATCAACGCATCCCAGTCAGCCGGGGAGTTATACATCATCTTCTTGGTGTGCAAGTAGTGGCGAGAGCCGCCGCCTTCGATCATGTAGCTGGCGAGAGTAAAAGGCGCGCCGCAGAAACCGATGACGGGAAGCCTTCCGGCAAAATGTTTCGCGACGAGACTCACCGCTTCAGAGACATAGCCCAGCTCAGCGGCTCGGTCAGTTCGGAGCTGGGTAACATCTTCAGAAGAGCGGACGGGCTTCTCGATGACAGGGCCTTCGCCCGCAGAAAAATGAAAGGGAAGGCCCATCACTTCAAGGGGAAGCAGCAGGTCGGCAAAGATTATGGCGGCATCCACGCCGAGAAGTTCAGCGGCGGTGATCGTGACTTCGGCGGCAATCTCCGGCTTCTTGCAGATTTCGAGCAGAGAATATTGCTTCCGAACCGCGCGATACTCCGGCATGTAGCGCCCAGCCTGCCGCATAAACCAAACGGGAGTGCGAGCAGTTGGCTGTGATTTGCAGGCGCGGACGAACAGTGAATTAGGCGCGGACATGAACCGTTTACTGTAGCATTTTTGGGTAGGGACAAACGAACCTTCGACTTTGCTTAGAGCCGCCTCGTACACTAAGGAAATCGCATGAGCCAGACGACAATCATTAGAGAAGAGTTAGGTACATTGACTCTGGAGTTTCTGCGTTCGTGAAGAAGCTTTGGGGTGCGTGCGCGCTAGCGTCTCTTCTTTTTTTGCTCGGAGCGGGTTTGCGGACGACGAATTCCGTTCCTGCCAAGAAACAACAAAGTGCCCAACCTGCTTCACGGCCCACATTTTATAAAGACGTCCTTCCAATCCTTCAAGACAAATGCCAGAGCTGCCACCGGAGCGGAGAAGCTGCGCCCATGCCGCTGGTGACCTACGAACAGACGCGGCCCTGGGCGGCCAAGATGGCTGCGGCGGTTGAGATGAAAATGATGCCGCCATGGTTCGCAGATCCGCATTACGGACATTTTGCGAATGATCCATCGTTGAGCCAAGAACAGATCGCGACTATTGTCGGCTGGGCCAAAGCCGGAGCGCCGGCCGGCGATGCCCGCGATGCTCCTGCGCCGAGGAAACGAAATGAAGGATGGAACATTCCGACGCCGGATGTAATTGTGAAGATGCCGAAGCGGGTGGAGATTCCGGCGCGTGGCGAGGTCGAGTACACGTACGAAATTGTGCCGACGCATTTTGCCGAGGACAAGTGGGTGCAGATGGTGGAGGTACGGCCCTCGAGTGCGGCGCATGTGCACCACGCGGTGGTGTATATCCGTCCTCTGGATTCGCCGTGGTTGCGGCATGCGCCGGTAGGCGAGCCGTTCACGGGGTCGATGTTGACCGATCCGGAAGAACGGCGGCAAGCGCACGAAACGACCAGCGATCTGCTCCTGGTGTACGCGCCGGGAAGCGCTCCAGATCGATGGTCGGATGGAATGGCGAAGTTCGTGCCCGCAGGTTCGGATCTGGTGTTTCAGATGCACTACACCACGAACGGCGAGGCGGCGAGCGACGAAACCAGCGTGGGGCTTGTGTTTGCAAAGGCTCCGCCGAAGCAGAGGGTAATCACGCTGCAATTAAATAATCATGCGCTGCTGATTCCGCCGGGAGCGGACGACTTTCGCGTGGAGGTTCAGGGGACGCTTCCGAACGATGCGACACTGCTGAGCCTGTTTCCGCATATGCACCTGCGGGGAAAACGATTCGAATACGACATTGTGCATGATGATGGGAGCGTGGAGACGCTGCTGCGAGTGAACTATCACTTTCATTGGCAGTTAAGTTACAAACTAGCCGAACCTCGCGAATTAAAAGCCGGGACTAAGTTGCGGGCAATTGCGTGGTATGACAATTCGAAAGATAATCCGCACAATCCCGATCCGGAGAAATTGGTGACATGGGGCGACCAAACGTCACAGGAAATGATGGTTGGGTTTTTCGATATGGCGGTGCCGGCGGGGATGGATAAGTGGAAGTATTTTATCCGGCGCAAGGAGAAATGAGCGATTGGGTCATCGGGTCATTGGGCGATTGAAAAGCTCGGCCTACGGTTTTGATAGACTTTTCCAGATTCCAACATGAGGCGAAAAGGATGACCGGGAAGAAATCCATCGAGCTTCGCTCGATTGGACAGCCGGGGGCGACTGTCCCTACATTTTTTATTTGGATTGCAGCAATCTTTGCAGTTGTAGTTTGCGCAGTCGTGGTTGGCGGAGCGTGGGCGCAGTCCGGAAGCAGCTCGCAGTCGCCTGCGGAACCGAAGAGGGCGGAGGAGCAATTCAAGAACATCCAGACGCTGAAAGGCATTCCGGCCGACCAGTTAATTCCTGCGATGCAGTTCATTACCGCGTCGCTCGGCGTCGAGTGCGAGTTCTGCCATGTGCAGGGCGCATTTGAAAAGGATGACAAGAAGCCGAAGCAAACCGCGCGGAAGATGATGGAGATGATGTTTGCCATTAATAAGGAGAACTTCAACGGCCATCGCGAAGTGACCTGCTACTCCTGCCATCGAGGGGCCGTCGATCCTGCAGGAACTCCTTCGGTGATGACGGAAGAAGCGAAGCCGAGCATGGAGGTCGCTAAGAACGAAGAGGCCATTGTCGAGGGCGCGTCGAGCGGCCCCAGCGCGGAGTTACTGTTTTCCAAGTATCTGCAGGCGGTGGGCGGAGTCGCCGCGACCGATAAGATCACGAGCCGCGTGATGAAAGGGACGATTACATTCGGCGACAGGAATGTTCCCATCGAGATTTTTGCGAAGGACCCGGATAAACGCATTTCGTTTACCCACACGCCGGACGGCGACAGCATCACGGCATTCGATGGTCATGAGGGGTGGCTGGGAGCCCCGAAGCGGCCGGTGCGCGAAATGCATGGACCCGACGTGGATGCGGCGGCCATGGATGCCGATCTTCATTTTGCGGCGCACCTGAAAAATATGTTCAGCGAAGCGAAGGTGCGTGGCACAGAGAAAATCGATGGCCATGATGCTTATGTGGTGGTTGGAAAGCGCGAAGCGAAGACCCCGGTGCGGCTCTACTTTGATGAGAAGTCCGGATTGCTGCTTCGGCTGGTGCGGTTTGGCGAAACTCCGCTGGGCCGGTTGCCGACGCAGATCGAATATGCGGACTATCGCGAGGCCGGTGGCGTCAAGATTCCATTTCGCTGGACGCTGGCGCGGCCGGGCGGGCGGTTCACGATTCAAGTGAGCGAAGTGAAGGAAAATGCGCCAGTGGACGATGCAAAGTTTGCCAAACCGCCAGCGCCTCCGGAAGAACATTCGCAGCCAAAGTGACGCTTGGCTTTTGTTTCTTCCCTTGTCTTCTATCGAGACATGCGAGTGGAATCCGGAAACTGCGGGTTAAGATTCGACAGGAGATCGTTTCTCGATGCGAACCGTGATCCGGATGGCCGGGCTAGTGATTCTTGCTCTTAATTTTTTCTTACCTGCGCAAGCACAAACTGGCGCGAGCCTGGCGGAGCGTCAGTTGTTTGTTTCAGTGAATCGAGCGCGTCAGGATCAGGGCTTGCCAGCGCTCAAGTGGGATGAGGCGTTGGCGTTGGCGGCTCGGCGGCATGCCGGAATGATGGCACAACACGGTGCTGCGGAGCACGTTTTTGCGGGCGAGCCCTCCATTCCTTCGCGGGCTACCAAGGCTGGTGCGCACTTCGTATCGATCTCGGAGAACGTAGCCATGGGCTCCGACGTTGGATTGATTGAATCGGAATTTCTGAAGTCTTCGAACCACCGCGCTAACATGCTCGATACAGACATCGACTCTATTGGAGTGGGTGTGATTCTGCGCGCCGGGCAGTTGTTTGCCGTGGAAGATTTTTCGAAGGCGAAGTGAAGAACCTTCCCGCATCAATTTGCCATCCGGGGCGATGAACCCTTACCCCATAAGATTAACTCCTGCGCCGTGCGCCGCCCGTCGTCAATAACAAATCCTGATGCGACCGATAAATACATTCGATTTCCCCGGAACCCATGCAGGCGATAGAGTAGGCGCGTAGAATTGTGTCCAGATCGTGGGCGGTTGCAGGAGTGCGAACTTGAGAATGAAACCATGACGAAGGTCGAAGCGATCATCCAAAATTCCAAGCTGGAAGCGGTGAAGAACGCCCTGCATGAGATTGGCGTCGAGGGCATGACGGTGATCGAAGTAAGGGGCCACGGGCGGCAGAAGGGACATACGGAGGTGTACCGCGGCCGCGAATACAGCGTCGATCTGATCCCCAAGACCAAGATCGAGCTAGTGCTGGCGGATGCCATGGTGGAGAAGGCGGAGCAGGCCATCCTGGTGGCGGCGCGCACCGGCAAGATTGGCGACGGAAAAATTTTTCGGACACGCGTCGATGACGCGATTCGCATTCGCAATGAGGAGCGGGGCGAAGGGGCATTGTAAGAAAGCGATCTACGCGCGTGGAATAGGTATTAGGTCGCAAGCAAACTGGCGCACAGGGCAGGAACCATCTATCGGGACGCGTCGGGACATCTTTAGAGCAGCGTGTCACCAGCTATCTTCCAAAAGACACGCTGCCTGAGAGCAGCGAATTGTCGAGGGGCAGCATCGGGTGATCGGTCTAGTAAGCGATCAATCCGCGATATGCACGCGACGATTCATTGGTCCATCGTCATGACGGCGGCGTCTTCACTGATCAGCGAGTTGCGGACTTCTCTAGCTGAAGAGTCGGCTCGAATTGCGCGCAACTTTGCGGCGACGGGAGACGGCCGCGCCGCTGTGTTGCAACGAACCCAACTGGTCGAGGACATTCTTAAACGGTTGTGGCGGGATATCGTTTCGCCGGAGGAAGAAAGTCCGAAGGGCTTCGCGCTGGTGGCCACGGGTGGCTTCGGCCGAAGCTGGCTCTTTCCTTACTCCGATATCGACCTCCTCTTTCTGTACGCCGATCGTGCGAGTGAGGAGACTTATAAGGATGCGGTCAGGCGTTTCTCGCAAGAAGTCTGGGACTTGAAACTGAAGCTCAGCCCCGCATCGCGGACGCTTTCCGAATGCGACCGCTTTGATCCAAATAATACTGAGTTCACCATCTCCCTTCTGGATTGCCGCTATCTTGCCGGTGATGGGGAGCTGTTCGCGCGGCTTCACGACAAAACGATCCCCAAGGTGGTGATGCGGGAAGCGAAACAGCTGCTGCAGGGGCTGGCGGAAGTTACACGGGAGCGGCATGGAAAATTTGGGAACACGGTTTTTCATCTCGAGCCAAATTTGAAGGAAACACCGGGCGGGCTGCGGGATTACAACGTGGCTTGCTGGCTGGCGCTGATCCCGGCGATGGACAAGGTGCGGGATTGGCCGGACACGAGTTCGCTGCGGGCGGGAGTGCGTAAGCAACTGGATGCAGCGTTAGAGTTCTTGATGGCGGCACGTTGCTTTCTACATTTTCGCTACGGACGCGACGACAACTCGCTGAGTTGGGAGGCGCAGGACGAGGCTGCGGCTCGCAAGATTGGCGCGTCGGATACGGTAGAGCTTACTCCCGCAGATTGGATGCGGATTTACTTTGGGCATGCGCGCGCGGTACAGCGCACCGTAATGCAGTTGCTGGAGGAAATTCCGGAGGCATGGTCTTCGCTGCGCCGGCAATTTCAGGGATGGCGGTCGAAGGCGGCGCATCCAGATTTCTCCGTGGTCGATGGGATGATTTTTCTGCAGCAGTCTTCATCGTTGCAGGATCCCGAAATGCTATTGCGTCTATTTCACTTCATGGCGCTTCACGGGTTCCGGTTGAGTACGACCACGGAGCACCGGATCGAACAGGCGCTGCCCGCGCTGGCCGTCACCCCACCGCGAGGGGCGGAACTCTGGCTCTACCTACAGGAAACGCTGTTGCAGCCCCATGCCGCCGAGGCGTTGCGGGCGATGCATTCGCTGCGGCTGCTCACGTTGTTGTTGCCGGAGCTGAAGCCCATCGATTCGCTGGTGGTTCGGGACTTTTATCATCGCTTCACCGTGGATGAACATTCCATCCTGGCAATTGAAAGTTTGCACCGGCTGAGCCAGGGAAAATCGGAGTGGGATAAACGTTACGCCGAGTTGCTGGGCGAGTTGGAAGATCCGGAGTTGCTTTATCTCACATTGTTGCTCCATGACACGGGAAAGGGCGTTCCTGGCCGAAGTCACGTCGAAGCAAGTATGGAAATCGCGGCGCACTGCATGGACCGGCTGGATCTGGAAGAGAACGAACGCGCCGTCGTGATGTTTCTGATTGAGAATCATCTCGAAATGTCGGCACAACTGCGGCGCGACATTTTTAATCCGGAGACTGTGGCAGCTTTTGCCGAAAAGGTCGGCACGCCGGAACGTTTGAAGATGCTTTGCCTGCTGACTTATGCGGACATCAAAGCGGTGAATCCGGAAGCGCTGACCCCCTGGAAGGCAGAAAACGTCTGGCAACTCTACATCGCTTCGGCGAATTACCTGAACCGCAGCGCCGATCAACGCGTCCATGGCGATGCCAGTGGAGAAAAGCTGGCACGAATTCGCAGTCTAGCTCCAGTAACGGGCGCGAAGTTCAAGGATTTCGTCGTAGGCTTTCCGCAAAGATATTTGCGCGTGCACTCTGCCGAAGAAGTCATGCAGCACATGGGAATGGCGGAAGGGATGGGCAACGACCCGTTGCAGGTGGACTTGAAGCGCGGACGGCATTGGTATGAGTTGACGCTGGTGACGAAGGACCGTCCGTCTTTGTTCGCAACCGTGACCGGAGTACTGGCCGCCTGGGGGATGAACATTGTAAAGGCGAATGCGTTTTCAAACGAGGCCGGCACGGTCGTGGATACTCTCTACTTTACCGACCGCTTTCGTACCCTGGAGCTGAATCTATCGGAGTGGGAGCGGTTTAAGAAAAGTATTGCAGCGGTTCTGGCGGGCGATGCGGATCTCGACCGGATGCTGCGTGAAAGGCAGCGCAGTGAAAAGCACACGAGCACCAAGGTGAAAGTGGAGACGAGGATCGACTTTGACGATACCGCCTCTTCGACGAGCACGCTGCTGCAGGTAATCGCTCAGGACCGGCCGCGGTTGCTGCACCGCATCAGTTCGTGCCTTTCCCATCAGCGCTGCAACATCGAGATTGCCTTGATCGATACCGAAGGACAAATGGCGATCGATGCGTTCTATCTCACATCCGGGGGAGAGAAACTCACGGCGGAGCACCAGAAGAACGTGGAGAAAGGATTGCTGCAGGAGTTGAAGAGCATGGAAGTGGTTAGCTGAGGACTTGGCACAACCGGTCCTTAGCGTGGCGGGAGGAAAACCCTGCGAAATCCTTTCAGCCTTAGGCTGGAGCGGGATGACCTGCTCCGTTCTCAATCGCTAGCCTAGATAAATCGAAGGTGGTACCATCCCCTACTGAAAGTCCTACGAACGCCATGAAGAAGCCCCTGTCGTCTCTCTGCCTATTGTTTTTGCTGCTATCGCTGTTCGGACTTTCTGCCGCGCAGACCCAAGTTTTACCTCAATCCAAGTCCTCCGGGGCGCACGCGGTTGTTCTTCGTGCGGCCAGATTGCTCGACATAAAGAGCGGGCGCATCGTGAAACCCGGCGAAGTTCTAGTAGAGGGCGAACGAATCGTGGAAGTGGGATCGTCAGTGAAGCATCCCGCCGGGGCGGAGGTGATCGATCTCGGCGACCGGACCCTTTTGCCGGGATTGATCGACGTACACGTTCATCTGTTTCTGCATCCGGGTGCAGAGGATTTGCAGACGGTGCAGGAGTCGGTGCCGCAGCGCACGATTATGGCGCTGCTGGCAGCCCGAGACGATTTGATGGCGGGATACACCGCCGAACGCGACATGGGGACCGAGGGCGCGGGGTCCGCCGATACGGCGGTTCGCAACGCGATTGATGGTGGGTTGGCTCCTGGGCCGCGGATGCGAATCAGCGGAAATGCGATCAACATTCTGGGTGGTCACGAAGACGCCATCGGCTTTAATCCCGCCCAGCACGTTTTGGCGAACGCCGACTACGCGAACGGTGCGGCCGAGTTGGTTTCGGTGATGCGTGAGCAGTTCAAGGAGGGCGCGGACTTTATCAAGATTTATGAGACCGGCCCCGACGTCATTCGCGAGGGCAAGTTCTCCACGATCTATCAATATACGGAGGCTGAGTTGAGCGCGGCGGTGCAAGAGGCCACACGACTCGGCAAGCGCGTTGCGGTACACTCTACTGGCGAACCTGGCACGCTCTTTGCGGCGCAGGCGGGGGTTGCGTCCATCGATCACGCTTACCAGCTAAGCGATGAGACCATGCGGCTGATGCGCCAAAAGCAGATTTTCGCGGTTCCGACCTTTACCATCTCCGAGTATTTCGCCGATCATGCAGACACGCCTGAGCAGGGTGCGCGGGAGCATGCCCTGCTGGATTTTCACCGGCAGGAATTCCGCAGGCAACTCGCGGCGGGCGTTCCAATGGCGGTAGGCTCGGATGTGGGGCCGTTTCCTCACGGCACGCAGGCGCGCGAGCTTGTGCTAATGGTCGCCAATGGCATGGCCCCTCTCGCGGCGCTGCAGGCAGATTTACTCAATGGATCGAAGCTGCTGGGATGGGATGGGCAGATCGGAGTATTGGAGCCGGGATATCTGGCGGACATCATCGCCGCCCCCGGCGATCCTCTGCAGGATATCGGCGTGCTGCAGAACGTTTCGTTCGTGATGAAGGGCGGCGTGGTTTACAAGAAGTAATCGAACCTCAAGAATCAAGAACTTTTGCGCCCTACCAGTTCTTGTCTTTGTCCTTGTTCTGCGAATTCTCGGCATCGTCGCCGTCGCGAGTCTGATTGCGTTTGCGATAGCAGACGAAGATTACGCCGACAGTCATGAGCGTTGGAGGAGCGATCAGGATCAGAATGCCGCTCTTGAGAGCCTGAATCATGCGAGCGCCTGAGGATGCGGCTTGGGTGTAGCAGAGAGCGCAGCTTTGGGCCGACGCAGGAAGCGGCATGAACAGGAGCATGAGTCCCGCAAGGGCTATCAACAGCATCCCGATTGACTTCCAATCCTTCATGCTCGCCTCAGGGGCTAAAGCCCACCACCCTTTAATTCCCTTGACGCAGGCCTGAAAGGCCTGCTCCACCGTTTTCAGGCGCGATTCAATCCGCGCCGGTGTCAACCTTATCTTACCTGGCCCAGGGCACGCCGTCGATGAGGCGGAAGCTATCGGTCCATCCATATTGCATGCCCAAGATCACAGCGACCGTAAAGATAACTACAAACCACATGAGGCCGCGATTCTCCGAGAGGTGCATGAAGAACAAAAGCGCGAGGCCACCCTCGATAATTGCGACCGACAACATGCGGACAAACATTTGCGACGTGCTGATGTCCTGATAGGCGATCAAGAACTGTACGCCGGCAAGGGCCAGCAGGCAGACGTAGATTGCTACATCTTTTCCGATTCCACCGCTCACGTGCGCTTCGTTTGCAGCCATTGCAGTTTCTCCTCCAAATCTTAGTGGACCGCAGCGGCTAGAGCCGCAAGTGAAAAATCCCGGTTCGCGCAGCGTAGAAGCGCTGCACTACCGCAGTCTTAGTGAGCTAGATTCATCAAATAAATCAGCGGCACTACAAACATCCAAACCAAGTCGACAAAGTGCCAGTAGAGGCCGGTGACTTCGAGGTCATCTGCGCCGTAGCCACCCCGCTTGTAGCTCAGGCCGACCAAAATCAGGGCGACGACCCCGCCGGTTACGTGTAAAAGGTGAAGACCGGTAATGCTGAAAAAAGCTGCGCCAAACGCCGGGGTACCCCACGGATTATGGAAAAGCGTGGCGCCTTCGCCGATCATTCCCATCCATTCGCGAATGTGGAGGACAGCGAAAGCGATTCCGAGCACGGCTGTAATCATCATCCAGCGGAAGGCTCCGGGCTTGTCGCCTTGCCGGGCCGAGCGCAAGCTCAATAGCATGGTCAAGCTGCTGGTGAGCAGAATGAACGTCATGAGGGCGACGTTGGTGATGCTATGGAACGGTCTGGGCCAATCCGGAGTGGCGTTGCGGATGAAGCCGTAAGCCACAAGGCAGCCGGCGAAAGTGGCCGAGTCGGCGATGATGAACAACCACATCGCCATCTTTTTTGCGGAAACATGAAATGTGGGCGCAGTCATTATCTCCGTGGCATCGGATCGCGACACCTGCCCATGTATTGAAAGATCGGCTTGGCTCACATTGCCTCCTACCTTCGAGTGTTACAGCTTCATCCAAAGCAGCAACAGCAGGTACAGCCACAGACCGCCCATGAAATGCCAGTAAAGCGAAGTTGCGTTCAGGGTGCTGCGTTTCAGCACAAGATTGTTCAGCTTCCAGATGACGCGAACCAGACCGCCGAGACCGCCGAGGACATGCACGGCGTGGGTTACCGTTAACACATAGAAAAACGAGTAACTGATATTGGTGGCCAGTCCGAATCCCTGCGCCTTGAGTTGCAGCCACGCCCAAGTCTGGCCGGCCACAAAGACAAGTCCCAGAGCCAGAGTCACATAAAGCAAGCCCGCTGGAGCACCCGCCTGAGACTTCGCGCTGCTCATGAAGGCCGCCATCCGCCGGCGGGCCATATCCAGAGTGACGCTGCTGGCGATGATGATCAGAGAATTGAAATAAAGAATCGGCGGCAGAGTGAAGTGGTGCCAATCGGTCGAATTGCCTTGACGAACGACCAGGGCGCTGGTGAAAGCGGCAAAGGTCATCGTAATCGCGGCCAAGCCCACCCAGATGCCGGTGCTGGCCGGCGGAGGAGATGAATCCTTCACCAGCCGCACGTCCCCATCTGAGGGAACTAGATTCCGCCATCCGCCATTGCCTGAGCCATGGCCCGGTAAGCGGTCGAGGTCGATTTTTGGCGGTTCGTGGATTGTGGTCGCCATACTGCTCACTCCAATTCTGTACTGCTTCTTTACTCGGTGCTAAAAGCACAGACTTTATTTCTCTTCGTCCGGACTGTGAGCTTTCTCCGTCGATGTCTGCATGATGTAATCCGCGGCCGCACCCTCGACGCTGTACTGATACGGATCGTGGTAAACGACCGGCATGGCCGCGCCAAAGTTATTGTGCGGGGGTGGCGTAGCGGTACTCCACTCAAGAGAAGTTCCCTGCCACGGATTATCGTTCGGAGCGTGCGGGCCCTTGAATCGGCTGTAAATCAGGTTGTAGATAAAAATCAGCTGGGCAAAGCCGGTTACAAGAGCAGCTATGGTGATGAACTTGTGAACCGGGACCAGCGGGATCAGGTAGTCGTCGGTAAAGGCCTGATAGCGGCGCACGTTGCCCGCGATTCCGAGATAGTGGAACGGCATGAAGATGCAGTACGCGCCGATGAAACTAAGAATGAAGTGAGCTTTTCCCAAGGTCTCATTCATCATGCGGCCAGTCATCTTGGGGAACCAGAAATACGTCCCGGCAAAGATGCCGAACATCGCCGCGACTCCCATCACAAGATGGAAGTGTCCGACTACGAAATAGGTGGCATGCAGCATGATGTCAAGCGAAGGCTGCGCAAGGAAGAATCCGCTCACGCCACCGCTGATGAACATGGAAACGAAGCCCAGCGCAAATAACGAGGCGGAATTAATCCGCAGCTTCGAGCCATACAGGCTGCCCAGCCATATCAACACAATGATAGTGGACGGAATGGTGATGACCAGCGTGGGAAACGAAAAAGCCAGTGAAGAAACGGGATTCATGCCGCTTACAAACATGTGGTGGCCGTAAACCATGTAGCTGAGGACGGCCAGAGCTGCCATGGAATAAATAAGAACTCGATGGCTGAGCATGGGCCGCCGCATGTTGGTAATGAGAACGTGGGAGACGATGCCCATGCCTGGAACGATGGCGATATAGACCTCGGGATGTCCGAAAAACCAGAAGAGATGCTGCCAGAGCAGAGTCGATCCGCCAGAATGCGGCAGGACGTGATCACCGATCACTAGACCAGTAGGAATAAAGAAGCTCGTGCCGGCGAGATGGTCGAGAATCAGCAGGATGCAGGCGGGCATAAGAACCGCAAACGCTGTCAGTCCCATCACGGAGGTGATGAACCATCCCCAGACACTGAGGGGAAGGCGCATCAGAGACATGCCCTTGCAGCGCATGTCGAGCGTGGTGGTGATGAAGTTAAGCGAACCGAGCAGTTGACCGATGCAGAATATTCCGATCGAAGTGGCCCAGAAAACCACGCCCCAACCTTGACCGGGGCCCCCGACCGCGCCGATCGCGCTAAGCGGAGCGTACTGCGTCCAGCCGCCGAGGCTGGGGCCGTCAGGCACGAAGAACGCCGCGACCATGACCATGAATGCCACAAACGTGACCCAGAACGACATCATGTTGAAGTGCGGGAATGGCATATCTTCAGCGCCAGTTTGAATGGGCAGGAAGAAGTTGCCGAACGCCGCAAACGGGGCCGTGGTTAGCACGAAAAAGACCATGATGGTGCCGTGCATGGTCATGAGCTGCAGATAGTACTCCGGCGTCATCACGTCGCCGGGCGCGCCGCTGCTCGAAAGCAAATGCAAGCCAGGGATAGCAAAGCTGCCCCATCCGAGGTGAATGCGCATGAGCCAGGAAAGAAACATTCCAACCACGGCCGCGACCAGGGCCAGCGCGTAATACTGCTTGCCGATGACCTTATGGTCGATACTGAAGACATGCTTCCGAATGAAACTTGTCGGAGCTCCGTGGCCCACTGCGTGTGCTGACATGTCGTGCATTGCGCTCACCCCAAAGAGATGTTTAGTCGGTAAAGCCCGTTCACGCAAAACGCTACCCGCCGAACGTACTCAACAACTATTGCAGTGCCGCCTGTTGCTTGATCCAGGCATCGTAGTCTTCCTGGGACTTCACTTCGAGATAGGCCTTCATGTTGTAGTGTCCAAGGCCACAAAGCTGGGTGCATACGATTTCGTATCTGCCGATTTTGGTCGCAGTGAAGTGAACCGAGACGTCCAGGCCCGGCACAAAGTCCTGCTGCACCCGCAACTCGGGAACATAGAAAGAGTGCCCAACATCCTTGGCGTGCATCAGCAGGTGAATTTCTTTGTTCACCGGAATCGCCATTTCGGCAGTCACGATGTCGTCTTTCGAATCCTGGTCATGCGTAGTGTCAATTCCGAAAAAGTTCGCGTTAGCCTCGCTGATCTGATCCGGGTGAATAGGACCGAAGGTTCCATCCGGGCCGGGGTAACGGAAGTAAAACGCGAACTGTCCGGCCTGGGCCTGCACGGTTACAGCGTCGGCCGCAGGCGGAGTGAAGTAGACACTGGCCCAAGCCTTGGTGCCGAAGAAACCCAAGGCAAGAACTTCGGTTCCGACCAAGAGGAAGGCTGCCAACACAAGGCCCATAGCGCCACCGGGAAAGCTTTTGATCTTATCGCCGGGAGCGGGGCTGGAAAACTTCCAGATAAAGTAGGCCAGGAGGATCTGCGAGGCGAGGAAGGAAATTCCGGCCTCGAGCATCGTGTCGGCGAACTGCTCGTCGATGAGATGGCCGTGAACCGAAATATCCTGGGGCATTGGCCACATGTGCATGACGATGGGAACCGCCGATGCAATTGCGATCAGCACAATCACTACCGCGAACATCTTCGCCATATCGGCCCGCCTTTTAGCCGGAAGGTTCCGGCCCAAATTGTCGAATCGCCGCAAATCTACTGCGGCGATTCGTTGAATAGTGCAACAGCTCGGTCAGCTTTTCGAGGCTCTACTTCGCCTTAAACGTAAAGTTCGCGGCTCCCGCCCCGCCGGCGGCGACCGTAACCTTTTGGGTTTGCGTGCCAAGATCTTCCTGCCATGCGGTCACGGTGTAACTTCCAGATGGAACGTTGTTGATGGTGTAATTGCCGCTGTCGTCTGTGGTTGCGTAAGGTCCCTTAACCACAACGAACCAGCCGTGCATCCAGGGATGAATGTTGCACTGCACCGGAATCACCTCGGCCGCCTTCCAACTCTTTTCTACGGCTGCGGCTCCCGGCGGCTGGGACTGGTTCCATGGAATGTTGCCTGTCATGGGATTCGGATTGGGGTGAATGTTGTGCGTGGTAGCGTCACTGGTCTTCACTGAGAACTTCTGGTTCACGTCCATGGCCAGGACATGGGGTGTATACATACAGTTCTTCTGATCGAAGATAGGAACGTTCGTGGCCACCGTCGGGCTTCCACTCCATCCCTCTGAGATGTACAGAACCACATTCTGCAAACCACCACCGGAACCCACTACTACGGTTTCCAGGTGGCCGGGGTCGCTGGCATGAGCTTTAGCGCAGAAAGGGTCCTTCGACATGTCGATACCCTTCATGTGAGGAGCAGTCCCATCGAGTTTGACGGTACCGCTGATTTTGCCTTCTCCGGCAGCGCTGACCCTCGGTCCCACAATCAGTGCGGCACAACATAACAAAACTACCGACGATAGTACAACGAACGCATTGCACTGGCTCTTCATCGAAATTTCTCCTTGAGAAAAACTGTTACGGCGTCACTCTAGTCTTTGACTATTGTCCCGTCGGAGCAGGGGCGTTGGGATCGACCGGCTTCAAACCGAGTTGCTTCGCCATCGCCTTTGCCTTGCTGTTCTGTGCCATGAACGTCCGGAGATAGAAGACCAAATCCCATGCCTCCTCGGGCTTGATATTGTCAGCGAAGCTGGGCATTGGAGTTCCATCCAAGCCGGTCATGAAAATTCTATAGATATCTTGATCGGTATCGCCGCATTTTGGCCGGGAGCCTTCCGTGAAGTTGTAGGCTTGGATAGGACGGCCCAGATCGTCAGTGAGTGTCGCCGCTGACGGACCATTTGCCATACCCTGTACGCCATGGCATTTCCAGCATTGCACCCGGGCGAAAACGTCGCGCCCAGCCTTGATGCGTTCCGGGGTGACTTCCGGCTCAGGCGGAATCGTGATGGGCGTGCCGGGTTTTTCACCAGTCCAGCGCGGAGAGAAGTGCTTCACCCAAGCCACCAGGTCAGCGCGCTCCTGCTTGGTGAAGGTGCTCCATTGCGGCATGCTGGAGCGGTCGAAGCCGCGCGCGATGCTGTTGAAAAGGTCCTCGTCGGTGGGCAGCGTACCAGTCGGAGTAGAGCGGCACTTGAAAACGCCTAGCTGGAAGTTGCGCGGCTTCGGAAGTAGCGGAGGCTCCATCCAAGTAGCGTTTTCCCCTTCGCCATCACCCAGCGGGCCGTGGCAGCCAACACAATATCGCCGATAGGGAGCCTTGGCATCCTTGGCATGACCCGTGATATTTCCGATGTGGCTTTCCATGCCGATGCGTGTTTCCAGGTCATTCTGCGTAAGCTGCGCCCAGGAAGGCAGCGGGAGCGCAAAAACCGCAGCTGCGCCGAGTAAAAGCGACCACTTCCGCAATTCTGTCCCCATGTCGATCCCTCTCTAACGTCAGATCTTAGAAATCAAAGTCAAAGCCCAGCAACAATTCGCTGGTGTTGATGTTGGCGCTATTCAGGCCAAGAGTTGGGCCTGTGCCGTCCTGGTGCAGCCAGTTGTATTCGTTGTGCCAGGCAAAGCCAGCCCGGCTGGTCATGAATGGGTTGTACCGGTATCCGACGGTGTAGGTCGAGATGTTGCCCAAGTTGGAGGCTGAGGGACCTCCTACGCCAGCGTATCCCGCCCCATTCGCCTGCTGCGACATTCTGATCGTTTCAAAGCGGCCGATAAAGATGAGCTGGGGACTGTAAACGTAGTGCGGCTCCAAGAGGACGCCGTTCCACGTTGGGTTTCGCGATCCCGCGGGAAGAACCGTGCCAGTCGTATTGTTGCCGGTGACAGTACCGCCGATGAAATCGCCGTAGCCTTGTCCAAACCAGGCGTTATCCTCTCCGTGCTGAGTGACAACCTGAAGATCGACGTGCTGGCCGAAGTAGAACTGGCCAACAAAACCTTCGCGACTGAAGCTCTTGTTGCCGATACCAGAACCAGGAAGAATCGTTGTTCCGCCGCCCGTGGTGAGCCAGGTGGTGGGGGCCTCACCAACAAAGGCATAAGCACCAATGCGCTGGACTCCGAGCCCACCAGCGTCGAAGGCTTGGCTGGCGGCAAAGAACGCGGAGTAAGAATTGGCCCCATCTGGCAGCTGCACACTGCCGTCATTAGAACTTAGCAGCGCTGCGGAGTAACGCGTACGGTCGTTCCAGGAGTGACCCATCACTTCAACCCCGAGCTGGTTATCTCCCATTTGCCCGAAGATATTGCCGTCGTTCACCGGCGTGAAGTGGTAAAGCTGGTAGATGCCGCCGTTGCCCGTGAGCGTCAATATGCGCTTCTCAGAAAGCAGGTTGTCGAGTTCGAACTTGCCGAGCTTCACGTTTAGCCAAGAACTGCCGAAGAGATTGTCGAGCCGCGCCATTACCGTCTCAAAGTGGAAGGAGGCGGTCGGATCCGAAGAGGGAAGCAAGTAGAACGAGAAGTTCTTTTCCAGCGTTCCGCCGGTGTGGAAGTCGAGGCCGCTCAGGTCAAAGCCGGATGACGTCACGCGCTGGACGGCAACTCCCGACGGCGACGTGCCTCCAGCCGAGTATGTATCCACCAGAACTTTGCCGGTGCTTACGCGATGCCAGATCGGAGTCATACGAAAAGTGACCGGCCAGTAACCGGGATTCTGCCAGATCGGAGCATCGCGGTCATTCATCAACTGATAGCCGTTGTCCTTGAACTTCTGGCCAAAGTAATTGAGCATCGGCCATGACTCATGGCATGCCGAGCAACGCAGGCCGTATTTTCGGGCGAATGCGGGGAGGGCATGCGCGGGCTGACTGCAAGTGAGCACGACGGACGCGAAAACCAGAGCGACAGCCGCAATGGAAGTCACAAAGTGAAAGATGTTGCGCAGACGCAAACCACGCAAAGCGGGCATAGCCGGACTCCTCGGCAAGATCGGATCAAGATCTGGTATGTGAAAACTATTTCCCATAATTAGAGAATGGGATCCAAAACGCAACCGCCAAACAGCATGGAACAAAAGACGTTTGCCCATTCTGGTACGAGTTAAAAGCGAGCAGAGGTCCTACCACTCTACCGGGGCGGAATCCTACTACGGGCCGAACACGAAGTTCAAGGGCTTTTCAAGATTTTTTTTACAAAAATTTTACAACTCCGAATTTTTACAATTTCTTACGGGATCCCCTGTCGGCTCGGATCGTTACCCGGTCGGCCCCCAATCGCACCGTCGAAGTAGTTGACAGCTTCACGCTGGGAGTACGAGACTCAGGAAAGTCGAACGTCGGCCCGGCAGATCTTGCTGGGGTTATGGGTTGCGATATTCCATCAGACCCTCAGAGGGGGAAATAGTACGATTCGAACGCGTTTTCACCGAGTCAGCGGGCTTACCGCATCCCCAGCCCATTCTCCTAGTCGCTCGCTCTTGCCGCTGATCGTCCTGCTCCTTGTGGCCGGAGGTCCGCTCTCTGCACGGGAGAAAGAGAAGCTGTCGTACGGCGAAGGCCTGATCGTGAACATCCCCATGCCAGAGAGCCAAGTCGTGCAAGTGGTGGAGGATGTTTCCGATAACGGCGTGATTCGAGGAACCAAAGAGTACAACAAAGACGAGTTCGTTTCAGGCGCAAAAGCCGCCGCTACCTCGCGCGTTTTCCCTGACTGGACCGGGGGTGGCAAGGTTTTCTACAAAGTCCGCGAGCACGCCATCGATCCCCGCAACTTCAAGGATGGCGGCGATGTAGGTACGCTAGTAGTGCGCTATGTGGTGCAGCCGCAAGGCGAAAAGAACACGGTGCTGCGCATTGACGCGCTTTTTCAGGAAGACTTTCGCCGTACCGTCCACCAATCAGACGGCTCGGTGGAAAACAGCGAGTACAAAGATATCCGGGAACATCTGGAGGATTTCCGGTTGATGCAGGACGAAACTGCCGCAGCGGAGAAAGAACGGCAGGCGAGGCTCGCGAGAAAGCAAAACTCGGCGATGGGCCAGGATGCCGCCACGGCCGGGCAATCGACGTCTCTAACGCTTTCTCAGGATGTTGGAAGCCTGGATTCTGCCTCGACCGACACTACCATGCAGTCTTCCAGCCGCGATTCAAGTCAAAACGAGGTGAGTGAAACTCAGTCTGTGCAAGCTGCTCCGGGGCAAGCTCAGCCGGCTCAAAGCCTGGAGGAGCGCGTCAAGGAACTTCGCAAGCAGGTCCAGCGGCTGGTGAAGGCACCCGGCGCGCCGTTGAAATCCGCGCCATTCCACACGGCAGGCACTCTACAACTACTGGGAACCGGCACGGAAGTCCTGATTCTCATCAACACTCCGTACTGGTACGGCGTGGAGACGCACGAGGGACAGCACGGGTGGGTTATGCGCGACCAACTGGAGCAGCCATGACGTTCGCCAAAATACGTCGCCGTCGGGCTCTTTGGCATGCCGCGCTAGCAATGGCCATGTTGATTGCGCCCATCAAGAGCGTCCGGGCACAAAGCGGCGAGAACGAGCGAACCTTCCCGCAATCCAAGGCGGCGATAGAGAAGGTCCTGAAAGAAATCCAACCGGCTTCATCCGGCCGGCTCCCAGTGCTGGCGGGGTTCGCAACTTCTGGCGATCACCCCATCGAACGTTATCAGCGCGGCTACTACGAGTCTAAGTTTCAAGTCACCGCGTCTCCTTCCGGTGGATCGGTTGTGCGGGTCACTGTCCAGCTTACGGCTTGGTACGCGGACCCGACGAATGCTCACTCCGGGTATCAGGTGCTGCCCTCGAATGGACGGTTGGAAGCGGATCTACTTGATCAATTAGCCGACAAGTTGGCAGTCCAAGCTTCGCCGACTGGAACGACCTCCGCATTAACCACTGCTGGAGGGACTTCTTCGACCTCTGCTAATCGACTTTCGAAACCCAGTGCTTCGAAGGCTCCCGAAGCAACCGAACCCAACATTTCCGCTCCGGTGCCTAGATTGCCCGAAGTTAAGGGCGGCATTTCCTCATCGTTAGCCGAGAGTCTGGCCGACCGCGAAAAGAACCGCACTCAGGCGGAATCGAAGAAGCCCGAAGAGAAAGGCACCGGCGGTCCGCTGCAAACTGAAGCAGAAAACCTGGAGGAGATTCTTAAGAACCAGGCTCATCCGAAAAATCTGGTGGCGGTAAAGAAGTCCGGCACGCCGGTCGTCTCGGGGGCCAGTTTGAATGCAAAGACTTTGTTTCTGGCCAGCACGCACGACGAGTTCGAGATGTTGGATTTTAGCCGGGATTGGGTTCATGTTCGCATATCAGGTTTGTCACGGGGATGGATCTGGCGAAATAACCTGGAAATGCCTGACAGCGTTCCCGATGCCGACTTGCCAGCAAATCCCGCGCAAGTTCCCGTTGCCGCGGAGTTATTTCATGTGAGCCGGACAGAAACGGCCCTGTTTCCGGGAGATTGGGGTCCACTGCGAGGAAAGAGCGTGAGAATCGTTTCGGTAGAAAACACCAACGAGACGGGAAAAGATCCAAGTCCTCAGCTTAGGCTGGAGTTCGCCAAGTCAGTGCTGGATCAAAACTACACGGAAATCGCGCAGAAGTTTCAGGATCTCGCGGGAGTTGTGCTAATCTTTGACTCCGCCGACGGCGGGATGATCGCAGCGACATTTCCCACATTGAAACAATGGAAGGCGGGTTCATTGTCGGACGCCGCGCTGTGGCACCAATGTTTTTTTGATCCGCCGGAAACCTTCACCGATTCTGGTGTTTCGGCGAGCCAGTAATCTGTCGGCAGCGAAGGTTCGCGGACTTTTTGTATTCGATTAGTGTTCGATTGCATAATCCTTTGTGAGTTTTAACTTGACTTTCCATAGCCAACGGGAGTACCTATGCAATCCTTGGGCTTGTGGGATCTTCGGTTTGAAGCGCGAGTAAATAACAAGCGGTAGGACAATCACACCACTGATCTTCCAAATGAGCGCGACTACGCAACCACTGGTTCTACTTCGAAGGCTGGCCACTTCTATCCTGCGCGACTATGCCGAACTAATGAAGGCGCGCGTCACCACTCTGATTGTGATGACCGCCTGGTGTGGCTATTATTTCGGGTCGCAGAAAGCGGGGGTCTCATCGCTGAACTGGGGCTTGCTGCACGCGTTGCTGGGAATCGGACTGGTTTCAAGCGGAACCGCCGCGCTGAACGAAGTGATGGAACATGAAGTGGACGCGAACATGCGGCGGACGGCGATGCGTCCGCTGCCGGCTGGGCGCATGAGCCTTTTGCATGCCACAGTTGTTGGTTTAGTGGCCACCTTGGGCGGCTCGATTTACCTGGCCTATTTCACGAATCCGTTGACAGGCCTGTTGACGTTTTTGACTTCTGTCGTATATCTGGCTGCCTACACGCCGTTGAAACGCGTCTCACCGATTTGCACATTCGTGGGAGCTTTTCCTGGAGCAATGCCCGGCGTTTTGGGTTGGACTGCGGCGCGAGGACAGCTGGAGTGGGGCACGCTGATATTGTTCGCCATTCTTTTCGTTTGGCAGTTCCCGCATTTTTTCTCGATCGCGTGGTTGTATCGCGAAGATTACGCGCAGGGCGGAATTCGTATGCTGCCGGTGGTGGAAGAAGATGGACGATCCACGGCTCGGCGCATTTTGGTTTATTCGTTGATCTTGATTCCGCTGAGCACTTTGCCCAGCCTGTTCGGAATGGCGGGTAAGATCTATCTGGTGGGAGCGGTGATCCTGGGCATCGCCCTTTTCTATTTCAGCGCCCGCCTGGCGCTGCTCAAGCTGCCTATTAATAATCCGCGATCGAAGATGCTGGCCCGCCATGTTCTGCAGGCTACCGTGATCTATCTTCCGCTGCTGTTCGCGCTGATGATGGGAAACGCGTCACGGCCTTGAGATCCTGCTTAGAGCCGGCAGTTCCTCCGCTCAACGAGTGGAACAAAGAAAATAAAACCTCTCTACTGAATCGAGCTGCCCACCATCGAGAACACATTGCCGGCGTTCGACCCGATGAGCCGGACCGTGCCCACAACGATC
>Ga0307476_10000281_pt1 | contig 44506 bp, 40 predicted proteins | sample atmos_gasesECM2C_2_FD_203314 | JGI IMG/M metagenome (GOLD analysis project Ga0307476, IMG submission 203314) | Hardwood forest soil microbial communities from Morgan-Monroe State Forest, Indiana, United States - atmos_gasesECM2C_05 | ecosystem: Environmental > Terrestrial > Soil > Temperate... | reverse complement strand
AAGATGAGCACCCTTTCGTGCGGTGCAACCGGGACGCGCCCGCGGGGAGTTTCATGATCGGCGTTGTGCTTGTGACCCACGGGCGGCTGGCTGTTGAGTTCCGCTCGGCATTGGAGCACGTGGTCGGCCCCCAGGGTCAGATCGAAGCCGTCACCATTGGCCCCGACGACGACGTCGAGGAGCGCCGCAAGGACATCATCGAAGCGGTCAAGCGGGTCGACAGCGGCGACGGCGTCGCCATCCTCACCGACATGTTCGGCGGCACCCCGTCCAATCTCGCCATCTCGGTGATGAGCCGGCCCAAGGTCGAAGTGCTCGCCGGCATCAACCTGCCCATGCTGGTCAAGCTCGCAAAGGTTCGCGACGAATGTCCGCTGGCCGAAGCGGTCGCCGCCGCCCAGGAGGCCGGGCGCAAATACGTCACCATCGCCAGCCGGGTGCTCAACGGCAAATGAACGACAGGGCGCTCGGCAGCGAAGATGATTGCACGGGCGACCTACCGCCCCTCCGCGAAGGCGCCATCGTCCGCGAACTCACCATCTGCAACAAGAAGGGACTGCACGCGCGGGCCTCCGCCCGATTCGTGCAAACGGTCGAAAAATTCGACGCCGAGGTGCGCGTCATGCGCTGCGGCGAGATCGTCGGCGGCACCTCGATCATGGGCCTGATGATGCTCGCGGCTTCACCCGGCACCACCATCACCGTCGAGGCGACCGGCAAGGAAGCCGCCGAAGTCATCGCAGCTTTGGCGGCGCTGATCGAATCGCGGTTCGGCGAGCAGGATTGATCGATCGGCGTTTCGCTAATTTCAATTTTTGAAGGAGCCGGCCAATGGCAGACGACAAAACAACAACCAGTCCGGCCGCGGCGGCTCAGAACGAGCAGCGCACCGCGACCATCCGCTATATCGATCGCCCGGAAATCGACGAGGTTTTCGCCGATAGCGTGACCGGCCTGCTCTACGACGGCCAGACCTTGCGCATGGAATTCGCGGTGACGCGGTTCGACGAGATCAAGCCCAATGCGCCGATCAGCGGTCGCCGCTATCCGGCGTGCCGCCTGGCGCTGTCGCCCGCAGCCGCGATCGAGCTTATCAACCGCATGCAGCAGGTCGCGACCGCGCTCACCCAATCCGGCGTGGCCAAGCCGGCGTCGCGGCCGGCCTCATAAGCCGCTTTTTTATCGATGCGATTTGGCCGCCGACTTGAGATCGGCGACGAATTGTCGATAGGCCGCGCGCTTGTCGTCATCGTCCTCGATGCGCAACAGCGCGGATGGATGCACGGTGATGAAAAGCCTGGTGCCGTCTGCAAGATCGATCGGTTTGCCGCGCAGCTTCGAAATCGTCACGGTCTTTCCGGTCAGGCTGCGCGCTGCGGTCACGCCGAGCGCGATGATCGCTTTTGGTTTGACCAGCCTGCGCTCATCGTCGAGCCAGATCTTGCAGCGCTCAATCTCATAATTGTTCGGCCGCTTGTGCAGCCGGCGTTTGCCACGCATCTCATGCTTGAAATGTTTCACCGCGTTGGTGACAAAGGTTTGCTTGCGGTCGATGCCGGCATCCGCCAGCGCCTGATCGAGAACGCGTCCGGCCGGACCGACGAAGGGCTTACCGGCCAGATCTTCCTTGTCGCCGGGCTGTTCGCCGACCAGCATGAGGGTGGCGCGCTTCGGTCCCTCACCTGGCACCGCCTGGGTCGCATCGCGATAGAGCGGACAGCGCCGGCAATCGGCTTCGGCTTGCGCCAGTTTGCCGAGGGAAGCGATCGAGGAGGCGCCCTGGTCCATATCTGCAGAATGCCGGCCCGCAATCTTCGTTCAAAAAAGAGACATAAAGGTATCTTTATGTCTTTATTGCCGTGGCGGGCCCGACCTGCTATAGGCCTGACCACGCCGCCGGCCCAATGCCGCGCCACGCCGTAAGTCCAACCAAGGATCGCCATGAGCACCTCGACCAAGCCGAAAACCGCGCCTGCCGCCGACTACGTCGTCAAGGACATCGGCCTCGCCGAGTGGGGGCGCAAGGAAATCTCCATTGCCGAAACCGAGATGCCAGGCCTGATGTCGACGCGCGAGGAGTTCGGCGCCAAGCAGGTGCTGCGTGGCGCGCGCATCGCCGGCTCGCTGCACATGACCATCCAGACAGCGGTGCTGATCGAGACGTTGACGGCCCTCGGCGCCGACGTGCGCTGGGCGTCCTGCAATATCTATTCGACGCAAGACCACGCCGCGGCCGCAATCGCTGCCGGCGGCACGCCGGTGTTCGCCGTCAAGGGCGAGAGCCTGACCGACTATTGGGACTACACCCACCGCATCTTCGAATGGTCCGACGGCGGCGGCCCGAACATGATCCTCGACGACGGCGGCGACGCCACCTTGCTGCTGCATCTCGGCATGCAGGCCGAAAGCAATGCGGCGGTGCTCAATCATCCCGGCAACGAGGAAGAGGAAGTGCTGTTCGCCGCTATCAAGAAGCGGCTGAAAGAGCAGCCCGGCTGGTACACCAAAACCGCCAAGAACGTGAAGGGCGTCACCGAGGAGACCACGACGGGCGTGCACCGGCTTTATCAGATGGCCAAGGAAGGCCGGCTGCTGTTTCCCGCCATCAACGTCAACGACAGCGTGACGAAATCGAAGTTCGACAATCTCTACGGCTGCCGCGAGTCGCTGGTCGACGGCATCCGCCGTGGCACCGACGTGATGATGGCCGGCAAGGTGGCGATGGTCGCGGGTTTTGGCGACGTCGGCAAAGGCTCAGCCGCCTCGCTGCGCCAAGCCGGCTGCCGCGTCATGGTCTCCGAGGTCGATCCGATCTGCGCGCTGCAGGCGGCGATGGAAGGCTACGAAGTGACGACCATGGAAGACGCGGCGTCACGCGCCGACATCTTCTGCACCGCGACCGGCAATGTCGACGTCATCACCATCGAGCACATGCGCAAGATGAAGGACCGCGCCATCGTCTGCAATATCGGCCATTTCGACAGCGAGATTCAGGTGCACGCGCTGAAGAATTTGAAATGGACCAACGTCAAGCCGCAGGTCGACGAGATCGAATTCCCCGACGGCAAGCGCATCATCTTGTTGTCCGAAGGCCGGCTGGTGAATCTCGGCAACGCCATGGGGCATCCGAGCTTCGTCATGTCGTCGTCGTTCACCAACCAGACCCTGGCGCAGATCGAGCTGTGGACCAATCCCGGCAAGTACGAGAAGAAGGTCTACACGCTGCCAAAACACCTCGACGAAAAAGTCGCACGGCTGCATCTGGAGAAGATCGGCGTCAAGCTGACGAAGCTGTCCGACAAGCAGTCGACCTATATCGGCATTCCGGTCGAGGGGCCGTTCAAGGCGGACCAATATCGGTATTGATCTTCACCTCTCCCGCTGCGCGGGGAGAGGTCGAGTGAGCGGAGCGAACGAGGGTGAGGGGGCCTCTCCGCGATTCTGAGCGTGCCGGATCGTACGACAAAGTTCGAGATTCACCCTCGATCCTGAACCCAGCGGAGAGGCCCCCTCACCCCGCCCTCTCCCCGCACGCGAGGAGAGGGAGTCGTGTCGGCCCGGCATGACGACCGCTTGCCGCTACGGGGTGCGGGTGTTATCTGCGCCGCATGCCCTCGACGCCCATCGCCAACATCCGCAACTTCGCGATCATCGCCCATATCGACCACGGCAAGTCGACCTTGGCCGACCGGCTGATCCAGCTCACCGGCGGGCTCGAGGCGCGCGAAATGGTCGAGCAGGTGCTCGATTCCATGGATATCGAGCGCGAACGCGGCATCACCATCAAGGCGCAGACGGTACGGCTCAATTACCGCGCCCGCGACGGCAAGGATTACATCCTCAACCTGATCGACACGCCCGGCCACGTCGATTTCGCCTACGAGGTCAACCGCTCGCTCGCCGCCTGCGAGGGCTCGCTCTTGGTGGTCGACGCCAGCCAAGGCGTCGAGGCGCAGACGCTCGCCAATGTCTACCAAGCGCTCGACAACAATCACGAGATCGTGCCGGTGCTCAACAAGGTCGATCTGCCGGCCGCCGAACCCGAAAAAGTAAAACAGCAGATCGAGGACGTGATCGGGCTCGATGCCTCGAACGCGATCTTGATCTCGGCCAAGACCGGCGAGAACATTGCGGAAGTGCTGGAGGCCATCGTGCACCGGCTGCCGCCGCCCAAGGGCGACGCCGCTGCGCCGCTCAAGGCGCTGCTGGTCGACAGCTGGTACGACAGCTATCTCGGCGTGGTCGTGCTGTTTCGCGTTGTCGACGGCGTGATGAAGAAGGGCCAGCGCATCCGCATGATGGGCACCGACGCGGCCTACGAGGTCGATCGGGTCGGCGTGTTCACGCCCAAGCGCATTGAGCTCAACGAGCTCGGTCCCGGCGAGATCGGCTTTCTCACCGCGTCGATCAAGGAAGTGGCCGACACCCGGGTCGGCGACACCATCACCGACGAGAAGAAGCCGGTCGCCGCGCCGCTGCCCGGCTTCCGCCCGGCAATCCCGGTGGTGTTCTGCGGCCTGTTCCCGGTCGACGCGGCGGATTTCGAGAATTTGCGCGCCGCCATGGGCAAGCTTCGCCTCAACGACGCCAGCTTCTCCTACGAGATGGAAACCTCGGCCGCGCTCGGCTTCGGCTTCCGCTGCGGCTTTCTCGGGCTGTTGCACCTGGAAATCATCCAGGAGCGGCTTGAGCGCGAGTTCAATCTCAACCTGATCGCGACCGCGCCGTCGGTGATCTACAAGATCAAATTGCGCACCGGCCAGGAGCTGGAAATCCATAATCCGGTCGACATGCCGGATCCCAACCATATCGAGGAAATGCAGGAGCCGTGGATCGAGGCGACGATCCTCACCCCCGACGAATATCTCGGCGCCGTGCTAAAGCTGTGCCAGGACCGCCGCGGCGAGCAGAAGGAGCTCACCTATGTGGGCAACCGCGCGCTGGTGAAATACAACCTGCCGCTCAACGAAGTGGTGTTCGATTTCTACGACCGGCTCAAATCGGTATCGCGCGGCTATGCTTCGTTCGACTATCACCTGACCGATTACAAGCCGTCCGACCTGGTCAAGCTGCAGATGCTGGTCAATGCCGAGCCGGTCGACGCGCTGGCCATGCTGGTGCATCGCACCCGCGCCGAGAGCCGCGGCCGCGCCATGGCGGAAAAGCTGAAAGAGCTGATCCCGCCGCACATGTTCCAGGTGCCGATCCAGGCCGCGATCGGCGGCAAGATCATCGCCCGCGAAACCGTGCGCGCCTTCCGCAAGGACGTCACCGCGAAATGCTACGGCGGCGACGTGTCGCGCAAGCGCAAGCTTTTGGACAAGCAGAAGGAAGGCAAGAAGCGCATGCGCCAGTTCGGCAAGGTCGATATTCCGCAGGAGGCGTTTATCGCGGCGCTGAAGGTGGATGTGTGATTGAGATTTCCGTATTCCTCCCACGGCCGAATCAAAGCGTCTTCAGATATTCAAGAAGAGCGCTCTTTTCCTGATCGGATAGCGTCGTGCCGAAGGTGTGGCCGCAGTTGCTATTGCCCGAATTCAACTGGCTGCAATCGGTGGTGACATAGGTGTAACTCGACGGCAGCTGGTCGACCGCGAGCCCGACATTGACGGTGTCGTACGCCGGCCCGATCTTGAACTGCTTGACGCGCGCAGCCGGAGGCTTGAGCAATTCTGCGAGCGTCGGCACCGAGCCGTTGTGCAGATATGGCGCTGCAGCCCAGATTCCTTCCATCACCCGGGCCTCGTAGGAGCCCGTTGCAGGCGGGGCGGCGGTAATGAGCGGCTTCGGAACCGGCGTGCCCTGGACGTTTAAATTCAGCGGTGCTGGCGGCTGTGCCGTTGGCGCATGGAAGGCGCCTTGCAGATCCCGAAGCTGGGGCGGAAGCTGTACGAACTTGAATTGAGGCGCGCCCGGTGCGGTCTGGATTTGAGCGCCCGCCACCACGGCCTTCAGTGTTGATGCACCGTTGCCCAGCACCGCCTGCTCGGCGATCGTGCCGATGACCGATGTCGCAAGGATGTTGAAGGCGAGATCGTTTGCTTGCAGCGGATTAGTTACGAAGGGAATGAAGCTTCCTTGCAGCACTCCGGTTTGGACACTCCAACCGAGGATGTCATATTCCCGCGTGTCGGTGCCGACATTCTGGACCGGAGTCGCCCAGGTCTGCACCAACGGAAAACGAACCTGTCCGGGCCGGATGCGGTGGCATTCCTGGCAGCCGCCGTCGGCGGTCGACCGGTTGAAGATCGCCTTGCCTTGCGCCGCGAGATTGCTGTCGAACAGCCACGGCCACTTCGGCGGGTCGATCTGCTTCACCAGGTTTTCGAGCTTGTCCAGCCCGTCAAAATTCGCCGAATTGTTGTTCAGGAAGTTAACGACAAGACCGTCGCTTTTTGGTTCGAAGACACCGAATACGCCATAGACCTCGCCGAGGTTGCGCGCGAGTCCGAGAATATCGCCGCCGTTGTCGGCGAAACCCGGCCATTGTGTCTTGTCTTGAATGGGCGCATTCCAGATAAACGGATAGCGCACTGGCGCGTCCGCTTTTTTGATGTTCTCGGCAATCAGATAACTCGGCGGTGGTCCAAGATCGAGACCGGTGAGGCGATTGAAGATCATGCCGACCGCATCGAGCCGTGCCGTTCCCCAGCCGGAAGTTGGCAGCGCGCGCGTAATCAGCGTGTGGAAGCGCAGGTACCAGGCGTTCACATCTTGCCGGAGCGCGGTGACATCGTTGGCATCCGCCGCAGCGCCAAGAACCGCCGTCGCGAAGGGATTGAAGGCCGCATCGCTCGCCAATACTTGGCCCACGGCGGTATCGAGATCGGTCAGAAAACCTTGGAAATCGACGATCGCGGGGCCGCCGTCGATGCGATATGTCTTCCCCTCGGCCGTGATCTGCCTTGTGTGGCACGCCGAGCAGGTCATCCCCGCAATCTGAGTTCCTGTCGGTCCGGATGCCGTGAATCCGACCGGGAGTCCGTTGCTATTCGCAGGGTTCGGCAAATAGCCGTAGCGCGCGAGGCTATCGGCGAGGAATGGCTGGCCGTTCGGCTGCTTTAAGGCTTGCAGCCAAGTCAGCGCGATCATCCTTGAGCCTTGATCGCGGCTATAGAAGTCGGCCCGGGCCGCTGCGGTCCAATTGGGGCCCTGATCCACATAAATCGGCTCCGGGCTTGCCGCCCTGGCTGCAGGAACCGTCAACAGTCCAATAGCAACGCCAAGCGAGAGAAAAATAACTCTCATAGCCGCTCCCCGTTGTTCCAATCTATAGTTGCTTATCGTTGCGCTCTCTCTGGTAAAGTTGCAATAGGGCCAAGCGCTTTCGTGAATTCGAGAAACCTCAAAAATCCCGTCAGACCGCGAGTGGACAACCGTGCGCGCCTTCCGCAAGGACGTCACCGCGAAATGCTACGGCGGCGACGTGTTGAGCAAGCGCGAGCTGCTCGACAAGCAGAAGGAAGGCAAGAAACGTATGCGCCAATTCGGCAAGGTCGATATTCCGCAGGAGGCGTTTATTGCGGCGTTGAAGGTGGATGTGTGATTTCTTTGGTCGTCACCACTGGGCTTGACCCGATGGTCCATGCTGAATCGCCATATCATCTGCGGTGCCCTATGGATTGCCGGATCAAGTCCGGCAATGACGAGGATGGATTATGACCGAGAGCTTCGACATCATCATCGTCGGCGCCGGCGCCGCGGGTTGCGTGCTGGCGAGCCGGCTGTCGGCGCGCTCGGGCTTGCGCGTGCTGTTGCTCGAAGCCGGACACGACACGCCGCCCGGCGCGGAGCCTGCCGATGTGCTCGATAGCTATCCGCGGTCCTACTACAACGACGCCTATTTCTGGCCCGAGCTGAAGGTGCATTGGCGGCGCAAGGACAATTCGCCGCCGGTCGGATTTTCCCAAGGCCGCATCATGGGCGGCGGCGGCTCGGTGATGGGCATGGTCGCCTATCGCGGCACGCCCGACGATTATGCCGAATGGCAGGCGCTCGGCGCCGCCGGCTGGGGCTGGGACGACGTGCTGCCCTATTACCGCAAGCTCGAGAACGATCTCGATTTCGGCGGCGCGCTGCACGGCAAGGACGGGCCGGTGCCGATCCGCCGCACCGCGATCGCCGATTGGGCGCCGTTGGCGAAGGCGGTGCAGGCTTTTGCCCAAGAGCGGCAGATGCCGTTCATCGCCGACATGAATGCCGATTTCCGCGATGGCTATGGCGCGGTGCCAATGAGCAACTGGCCGCAAAAACGCGCCTCGGCGGCGATCTGCTATCTCGGCGCCGATGTGCGCCGCCGCGCCAATCTGACGATCCGCACCGACGCCTTGGCGACCGGCCTTGTGTTCGAGGGGCGACGCGCCACCGGAGTTACCGCAAAGATCGGCGGCGAGGAGAAAGCCTTTTACGGGCGTGAGATCGTCATCGCGCTCGGCGGCATCCATTCGCCGGCGTTTCTCATGCGCGCGGGGCTTGGCCCCGCGGCGACATTGCGCGACCTTGGCATTGCCGTGCGCGCGGATCTGCCGGGCGTCGGCGAAAACCTTTCAAATCATGCCATCGTCTTCATCGGCCTGTTGCAGAAGCCGGGCATGCGGCAGGCCAAAAATATCCGGCCGCATCCGATGTCGGCGTTTCGCTATTCCTCCGGCCTGCCCGGCACGCCGCCGGCCGACATGTATCTCAACGTGCAATGCAAGACCTCGTGGAGTCCGCTCGGCCGCCAGGTCGCCAATCTGGCGCCGTCGCTGCTCAAGCCAAAAGCGCGCGGCCGCGTGTCGCTGGTCGCGGCCGATCCGGCGATCTATCCGCGAGTCGAATTCAATTTCACCGGCCACGAGCTCGACTTGAAACGCTTCATGCAGGGCTTTCGCCTCTGCATCGACATTCTCGCCCACGACGCGGTGCGGGCGATGACGCGGCTGACTTTCCCGGTCAAATTCAACGACCGGCTGCGGCGGCTCAACCGCATCACGCCGGGCAACCGGATCAAAAGCGCGGCGATCGCGGCGCTCATCGACATGGTGCCGCCGCTTGCGGCGCCGATCTTTGCCACACTGGCCGACCGCCGCGTCGATCTTGCGGCATTGGCCGAAGACGACGCCGCGCTGGCCGATTACATTCGCGATAATGTCGGCGGCACGTTCCATCCGGTGGGCACTTGCCGCATGGGCGCATCCGGCGGTCGCGACGCCGTGACCGATCCGGCCGGACGCGTTCACGGCGTCGAAGGTTTACGCGTCATCGATGCCTCGATCATGCCGACCATACCGCGCGGCAGCACCAATATTCCGACCATCATGGTGGCGGAAAAACTTGCCGACGCCATGCTGCGCGAAATGCCGGCTACCGCGGGACGCTGACCTTTGTTGCGGCGTTGAAGGTGGACGTGCGAAGTAACCTCCTTGTAATTGCCCGTCTCCTTTCGTAACATGTTACGAAAGGAGACCGACAATGGCGCCAAAGCCCAAGACAGCGCGCCCGAAGACGGCACGGGAACGCATGAGCGCCCGGCGGAAGCGGTTGCGCGCGCAGGGTTTGCGCCCGGTGCAGCATTGGGTGCCCGACCTGCGCGATCCCCGTGTGCGGGCGGACTTGCGTCGGCAGGGCAAGCTGCTCTCTCAACATCCCAAGAATGATCCAATCGATGAATGGATTGAGGCCGTCTACGACTCGAGCGACTGGCGGTGAAACGCGGCGATATCATTATCGTTGCGTATGGCGAACTTGGCAGACCTAGGCCAGCAGTTCTCGTGCAAGGCGATGAGCTAGGCGATATCACGACCACAGTGCTTGCGTGCCCGATAACGTCCGAAGTTACGGGAAACCTCGCGATCAGGCCAATCATCGAGGCGGCTGGCAGCAATGGACTCCGAACGCGTTCGCAGATTATGACGGATAGATTGTTGGCTGTTCCTCGCGAACGCGTGCGGCGAGTCATCGGCGTCGTCGATGAACTGACGAGCGATCGGCTGGATGCGGCGTTGTTGGTCGTGCTCGGCCTGGCGCGCTAGCCAAGCACCAAGTTCAGCGCGGCACGCTGACGTAAATCTGGCCGTCGCGCACGGCCACCTTCACCGGCGTCAGCCGCACCGAGGCGTCGCCCGGATGGCAGCCGGTGGCGAGGTCGAATTCGTAGCCGTGCCAGGGGCAGACGATGTGGCGCTGCTTGCCGAAGCGCAGCCCGGCGCTCTTCTTGTCGGCGGTGATGATTTCCTCGACCTGATGGAAGATCTTGCCCTGGCACACCGGACCGCCGGCGTGCGGGCAGACATTCTCGTAGGCCAGCACCTTGCTGCCGGTGCGGAAGATGCCGACTTCGAGCTCTTCCACGGCGAATATTCGGTAGTCGCCATCGGCGATGTCGGTCAGCTTGGCTACTGAGACTTCTTCCATCGAACTCCCCATTAGATTTTCATTTGGAGCATGATCTTTTCCGAAAACCGGCATCCAATTTTCGGGATCATGCTCTATTCTATCCCCGGCGGGCGGTGAAACCAGATCGCCACGTCGAACATGTTGAGATCGGCGGCGCGGATCATGGCGCAGGCCGTCACCACGGTCTCGGTCGCCGTCACCGCGTGTTGCGGAAAAGGCACGACGTCGTGGCCGCGCCGCTCCACTTTCGCCGCATAGACTTTCACCGCGGCGGTCAACACCTGCTGCAACGTCCTGTCGGAGATCGCGTCGGGCTCGCCGCGCTTGAGCGCGTCGCGCGCGGCGGCGCAGAAATCCGCAAGCTTCACGCCATGGCGCGCTGAGTGACGGCTCGGCTTGCCGCCCCGCCTGGCCGCCTTGCGTTGCACCGCTTTCGGCATTTCAACTCAAGCCGTCACCGGCTCGCGCCGCGCCGGCGCCTTGCTCGGCTTGGTCTTGAGCTGCTTGTGCTTGGGCACTTCGAGGTTGAACAGCCGCGCCGAATTGAAGCCGAGGATATTGCGCTTGGCCTTCTCGTCGAGGAACGGCAGCGTGGTGATCGAGTTCGGCAGGTCGAAATCCCAGTGTGGCCAATCCGAGGCGAACAGCAGCTGCGTCTCGGCATTCATCGCCTTGAAGGTCGCTTCGGTCAGCTCGATATTGGAGCGCTCCAGCGGCTGGCTCGAATAGAACATCTCGCGCATGTATTCGCTCGGCCTGCGCTTGAGCAGCGGCGCTTCCGAAGAGCGCATCATGTATTCGGAATCGAGCCGCTGCATCAGGAACGGTACCCAGGCCAGCCCGCTCTCGATCCACACCATTTTGAGCTTCGGGAAGCGTTCCGGCAGGCCGTTCATGATCCAGTTCGTCATGTGGATGATGTTGTAATAGACGAACGAGATGGCATGCATGGAAATAAACTTGTTGCACTGCTGCATCGACTGGTCGCCCCAGTGGAAGCCGGAATGGAACGCCAGCGGCTTGCCGGTCGCCTGGATGGCGGAATAGAGCGGCATGTAGCTGTCGTGATTGACGGCGCGGAAGCGCGTCGAGGTGACCGAGAAGCCGATGACGCTCGGATTGTCGGCATACATCTCGACGGCTTTCACCGACGCTTCGGGGTGGTTGAACGGCAGATACAGCATCGCCTTGATGCGCGGGTCCTGCGGCAGCACTTCCTCGGTCAGCCATTTGTTGAAGGCGTTGCCGATCACGACCTCCATCTCGATCTGCGGATGCATGCCCAGCACCAGCATCGGCGTCGGGAACACCACCATGTAGTCGATCCCCATGGAGTCCATGGCGCGCCGCACCAGGGTCACCTGGGCGTGGGTTTGGCCGCCCGGAACGGCTTCGCCGAGGCGCTGCTGATGCGGAATGCGGCCAAAGACGTCTTGGTACAGCATGCCGGGCGTTGAGTTCATCAAGCCAGGCGAGCCGCCGCGCTCCTTGAACGCGCGCGCCATCTGTTTGTAGACGTCGCTCTCCATGCGATCGACCACATCCGACCAGAACGCCGTCTCGGTGACATGGGCGTCGACGTCGACGATGAAATAATCGTCCTGGCGGGCTTCCTTGGCGGCGTGGGCGAGAATCTCGCGGGTGTCGGTCGAGGTGCTGATCTTCGGCAGTTCGGTGACGCGCGAAATGCCTTTGCCGTTTTTTCCGTTGCGCGGCGTTTTGGTCAGCATCGATGTCCTCCACCCTAGGCGCGGCTTTTGCGATCGGGCCGGTGAGTCACGGCCATTGCAATCTGCCGGAAAGCTAGCAGCTATCGCCCGCGATGGACATGGCAATTTGCTCCCAACTACCGCCGGTTGCCTGGATCAGCCATGCCGAAACATCCCGGGCGCGGCCTCCCATCGGCACGCGCCGCAGTGTAGCTTTGCGGCCACGAACGCGGGAGGGACCATGAGCTACCAGGATTTGCTTTATGGCGTCGACGGCAAGGTCGCGACCATCACGCTGAACCGGCCCGACCGCATGAACGCGCTGTCGCGCAATCTCGAGGCGGAAATCCACCGCGCGCTCGACGAGGCCGATGCCGACCGCAACGTGCGCGCCATCATCCTCACCGGCGCCGGCGCGGCGTTTTCCGCCGGCTACGATCAGCAGGCGGCGCCGGCCTCGGGCGTGCGGCCGCTCGACCCGCAGGGCAAGAGCCACGCCGAATATATCGAGCATTGGCAGCGGCTCGACGGCAGCCGCGTGAACCATTGGGAGCACATGTGGAGTCTGGGCAAGCCGGTTATAGCCGCGGTCAACGGCTGGGCCATGGGCGGCGGCTTCTGGTATCAGCTTGCCGCCGACATCACGATCGCGTCCGACAAGGCGACGTTCGCCCAGCCGGAAGTGCGCCAAGTGTCCAATACCAGCTATCTGCTCACGGCACTGTGCGGCTGGAAGGCGGCCAACCGCTGGGCGCTGACCGGCGACCATTTCGACGCCCAGGAGGCTCTGCGCATCGGCATGGTCAACGAGGTGGTGCCGCACGACGATCTGATGCCGCGCGCCCGCGCGCTCGCCAACCGCATCGCGCTGGTGCCGGAGCCGTCGATCCGGCTCAACAAGGCCATCGCCATGCAGGGGCTGCAGGCGTCCGGCGTACATGCGGCGCTCTTGCTCGAAGGCGCGCTGAGCGCGCTGGCGCATTCCTCGCACAATGAGGATCGCCAGCGGCTGTTCGAGGCGCAGCGCGCCGGCGGGCTGAAGGCCTATCTGGAGGCGCGCGACGGCCCGTTCCATCCCGAGCCGATGGGCCCGAAGTCGAAACCCCGCGCCAAATGAGCAGATTTATGCATTTCGTATTGCTATTTGTCGCCGCCGCCCTGCTGGCCCTCACGTCGTCGGCGCGGGCCGAGGAGACGTGGCCGCAGCGGCCGGTGACCATCGTGGTGCCGTTCCAGGCCGGCGGCTCGGCCGACCTGCTGGCGCGCATCCTGCAGCAGCACATGGAGGCGGATTTCCATTCGCCGTTCGTGGTCGAGAACCGGTCCGGCGCCGGCGGCAGCGTCGGCACGTCTTACGTGGCCAAGGCGCCGAACGATGGCTACACGCTGTTGCTCGGCACGCTCAGCGGCAACGTGCTCAACGAATTCGTTTTCAGCAAATTGCCCTATGACCCGGAGCGCGATTTCCAGCCGATCTCGCTGTTGGTGCATCTGCCCAATCTGCTGGTCGTCAATCAAAAAGTTCCGGTAAAGACCGTGCCGGAATTGGTCGCGTATTTGAAGGCCAACGACGGCAGGCTGAACTACGGTTCGTCCGGTATAGGCACCTCGTCGCAGCTCTCCGTCGTGATGTTCGCGCTCGCCACCGGCACGCATATGACGCATGTGCCGTTCCGCAGCACCACCGACGAATTGACCGGGATGATGAGCGGCAATGTCGATCTCGCCATCGACAGCATGACGACGCTGTGGCCGCAGGCCCAGGCCGGCGCGGTGCGGGCGCTGGCGGTGACCAGCGCGGAACGCCTTGGCAGCGCCCCCGACCTGCCGACCATCGGCGAGACCATCAAGGGTTTCTCGGTCACCGGCTGGCAGGGCCTGTTCGCACCCGCGGGCACGCCGCGCCCGATCGTGGAAAAGCTTGCCACCGAGGTGAAACACGTTTTCGAGGCGCCCGATGTGGTCGCGACGCTGACCAAAGTCGGTGGCGAGCCGGCGCCGATGACCCCCGACGCTTTTGCGGCATTCATCGCCGCCGAGCGGCCGAAGTGGCGCGACGTCGTCAACGCGGCCGGCGTGCATATCGACGCCAATTGATGCGGCAAGCCGGACATAAAATTTCATGACCTCGGTCGGATTGATCGGCTATGGCGGCATCGCCCAGGACGTGGTCGCGGCGCTGCGCGAGGCCGGCGAGGCTGCCAAGATTGCCAGCGTGCTGTGCCGGCCCGGACGCGCGCCGAAAGCGCGTGCCGCGCTCGGCGATGTCGCGGTCGTGGACACGCTGGCCGATTTGCTGGCGCTAGGTCCGGATATCGTCGCTGAGGTGGCCGGACAGCAGGCGGTGGCGGAGCATGGGCCGGACGTGCTGCGCCGCGGCGTCGATCTCCTGGTGATTTCTGTCGGCGGCCTGGCCGAGCCGGTGCTGCTCGATCGCCTCAAAACCGCTGCGCGTGACGGCAAAAGCCGCATGCTGCTGCCGGCCGGCGCCATCGGCGGCATCGATGCCATTGCGGCGATGCGCCTCGGCGGGCTCACCACGGTGCGCTACCGCTCGCGCAAACCGCCGGCGGCGTGGCGCGGCTCGCCCGCGGAAAAGGTCGCGGACCTGGATAAACTAACCGGCCGCACTGTGCTTTATCGCGGCACCGCCGGCGAGGCGGCGCTGCTTTATCCGCAGAACGCCAATGTGGCGGCCGCGGTGGCGCTTGCCGGTCTCGGCTTCGACAAAACCGAGGTCGAGCTGGTCGCCGACCCCGACGCGCCCGGCAATGTGCACGAGATCGAGGCCGAGGGCGCCGCTGGGCGTTTTGCCATCCAGCTGCAAGGCAAGCCGTCGCGTAGCAACCCCAAAACCTCGGCGCTGGCGGCGCTCAGCGTCGCCCGTGCGCTTATCAATCTGGATGCTACAATCGTCATATGACCGCCCCGACGACGCGCCGCGCCACCAACGCCTTCATCGGCAGCCCGATCGAGCGGCTCGAGGATTTGCGCTTCCTCACCGGGCGCGGCCAATACACCGACGACCTCGCCAGCGAAACAATGCTGCATGCGGTGATCCTGCGCAGCTCCGTCGCGCACGGCCGCATCCGCTCGATCGATACGGCGGCGGCCCGGGCGCGGCCGGGTGTCCACGCGGTGATCACCGCGGCCGACATCGGAGAGATACCGACGATCCCGTTGCGGCACGACCCGCTGCCATCCTCCAAGCGTTACGTGCAGCCGATCATCGCCGTCGATAAGGTCCGCTTTGTCGGCGAGCCGATCGCCGTCGTGGTCGCCGACAGCGTTGCGCTGGCCGAGGACGCATTGGAGGCGATCGCCGTCGATATCGGGCCGCTTGCCGCGGTGGTCGACCGCGATGCTGCGCGCAAGAACGATGTCTTTCTGTTCGAAGAAACCGGCAGCAACGTCGCCGGCACCATCACGGCCACCCGCGGCGACACCGATGCGGCGTTCAAAGATGCGCCTTATGTCCGCCGCGAGCATTTCAAGGTGCAGCGCCACGGCGCGGTGCCCATGGAGCCGCGCGGATTGGTCGCCGACTGGGACACCGCGAAACAACGGGTGACGGTCTCCGGCGTCTGCAAGGTGCCGTTCAACAACCGGCGCGCGCTGGCGCAGATGATGAACCTGCCCGAAGCATCGGTGCGCATGCTGGAATACGACGTCGGCGGCGGCTTTGGCGCGCGCGGCGAGTTTTATCCGGAAGATTTCCTGATTCCGTTCGCGGCGCGGGTCGTCGGCCGGCCGGTGAAGTGGACCGAGGATCGGCGCGAGAACTTGATGTCGCTCAGCCATGCGCGCGACGCCTCATGCGATCTCGAAATCGCCTGCAGCCGCGACGGCGCCATCCTCGCGCTGCGCGGCCATGCTTATACCGATCTCGGCGCCTATATGCGCACCAACGGCGCCACGGCGTCGCGCAATATTTCGCAAATCATGTCCGGACCGTACCGCATTCCCCATGTGCGCATGGATGTGACCATGGTGGTGACCAACAAGACGCCGTCGGGCACTTATCGCGGGCCGGGGCGCTTCGAGTCGGATTTCTGCCGCGAACGGCTGTTCGACATGGTGGCGGCCGATCTCGGCATCGACCGGGTCGAATTCCGCCGCCGCAACCTGATCGCGGAAGCTGACATGCCCTATGCGCTGGCGAAGGTCCACGTGCTCGACATCGTCAGCGACTGCGACAGCGGCGATTATCAGATGACGCTCGATCGCTGCCTCGCCGAATTCAACTGGGCCGAGCGGTCGAAGCTGCAAGGCAAACTGATCAACGGGCGCTACCACGGCATCGCCATCGGTTGCTACCTCGAAGGCGGCGGCACCGGGCCGCGGGAGAATGTGCGGCTCGTCATCGAGGCCGACGGCAAGATCTCGGTGTTCGTCGGCTCGTCGTCGGTCGGCCAGGGTGTCGAGACAGTATTTTCGCAGATCGCCGCCGACGCGCTCGAACTGCCGATGGAGCGCATCAACAATGTGTTCCACGGCTCCACGGATTATGTCACCGAAGGGTTCGGCTCGTTCTCGTCGCGCTCCATCGTCATGGGCGGCAACGCCATCGTCGATGCCGCCAATAAGCTGCGCGCGCTCATTCGCGAGACCGCGGCGCAGCGTCTCGGCTGTGCGGCAAGTCAGATCGCGATCGATAACGGGATGGTCGCGGGACCAAACCGCGCCGCGCTCGATCTCAAGGAGTTCGCCGGGCTTTCAGCCGAAGGCACCCACGCCAGCAACAAGCGGACTTATTCCTATGGCGCGCATGCGGCCTATGTGACGGTCGATCCGAAAACCGGCCAGGTCGCATTGATCGATTATGTCGCCGTCGAAGACGTCGGCCGCATCGTCAATCCGCTGACCCTGCACGGCCAATGCGTCGGCGCCGTCGTACAGGGCTTGGGCGGCGCGTTGCTCGAACACTTTATCTATGACGAGAACGGCCAATTCCTGACCGGCTCGTTCGCCGACTACCTGATGCCGACCGCGAGCGATTTCCCCAGCATTCGCGCGGTGGCGCTGGAGCAGAAACCGTCGCCGTTGAATCCGATGGGCACCAAGGGCGCCGGCGAGGGCGGCATCATTCCGGTCGGCGGGGTCGTCGCCAATGCTGTCGCCGCTGCGCTGGGCTCGCTGGGCGTGAAGCTTCACGAATTGCCGATGACTCCGCCGCGGGTATGGCAGATGATCCAAACCGCGCGCCAATCAAGGGCGGCAGAGCGTCCTTAATTCCAGCTTCGAAAGAAATACCGATGAAGCTGCCGTCTTGGATCAAACGCCTATACGGCCGCAAACCAGCGCGGCCGCCGTCGCTGACGGATTGTCCCAAATGTGGCCGGGAAATGGACATGATCGACAAGAGCACCATGTCGGGCGACGACATGCGCACCTATCGCTGCGAGCATTGCCGGGAGGAGCATATCGTGAACTACGGGGTCGCGCTGTGGAAGGCGCTGTCCGACGCTCGCAACTCCGACGATGGCACGTCTTAATTCAATGTGGCATCGCCGACAGCTACGGCACGTTGACCGGCCGCGCGCCGCGGTGTTAGAAAAAGTTTGAAAAAGCGGCTGTTGCCGCGGTTCGAGGGAAGCGTATCGGGTTATGAAATTACCGCCCTTCGAATATGCCTGCCCGACCACGATCAACGAAGCGGTTGCGCTCTTAGCGTCGCACGATGGCGAAGCGAAGCCGTTGGCCGGGGGTCAGAGTCTGGTGCCGATGCTGGCGTTCCGCGTCGCTTCGCCGTCGTTGCTGGTCGATCTGCGCAAGCTTGCGGAGCTCAAGCAGATCAAGATCGCGGACGACGGCGTAACCCTCGGCGCCATGGTGCGCTGGCGCGACATCCTCGACGACGCGCGCTTGCGCAAGGCGCATCCGCTGCTGGTCGCTGCCGTCGAGCATGTTGCGCATTATCAAATCCGCAACCGCGGCACCGTCGGCGGCAGCATTGCCCACGCCGATCCCGCCGCCGAGATGCCCGGCATTGTGGTGACCTGCGAGGCGAAGATCGCCGTCGTCGGCAAATCCGGCACGCGGTTGCTGGACGCGGCCAATTTCTTCCAGGGCCCGCTGATGACCGCGTTAAAACCCGACGAGATCATCACCGAAATCCGCCTGCCGGCATGGCCGGCAAAGCGCCGTTTCGGTTTCCAGGAATTCGCCCGCCGCCGCGGCGACTTCGCGCTGGCCGCGGCGATGCTGTATTACGACGAGGACGGCGGCAAAGCGCGTAATGCCCACGTCGGCGCCATCGGCGTCGCAGACCAGCCGTTGCGGCTTTCCGCTGTCGAGCAAGTGCTCAACGGCAACAAGATCGATGACGCCACAATCGCAAAGGCCGAGGCCGCCGCATCCGCCTCAGTCGATCCGCATGACGACATCCACGCCGGCGGCGCCTATCGCAAAGCGCTGATCGGCGTCATGGTCGAGCGCGCGCTCAAAAGCGCGGCGGCGTAGCGATCAAAACCATGCCGGTAAAATTCGAAGTCAACGGCAAGCCGGTCGAGGTCGAAGTCGAGCCGCGGCTGACGCTGGCCGATTGCCTGCGCCATCATTTGCGGCTGACCGGCACCCATGTCGGCTGCGAGCACGGCGTGTGCGGTTCTTGCACCGTGCTGGTCGACGGCGCGGCGGTGCGCTCCTGCCTGTTGCTTGCGGTGCAGGCCGAGGGCGCCAAAGTGGTGACCGTCGAGGGCCTCTCGCTCGAAGAAGGCTTGACGCCGCTGCAGGCCTCGTTCCGCAAGCATCACGCGCTGCAATGCGGCTTCTGCACACCGGGCATGATCACCACCGCGCATGCGCTGCTCAGCGAGGAGCCGGACTGCGACGCCGACCGCGTGCGCGAGGTGCTGTCCGGCAATCTGTGCCGCTGTACCGGCTATATTTCCATCGTCGAGGCTGTGCTCGACGCGCGCGCGGCCTATAAGCGCGACGGAAAAAGCGCATGAGGACGGTCAACGCGTTCATCGGCCAACCGATCGAACGGTTGGAAGATTTTCGTTTCGTCCGCGGCCGCGGCCAATATGTCGATGATCTCGCGCGCAAGGATATGCTGCACGCGGCGATCCTGCGCAGCGCCGTTGCCCACGGCCGTATCCGCAACATCGACGTGTCGCGTGCGAAAGAAGTCCGCGGCGTGCATGCCGTCATCACCGCGGCCGACCTGGGCGATGATATTCCGCTGGTGCCGATGCGGCTGCAGCCGATGCCGGAGTTCGAAGCCTTCGGCCAGCCGGTCATGGCGCGCGACAAGGTGCGCTATGTCGGCGAGGCACTGGCCGCGGTGCTCGCCGACAACGCTGGCGTCGCCGAGGATGCGCTCGGCGCCATCGAGGTCGACATCGAGTCGCTGCCGGCCATTGCGACCTGGCAAAGCGCGGCGAAAAACGAAACGCTGCTGTTCGAAAATAAAGGCAGCAACGTCACGATGAAATTCCGCGCCGTGCTCGGCGATGCCGACGCGGCGTTCAAAAGTGCGCCCTATACGCGGCGCGAGCGCTTCAGCACCCAGCGTCACACCGCCCTGCCCATGGAGCCGCGCGGGTTGCTTGCGGAGTGGGATGCGGCGAGCGGGCGGCTGACGCTGTCGGGCGCCGCAAAGGTGCTGTTCGCCAACCGCCGCATCCTGGCCAAACAGCTCGGCGTCGCCGTCGATGCCATCGACATGGTCGAGTACGACGTCGGCGGCAGCTTTGGCGCGCGCGGCGAGTTCTATCCGGAGGATTTTCTGATTCCGTTCGCGGCGCGCCATGTCGGCCGCCCGGTGAAATGGACCGAGGACCGCCGCGAGCATTTGATGACCATGAACCATGCCCGCGAGTCGGCATGCGACGTCGAGATCGCCTGTGCGCGCGACGGCACCATTCTCGGACTGCGCGGCCACGCCTTCGTCGACATGGGCGCCTATATGCGCACCAATGGCGCGGTCGGCGCACGCAACATCGCGCAGTTCATGTCGGGGGCGTATCGCGTTCCCAATATCGATCTCGACGTATCGCTGCTGCTGACCAACAAGACGCCGGTCGGTACCTATCGCGGGCCCGGCCGGTTCGAGACAGATTTTTTTCGCGAGCGGCTGCTCGACATGGCGGCGCGCGATCTCGGCATCGACCAGATCGAATTCCGCCGCCGCAATCTCGTTCGCGAAACCGAGATGCCGTACCGGGTCGCCACCATCGCCCCCTTCGAGAGCAAGGACGAGCTCGACAGTGGCGATTATCAGGTCACGCTGGAGCGCTGCCTCGCCGAATTCGGCTGGGCGGAGAAGGAAAACCTCAAAGGCAAGCTGATCGATGGCCGCTATCACGGCCTCGCGGTGTGCTGCTTCATCGAAGGCGGCGCCGCCGGGCCGAAGGAAAGCGCCCGCCTGGTGCTGGAAACCGACGGCACGCTGACGGTCTATATGGGTTCGTCCGGGGTCGGCCAGGGGCTGGAGACCGCGTTCGCGCAGATCGCTGCCGACGCCATGGACATGCCGATGGACCGTATCAATCAGGTGTTCCACGGCTCGACAACTTATGTCAGCGACGGCTACGGCTCCTATCACTCGCGCTCGATCGTCATGGGCGGCTCGGCCGTGCTCGATGCCGCGACAAAGCTGCGGGCGGCCATGAGCGCGGAGGCGGCGCGGTGGCTCAACTGCGGCGCCGCCGAAGTGGTGCTCGCCGACGGCCGTGCCGCCGCGCCCGACGGCAAGTCGGTGTCGTGGGCGGAGCTGGCGCCGGAGCCGCTATCGGTCGAAGGCGCGTTTTCCAACCACAAGCATACCTGGGCCTATGGCGCGCACGCCGCCCATGTCGCGGTCGATGCGAAGACCGGTGCGGTTGCGCTCATCGATTATGTGGCCGTCGAGAATTGCGGCCGCATGATCAATCCGCTGACGCTCAAAGGCCAGTTGGTCGGCGCCGTGGTCCAGGGCCTCGGCGGCGCTTTTTTGGAGCATCTCGCCTATGACGAGAACGGCCAGCTGCTGACCGGCTCGCTCGCCGATTACCTCATCCCGACGGCGAGCGACTTTCCAAAAATTCGCGGCTATGTGATGGAGTCGCATCCCTCGCCGATCAATCCGCTCGGCGCCAAGGGCGCCGGCGAGGGCGGCATCATCTCGGTCGGCGGCGTGATCGCCAACGCCGTCGCCGATGCGCTCTCATCCCTGGGCGTCGAGCCGCGCGATTTGCCGCTGTCGCCGTCGCGGGTGTGGCAGCTGGTGCAGGACGCGCGCAAGTGATGTCATCATCCGCGAAGGCGGATGATCCAGTAGTCACAGTTCTGCCGGCCAAGGCAATGATTACTGGGTGCCCCGCCTGCGCGGGGCATGACATTGTTGGGTGCTTCGAATAGATTTCCGCCAACGCCCCATTTCAGCAGGAGCAAGCCATGGCCGTCGCCCGTCACCCGCGTCCGAAAGAACTCGAAGGTGTTGCGCTCGAAGACATCATGAAAAAATACGTCGGCCGCTTCAAGGACAAGAAGCCGGACTGGGCCGCCTTCGAGGACGCCAAGATCGAAGGCTACAAGCGCGCCCAGCACCGCTTCATCGGCGCCGGCGGTTCCGGCAAGCACGACGATCCGAACATCATTCCGGCCGGCAATTTCACGCTGTCGATCGTCTACGTGAATCCCGGCCAGGGCAATGCCGCGCACACCCACGAGGTCGAAGAATGCTTCTTCGTGCTGCAAGGCATTCTCGACGTCTTCGTCGAGGACGAAAGCGGCAAGCGCGTCACCACGCGGCTTGGCCCATGGGAGTGCATCGCCTGTCCGGCCGGCGTGATCCACGGCTATCAGAACGATTCGCTGGCGCCGGTTTACGTGCAGATCATGCTCGGCCGCGGCCGGCCCGATCCGATGGGTTATTCCGACAGCGAGCTGTACAAGCGCCGGGACGCGCATTTGAAAGCGGTGTAGGTGATCTTCGCGAATCAGCCAGCCCTTACGCTGGCGGGATTGCTGACATGGCTGTTGTCCTCACCCGCCGTTCCGGCAACGCCAAGCTTTCCCTGCACCGGTAACCTCGCGTCCGCCGAGAAGGTCATTTGCTCGGATGACAGTCTGGCGGCGCTCGATGTTGCACTAGCCGCCGCATACAAAGGCAAGCTCGAAAACCCCGGACCACGGGATTACTCGCTGGACGATCCGCGTGACGCCATCCCCATCACGCAAAAAGCCTGGTTGGCCCACCGCAACGGCTGCGGCGCCGACAAGACTTGCATCCGCAAAGCTTACGTCATTCGCACCACTGCGCTCACGGCCGGAGCCAATACCAAGAATACCCCTTGCAGCGACACCGTCGGCGCCAAGCAGGCGGCCGTCTATGTCAAGCAGTGCATTGCGGTCGCGCCGGAAACCCATCCGCCGTGCAATGCGCTCAACACCTGCGAGATGATCATCTCGCACAATATTTACAGATGTTTCGAGCTCGGCGGCGGCACGCCGAAATTCTGCGCGGCCTATCCGCCGCCGCCATGATATTTTAGATCGGGATCGCCTGAAATTTGGTCGAGAAGTCGTGCATGCGTTGCGCGCCGGTGGCGGTGATTTGCACCGTCTCGGCAAACACGCAGCCGGTCTTCCCGTTGCGCCAGGCCGGATCGTAAAGATCGATATTGAACGCGAACACCATGCCGGGGCGGAATTCGTCGCCGACGACTTTCAGCGCGTCCTGGTCAGCGCGCAAGGCGTGGAAGCGGTAGCGCGGATATTCCAGCGAGGCGAGGCCGTGGCCGTGGATGCCGGTTTCGCAGATCGCGAGCTTGCGTTCCTCGATGGTCTTCTTCACCGCACCCATGGCGTCTGAGATTTTGCGGCCCGGTCCGAACTCCGCTAGGCCGCGCTCGTAGGCGGCGACACAGCCGTCATAGATCTCGTGCTGCTTGGCCTCCGGCTCGCCGAGGCAGAAGGTGCGCTCGACATGGGTGAAATAACCGCCGATTTTCGGATGCAGTTCGCAGATGATGACGTCGCCGCGCTCCATCTTGCGTGTCGTCGGCACGCGGAACGGATGCGGATAGGGATAACGGCCGCAGGCCCAGAGAAACAATGTCGGTTCCTCGCCGCCATGCGCCAGCATGGTTTCCACCATGCGGCCGTAGACCTCGCATTCCTTGACGCCAGGCCGCGCGGTGTCACGGCACGCCGCCAGCATCAGGTCGCCGAGCTCGGCTGCCTTGGCGAGCATGCCGAGCTCTTCGTCGCTCTTGATGGTGCGCACCTTCTCCAGCATGTCGTCGAGCGCGACGAGCTTGGCGCCGGGCAAAATCTCCTGCAGGCGCAGATAAACGCTGTGCGGCAGCCAGCCGTCGGGATCGAGCGGGCCGGCCAAGCCGTCCATGCCGGTGCGGCCGCGATCGAGTTTGAGTTCCTTGAGCCGCTCGGCGACGCTGTCCGCCCAGGTGCCCTTGCGCGCGCGGATGTCGCCGACCCAATCCTGCGCGCTGCGCCAGCCTTCGAGGAAGGTTGGCATCAGCACGAAGCAGGTCGGATCGCCCTCGCGCGGGAACACCAGCACGTTGAATTCGGCATTGCCGCCGACCGGACAGAGATAACGCGCATTGGCGATGCAAAAGTCCCACATCAGCGGCCAGCCCCAGAGCACCAGGCAATCGAGGTCGCGCGCCGCCATCTCCTTGCGCACCGCAGCCCAGCGCCGGTCGCGCTCGCGCAGCGATAGTCTTGGCAGTTCAAGAACGTCGCGCATGGTGGCCTCGTTACGCCGCCTGCAGCTTCAGCCGCTGCAGGCTTTCCAGATAATCGGCGACGCCGCTCTCGAGATCGAATTGTGGGTGGTAGCCGAGCTCATTGCGGGCGCGGGAGATATCGTAGATGCCGTACATCGGGTAGGGCGCGCCGAGGAAGTTCAGTCCAGGCCCGACGTCGATCGCAGCGTTCGGCAAGTGCTTGCGCAAAATGGCGGCGACGTCTTTGAGCGTGACGCCGACGCCGGTGCCGATATTGAACACCCGGCTCGTGAGATTTTTCGCCATGGTCGCGAGATAGACGCCGAGCGCGGAATCCTTGTTGTAGATGAAATCGTCCCTCTCATCGCCGCCTTGTGCAAGGTGGAATGGCTGGCCGCTGGCCGGCCGCTCGATGATCTGGCTGGTCACGCCCATATTGCCGTGGCGCGCGGTTTTGCCGGGCCCGTAGGTGGTGGCGAAACGCAGCACCACCACGTCGAGGCCGAGCGTGCCCCAATAGAGCGTGGCGTTCTCGCCCATGAGCTTGGCGGAATCATAGATGCGCTTCGGCTCCTTGGGCTGATCCTCGGTGATGTGCCGGTAGGTCGGCGCGCCGTAATCGCCGAGTAACGGGCCGTAGACTCCCTTGGCGCTGGTATAGACCACGCGCTCGACGTTGGCCGCCCGCGCCGCTTCCAGCACATTGACCGTGCCCATCACGTTGATCTCGACGCTCTCGGCCGGATGCTTGGCCGAGAGCGCGCTGATATAGGCAGCGGTGTGCACCACGTGGGTGATGCCGCGCGATTTGATCACTTCGGCAAGTCGCGCGCGGTCGAGGATGGAGCCGAGCTCGATATCGACTTTGTCGACGATATCGCGGATCAGCGATTCATCGCGGTGGCGCGAATAAAGCACCGGCCGGTGGCCTTCGCGGACGAATTTGCGGCTCGCTTCCGCGCCGATGACGCCCATGCCGCCGGTGATCAGAACGCGCATGCGATCCTCCTTCATCTTGTCACCGTCCGCGAAAGCGGATGATGACAGTGCGTTCTAGCCGAACGTCGGCACAAACAGCTTTTCAATCGGAATAGGCTCCGGGATCAAACCCTGCTCGACCATATAAGTCACCAGCGCCTCCAGCGTCGGCCGGTTCGGCTCGACGCCATAGGGCCAGCAGTCGCCGCCGAACAATTCGTCGATCTCCTGCACGTCGTCGGGCAGCCATGGCAGCATGTAACGCAGCGTGCCGGAATAGCGCATCTTTTCCCGCGCCCAATCCTTCGCCGCGTTGAATGCGTTGTACAGGCTCGTCGCCACGAACGGGTTCTTCTCATAGACGTCGTTGCGGATGACGACGAGATGCATGATCGGAAAGATTTTCGTGCGCCGGACATAGTCCTTCTCCTGCACGCGATAGTCGGGAATGAGCCGCACCACATCGGGATTGCGCCCGAACGCCCGCGGCATGTTCGAACCGACGATGGCGTGGATCTCGCCGGATTCGAGCAAGTCGCTCAGCGATTTGCCGCCGGTATTTTGTTTCAGGTTGACCGGCTTGAGCATCGGCATGACCGACGGATTGCCATAGAGCCCCGGCTCGTTGATGGCGCCTTGGATCCACTCGATCTGGTCGAGATCGATGCCGAGGTCATGCTGCATCAAGCCGCGGATGAAGATCGCGGCGGTCTGGGTGTAGAGCGGCACGCCGACCCGCTTGCCGGCGAAATCGGCCGCCGACTTGATGTGCTTGCGGTTGACGATGATGAAGCTGTGGCGGAACACCCGCGAGGCGAACACCGGCAGCGCCACGAACGGCAGCTTCTTGGCGGCATAGCGGGTGATGAATTCGGAGCTCGACATTTCGCAGGCGTCGAATTCCAGCCGGTTGGACATGCGGTCGAAAATCTCGCGCGGATTGTCCATGACCAGGAAATTGAGGTCGATGCCGTCGGGCTTTATGTCGCCGGTGTGGAGCGCGAGCATGCGATCGTAGAGGCCGCAGGCGAAGGTGATCGGCAGGGCGGGCATTGGGTACACCTACTGTGCAGGAATTCGAGGCGGGGCGGGCAGCTAACCACATCCGGCCGGCCGCTTGGAAGCCGCAAAACGCCGGATGGTCATGTTTCGGCGGCGGGTGCGACTGCGATGTTGAGATAACCGTCGATTTTCGCGCGCAGGCCGGGATAGAGCACCGTCGTCGAGGTCTTCTCCTCGATGACGGCAGGTCCGTCGATGACCACACCCGCTGCAAGCGTGGACCGGCGAAACACCGGCACTTGGGTCGCGGCAACCGGACTGAAATAAGCCGTGCGCATCTCATGCGGTATCGGCGGTTGTGAATCTACAGGCGGCGCAATCGGACTGAACTGAGGCTTGGGAATCGCTCCGACCGCCGTGACCTGGAAGTTGACGATCTCGACGGCTTCGGATTCCGCCATGTGGCCGTAACGGCGCCGGTGCGCCTCGTGAAAGCGCTTGCCGAGCGCCGCGAGATCGGCATCGTCGTTCAGGCCGGCGACGGCAACGCTGACCTCGTAAGATTGCCCGCGATACCGCATGCCGACATTGCGCAATGTCGAAAGTTGTTCTCGCGAAAACTGCTCCTGCGTTAAATCCATCAAGGCGGCCTCTTCCATGCCGGCAAAAATCCGCTCCAGCTCGGCGGGCCTCGCCGCATCGAGGCGGGTGATACGGGTAAAGCTGCGGGTCTGGTGCACGTCGGTGACCAGCATGCCGAAGGCGCTGAAGGTGCCGGGGTCGCGCGGAATGAGAATGCGGCCGATGCCGAGCTCGCCGATGATACGGCCGGCGATGGTCGGCCCCATGCCGCCGAACGGCACCAAAGTGAACTCGCGCGGATCATAGCCGCGCTCGATGGTGATGGTGCGCATCGCCATGGTGACGTTGGTGGCGAGCACGGTGAGGATGCCCCAGGCGGCTTCGACCGGCGACAGCCCAAGCGGCTTCGCCACGCGCGATACCACCGCCTCGTACGCCTTCGCGCTCGAAATCGGCATGGCGCCTTCGAGCAGCGTGCTCGGACTGAGATGGCCGAGCACGACCAGCGCGTCGGTCAGCGTGGGTTCGGTGCCGCCGCGGCCGTAGCAGGCGGGACCGGGATTGGCGCCGGCGCTTTGCGGCCCGACTTTGAGCACGCCGAGCTCGACCGCAGCAATGCTGCCGCCGCCGGCGCCGATGGTCTCGATATCCACGGTGTGGGTGCGCAGCGGATGCCGCGCCACCAATACTTCCGATTTGAAAAGCGGCCGGCCCGGCAGCACCGCCATATCGGACGAAGTGCCGCCGGTGTCGAAGGTGATGATGTTGTCGATGCCTTTGATATCGCCGAGGTGACGGCCGCCAATGACGCCGGCGACCGGCCCCGACATCACCGTTTCGATCGGCGTGGACGCCAGCATGCGGGCGCTTGCCGCGCCGCCGTCGGATTTCATCATCAGCGCCCGCGAGCGCGGGAAGCGCCGCAGCGACAGCGCCTCCAGCTCGCGCAGATAGCGCGACACCGGCGGGCCGATATAGGCATTGGCGACGGTCGAGGCGGTGCGCTCGTATTCGCGCCATTCCGGATTGACTTGGTGCGACAGCGACACATAGAGGTCCGGCGCGATGTCGCGGACGATCTTTGCCGCCGTCCGCTCGTGGGCCGGATTGGCGTAGGCAAACAGGAAGCACACGGCAACCGCTTCGACGCCTTGCGCGACCAGCTTCCGTGCGGCAACGGCAACGTCGTCGGCATCGAGCGGCTCGATCACGTTGCCGGTGAAATCAAGCCGCTCGCGCACCTCGTGGATGCGGTCGCGGGTCAGCAGCATTTTCGGCGCCGGCGCGAAAATATTGAACACCTCGTCGCCGCGCCATTGCCGGCCGATCTCGTAGACGTCGCGGAAACCGCGGGTGGTGATGAGGCCGACGCGCGCGCCTTTGCCTTCGAGCATGGTGTTGAGCGCCGCGGTCGAGCCGTGCAGGATCAGCGACACCGCGTCGGCGCCGAATTCGGCGGCAAGGTCGCGGGTGATGGTCTCCATCACTGCGGCTGGCTGCGCCGCGTTGGAGGTATATTTGCGCACGGCGACCAGCGCCGCCGCGTCCTCGTCGAAGGCGGTGACGTCGGTGAAGGTGCCGCCGACGTCGATGCCGATACGCAATTTCATGTGTTGGCCTTGGCCCTCAATTTTGCGGTCGCGGCAGCATCGACGCTGAGATCTTCCTTGAAGGCGACGCCGTAATCGTCGCGCGCCGCGTCGCGCGAGACATAGCCCCGCACCACGTCCTCGCGCACGCGTTCCGGCGCACGTTCGCGCGGATCGCCCCAACCGCCGCCGCCGGCGAATTCCATCGACAGCACGTCGTCCTTCTTCAGCCGCAGGCCGGCAACCTTGGAGGTAAGCGGGCGCGCCGCTTCGCCAGTGGATTTGAGCGAGGCGGCCGAGACGTGCGCCGGCTTCGCGCCAAAGACTCCCGGCGACGAGAACTTGAAACGGTCGGTCCGCAAATTGATGACCGATTCATCGCCGAGAATGCGCCATTGCCGGCGCACGCCAAGGCCGCCGCGGAATGTGCCGGGGCCGCCGGAATCCTGCGCCAGCTCGTAGCGCTCGACGCGGACCGGAAATTCGCTCTCGACCGCCTCGATGGGCGTGTTCATCACATTGACGACCAGTTCATCCATGGCGCCGACGCCGTCGCCGTCGGGCCGCGCGCCGGTGCCGCCGCTTAAAATCTCATATTGCGAATACCAGCGGCCGGTCTGCGGATGCCGCCCGGCGCTGGAGATCGAGCCGCCGGCGGCGCTGCCCGGCGCCGGCACCCGGCCGGGCACGGCGCGCGCCAAAGCGCGGATCGCGACCGAGGTCGTGACCTGGCTCGGGCGGACGTACATGTTCACCGGCGCCGGAAAGCGCGGATTGAGCAGCGAGCCTTCCGGCGGATAGGACACCTCGACCGGGCGCGACAAGCCGTCGTTCACCGGCAGGTTCGGGATGAACACCATCTTGACCAGGCACTGAATGAAATTCTTCGACACGCAGGGGCGCAAATTGATCGGCCCACGCGCCTGCGCATCGCTGTCCAGAATAAAGTGCAGCGTGTCACCTTTGACTTCGAGGGTCGCCGAGATGCGATAGGACTTGTTCAGATCGATGCCATCGTCGTCGAGGTAATCGGTCTCGGGGCCGTAAAGCCCGTCGGGCACCTTGGCGATTTCCTTGCGCAATTCGGTCTCGCAAATATCCATCCAGCTCTGCCAGCAGGCGAGCACTTTGTCGGTGCCGTATTTGCCGAACAGCTCGGCGAACCGCGTGAGACCATAGGTGTTGGTACTGACCTGCGCGGTGATGTCGCCCCAGGTGACTTCCGGCGTTCGCGTGTTGGCGCAGATCACCCGCTCGATGTCGGCGAGCAATTGGCCACGCCGCAGAATCCGCAGCGGCGGGATCAGCAGGCCCTCCTGGAACAGATCGGTGGCGTCGCCCGCATTGGTGCCCGGCACCTTGCCGCCGAGATCGGGCTTGTGCGCGGTATTGCCGATATAGCCGACGAGGCGATCATCGACGAACATCGGCGTGATGATGCAGACGTCGGTCGAATGGTTCTGGCACGCCTGATAGGGATGATTGACGATGAAGGCGTCGCCGGGCGCGGCGTCGGGGAATCGGCGGCGGATTTCGTTGACCTGGGCGGCGAGCGGCCCGATATGCAGCGGCTGCGGGATGCCTTGCGCCACCATGCGGCCTTGCGCGTCGAAGATGGCGAAAGTGAAATCCTGGCTTTCCTTGATGATGGTGGAATAGCCGGTGCGCAGCATGTTGAGCGTCAGCTCGCGCGCGATCTGCAAGGTCGACTGGTAGATGACTTCGAGATCGATGGCGTTCATTGCTTTATGGGATAGGCCTTCGCCATCTGCTCAAAGTAGCCGTCCTTTTTCAGGCCTTCGATGATGCCCAGGTCGACATAGTCGTTGACGTTCTTGCTGCCGACTTCGAGCCCGATGGCTTGAAGTTGCGCGATCACGTTGTTGGCGCCGGGGATGGACGGCGCGGCGTCGAGCGGCATCAGCCGCTTGAAGTCGTTATAGGTGGCGTCGACGACGGTCGGATCGGCGGTCTTGTATTTCTGCGCGATCAGCGCCTTGGCCTTCGGCACATCGGACAACGCCAGATAAGCGCCGGCGATATAGGCGCGCACGAAATGCGTCAGTGCATCGCGGTGCTCTTTCAGATAGCCGTTGGTCACCACGACGCCGTCAAAGATCCATGGCGTGTTGGCGGCGGCGAGATCGAGAAGTGGCGTAAATCCCTTCTGCTTCGCCGCGGTAATGGTGGGTTCGAGCAGGGGCGCGGCATCGATGCGGCCGGCAATGAGCGCGCCGAAGCGCTGCGATGAGCCGCCGATCTGCGACACGGTGACGTCGTCGCGCTTCAGCCCGAGCCGCTGCAGCGCGATGCTCACCGCGACGTCGGTCTCCGAACCGAAGGTGCTGATGCCGATGGTCTTGCCCTTGAGATCCTGTGCGGTCTTGATCGAGGGCGAGGCGAAGATCGTGATCGGGATGGTGTTGGCGGTCGAGGTGACCAGCCGCAGGTCGGCGCCTTGCTTGTTGGCCTGCACCACCGGCGCCAGACCGACGTGCATGGCCTGGATTTCGCCCGACAGCAGCACCTGGACGCCGCGGCTGCCGCCTTCCATGCTGATGGACTCGACTTTCAGCCCTTCCTTGGCGTCGAGGCCGGCCGCTTGCGCCATCCACACCGGGAAGATGGTCACCACCGGCGCGGAGATGCCGATCTTGAACGGGGTGAGATCGTCGGCGTGCGCCAGCGGCGCGATGAGCACGGCTGCCGCCAGGATCGACCAACGGCTCAAGACCTGCATGACGTGTTCCCTCGTATTGTCGTTGCCGCAAGCTCAAGCGCAGGATCGATACCCAGGTCAAGCCCACGCAGAACGCACGTCCTCATCGATCAACCCCCAAATGCGATCCTCCAGCGCATGGAAGCGCGTCTGGCGCTTCACGCCGATCGGCCGCGGGCGCTCGATGTCGACCGCGATGCTGTCCTTGACCTTGCCGGGGCGTCCGGAGAACACCACGACCCGGTCGGCGAGATAGATCGCCTCGTCGATCTGGTGGGTGATGAACAGCACGGTCTTGCGCGCCTCTTCCCAGATGCGGGTGAGCTCTTGCTGCATCAGCTCGCGGGTCTGGGCATCGAGCGAAGCGAACGGCTCGTCCATCAGCAGGATTTTTGGATCGACCACGAGCGCACGCGCCAGGTTCACCCGTTGTTGCATGCCGCCGGAGAGTTCGTGCGGGTATTGATGCTCGAAACCGGAAAGCCCGACCAGCGCGATGAGCTTTTCCGCGCGTGCGTCCGCGTCCCGGGTGCGCACGCCGAGGCACTCGAGGCCATAGCGCACGTTGCCGAGCACCGTGCGCCACGGCAGCAAGGAAGCATCCTGGAACACGACGGCACGATCCGGACCGGGCCGCGTCACCACCTCGCCGTCGACCAGGACGCGGCCGCCGGTCGCGGCGATCAAGCCATCGACCACGGACAGAAACGTCGTCTTGCCGCAGCCCGAAGGGCCGACGATGGCAACGAATTCACCGTCCATCACTTGCAGATTGACGCCATCGAGCGCGACAAGCTGTGTGCCGGTGCGCGGTTGCGCATAGGCGAGCCGGATGTCCTGCGCTTCGAGTTTCGGGGTCATGCCGCACCCTGCGGACGCCAGACCTCGACGCGGCGCTCGATGCGGCGAATGAGCTCGACCAGCGCCACGCCTGCAGCGGCAATGGTCAGCACGCCGACAAACACCCTGTCGGTCTCGAAACGCGAGCCGGCCTGGTTGATCATCGCACCAATGCCGGCTGAGGAGCCGTAAATTTCGCCGACCACGATGCCGATCATGCCGCGCCCGACGGCAAGCCGGGCGCCGGCGAGGAGGAACGGTACTGCACTCGGCAGGATGATGCTGCGGAACAACAGCGCATCGCCGGCGGAAAAGCTTCGCGCCACGCGGACGAGCCGCGCATCGACGGTACGCACGGCGGCCAGCGCGCTGATGGCGATCGGCAGCACCGCGAGCAGCACGATGATCAGCACACGCGAGGCAAGCCCGGTTCCCACCCAGAGGATGAGCAGTGGCAGGAACGCCACCTGCGGCGTCGCGTTCAGCGCGGCAAGGAACGGCTCGACCGCATAGTTGAAGCGGCGATACCAGCCGGCGGTCAGCCCGAGCGGAATGCCGATCGCGAACGCCAGCGCAACGCCGAGCGCGAATTCGAGGCTGCTCCAGCCAAGATCCTTCCAGATCGCGCCGGTGACAAAGAACATGTCGAACGCTGCGCGCGCGATCCGTGTCGGCGATGAAATGAAGATCGGCTTGAGCTGGAACCGCATCGCCTGCGGACCGAGCAGCGGTTGCAGCAGTGCCGCCCACCAGCCGCGCTCAAATCCTTCCCAGAGAAAGAGGAAGGCGACGATGCCGGTAACGCCGAGGATGGCACCTTCATGCGCCAGGTAGAAGCGCTTCACGTTGCCGCCCCGACGCTCGGCCGCCAGCGCTCGAACCGCCGCTCCAGCCGGTCGAGCAGTGCGACGACCGCGAGACCGGTGGTTGTGAAGATCAGGACGCCGAAGAACAGCGTATCGGTCTGAAACATGTTGCCGGCGTCGGCGATCATATGGCCGAGGCCAGCGGTCGAGGCGTATAGCTCGCCGACCACGACGCCGAGCAGCGCGCGTCCGGCGGCGTATTTCAGGCCGGTGAAGATGAAGGGCACCGTGCCCGGCAGGATGATGCTGAAAAATATCTTAATGCGCGACGCCGAGAAACTGCGCGCCATGGCGACGAAGCGCGATTCGTTGGTCTTCACCCCCGACAGCGCGCTGACGACGATGGGAATGACGGCGCCAAGAAACACCACCGCGACCTTCGACCAGATGCCGATGCCGAACCAGATGATCAACAGCGGCAGCAGGGTCACCCGCGGCACGGCATTGAGGGTATCGACAAAGGGCGCAAAGATGTAGGACAGGCGCCGCGAGGTACCCATCAGGAGCCCAAGAGGAACGCCGACGGCGATGGCGGCGACATAACCGAAGACGAATTCTCTGGCGCTGACCCTGACGTCGTTCCAGAAATCCGGATCGGCCATCAGCGCCGAGCCGGCTTGCGCGATGCGGGACGGCGAAGAAATAAATAGCGGATTGATTGCGCCAAAATCGGCGCACAATTCCCAGACGAGCAGGAACACCACCAGCGTGCCGCCGCCGATCAGCAACCGTTCAAATTTCATCCGAGCACGATAAAGGCAAAAGCAATGGCCGTGAATGAGCGATTTGATTTTTCCGGGCGTAGCGTCGTCATCACCGGCGGCGGCAAAGGCATCGGCAAGGTCTATGCCGAGGAATTTGCCAAGGTCGGCGCCAAGGTCGTCGCCGCCGATATCGATGTCGTTGCCGCCGAGAACGTCGCGGCGGCGCTCCGCCAGGCGGGGTTCGAGGCGCTCGGGCTTGGGGTCGATATTGCGAGCGAAGACTCGACCAAGGCGATGGTGCAGGCGACCCTCGATCGCTTCGGCACCGTCGACGTTCTGATCAACAATGCGTCGCTAATGAGCGTGCTGCCGCGCCGCTCGTGGCTGGAAATCCCGGTCGAGGAATGGGACCGGGTGATGGCGGTCAATCTGCGCGGCATGTTCCTTAGCTGCCGCGCCGCATTCCCGGCGATGAAGGCGCAACAGCGCGGCAAGATCGTCAACATCTCCTCGTCGCGGGTGTGGGAGGGCGCGCCGAACCGGCTGCACTACACCACGTCGAAAGCCGGCGTCATCGGCTTCACCCGGGCGCTGGCGCGCGAAGTCGGCGAGTTCGGCATCACCGTCAACGCGCTCACGCCGGGCATGACCCAGAGTGAAACCCAGGTCGCGTCATCGTCCGGCAATTATCTCGCTTCCCGCGTCGCCGGCCGCGCCATCGAGCGTGTCCAGGTTCCGGCCGATCTGGTCGGCGCGGTGATGTTTCTGTCGTCGCCGGCGAGCGATTTCATGACCGGCCAGACCGTCAACGTCGACGGCGGCAAGTCGATGCATTGAATCACTTCAGCCGCTTCGCCGCTTCCTCGATCAAGCTGAGATCGGAATGCGCCTTGACGTCGAAGCTCGCTTTGACGAAGCCCAAGTCCTTGGTCATGTCGACGTTCTTCTGCAACGCATCGAGATCGGGCCGCATGTCGGGGTTGCGGTAATAATCGCTCTTGGTGAACAGCCAGCCGAACCGCTCCGGCGGTTGCTTGGTGATCCGCGACGCGATCTGCGCGACTTCGTCGTGGTTCTTCGGATCGAGATACCAGCGCTCGATTCGCATGGTGTCTTCCATGAAATCGACGATAGCCGCGCGGTTCTTGTCGATGAACGGCTTGCGCATCGCCCACATGGCGAATTGCGACACGCCGATCGCGTCGGTGATGGAGAACAGCGGATGGGCGATCTTCTTCAATTCGGGATCGAGCGCGAACGGCAGCACGGTCGGAATGATGTCGACTTTCTTTTCCGCCAGCATCGCCCGCATGCCGGGGAACGGCGCCTCGACGATGGTGTAGTCGCGGTTCGCCTCCAGGCCATGCTTGCGCAGCATGGCGCGCGAGGCGACGTCGACGCCGCTGCCGGCGGCGTTGGTGGCGATCACCTTGCCCTTGAGGTCCTCGACTTTCTGGATCGGACCGTCGCCAAGGACCTGAAAATCGTCGGCGCGATAGCCCGGCGCGCCATCTTGGAACTCGTCGGCGACGACGCGCAGGTCGTCCATGCCGGCGTTCTCGATCGCGATCGGCAAGGTCGAATAGGCGAGGTCGCCGATTTCCAGCTCGTTGTTGGCCATAGCGGTGATCATCGGCGGCGTGCCGGCATAGCGGCTGCTCTCGAACACATAGGATTGGCCGAAGTGAACGGCCAAATCCTTTTTCTCCAGCCAGATCGAGGCCCAGTTGGCCACCGGCGCCACCCAGGAGCCGCGGATTTTCAGCGGCTCTGCTTGGGCTGTAGAGACGGCACCGAGTGCCAAGACGCAGAAGGCGGCGCAGCCAAGTTTCGTAGTTTGCATTTTTCCCTCCTGAAGACGTGGATGGCCGGGGCATAGGCGAGCGAAGCGGCGCCGTTCTTCGAACAGCTATGTCCGACCATGACGCCGCTATAGAGACAGTGCCGTCATTTCAGGCGCTTGCCCGCCTCTTCGACCATGCTGAGATCGGAATAGGCTTTGACGTCGAAGCTGGCGCTGGCGTAGCCGAGCTCCTTGGTCATGTCGACGTTCTTCTGCAGCGCGCCGAGGTTCGGCAGCATCGCCGGATCGCGATATTGGTCGGTCTTGGTGAAGACCCAGCCGAAGCGTTCCGGCGGCGCTTTGACGAGGCGGGCCGCGATCTGCACGGCTTCGTCGTGGTTCTTCGGGTCGAGGTACCAGTGCAGGATGCGCTGGGTGTCTTCCAGCCAGTCGACCAGCGCGGCGCGGTTCTTGTCGATGAACGGCTTGCGCGCCTGGAAGCTGACGAATTCCGACGCGCCGATGGCGTCTTTGGCGGTGAATAGCGTGGTTCCGATCTTCGCCATTTCCGGATCGAGCGCGAATGGCAGAATGCCCGGGATCAAATCCACCTTATGCTCGGCGAGCATCGCCTTCATGGCCGGGAACGGCGCCTCGATCACGGTGTAGTCGCGCTTGTTCTCGAGGCCGTGCTTGTGCAGCATCGCCTTCATGGCGATGTCGACGGCACTGCCTTCGGCATTGGTGGCGAGAACCTTGCCCTTGAGGTCCTCGATCTTTTTGATCGGGCCATCGGTGAGCACGGTGTAACGGATCGTCCAGTTGTCGTCGACGCCGTCCTGGAAGTCGTCGGCGATGATGCGGATGTCGTCCATGCCGGCGTTCTTGATCGCGATCGGCAGCGTCGAATAGGCGAGATCGCCGATCTCCACCTCGTTGTTGGCGATCGCCGTCACCATCGGCGGCGTGCCGGCAAAGTGAACCGGCTCGAAGACATAGGACTGGCCGAAATGCTTGGCGAGGTCCTTCTTGTCGAGCCAGATCGAGATCCAGTTCGCCACCGGCGCCACCCAGGCGACGCGGATTTTCACCGGCTCGGCGTTGGCGCCGGCGGCGCCGAACGCAAGAAAGGCCAGGCTCAACAGCCCGATTTTTGCACGCATGATCTCCTCCCAGAGTTGGCCCATACTGGGCGCAAAGCCCGATCCGGCGCAAGGCTACGGCTTGCCGCAGCGATCGAGGGAGACGCAATGGTCAGTTGTGCTCGGCGGTTTCCTGGTGCCACGCCAAGAGCCGGCGGCGGATCAGCGCCATGGCCTTGATCAGCACATAGCCGACGATGGCGATCTCGACGATGCCGGCGAAGACGCCGCGGGAATCGGCAAAGCGCGAAGCGCTCATCATGGCGCCGCCGAGGCCGTAGCCGCCCATCGCCATCTCGGCGACGATGGCGACAATGAGCGAGATCGGCAGCGCCACCTGCAGGCCGGTAAGGATTTGCGGCAATGCCGCCGGCAGCACGATTTGCCACATCAATTGCCGTTCGTTGGCGCCCATATTGCGCGCCGACCAGAGCAGCTCTTTCTCGACGCCAGCGATGCCCCCGAGCGTGGCCGTCACCACCGGAAAAATCGCATCGAACACCACGATGGAGATTTTCGACACGTCATAGAGGCCGAGCCAGAGCATGATGACCGGCAGGAACGCGATCTTCGGCATCGGAAAGCCGACCGAGATGATCGGGTCGAAGAACCAATGCACCCATTTGATGCGCGACATGGCGGCGCCAAGCGCGACGCCGCCGATCGTGGCGATGACAAAGCCGGTCATGGCGCGGTAGAGCGTGAGCCCGAGATTGATCCACAGGTCGCCGCCGACAGCGTCGGTGTAGATACGCGCGACCACGGCGGAAAACGGCGGCAGCATGAACGGCGTCACCTTGCCGCTGCGGGCGAACAATTCCCAGGCGATCAGCAACACCAGGATTGAAAAAATGCCGGCGCCGAGCCGAAATATGGCGTCAAGACCTTTGGCGCGCTCGTGCGCCAAGTCGCCCGGCTCGGCCGCCAGCGCGGCCTGGTCTTCTACTCGCGCCATCGCAGCAACCATTGCATGAGGAGCTGATAGAACCGGTCGGCGGCAAACCCGAGGAAAGCGACGGTAAGCACGACCGCGTACATGCCTTCGTAGGAGCCGGTCGAGCCCAGATAGCCGATCAGGTAGCCGAAGCCCTTTTGCGACACGATCAGCTCGGAGCTGACCAGCAGAATGAACGCCAGCGCCAGCGCGGTGCGAATGCCATTGAGCAATTCCGGCAGCGCGCTCGGCATCACCACGTCCCACATCATGCGGATTGGGCTCGCGCCCATACTGCGCGCCGACCAGACCAGGGCGTGATCGCTGCCGCGTGCGCCGTTGTAGGCGCCGATGGTGACCGGGATCATGCAGCCGAGGAAGATCAGCAGAATCTTGGAGCCGTCGCCGAAGCCGAGCCACAGCACGGTCACCGGAATCAGCGCCGATTTCGGCAGCGGATAAAACAACTCCACCAGCGGGTTGAGGAACACATCGAGCAGGCGCACGCGCGCCATCGCCATGCCCAGGCCGCCGCCGACAATGACGGCGAGCAGCAGGCCCATGAAGGCGCGATAAAGCGAGGCGCCGCCATTGTCGATCAATTCGCCGTCGCGGATCAGATCGACCCACGCGGCCGCCACGCTGCTCAGCGGCGGCAGCGCCAGCGACGACACGATATTGAGCCGCGCCGCGAGCTCCCACGCGACGGCGAGCAAAAGCAGCGGCAGATATCGCATAGCGGTTCGCATCACGCGTTCTGCTCCTGGGCCTTGATCGCCTCGTCGCGCACCAGATTCCAGATCTGGTCGGTTTTCTCGACGAACTCCTTGCTGCGCAAAATGCTCGGGTCGCGCTTGCCGAATTTGGTGTCGACGATGGCCTTGATCTGGCCCGGCCGCGCCGACATCACCGCCACCCGTTCGGCGAGGTAGACCGCCTCCTGCACGTCATGGGTGACGAAGATCACGGTTTTGGGCGTGCGCTGCCAGATGCTCAGAAGCTCGGTCTGCATCAACGAGCGGGTCTGCGCGTCGAGCGCGCCGAACGGCTCGTCCATCAACAAAATGCTCGGGTCGAACGCCAGCGTGCGCGCGATTGCGGTACGCTGCTTCATGCCGCCGGACAGTTGCGACGGATAGCTGTCCTCGAAGCCGCGCAAGCCGACCAGATTGATGAACGATTGCGCCCGCTTCTCGCGATCGGCGCGCGGCAGGCCCTGCCGCTCCAGGCCATAAAGAATGTTGCCGCGCACGGTCTTCCAGGGAAACAGCGCGAAGTGCTGGAACACGATGCCACGGTCGGGTCCCGGCGCCACGACCGGCTTGCCCTCGACTAGGATGCGGCCGGCAACCGTCGGCAAAAACCCGCCGACCAGATAGAGCAGGGTGGATTTGCCGCAGCCCGACGGCCCGAGCAAAGCCAGGAATTCTCGCGGCCGGACTTCGAGCGATACGTCGGAAAGGGCGAGCACGGTGCGCCCGCGCGCCGGGCGATAGGTGTGATTCACCCTCTCGATGACGATCTGGCCTTGGCCGTCCATGCGTCCCCACGCCCCAGCCCGTCGTTACGGGCGTCCCGGAAGATTGCCCATATTAAACGATCCCGCAAAACCGGATATATCTTGACTTACAGGGACCTGTGCCGGAAGCAAAGCCGATGGAACGCTCGTTCAAGAAGGAAGTGGCGGCGCTGCGGCTGGGCGACGGCGAGACGTTTCGCGGCGAAGGCATTCTCGCGGTCACCAAGGCGCTGCTGCAATCGGGCGTGAGCTATGTCGGCGGCTACCAGGGCGCGCCGGTATCGCATTTGCTCGACGTCATGGTGGATGCCGAGGATCTGCTCGCCGATCTCGGCGTCCATGTCGAGACCTGCACCAACGAGGCCGCCGCCGCGGCCATGCTCGGCGCCTCGATCAATTATCCGCTGCGCGGCGCGGTGACCTGGAAATCCATCGTCGGCACCAATGTGGCGGCCGATGCGCTGTCGAACCTGGCGTCGCCCGGCGTGATCGGCGGCGCGCTGATCGTGCTCGGCGAGGATTTTGGCGAGGGCGCCAGCGTCATCCAGGAGCGCTCCTACGCTTACGCCATGAAATCCTCGATCTGGCTGCTCGATCCGCGGCCGGATCTGCCGACCATCGTCGACATGGTCGAAAAAGGCTTCGAGCTGTCCGAGGCGAGCCACGCGCCGGTGATGCTCGATCTGCGGGTGCGCGCCTGCCACGTCACCGGCGAGTTTTTGGCCAAGGACAACAAGCGCGGCGCCTATAGCGGCCAGCACCGCCTCGCCGGTCCGCCGCGTTTCGAATACGGCCGCCTCGCCCACCCGCCGGTGATCTTCACCCAGGAGCGGCTCAAGGTCGAAGAGCGCCTGCCCGCGGCGCAAAAATTCATCCGCGACAAAAAACTCAACGAGATGATCGCGGGCGAGGTGAACGAGATTGGCATCATCGTGCTCGGCGGCCTCACCAACAATTTGTTGCGGGCGCTGGCGCGGCTCGACCTCGCCGATCTCTATGGCGCCTCGCGTATCCCGATCTATGTGCTCAATGTCGCCTATCCGCTGGTGCCCGAGGAAGTGAAAGAGTTCTGCATCGGCAAACGTGCCGTGCTGGTGGTCGAGGAAGGCTCACCTGAATATGTCGAGCAGCAGGTCAATATGATCCTGCGTGGCGCCGACATCTCGACGCGCGTGCTCGGCAAAGGTTGTCTCGCGCGCAGCGGCGATTACAATTCCGAGGCGCTGCTGCGCGGCATTGCCGCGTTCCTTTCGCAGACCCATCCCACCGGCATCGATGCCGACGCCGTCGCCAAGCGCGCGGAGGAATTTCTCGCGCACAAGCCCGCGGCCGTGGCCGACGCCGGCGACATCCCGGCACGGCCACCGAATTTCTGCACCGGCTGTCCGGAGCGGCCGGTGTTTGCCGCCATCAAGCTCGTCCAGCGCGAGATCGGCCCGACCCATATCTCGGCCGACATCGGCTGCCATTCGTTCGCGACCTTTGCGCCGTTCTCGCTCGGCAATTCGATCCTCGGCTACGGCATGTCGCTCGCCAGCGCCGCCGCGGTCGGCCCGAACATGGCGAAGCGGCCGATCTCGATCATGGGCGACGGCGGCTTTTGGCACAACGGCCTGATCACCGGCGTCGCCTCAAACATGTTCAACAAAGGCGACGGCGTGCTGATCGTGATGCAGAACGGCTACGCTTCGGCCACCGGTCAGCAATATCTGCCGTCGAGCGCCGCCAACCGCAGCGGCACGCCGACCGGCATCACAATTGAAAAAACTTTGCGCTCGCTCGGCGTCACCTGGCTGCGCACGGTGCGCACCTACAGCGTCGCCAAAATGGTGAAGACGCTGAAAGAAGCCATGCGCACGGCCGAGCATGGGCTGAAGGTCATCATCGCCGACGGCGAATGCATGCTGGCGCGGCAGCGCCGCATCCGCGCCGAGGACGCCGACAAGCTCAAGCGCGGCGAGCGCGTGGTGAAGACGCGATTCGGCGTCGACGACGAGATCTGCACCGGGGATCATTCCTGCATCCGGCTGTCCGGCTGCCCGTCGCTCACGGTGAAGCCCAATCCCGATCCGCTGCGCACCGATCCGGTGGCAACCGTGATCGAAAGCTGCGTCGGCTGCGGCCTGTGCGGCGAAGTCGCCCACGCCGCCGTGCTGTGCCCGTCGTTCTATCGCACCGACGTCATCAGCAATCCGAATTGGTGGGATCGGACGCTGTTTAGACTGCGCCAGGCGTTGATCGGCCGATCTAGCGTGAACGCTGCTCAGCCTTTGTCGTCCGATTCGCTATCGGCGCCTCCTGTGAAGCTGGCACACGCGGCGCAAACGAGCAACGCGACATCACCCCGCCCAATGACGGTCCTGATCGCGGCGCTTGGCGGCGAGGGCGGCGGCGTGCTCACCGATTGGATCGTAGCGGCGGCGGAAAGCCAGAATTTTCCGGTGCAATCGACGTCCATCCCGGGCGTCGCCCAGCGCACCGGTGCGACCACCTACCATATCGAGCTGGTGCCGGCGCCTGCGTCCGACAAGCGCCGACCAATCCTGGCGCTGGCTCCAGGCGTCGGCGACGTCGATCTCGTCGTCGCCAGCGAATTGATGGAAGCCGGTCGCGCCATCGCCGGCGGTTTTGTCACGCCCGATCGCACCGTGACCATCGCCTCGACCAGCCGCTCCTATCTGGTAGTCGAGAAGATGGCGATGGGCGACGGCCGCTACGATCAGCAGCGGCTGATCCAGTCGGTCGAGAAAAATTCGAAAAGCACACTGCTGCTCGATCTCGAAGCGATCGCGCGCGACAGCGGCGCCATGATCAATGCGGTAATGCTCGGCGCCATCGCCGGCGCCGGCGCGCTGCCGGTCCCGGCGGAAGCGTTCGAAGCAGCGATCCGCGCCGACGGCAAGGCGGTCGAGGCCAATCTGCGCGGTTTCCGCGCCGGTTTTGACGCGGCGCGCGGCGGCTCGCATCTGCGTGCCGGTCCGACGAAGCGCCACCAGGCGCCGGCTGCGTCGCTCGCCGATCTGGAAAACGAAATCGCGCACATGCCGGAAGCGTCGCGCGCGTTCGTAACCGAAGGCGTGCGCCGGCTCATCGCCTATCAGGACCTCGCCTATGCGAGGCTTTTTCTGGATCGCCTCGGGCCGATCCGCGATGCCGATGCCAAGGCCGGCACCGACGGACAATTGCTTGCGGAATCCGCGCGGCATCTCGCCGTGCGCATGTCCTATGAAGACGTGATCCGCGTCGCCCAGGCCAAGATCGATCCGGCGCGCTTTGCCCGCATCGCGGCGCAGATGGGCATCAAGCCGAATCAGCCGTTCGCCGTCACTGAATTCCTTAAGCCCGGCGTCGAGGAATTTTGCTCGATCCTGCCGCCTTGGTTGGCGCGGCGCATTCTCACGCTGGCCGAACGCCATGCAAAATTCGGCGGCGCCCATTGGGGCATGGAGATCAACACCGCATCGATCTCCGGCTTCCTGCGCTTCTATATCCTCGCCAAGCTACGCCGTTGGCGGCCGCGCAGCTGGCGCTTCCAGCAAGAGCAGCGCGAGATCGAGAACTGGCTGAAACTCATCGCGCGCGCCGCGCCGCTGTCCGCCGCGTTAGGCATCGAAATCGCGGAATGCGCCCGCCTCATCAAAGGCTACGGCGACACCCACAAGCGCGGCAGCGACAATTATCGCGTGATTGTTGCCCAGGTGATCGAGCCGGCACTCGCCGGCCAAATTCCGATCCGGCAGGCCGCCGACGCGATCGCCAGCGCCCGCACCGCGGCGCTGCTCGATCCCGAAGGCGAGGCGTTGTCGAAATGCCTCGGCGAATTGTCGTCGCCGCTGGCCCACGCCATCGCCGCCGAATAAACGCTCCCGGCGCGGCCGGAACAAACGCACGGCCATTCCATTACTTAATGGTAGCTCTGTTGAGGTGCAGGTGTTGCCATGGCCGGAACTGCAAACCGAAAATCCGGACGTCGCAAGTCGGGCCGGCGTACATCCAGCCGGCGCTGGTCGCAACGGGTCACGCGCGAAAGCGATGCGCTCGATCTCGAACGCGGCGTGTTCAGCGGGCGCGATCCCAAACGCATCGCCGCATCGCTGAAACGCTCGGCCGAGCGCAGCCTCAGGCGCAAATCGAGCCCTTACCGTTCGGCGCTATCGATGCTGACGTTCTACATCAATCGCGCCGGCAAAAATCTTCCGGACGCGAGGCGCAAGACGCTGCGGCAGGCGAAGACCGAGTTGCGGAAGCAGTTCGGCCGCGGTTAGGGAAATCAACTCCAGGCGGCCCGAGCCGTCAGCACGCACAGCGCGAGCTTTGCGCGCTCGTCGGCTTCGCTGAGCGGATTGCCGGCGACGGTGGAGGCGAAGCCGCATTGCGGGCTGACGGCGAGCCGGTCCTTGTCGATATAGCGCGCCGCTTCGTCGATGCGTCGCAGTAAATCGTCTGCCCTTTCGAGCGCGGCGCTTTTCGAGCTGACGAGGCCCAGCACCACGCCCTTGTCCGGCGCGACAAACCGCAACGGCGCGAAATCGCCGGCGCGCGCGGTGTCGAATTCGAGCAGGAAATGGGTCACGCCGATGATGCCGAACAAGGCCTTGGCGATCGCATCGTAGCCGCCCTCGGCCAGATATTTGCCCTTGAAATTGCCCCGGCACATATGCACGCCGACCGCCATCGCCGGCGGCGCGGACGCGATCGCATCGCCGAGCGCGTCGACATAGAGGCTGGCCAGCCGCGCCGGATCGCTGCCGTCGGTGGTCACCCGCTGGCGCACGACAGGGTCGCACAGCATGGCAAGCGCGACTTCGTCGAGTTGAACATAGCGGCAGCCGGCGGCGGCCAGCGCGGCGATCTCGGCGCGATAGACCGCGGCAAGATCGCGGAAGAATTTTTCCGGGCCGTCATAGACGCCGGGAACGGCATACCCGGTGCCGCGCCAAAAATGCATGGTCGATGGCGCCGGCAGGGTCACCTTGGGGAGCGCCTTGGCGTTGTCGCGGAGAAAGCAATATTCATCAAGCGCGATCGACCGCTGCCGCGCCACTTTGCCGGTCACCAGCGGCGCGGTGAAGGAGAGTTCTTGACCTTGCTCGTCGCGGAAGGTGAAGCGCGACTCGCTGACGCTCAAGCCCTCGGTGCGCTCGACGAAGCGGCTCCAATACGACGCGCGGCGGAATTCGCCATCGGTGACCACGGCAAGCCCGGCGTCGGCTTGCAGTGCAATGGCGCCGCGGATCGCCGCATCCTGCGCGGCGACAAAGCCGGCTTCGTCGAGCGCACGATCGTTGAAGGCGCGATAGGCCTGCCGCAAAGCCGGCGGACGCAATAGGCTGCCGATATGGTCGGCGCGAAACGGCGGGCGATGCATGACACGTTCTCTCGCAGCGAAATCCTTCTAGCACTCGTCGGCAGCCGTTGAATATGATGCGGCACGGGAGGACGACCATGACGGATCGCGCGGTGCGCGCCGAGGCGACGCGGCGGGCTTGGCTCGAGACCATCGAGCGCCACCGCCACGACCGCGATGCCCCAGGCTCGGCGGATTATTGGTCGCCGCGCCTCGACACGGCGTCGCGCGATGAAATCCGAGCCATCCAGGACGACAAGATCGCCGCGGTGGCGCCGTTCCTCTATGAGAACAGCGATTTTTATCGGCGACGCTTCGATGGTCTCGGCCTCGTGCCGACCGACCTGCGCAATGTCGACGATCTGCAGGCGAAATGGCCCGTGATCGACAAGCTGGAAATGGCCGAGGACGCCGCGGCGCATCCGCCGTACGGCACCTATACGGCAATGACCGACGCGCTATGGGCCGAGCGCGGCTGGATGATGTTCTCCTCGTCCGGCACCACCGGCACGCCGCGGGTGTTTCGCTATTCCCATGTCGACCGCGAATTATGGGCATGGGCCAATGCGCGGGCGCTGCACGCCATGGATTTCCGCAACGGCGACACCGTCTTCATGATCACTGGCTACGGCCCCCACGTCTGGGCCTGGGGCGTGCAATATGCGCTCGCCAAAATGGGCCTGCCGACCTTGCCCGGCGGCGGCATGGATGCGCGCGCCCGCGCCAATATCGTT
>Ga0307476_10000280_pt1 | contig 44807 bp, 49 predicted proteins | sample atmos_gasesECM2C_2_FD_203314 | JGI IMG/M metagenome (GOLD analysis project Ga0307476, IMG submission 203314) | Hardwood forest soil microbial communities from Morgan-Monroe State Forest, Indiana, United States - atmos_gasesECM2C_05 | ecosystem: Environmental > Terrestrial > Soil > Temperate... | reverse complement strand
GCTTCAGGCAGAGGGTCACCCGACGCCCCTCTCGCCCTCCCCGACTGATAGAAATCGTCCCTGCATGGACCGCGAGCAAGCTCGTAAGAACATGGTCGGCGGCCTGGTCGCAGGCGGATTCGCAACGGCGATCTTCGCCTTGGCCTTCGTCGCCGCCTTCCTCTACATCGCCCAGTCCTAGCCGATGAGCGAGCACCGACAGATCACCGAGCCCGGCGAGCTGATCTACACGCCGCAGTCCTCGTGGGCGCCGGCTTTCTTTGCCATTGGGGCGGTCGGCCTGGTCGGCGGCATCTACGCCGCGGGCTTCATCTTCTCGCCCTACATCTACGCGATCGTCGGCGCGATCTTCGCCCTCGCCGCCTTCCGCAGCCTCGTCCGCGGCGCGATCGGCGGCTACTACCAGTTGCCGCGCCGCCAGCAGGTGCGGCACGCGGCTCTGCCGGTAGAAACGATCACGCCCCCCAAGCGCTAAGGCCAAGCAGTTCCAGGACGCAGGGAGGGAAGTGTGCTCTGCACACGACCGACCGAGGACGCCGAAATGCGCCGGCCTTAGGGGTTGGGGGTCATTCCTGAGGTTGCGCCAGCGGTCGTCCAGACGCGGACGATGTCGCGCATCGAGAGGACGCCGATCGCGTCGCCGGCCTCGAAGACGACCAGGTGGCGAACGCCACGGCGGGACATCTCGGCGGCGGCGTGCTCGAGGCTCCAGTCGGGAGCGGCGGCGATCACGCTCTCGGTCATGTGATCGGCGACCAGCTCGACGTCGGGGTCCTCACCGGCACCGACGGAGAGCAGCAGGTCGCGCTCGGTGACGATCCCGGGGGCCGGCAAATCGTGATCGGAGACCAGCGCCGCGCCGGTGTTCTTCTCGACCATCATCGCTGCCGCCGCCCGCAGCGTGTGCGTCGGACCGACCATCACCGAAACCTCTGACATGCCGTCCCTCACCTGCATCTTCGTCCTCCTCTGCCCGCTTTTCAGAGTTAGTGCGAATCGCCTCAATCCTACCCCAGTCGACGCCTGGAGCAAACCGCCTTCGGGGGAGGCCGACATATAGACTCCTGCCCGCCTGCCGCTGTATGCAAAGCCTGCCGAAACCCATCGTCCTGCTGCTCGCCCTCATCGCCTTGGGCGCGACCGTCGTGGTCGCTTCTGGCTGTGGCGCGACCACCGCTGACACCGACCGCGGCCGCGTCCTCTTCAAGACGAACTGCGGGACCTGCCACACGCTGGCGCAGGCCGGCACGACCGGCGTCCAGGGCCCGGACCTCGACGACGCGTTCGCCGCCGCCCGTGAAACTGGTCAGAACAGCGACACGATCGAAGGGATCGTCAAGGCGCAGGTCGAGAGCCCGCGGCCCGAAAACGGCGACCCCGCGGTCTCGATGCCGGCCCACATCGTCGAGGGCCAGGATCTCGAGGACGTCGCCGCCTACGTCGGGATGTACGCCGGCGTCCCCGGCGCCCACCCGCCGATCATCCCCGGCGGTCCCGGTGCCCAGGTCTTCAACAACAACGGCTGCGGCGGCTGCCACACGCTCGCCGCCGTCGAAGGCGCCGGCGGCACCGTCGGCCCCGACCTCGACGAAGTGCTCCCGGGCTCGACCCAGGCCGAGATCGAAGAGGACATCGTCGATCCCGAAAAAGTCATTGCCAAGGGATACCCGTCGGGCGTGATGCCCAACAACTTCGGCCAGGCGATCCCGAAGAAAGAAATCGAACAGCTGGCTGAATTCCTGCTCAAGTCGACGAGTAAAGGCGGCTGATCAGGGCGGCCTCGGGCCGCTGCGATCATCTTCACCGATGCGGGAAAGGATTGGAAACCGCCTCGAGATCTCACCGCGGCGCTACGCCCAGGTCACCCTCGTCGCCCTCGGCGCCCTCGCGCTGATCGTGCTCACCGGCGCCGGCGTGCGCCTCACCGGCTCGGGCCTCGGCTGCCCCGATTGGCCGCGCTGTTACGGCGGCACGACGCCGCCACTCGAAACCCACGCCGTGATCGAGTACGGCAACCGGCTGCTGACCGGGTTCGTCGGCATCGCCGTGATCGCCGCCAGCATCCTCGCCTTCTTCCGCAAGCCGTTCCGCTGGCACCTGGCGCTGTTCGGAGCCCTGTTGCCCCTCGGCGTCATCGGTCAGGCGATCCTCGGGGCACTCGTCGTCAAGTACCACCTCGCGCCGGGGCTGGTGATGTGCCATTTCATCCTCTCGATGATGCTGCTCGACGCGGCCTTCGCCCTTGCCTGGTGCTCGCGCTACGAGCCCTGGGAGCGGCGCCGCTCGAGCGACCGGCTCGGGGTCTGGGCAGTGCGGGCGCTGATCCCGCTCGGGCAGCTGACGATCGCCGCCGGCACCGTCGCCACCGCCTCCGGGCCGCACGCCGGCGCCAACGGGAACCAGCTCGTCCACCGCTTCGACTTCTACGGCGCCGAGACCCTGGAATGGGTCGTCCAGCGGCACGCGGTGCTGGCCACGGTCTACGGCCTCGCCGCGATCGCCGTCTGGTTCGTTCTCAGGCGCCCAGGAGGCGATAGGAGGGCCGTGAAGCCACTGACGGTGGTCCTGGGACTCCTCGCCCTCCAGGGCGTCGTAGGCGGCGTCCAGTGGGCGCTGGAACTGCCCGGGGAGATCGTCTGGGTCCACATCGCCGTCGCCACCCTCAACTGGCTGGCGATGCTGTGGACGGTGGCCACCGCGGGACGGCTCGAGCCCCGGGGCGAAGCTGCTCCCGCCAGCGGCGGCGAAGCCAAGGAGCCGGCCGGAGCCGCTGCGTAGCGGCGATGGCTCCGGGCGCGGCGGACTAACGCGGCGGTGCTCCCCTTCTGGCTCTCGATCGGCGCCCTCAGCCTCGTCCAGGCGGCACTGGTGGCTGCGCCCCGAGCCGTCACCTGGGCTCCACTCGAGCGCCTGCGGAGCCGCTGGCTGGCGCTGATCCTGCCGCTCTCGATCGCGGTCGTAGTCGCCGCGATCGCCGCCGAATCGGCGGTCGCCGACTTCCTCACCTACCTGGCCCTGGTCGCGGTGCCGCCGTTGGCAGCGGTGGCGCTGGCTTGGCTCGTCCGCGGCGCCCGGCCGCCGCTGGCTCTGCTCGTGCTGCCCCTGTTCGCACTGGCCTGGGCGACCAAGGGCGACCTCAGCGGCCAAACCGCCGCGCTCGCCCTCTCGGCGCTCGCCTGCGTCAGCCTTGGCTGGCTGCTGACCAGCGTCGTTCCCGACCGCTGGCTCAAGCTCGGCATCTACGCGATGGCCGCGATCGACGCCTACCTGGTCGGAACCGACCTGCTGCAGACGCCGAACGCGGTCCTCAACACCGCCAGCCCCGGCGCCGGCCTGCCGCGCCTGCAGTTCGTCCACTTCGGCTCGGCGGTGATGGGCTTCGGCGACATCTTCATCGCCGCCGTCCTCGGCGCGATGCTGGCCCGCAACCGCCGCCGGCAGCTGACCGGCGCCGCGATCGCCGCCGTAATCGGGATCGCCTTCGACTGCCTCTTCTTCGCCGTCGACGAGCTGCCGGCCACGCTCCCGATCGCCCTGACCCTGGCGGTGCTGGAGCTATGGGGACGGCGCCGGCCTAGAGCTGCGTGGCAACCAGGGTCGTCATCGCCGCAAAGCCGGCAAGGATCGCTCCGGTGAACGCGATGGCGCCGTAGAAGATCCCGCGCTGAACAGCGATGAGCCCGTCCTCCACGCGCATCATGCGGGCGTCGACTGCTTTGATCTGCCGATCGACGTCGTCAAATCGCCGGTTGTTCTCACGGATAAGTTCACTTAGGCGTCGATCGAGGTCGACGAACCTTTCGTCGACCCGCTCGAACCGCTCACCGAACTTTTCGTCGACGTGGTCGAAGCGTTCCTCGACGTGGTCGAAACGTTCGTCGATCCTCTTCGCGAACTCGTCGGTCCACTTGCCCCGCTCCATCATCACGGCATGGAAGCAAACTACCCGGAAGGATGCAACGTGTTGTCTACGCAGGTGCCGACCTAGTCACGCCTTGCCCACCACTCCCGGAACCAGCGATAGGCGTAGACGCTGCCGGCGATCACCAGCACCAATCCCCACAGCGCCCCGACCAGCGGTCGCGTCAGCAGCGTCAGGGCGATGACCGAGCAGGCGGCGATGAGGACGATCACCACCCATTTGAAAACGGCCTCCTCAGAGATTTTCATCTGGAGTCATTCTCGTTCAAAAGATGGCCGAACCACGGACGGGCGCGAAAACCAAACAGGTCGGTGGACGCAGGGAGCGAGGTGAGGGGAGCGCACTTCTAGTGCGTGACCCGATCCGAGTCGACCGAGGACGCCGAGATGCGCCGGTTTGCAGCGTCCGCGCCTAAAGGATGTAGACGGTGAGGAAGACGATGATCCACATGATGTCGACGAAGTGCCAGTAGATCCCTGGCACCTCGACGCCGAGGTGGTCCTTTGCCGCCGGGCCGAAGTGGCCACGGAAGGCGCGGATCGTCGCGAAACTGAGGAGCAGCAGGCCGACGAAGACGTGGGCTCCGTGGAGGCCGGTGAGGCTGAAGAAGATCGAGCCGAAAGCGAGATCGCGGGCGCTGAAGCCGATGTGCGCGTACTCGTTGAGCTGGATGAAGAGGAAGGTCGCGCCCAGCATCCAGGTCAGCAGCAGGCCGAGTTTCATCCCGTTGCGGTTGCCGCGGCGGATCGACTCCAGGGCCCAGTGGATCGTGAAGCTCGAGGAGACCAGGATCGCGGTGTTGACACCGGCGACCGCGACCGGGAGTTCGTAGGGCTTCGGCGGCCAGGTGGCCGGGTCGACGACGACGCGGAGGAAGAAGTAGGAGGCGAAGAACGCTCCGAAGAGCATCACCTCGGAGACGATGAAGAGCAGGATTCCGAGCGTCTGGCGGTCGATCCGCGAGCTCTCGTGAGCCTCGGGGGGGCCGTGATGATGGTGCTCGTCGGCGTGACCCAGCGTTACGGTGGCGCTCTCCATCAGTGGCCTCCCTCCTCGGCGACGGCAGCGGCGACCGCGGTCGGCGCCCGGCCGACCTCGATGTGCTGGACCTGCTTCTCGGTGATCTCGCGGACGCGGCCGACGAGGTCTTCCTCGAGCCACTGCGAGCTCTCACCGGCGAAGGTCGAGATCAGCACCTCGTTGATCCGGTAGTGCTCGATCGCGTTCTTGACGGCGAGGAAAGGATCTGGGCTCATCGGCTGGCCGGTGGCGTCGATCTCGGCGCGGTAGAGCTCGGCCAGGGTCGAGGCGAGGTCGACGACGATCTCGCCCTCGCTGACGTCGTCGGCGCTGGGGCAGATGATCGTGTAGCGGTGTGGGCCGGCGGCGGTGCGCTCTTTGAGGCGCTGAACCAGGTCCGGGGCGGCGACGGTCTTGGTCGCGACGACGAGCGTGTGGATCAGGTCGAGGCGAATCGAGTCGTCTTCGAGCCGGACCGGAATGTGGGTGAACTTGGTCTCCGGTTCGACCTGCTCGCGCACCCACTCGACGAGGTCGCGCCGGGTGAAGCCGAAGCGGCTGTCATAAAGGGCGGAGAAGAGGATCTCGCCGGGTTCGTGGGCGCGGACGGCATCGGTCGCGGCGAGCGAGGACTCAGGGTCCATCACCTCGCCGACCGAGTCGATCCCGAACTCGCGCAGGACCGCCATCGTCACCTCGACCCGGGCGCGCGCGGCCTCGCGCAGCTCACCGGCGTCGATCAGCTGCCCGGCCGCCGGCTGGTTCTGCGGCGCAACGACGATCACCTTCGAGACCTGGTCCTGGCGCTCGCGCACCGCCTGCAGCAGCTTGCGGCCGCCGGCAACCTCGTTGAGGAAGACCAGCAGCGGTCGCTTCTCGGCGTCGCTCATCAGTGCGACCCCACCACGCTCGGCTCGCCGGCCGGTACCTCGGCGCCTTCGCCGGCCATGATCGCGTGTTTGGCGCCCGGGACCCCGAACTCGTAGGGGCCGCCGACGACACGCGGGATCTCGTCGAAGTTGAAGATCGGCGGCGGCGAGGAGACCTGCCACTCGATCGAGTTTGCGCGCCAGGGGTTGGCGGGGGCCTTCGGGCCGAAGCGCCAGCTGACGATCATGTTGTAGAGGAAGACGAGCTGGCAGGCACCGAGGAAGAAGGCGCAGCAGCTGATCAGCAGGTTCCACTCGCCGAACTGGGTCGCGTAGTCGGCGACGCGCCGTGGCATCCCGTCCATTCCCACCCAGTGCATCGGGATGAAGGTGCCCCAGGTGCCGATCAGCGTGCCCCAGAAGTGGACGCGGCCGAGTTTCTCGTCGTACATCCGGCCCGTCATCTTCGGGAACCAGTGGTAGATGCCGGCGAAGATCGTGAAGACCGAGCCGCCGAAGAGGACGAAGTGGATGTGGGCGACGATGAAGTAGGTGTCGGAGACGTGGATGTCGATCGGCACCATGCCGAGCATCACGCCCGAGATGCCGCCGATCGTGAAGGTGACGATGAAGGCGAGCGCAAACAGCATCGCCGTCGAATAGGTGTGGATCTTGCCGAAGTAGAGCGTCCCCAGCCAAGAGAAGATCTTGATTCCGGTCGGCACCGCGATCAGCAGCGTCGTCAGCATCATCGGCACCCGCAGCCACGAGAACATGCCGGCGACGAACATGTGGTGAGCCCAGACCGAGTAGCTGAGGACGACGATCCCGATCAGCGCCAGGGCCATCAGCCGGTAGCCGAAGATCGGCTTTCGCGAGTGGGTCGAGATGACCTCGGAGATGATCCCGAAGCCGGGCAACATCATGATGTAGACGGCTGGGTGTGAGTAGAACCAGAAGATGTGTTGATAGCTGATGACGTCGCCACCGGCGGCGAACTGGAAGAAGTTCGTGTGCAGGACCCGGTCGAAGAGGACCATGAACTGGGCGCCGGCGATGAACGGGGTCGCGGCGACGACCAGCAGCGAGGTCGAGAGGTTGGCCCAGACCAGGAGCGGCATCCGCCAGAAGGTCATGCCCGGCGCCCGCATGGTGATGATCGTGACCAGGAAGTTGAGCGCGGTCGCGATCGAAGATGCACCCGCGAACTGAACGCCGAGGTTGAAGAACGACTGCCCTAACGGCGCCCCGGTCGAGAGCGGCGCGTACCCGGTCCAGCCGGCGTCGAAGGCGCCGCCGGGAGCGAGGAAGCTGCCGATGAAGAGCAAGCCGGCCAGCGGCAGCATCCAGAAGCTGAGCGCGTTGAGGCGCGGGAAGGCCATGTCCGGCGCGCCGATCATCAGCGGCAGCACGTAGTTCGCGATCCCGGCGAAGACGGGAATGACGAAGAGGAAGATCATCAGCACCGCGTGCGTCGAGAAGAGGCTGTTGAAGGTCGCGGCGTCGACGATCTGGGTGCCCGGCTGTGCCAGCTCGGCCCGGATCAGCATCGCCATCAGGCCGCCGATGAAGAAGAAGATGAAGGTGGTGACGATGTACTGGATGCCGATCACCTTGTGATCGGTGTTGAAGCGGAAGTAGTCCTTCCAGCTTTTCGCCCCGTGCTGGGAGTGGTCGTCCGGAATCGTCGGCGCGCCGATCGCCCAGCGCAGCCAGTAGTCGAAGGCGCCGAAGCCGGCGAGGAAGCCGAGCGGCGCCAGGATCAGCGGCACGATCACGTGCGGGTAGCCGGTCTGTTCGGTCTGGTACAGGGGCAGGCCGGAGATCGCCCGCAGGGCGATGACGAGGCCGAAGCCGAAGGCGGCGGCGAGGAGGGCGCCAATGACACCTCGGGTCCAGCCCGGTCGCTTGATCGCTGCCACCATCAGATCCCCCTCATTATGCTCCGCCGGCCCCGAGTTCTTCGGTTCCGACCGGGTTGGTCTCGGTGTCCTGGACGATCGACTCCGCCAGCGGCTGCGGGACTTCTTCTTTCAGCCCCGCGACCCATTCCTGGAATTTCGCGGGCGACTCGACGACGACCTTGGCCCGCATCGAGGCGTGGCCGAAACCGCAGAGCTCAGTGCAGATGAGCTGGTAGGTGCCCTTCCTGTCCGGCGTCACGATCGCCGTCGTCGTGATCCCCGGCACGTTGTCTTTCTTGATCCGCCACTCGGGGACCCAGAAGGAGTGGATCACGTCCTGGGCGTGCATCTTGAACTGGACCTGGCGGTTGACCGGAACGTGCAGCTCGCCCTGCGACCAAGCCATGCCTTTGCCCGGATAGCCGAAGCTCCAGGCGTATTGCTGCGAGAAGACGTCGACCGTGAGCGGGTTCTTTTCCAGCTTTTCGATGTCGTGCAGGACCTTCCAGCTGTAGCCGCCGCCGAAGAGGACGATGATCGTCGGGATCAGGGTCCAGGCGACCTCGAGCCGGGTGTTGCCGTGGATCGGCTCGCCGTCGGATTCGTCGCCCGGTTTCGCTTTGAATTTCCAAAGCGCGTAGAAGAGCATCACGCACACGAGCGAGAAGACGAACGACGAGAGCACGATCATCACGTTGAGCAGGTCGTCGATCTTCGGGGCGGCGGTCGAAGCCTCCTGGCCGTCCCAGTTGATCGACACCATCACCGCCGACATCACCGCGGTCAAGGCGACGGTCACGAGCATCATTTTGACTATCGGCAGGCGTCCGTACATCGGGCGGCGGCCATTCTATTGAAGCGGCGGCGGGAGGCTTTGCGGTCCCAGGTGACGCTTGGCACTAGCGCCAACGCAATTACTCGGGGCGCGGCAGCCGATCCAGCTCGCCGGCCGCTGCGGCGAGGATGCCGCGGGCGACTCCCTCCCAGCTCCAGAGCCGGCCGACGGTCTCGACCAGGGTCTCGCGGACGGCGGCGCGCTCGGCCTCGGGCAGCGCCAGCCAGCCGTTGAGACGGCCGGCGATCGCCTCGACGGCGCCGGGCTCGGCCGGGAAGGAGAGCAGCTCGCCGACCTCGTCCGGCAACGCCGCGGCGAGCTGGCGCGAGACCTCGAGCATCCCCGAGTGACCGGCCGAGAGCGGCAGCGAGCCGCAGGCCGCGGCCTCGACCGCGACCATCCCGAAGGCCTCGGGGAAGGTGCTCGGCATCACCGCGACCTCGGCCCGGGGAAAGAAGGCGGCGACCTGGTCGTGCTCGAGCCGGCCGGCGAACTCGACCGAGCCCGCCGCCGACCGCGCCAGCTCGGCGTAGCCAGCCGGTGGGTTGTCGAGGAAGGCCGAGAGGATCTTCAGCGGCTCCTCCTCACCGCCCTCCAGACCGCGACCCAACCGGGCCACCTCGCGGGCGTCGTCGAGGTCCCCGCGCCCGAGCGCCGCCTGCAGCCGCCGCAGCCCGTCCTCGTACTCGCCGAAGCCGGCGAGCTCGAGCCGGGCCTCGGGATGAGCGGCGTGGACCAGGGGCCAGGCGGCGAGGAGGAGGTCGACCCCCTTGGAGACGATCAGCTTGCCGACGAAGGCGACCAACGGTTCGCGCTCGCCGCGCGGGCGGAACTCTTCGACGTCGACACCAGGGGGCCCGAGGCGCGTCTTGTCCTTCAGGTCCGGGAGGTCCGGCAGCGCCGCCCACAGCGATTCGCCGGTGTGGGCCGAGCCGACGAGGACGCCGTTGGCCGCCCGCATCCCTTCATACGCGTAGGGGAGGAAGCGATCCGGGTGCGGTTTGACCGTGTACTCGAGCGCCGAGCCGTGGATCTTGGCGGCGAACGGGGCGACGCCGGCGCGAGCGAGAATCGCCGGCCCCATCACCAGGTGGTTGGCGAGCGCGGCGTCGACGCCGCCCGCCGCCTCCGCCACCGCCCGCACCGCGGCGACGTTGGCGTCGATGTAGCGGTCGAGCTCGGCGTCGGTCATCTCGGGGAAGGCCTTGACCTCGAAACCCTCGTAGGGATCTTTGACGTAGACCGGCAGCAGACCGTGGATGTCGGGGTTGTGGATCTGGACCCCATCGATCCGGACCTCGCGGTCCTGGCAGAGCAGGTGAACCTCGTGCCCGAGCCGAGCCAGTGCCCGCGCCAGGTTGAAGTTGTAGATGTTGCTGCCGGTGCCGCGCAGCAGGTAGCCGTGAAAGATCAGGACCTTCATATGCCGCCCAAGCTATTAGTCTTGGCGGCGATGAAGAACGAGAAGCAGCTCTACCGCATGCGCGCCAAGGCCTCCGGCCGCGAGGCGCTCGCGCAGGCCGAGCCCGGCCAGGTCTACGTCGACCGCGAGACCGGCGAGGAGATGGAGCCGGTGGCGATGCTCCTGCCGCTCGCCCCTTCAGCCTCTTCCCTCCCCCGCACGCCGGCGAACCTTCGTGCCTGCCGCCGCTGCGACCAGCTGATCGGGCTGGACGTCAGCGACTGCCCGTACTGCGGGCTGCGCCAGTCGGCGCTCTAAAGCCGACCGCCGCCCGCCGTCTCAGTCGGGTTTTTCCGTCTCCTCGGCCTCATCCCGCAGGAGCTTGCTCGCGATCCACCAGGGGAGCCTCAGCGTCTTGCGGACGATGTGGTCGGCCGTCCGCAGCAAGCCGCCGCGGAAGCTGTCATCGCCGCTCGCCTCCGCCTGCTGCGTGGCGCGGTGCAGCATGGCGCGCAGCACCGCCACCGCCCGGTAGCCGAGCCCGCGCATGTGATCGGGGTCGAGATCCTTCGTCGTCTTGTCGCCGATCGCGTGGTCGAGCAGGAATTTGCGCCAGTCGCCGTCCGCGGCTTTCAGCGCTTCCGGGCAGTCCTCGGCGAGGATCTCGCGGTTGACAGCCTCGATCGCGTCATCGCGCACGCTCGGCTTGGCGTCGGCGAGGATCGCCCGCATCAGGATCTCGGAAGCGTCGAGCCGGCCCCAGAGGATGTCGTTCTTACGCCAGCCCTCGTCGAGGAAGCCGCCGAAATGCCCGGCGGTGTCGCCCGCGAGCTTCTTCGCCGCCGGCACCTTCGTCGCTTCCGCGCTTGCGGGGCTGATCTGCGCGTGATTGACCAGGTCGCGGAATTCGATCCCGCCGCCGGTCGCGATCGAGAGCAGGAAGAAGTCGCGGGACCGGAAGTTCGCGAAGACCTCGGCAAGCGAGACGGCCACGGTCTGGGGACCGTCCTCGGACCCGGGCCGGTCGAGCTCGAGCGTGACCGGCCCCGCCCGCTCGAGGCTGGCGGTGAGCTCGCCGACGAGGCCCGAGCCGGTCTCGCCGAACGGCTCCCAGGCCGCCGCCATCCGCTGGCGCCCGACGGCGTTGGCACGGTTGCGTTCGCCGGCGGCGCCCGCGATCTCCTCCTCGCCCTCTGCCGCCGCAACCGCGCCCGCCGGGGGTGGCCCGGGTGGGGCCGGCGGGCGGCCCCGGCCAACCCCCCCCCCCCCTCGCCCCCCCCCCCCGGGGGGCCCGCCGGGAGATCCGGCGGGTCCTCGGCGAGCTGTTTCCAGAGCGCCTCTGAGATCGCCTCGAAGGCGTCCCAGAGCTTGGCCCGGACGTCGATCAGCTGCCCGTCCGGGTCGACGGCCATGCCGACGAGCTTGATCAGGTAGTAGATGCGCCGGCGCTGGAAGGCGAGGTCCGGAACGGTCCGGCGTCGCTCGAGCTCAGGTTCCTCACCGCTGAGTTCGGCTTCGCGTGCGGCGATCACGATCAGCGCCCCCTCTCGGAGGGCAGCGAGGACACCGTCGGGGTCGAACGCGGCCGGGTCCACCGGGAGCAGGACCTCGAGCATCTGCTCGGCGGCCAACTGCGCCCAGGCGCCGCGCCGCATCTCGCGATAGCTCGCCGCGGCGGGAGGGTCGACGCCTGCCCCCGAGCCCGCTTCCGCGATCCCGGCCTCCAGCTCGACCACGGTCCTGCTCACCCGCCGGACCGCTTCGTTGTGCCGTTCGAGCTCCTCGAGGTCGGTGGCGATGCTCTGGAAGCGAGGGATCCGGGTCAGCGCCGAGACGGCGATCTCGTCGAAGGCGGGCTCGGGACCCGCGCCTTTCGCCGCCGGGATCGGCTTCGGGTCGGGATCGAGACTGAGCAGCCAGCGGCGTACGGGTCCGCTCTCGGCGGAGCGGGTGTAGATCGTCCGCAGCGCCTCGGTGAACGGTTTGTTGTTGAGGATGCCGCCATCGGCGAACCAGCCCTCGGGCTCGTCCTGCGGGCCGAGCAGGCGGTCCTCCGCTTTGATCCGGACCGGCTCGAAAGCGACCGGAAAGGCGCTCGTCGCCCGCGCCAGCTTGGCCAGGCGGGCGTTCGGGTCGCCGCCGCCCGGATGCGTCACGAAGTCGTCGTATTCGTAACGCCGCCGCAGCTTCAGCTGAATCACGAAGCGGTGGACGCGGGTCGTGCTCTCACGGCCGAGCGCATCGAGGAAGCCGCGGCGGTCGCCGCGCAGGTGGGTGGTCGAGACGAAGAGGTCGAGGACGCCATCGGGGTCGGGCTCCCAGCGGGATTTGTCGAGGCGGCCGAACCCGTCGAGCAGGCGTTCCTCGAATTTTTCGGTCGCGAGCAGCGAGGCCGGCGAGGCATCGTCGATGCCGTGGAGCAGGACGTCGATGTCGCCGCCCTCCACCCAGAGGTCCTCGACCGTCGTCACGTCGGCGCCGGTGGCGATCGCCTTCGCCAGCAGGATCCCGTTGATGCCGCCGGCCGAGGTGCCGGAGATGACGTCGACGACGGCGCGACCGATCCCGGCTTTCTCCATCGCCGCGGCGTAAGCGGCGCTCTGGCCGCGAATCAGGCGCTGGACCTCGACGACCGAGCCGTAGATGTAGACCGCGAGGGCTACTCCGCCGTAAAGGACCAGCCCGAGTCGCAGCTCCGACTGCCCGGCGGCCTCCATCGGCCGATGCTAGACGAACTTTGCGCCAAAACGGCGCAGTTCTGTTAACCGCGCGTCAGGGTTTTTTGACGAGCGTCGCCGTGTAGAGCAGGCGAGCGTTGGAGTAGTAGCAGCCGTAGGTCTTGGCTTTGCCGACCCCCTGCTGGGGGTGCCCGCCCTGGATGTCTTCCTTGGAAGCGCAGTGTTCGGGCAGGCGGCTGCCGCGCCAGGTGTTTTCGGCGGAGACGTTGAAGGCGAACATCGGTGCCCAGGTTGGGATCGTCAGCGCCACGACCTGGCCCTTGAGGACGGTCAGGGGATGGTCGAGAGCGAAGACGGGGGTACTGCCGAAGTAGGGGTTGAGGACCTCGATCGGGCTCTGCCGGACCAGCGTGTATTTGGGCGGATTCGAGCCTTCGACCGGGCGCAGGACGCCGATCCGGGCCTCCGACGGGGTGCCGAGGAATTCGTTGAAGAAGCCGACCTCGTTGGTGGTCGTGTCGGTTTCCACGGTCGAAGGCTTGGCGAGGGTGATCGACCAGGCGACGATTTTCCCTTCGAACGGTGCCTCGTACGGTTTGACGACGCCGTCGGCGATCGCCTGGAAGCCGGTCACGTGGCCCTCGACGCGGCAGGGGGTGATCTCGACGTTGTTGACGATTTTTCCGGGGCAGGAGGCCGGCGGCGTTTCCGCCGTCTGCCCGAGCACCAACACCTGCAGCGGCGCCGAGTCGGCGTCGCGGGGCACGGCGAAGGCGACCAGGGCCGCCAGCAGGCAGGTGGCAGCAGCGATCAGCGCCCAAGCGCGGCGGGAACGAGTTTTTCTCTCGGCAAAAGGCATCGAAACCAAGCAACACGAGGCCAGAACCCCAGTTGCGCCGGGATTGTGGCGTTCACGCCGGGGGAATGCCTGCCGTGGGTGACGTTTGCACGATCCCGGCCAAGGGCCGGATGTAGGGTTCGGCCCCAGATGGAGGCTTCCAACCGCGCAGCCGATTTCATCCCCGCCGGTCTCGCCTCCTTCGGAATCGAGGCCGACGAGGTCGAGCTGGCGGTGATCGGCGCCGCCCACGCGATCTTCTGGCCGCCGATCCTCGCCCTGCTCGAACTGGACACCAGCGCCGTCCCGGCCGAGCGCGCTCCCGACCTCAGTCGCCCGCCGCTGCCGCTGTGAGCCCAGACCCGCTCGACCTCTCGCTGCGCGGGCAGGCGGCCGCGGTCGCCGCCGGCGAGGCCGACCCGGCGGAGCTGCTGGATGCGGCGCTGGCCCGGATCGAGCAGCGCAACCCGGCGATCAACGCCGTCGTCGAGATCTTCCCCGAGCGCTCGAGCGAGATGGCGGCCGGGGCGCCCGATGGGCCGCTGCGCGGCGTCCCGGTCGTGATCAAGGACGAGTGGCCGCTGCCCTGGCGGGCGCAGCGCTTCGGCGCCGCCGAGATGATCACCCCGAGCGCGCCGGGCGAGTCCGGCCCCTACCTGGCGCTGCGGGCCGCCGGGGCGACGATCGTCGGCGTCGGCAACATGCACGAGCTCGGCTCCGGCAGCACCGGCGCGATCTCCTGCTACGGCCCCGCCCGCAACCCGTGGGACACCGAGCGCTGCCCGGGCGGCTCCTCGAGCGGCCCGGCGGCGGCGGTCTCGGCCCGGCTCGTCGCCGGCGCGGTCGGCGCCGACGGGGTCGGCTCGATCCGCTACCCGGCCGCCTACTGCGGCCTGACCGGGCTGAAGCCGACCTTCGGCCGCTCAGCAATGGCGGGCCACCACATGGCCGACGTCTCGACCACGATCGTCTCCGGGCCGCTCTGCGCCGACGCCGCCGACTGCCGGCTGCTCGGCTCGGTCCTGTTCGGCGAGGAGCTGGCCGGCGGCGACGCCGCCGGGTTGCGGATCGGGATCGTCCGCGACACCGTTACCGACGACGTCGCCCCCGCCGTTCGCGACGCCTGTGAGGCGGCGATCACCGCCCTGCGCGAGGAGACGGGCGGCGAGATCGTCGAGGTCGAGCTTGCCGACCTCGAGGCGGCGGCGCTGGCGACGGTCCTGATCGCCAACACCGAGGGGCTCAGCGGCCTCAGCCCGGCTCGCCTCAACTCACTCAGCCCCGAGCTCAGCCCGATCGGCCGCGGCCTGCTCAAGTACCGGATGCTGTTGCCGGCGGCGGCAAGCGTCAAGGCGCACGCCGTGCGGACGCTGATGCGGCGCCGCCTCGCCGCGGCGATGGAGGGCATCGACGTGCTTGCCTGGCCGACCGTGCCGGCGGTGGCACCACCGCTGGCGGCGCCGCTGGTCGAGCTGCCGTCGGGGACGCTCAGCGCCGATCAGGCCAACGTCCGCGGCGCCGCCCTCGCCAACCTCACCGGCGTGCCGGCGATCAACGTCCCGGTCGGGTTCGCCGACGGGCTCCCGATCGGCCTCCAGCTGCAGGCCGCCTGGGGCCGGGACGAGCTCCTGCTCGACGCCGCCGAGGCGCTGGAGCGGGCCAACGGGCGGCGCTGGGTCGAGGCGCTGCCGCCGCTGGCGCAGGCGGCCACCGAGACGACCGAGGCATAGCGATGGCCGACGCGATCGTCGTCAACGGCCTCGAACGCGCCTTCGGCGAGGTGCACGCCGTGCAAGGCATCGACCTGACCGTCGCCGAGGGCGAAATCTACGCCTTCCTCGGCCCCAACGGGGCAGGCAAGACGACGACGGTGCGGATGCTGACGACGCTGCTGCTGCCGACCGGCGGTGCCGCAACGGTCGCCGGCCGCGACGTCGTCAAGGAGGCGCGGGCGGTGCGGGCCTCGATCGGCGTCGCCCTCCAGGAAGCCGCGCTCGATCCGCTGATGACCGGGCGCGAGCTGATTCGGCTGCAGGCGACGCTGCAGGGAATCCCGACCGCGGAAGGTCGTCGGCGCGCCGACGACCTGCTGGAGCGGGTCGACCTCGCAGCCGCCGCCGACCGGCGAGTCGGCACCTACTCGGGCGGCATGCAGCGCCGGCTCGACCTCGCAGCCGCGCTCGTCCATGAACCGCGGGTGCTGTTCCTCGACGAGCCGACCACCGGTCTGGATCCCGTCAGCAGAAAAACGATCTGGGAGGAGGTGCGGGCCCTCAACGACGCCGGCACCACCGTCTTCCTCACCACCCAGTACCTCGAGGAGGCCGACCAGCTCGCCGACGACGTCGCGATCATCGACAGCGGTCGGATCGTCGCCGAAGGCAGCCCCGACTCGCTGAAGGCGGAATTCGGCAATCCCCACATCCAGCTGCACCTGGCCGACGGCTCGGTGGCGGAGGCAGAGGCGGTCCTGGCACCACTGGGGAAGCTGCTGCCGCCGCGGGATGGCCGCTGCGTCGAGGTCGAGGTCCCGAACGGCGCCGCCGACATTCCCCGCGTCGTCCGCGCCCTCGACGAGGCCGGGATCGCGGTCGAGTCGCTGGAGCTGGTGCGGCCGACCCTCGACGACGTCTTCGTCTCCAAAACCGGCTACCACCTCGAGGAGGAGTCCGAGGAGAACGCCGAGAAAGCGCCGGTCGACGGGTGAGCGCGCTGGCGACCAACGCCCGCGTGGTCAAAGCGCTGGGGATGCGCTCGGTGCGGCAGACCTTCCGCCGGCCGCAGCTGATCGCCCCGATCATCGTCTTCCCCACCGTGCTGCTGGCGATCCAGACCGGCGGCGCCAGCGCCGCCGTCAACCTGCCGGGCTTCCCGCCGGTCGAAAGCTTCCTCCAGTTCATGCTCGCCGGGGCGATGATGCAGGCGCTGATGCTGGCCGGGAACAGTGGCGGCATCGCCCTCGCGGTCGACATCGAGATGGGCTTCACCGACCGCCTCTTCTCGGCCCCGATTCCGCGCTTCGCGATCGTCCTCGGCCGCCTCGCCGGGACCGCCGCGCTCGGGCTCTTCTCCGCCCTCTGGTTCCTCGCGATCGGGCTGATCTTCGGCGCCTCGATCGAGGCCGGCGTTGCCGGGGCGCTGCTGGCGATCGTCCTCGTCACCGCCTCGGCCTTGGCGGTCGGCGGGATCGGCGCCGCGATCGCACTGCGGACCGGCAGCGCCAGCGTCGTCCAAGGCCTGTTCCCGCTGGTCCTCGTCGTCCTCTTCCTCTCCTCCGCCTTCTTCCCCCAGGAACTGATGATCGAGCCGGCGAAGACGATCGCCGAGTACAACCCGCTCAGCTTCATCGTCGAAGGGATCCGCGAGCCGATGATCTCCGGGATCGACGCCACCGACACGCTCTACGCGGTGCTGGCGATCCTCGGCATCGTCATCGCCGGCCTGCTGCTCTCCGCCCGCGCTCTGCGCCACCGGCTGAGGGTCGGCTGATGGAGGCGACCAGCGTCCCGCTGCCCGCCGCCGCGGTCGAGCTGCCGGCCTGGCGCGCCAACCTGGCAACGATCGCGGCGCTGATGGCGCGGGCCAAGAACGAGCTCCTTCGCGTCCCCGGCGCGGCGATCCCCGGCGTCCTGGCGCCGACGATCTTCTTCCTCGGCCTCAACGGCGTCTTCGGCGGTCTGATCCAGCTGCGCGGCTTCGACACCGGCAGCTACGAGGCCTTCATCGTCCCGGTCAGCATGCTGCAGGGCGCCGGCTTCACCGGTGCCGCCGCCGGGGTCAACCTCGCCCGCGACATCGAAGCGGGCTGGCTCGACCGGCTGCTCGTCTCCCCCGCCCCGCGCTGGGTCCTGCTCGCCGGCACCGTCCTCGCAGCGAGCGCGCGGGCGCTGATCCCGGCCACCTTCGTGCTCGCCATCGCGCTCCTGCTCGGCGCCGACTTCCCGGGGATCGACGGACTCCTCATCTGTTACTTCATGGTCGCCGCGATGGCCGCCGTCGCCGCCTGCTGGGGCTCGTTCCTAGCGCTGCGCTTCAAGAGCCAGTCGGCGGCGCCGCTGATGCAAGCGGGGATGATGGCGCTGATCCTGACCACGACCGCCTACGCGCCGCTGGCACTGCTGAGCCCGTGGCTGCAGAAGGTCGCCGAAGTCAATCCGGTCACCGAAGTGGTCGAAGCGGCGCGTCAGGGCTTTGTCGGCAGCGTCACCTGGGCCGGCACCTGGCCGGGACTGCTGGCGCTGGCGGGGATGCTGGCGGTGCTCGGCTTCCTCGCCCTGCGGCAGATGCGTCGAACGGCGCTCTGAGTGCGGAGTGAATGGGCAATCCATATTTGATTCCTTTGCCCAATGAACGCAGCGCGAAATTTCTCATGAGCGCCGGGGTCGAGCGGCCGGGACCGGTCGGCCCGGCGGCAATCGAGCTGGCGATTCGGGTCCTGGGCTGGAACTGGCTCGAGGGCGAGCGGGACGGCTTCCGCTACCGCTACACCCGCCCCAGCCCGGGCCGCTACCCGTGGCAGTGGTACTGGGATTCCTGCTTCGCGGCGATCGTCTGGCGCCGCTTCGAGCCCTGGCGGGCGCGGGCCGAGCTCGAGAGCCTGCTCGCCGCGCAGCGCGAGGACGGCTTCATCGGCCACACGATCTTCTGGGACCGGCCGGTCTCGCTGCTGCGACTCGGTTTCTACAACGTCACCTCGCGCGGCGCCCTGCAGACGGAGACGATCCAGCCGCCGCTGCTCGCCTGGGCCTGGCGGATCGCCGTCGGCGATCCGAGCGAAGAGCCGCGAATCGCGGCCCAGGCCGACTGGCTGGCCGCCAACCGCGATCTCGAGGGCGACGGCCTGCTCTGGATCGTCCAGCCCGACGAGTCGGGCCTCGACGCCTCGCCCAAGTTCGAACCGGTCTGGGGCCGGCGCGCGGTCGGCCGGGCCGGCTTCCCGCTCCTGGTCCGCCGCAACCGCCAGCTCGGCTTCGACGCCCGCCGCACGTTGGCCGCCGGCGAGCCGGTCCTCTGCGAGACGCTGGTGAACACGATGTGGTCGCTCTCGCTGCAGGCGCTCGGGCGGCCCTCGGCGACGCCGGCGCTGGTCGCCCGGCTCTGGGACGAGGGCCGCGGGCTTTTCGTCGACGAGGCGCAGCCGGGCGGTCTGCGCCCGGCTCCCGTCACCTGGGCCTCGCTGGCGCCGCTGGCGCTGCCCGACCTGCCGGAGGAGATCGGCCGCCGGCTGATCGAGGAGCACGTCCTCGACGAGGACGAGTTCCTGACCCCGGTGGCGCCGCCTTCGGTCGCCGCCTCGGAGCCGAGCTATCAGCCCGACGGCGGCCGCGGCCCGATCCGCCGCTACTGGCGCGGCCCGACCTGGGTCAACTCGGCCTGGATGGTCTGGCTCGGGATGCGCCGTCTCGGCTACGAGGAGGAGGCGCAGAAGCTGGCCGACGGCGTCCTCAGCGCCGCCGTCCGTGAAGGCCTGCGCGAGTACTACGACCCGAGCACCGGCAAGGGCCTCGGCGCCAAGGACTTCGCCTGGTCGGCGTTGGTGGCGGAGCTGGCGGCGCCGGACGATGGCGCAGCGACGAGCTATTTGTAACGGTAGGTGATGCGACCGCGGTCGAGGTCATACGGGCTGAGCTCGATCTTGACCCGGTCGCCGGGGAGGATGCGGATGTAGTGGCGGCGCATCTTGCCCGAGATGTGGCCGAGCACGTCGTGCCCGTTGTCCAGTTTGACCCGGAACATCGTGTTGGGGAGAGCCTCGGTGATCTCCCCCTCCATTTCGATCTTTTCCTCTTTGGCCATGCGGCCGAGAAGCGTAGCTGACGCGGGGATTTTCCCGAGTCAGGTGTCTTCGGCGGACCAGGCCACCCAGTTGCGCGCGTGCTCCAGGGCGGCAGCGCGGTCACCGATCTCACCCGCGTACTGCGCGGCCTCCAGCTCAGCCAGGAGCTCGCCGAGGCGCGGCCCCTCGTCGAGGCCGAGTTCGGTCACCAGTTCGTCCCCACGCAGGAGCGGCGTCGGTGGTCCGTCGCGGCGCCAGTCGAGGGCGGCGGCGATCATTTCCCGAGCCAGATCGAGATGGGCCGCGACCATCTCCGGGCTGGCGATCGGGCCGTGGCCACGGGCGGAGAGGCGATCGGCGACGGTCAGCAGGGTGACGTCGACGCTGACCGGTTCGGTCGCGCGCAGGTAGTCGTGAATGCGGCGCGGTGGCAGCGGCGCCTCGGGGATCATGAAGCCGAGCCGCAGGTGATGCAGGGTCAGGCCCTGCAGCTGCCTGGTCAGGCGGCGGCTGGCGCGCAGCCGGGCGCAGATCGCGCCGATGATCTCGGCCCCCTCGCGGTCGTGGCCGCGGAAGCCGACGAAGCCGTCGTGCTCGGCCCGAGTCGCCGGCTTGCCGATGTCGTGGAAGAGGGCGCCGAAGCGGAGTGCGGTGCCGCGGCTCACCTCGTCGCCAAGCGGCTCCGCCAGCAGCGCCGCGACCTCCTCGGCGCGCTCGCCGGCGAAGCGACCGAGGTCGCGCTCGACCTCGAGCGTGTGCTCGAGCACCGCCAGCGTGTGGCCGTGGACGTCGAGGTGGTGGTTCGGCCCCTGCTCGACCCCACGCAGACCCTCGACCTCCGGCAACACGACCGCCGTCAGCTCCAGCTCGTCGAGGAGGGCGAGACCGCGCAGCGGATCGGGACCGCCGAGGAGCTGGCGCAGCTCGGCGAGCTGACGCTCCCCGGCGGGGTCGGCGGCGCGGGCGCTGACGGCCTGGGCCAGAGCGACAGTCCGGGGCTCGATCTCGAGCTTCAGTTCGGCGGCGAGCCGGGCGGCGCGCAGGAGCCGCAGCGGGTCGGCCTCGAAGCTCGCCTCCGCCACCGCCCGCAGCGAGCGCCGCTCGAGGTCGGCAAGACCCCCGAAGGGGTCAATTGGCTCGCCCTCACCGGCGATCGGCACCGCAACGGCGCCAATCGTGAAGTCACGCTCAGCGAGGTCGGCCTCGATGCCGTCCCCGCGCAGGATGGTGACGTCGACCTGGTTGCTCCCGCCCGGCCCGGCGACACGCCAGGTCCCGAACTCGGCCGAGAGCTCGAACGGGTGCTCGCCGAGCTCGCGCGCGATCGCCCGCGCCGCCGGCCCGGGGTCACCGCCGATGGCGAGGTCGACGTCGGTCACCTCGCGGCCGAGGGCGGCATCGCGGACGGCGCCGCCGACGACCCAGGCCTTGGCGTCGTCTCCAAGCGCACGGCGAACCGCGGCTACCAGCGGCGCCGCCCGCAGGTCCGTGGCGAGTTTGTTCGACATATCCCTACAAAAGCGCCTTGCCGCTCATAGGGCTCGGCGTGGCACCCGCGCCGAGATCGCGCAGGTGACCTCGTAGTTGATCGTGTCGATCCGGGCGGCGACCTCCTCGGCGAGGATCCGATCATCCCCCTGGGCGCCGATCAGGACAGCCTCGGCCCCGGGCTCGACTTCGCTCTCGGCCCCGAGGTCGACCGTCAGGTTGTCCATCGAGATAGTGCCGACCAGCGGGCGGCGACGGCCACCGACCAGGACCTCGGCGTTGTTGGAGAGGGCGCGGCGGACGCCGTCGCCGTAGCCGAGCGGAACGACACCGACCAGGGTGTCTACCGGGGCCGCCCAGGTGCGCCCATAGCCGGCACTGGCACCGGCCGGGAAGGGCTTGACGTCGGCTACGTAGGAGCGCAGCGAGAGCGCCGGCGAGAGCCCGCGCTCCGCCGGATCGGATTGGAACGGGTCGAGGCCGTAGATCGCAATCCCGCAGCGGGCCATGTCGAAGTGCGAGCGGCGATCGCGGAGGACTGCGGCGCTGTTGGCAGCGTGGACGAGAACGTCGGGGAACTCCGCCTTGACCACGGCGGCCAGCGCCTCGAAGCGGTCGAGCTGCTCGCCGAAGAAGTCCGAGTCGAGTTCGTCGGCGGTGGCGAAGTGGGTCCAGAAGCCGGCCAGCTCGAGGTCGGGGTCGGCGGCGCAAGCGCGAACCAGGGCCAGCACCTCGTCTGCCTCGGAGTTGCCGAGCCGTCCCATGCCGCTGTCGTACTTGACGTGGACTCGGACGGGATGGCCATGGGCGCGGGCGCGGTCGGAGAGGGCCTGGCGGAAGCCATCTCGCCAGAGCGCGACCTCCGACCCAGCCGAGATCACAGCGTCCACCTCCGCCGGGGTCAGGGCGCCCATCGTCAACAACGGCAGATGCGGGAAGCGGCGGCCGACTCCCTCGGCCTCGGTCGCGGTGGCGACCGCCAGCCGGGTCGCACCGCCAGCGATCGCGGCGGCGGCGGCACCGTCGGCGCCGTGCCCGTAGCCGTCGGCCTTGACCACGGCGCAGAGCTCGCTGCCCTGCCCCAGCTCCGCCTTCAGCCGCGCGCAGTTGGCGCGGATCGCGTCGAAGTCGATCCGGGCGACTGCCCGCTCCATCGCGTCAGCGCCCCTACTCGTCGTCGACGAGGGCGGCGAGCGCGTCGGCCCTGGTCACCATGCCGGCCAGGCGCCCGTCCTCGTCGACCACCGGCAGGTGGTTGTGGTGCTTGTCGGCGATTTTCTTCGCGACCCGGTCCGCCGCCTCGTAGGTGTGGGCGACGATCGGGTCAGCGGTCATCAGGTCGGAGACTTCGGTCGCGAAGGCTTTGTCGAGGCGCTCCTCGAACCCCTTCATCGAGCCGATGAAGACGATCCCGCCCATGATGTTGAGGTAATGGGGCAGGTGCAGGTCGGACTCCTCGTCGCTGAGGATCAGGTCCGACTCGCTGACGATGCCGACAACCTTGTTGTCCGCGTCGACGACGGCGATGGCACCGAGCTCCGACTTGGCGAGCAGGTCGATCGCCGTGCGGGCGTCGTCGCCAGGCGAGACGCTGGGCGCGTCGGAGTTCATGATCTCGGCCGCGGTCTTCATGCTGGGCGCGAGGTTATTCGACCGGGGCGTCGGCGCGCAGGCCCAACGGGATCGAGTCGATCACGTCGGTCGCGATCACCGACTCGGCGGCGCCGATCCGAGCGGCCGCGTCCCGACCGGCGCGGGCGTGGGCGACGACCGCCGCGCAGGCGGCCGCGAACGGCTCCAGGCCGCGGCCGAGAAGCGCCGCGGTGACCCCGGAAAGGACGTCGCCGCTACCCGCGGTGGCCAGGCCCGGGGCGGAGACGGCGTTGACCCCGACACGCTCGCCGTCGCTGACGATCGTGTCGTCGCCCTTGAGGACGACGACGGCGCCAGCGGCCTTCGCCGCCTCACGGGCGCAAGCAAGCCGGTGGGCGTCGATCTCCTCTGAGTCCCGCTCCAGCAGCCGTCCCAACTCGCCCGCGTGCGGGGTGAGGATCGTCGGCGCGCTACGGGCGGCGATCAGCTCGAGCCTGCCGGCAAACGCGTTGAGGCCATCGGCGTCGATCACCAGCGGCGCCTCGATCGCGGTCACGACTTCGCGCATCAGCTCGACCGAACCCGGATCGCGACCGAGGCCAGGACCGAGAGCGCCCGCCGCTGCGCGCTCGAAGGCGGCCAGGACCGCCTTCGCCGAGGCCGGCACCAGACAGCCGTCGCCGCCGGGGCAGCCGCGCGACATCACCTCCGGCTGGCCAACCGCGAAGACGTCCTGCAGGTCAGCCGGGACGGCGACGGTCGCGTAGCCGGCGCCGGCTCGGATCGCCCCCAGCGAGGCCATCCGCACCGCGCCGGTGAGACCGCGTGAGCCGCCGGCGATCGTCACCTGGCCAGAGCTGAACTTGGTCGAGCGCGACCCCCGGCGCGGCAGCATGGCCAGCACCGCGGGATCGATCACACCCCCGGCCGGCTCTGGCGGCGCTCCAGGCGGGATCCCGATTGGGACCACCCGCAGCTCGCCGGTGTGCCACTTACCTGGCGCAATCCGCTGACCGAGCTTGGCGGCGTGGAAGCTGACCGTGAGGTCGGCCTCGACGGCGGCACCAGCGATCTCCCCACTGGAAGCATCGACGCCGGAGGCGATGTCGCAAGCGATGACGGGGGCGCCGCTGCGGTTGATCGCCTCGATCGCGGCGGCGGCCGGTTCGCGGGGGGAGCCGCTGAAACCGGTGCCGAAGATCGCGTCGACGACCGCGCCCGAATCCGCCAGCCAGGCGTCGAGATCAGCCGGCGGGTCGTCGCCGAAGACCTCGGCAACCTCGACATCGAAGCCCTTCTCGGCGACGAGGCGGGCGGCGATCCTGCCGTCGCCGCCGTTGTTCCCCTTGCCGCAGAGAACGTGCACCGGCCCCTGCGGCGAAAGGCCGACCACGGCCTCGGCCAGCGCCGTCGCCGCCGCCTCCATCAGCTGAGGTGAAGGGACCCCCTGCTCCTCGATCGCCCAGCGATCGACCGCGCGGATTCCCTCGGCGTCGAACAGCGGCTGCAGCCAGGACTCCATCAAGCCCAGACTAGAGACTGGTAGTCGATTTCAAATCCAGCTGAAGAACGATGATTCAATGATATTTGTTAAATAGCATTGACTGCCAGCTGTTGATACTTTCAAAAGATCATGGTTTTCCGAACGCCTGAATTGCGCGAAGACGAGCTTGAGGTGCTCGAGCTCCTCGCGGAGCAGCGAGAACGACTGCGAGATCGCTTCGCCGAGCCGAAACGGTGGGCCGGGACGCTGCGACGGATGTCCTTCGCCCGGGCGGTGCAAGGCTCGAACAGCATCGAGGGCTTCAACGCTTCGCTCGACGACGTCGTCGCCGCGGTGGACGGTGAGCCCACGCTCGACACCGCAGAGGAAACGCAACACGCTCTCACGGGCTACCGGGATGCGATGACCTATGTGCTGCAAATCGCCGACGACGAAACCCTCGAGCTCGACGAGGGTCTGCTGAAGAGCCTTCACTTCATGATGCTGAAGTACGACCTCAGCAAGAACCCCGGGCGCTGGCGACCCGGCCCGATCTTCGTCCATCGCGAAGCAACGGACGAGATCGTCTACCAAGGACCCCCGGCCTCGGAGGTGCCGGACCTGATCGCGGAGATGCTTCGCGACCTTGAAAGCGCCGACGGACCGGTTGTCGTCAAGGCCGCGATGGCCCACCTGAACCTGACCCTGGTCCACCCGTTCAGCGACGGCAACGGCCGCATGGCTCGTTGCATCCAGACGCTCGTCCTGGCCAGGGACAGGGTCATCGCCCCCGTCTTCTCCAGCATCGAGGAGTTCCTCGGGCGGAATACGGAGGCCTATTACGCCGTGCTCGAAGATGTTGGCGCCGGCAGCTGGAACCCGGATCGGGACGCGCGACCCTGGGTCCGGTTCTGCATGCGAGCCCATTTCCTCCAAGCGACGACGACGATGCGCCGCCGCCAGGAGATCGAGCGTCTCTGGAACTCCTGCACCGAACTGGCCGAGAGCCACGGCCTGCCCGAACGCTGCGCCGCCGGAATGATGGATGCGTCGATCGGATTGCGAATCCGACGACAGACCTACCGATCCTCGACCGAGGCGGCGATGGGCGAGGAGCTCAGCGACCTGACCGCTTCCCGCGATCTGAAAGCGATGGTCGACGCGGACCTTCTGCAGGCTGTCGGTGAGCGCCGCGCTCGCTACTACCTGGCGGGGGCGACGCTGACCGAGCTCCGCAACGAGATCCGCAGCAGCCGAACCCCGATCTCCGAGGACGATCCCTTCCGCATCGTCCGCGACCGCCGACAGCTGAAGCTCGCCTAAGACGCAGTCTCGCGGACGATCGCGACGGCAGCGGCGTTGTCGCGCGAGTGGGTCAGGGAGATCTCGACCCGACGGCCGGCGGCGGCCTCGGCGGCGCGGCCGGCGAGGAGCACGGTCGGCGGTTCACCGGCGACGACCTCGATCTCGCGCAGGCTGAAGCCACCGGTCATCCCCAGCGCCTTGACGACCGCCTCCTTGGCAGCGAAGCGAGCGGCAAGGTGGCGTGCGGGCCGCGCGCGGGCCGCCGCGTACTCGCGCTCGCCGTCGGTGAAGACCCGCTCGGCGAGTCGCGGGTGGCGTTCGAGCGCGCGCTCCATCCGCTCGATCTCGAGCAGGTCGATGCCGACGCCGGTGGCCATCGCTAGAGGGTAGGACCCTCTGCCTATTCGGCGATGCCGACGATCATCCTCGCCGTCGCCAGGTCGCCGGAGGAGCCGGCGCCGACCGCGACGAAGGTGATCTTTTCGAGGTAGGGCTTCGCTGCTTCGAAGTCTTCGGTCTTGTCGGTTCCGGCGATCGCGTTGGCGGCAAACGCCAGCGCCGCCGGCCCGTCGACGAAGGCGCTGATCGGGTCTTCGCCGAGCGCCGCCTTCGCTTCCTTGAACTCCGGATTGGAGGCCAGCGTGGCGCCGCCTTCGGCGGTCAGCGCCTGGGCCGAGGCCGCCGGCCCGTAGGAGATCGCGATCCGATTGCCCTGGGCGGCGACGATCAACGGCTTGTCGCCGATGGCGCCGGCGACCGAGAACCCGGTCGCCTTGCCGGAGATCGCGGTCACGCCCGGGGTCCCGCTCGCGCGCAGCAGCAGGCCGATGTTGGAGACCGTGTTGGTCGCTTCCTTGGCGTCGGTCGTGGTCAGGACGACGGCGCCGGTCAGGTTGTTCTCGGTGTTGCCCTGGGCAAAGACGCCGACGTCGGCGATCGAGGCGGTGATCTTGTCGAGATCGATTCCGGCCGCTTTCATCGCTTCCTTGAGTTCGCCGGGTTCGAGCTCGCCGGGGATCCCCTGTGCGTCGATGCTGTCGATCGATTCGCTCAGCTGGCGGCCGAAGTCCGAGGTCGCGAGGGCGGCAAAAGAACCTCCGGGCAGCGCTCCGAGCAGCTGCGAGGCGTCGCCGGGCGCCGGCCGGTCGCCGTTGACGTTGGTCGCGAAGTCGATCTCGATCTGGTCGGTGCCGGGAACGAGGCTGGCGACGGCGGTAGCGCCTTCGGGATCGATCCCCGAGCTTTCGAGGAAGAGCTTGGCATCGGGGTCGATCATCCCGCCCGACTGCTCGATCAGACCGCCGATGTCGACGTAGATGTCGGCGAGGCTGCCGTCGGCCGCCTCGCTGATCGTGCTCGTGAAGGTGTCCTGTTCGGCAAGGGATTCACCGTCGTCGGCGGCAGCTTCCGCCGCCTTGAAGACGGCCTCGGTTTCGGCGATGACGAGCAGGTCGCCGACCATCCCCACGACTTCCCCGTCATCCGGCTTGGGACGATCGTCGATGAATTCCTGGGCGGCACCGGAGTCGGTCGTTTCGAGCACGACCCCGGACCCCTGGAAGTCCTCGCCGTCGTAGCTTTCGAAGAAGAGGCCGGCCTTTTCGCCGAGCCAGGGTTCGACTTCCTTTTCGAAGTCGACAGGGTCGTCGGAATCGGACGACTCGAGTTCTTCGACGATCAGCTCGCCGACGTCGCCGATGCCGGCGATCTTCTGCGCCAGCGCATTGACGTTGTCGCTCAGTTCAGCCTCGGGCTGGATTGTCGCTTCGAGATAGAACGGCGTTTTCGCCGGGGCGACGCTGGCCGGGTCCGCGCCGGACCCGCCGCTGCCACCGCCACAGCCGCCGACAGCGAGAGCCGCCAGGGCAGCGAGAAAAAGCATCGGTACGAAACGGGTCTTCACCGAGCGCGGCACTCTAACGGCCGCGTCACTCGACGGTGACGGTCTTGGCCAGGTTGCGGGGCTGGTCGACGTTGAGGCCGCGGGCGCGGGCGATGTCGTAGGCGAGCAGCTGCAGCGGCAGGATCGCGACGATCGGCTGCAGGATCCAGTCGGTGCGGGCGACCTCGATCGTCTCGTCGGCGACTTCGGCGGCCCGCTCGCCGCCGACGGTCGCGATCCCGATCGTCTGGGCGCCGCGGGCGCGGACCTCCTCGACGTTCGAGAGCACCTTCTCCAGAACCGGGCTGTCGGTGGCGATGCAGACGACCGGGGTCGACTCGTCGAGCAGCGCGATCGGCCCGTGCTTCATCTCGCCGGCGGCGTAGGCGTCGGTCGGGATGTAGGAGATCTCCTTCAGCTTCAGCGCCCCCTCGAGGCAGACCGGGAGACCGATGTGGCGGCCGAGGTAGAGGAAGAATTCCTGGCTCGAGTGCGCGGCGGCGACGGCCTTGACCGCCTCCTCGGTGCCGGCCAGGGTCTCGTCGACCTTCGCCGGCAACGCCTTCAGCTCCGCCACCAGCTCGGCGATCCGCGCCGGCGGCAACGACTCGCGCAGCTCCGCCAGCCGCAGACCGAACAGGTACATCGCCGCCACCTGGGCGACGAAGGTCTTGGTCGCGGCTACGCTGACCTCCATCCCGGCCCGGATGTAGAGGACGGCGTCGGCGTCGCGGGTCGCCTGGCTGCCCATGATGTTGGTGATCGCCAGCACCTTCGCCCCCGCCTCGCGGGCGAGGCGCATCGCCGCCAGCGTGTCGGCGGTCTCGCCGGACTGGGTCATCCCGATCACCAAATCGCCGGGACCGACGACCGGGTTGCGGTAGCGGTACTCGGAGGCGATGTCCATTTCGACCGGTACCCGCGCCCACTCCTCGATCGCGTAACGGCCGACGAGGCCGGCGTGGTAGGAGGTGCCGCAGGCGACGATCACGATCCGGCGGACGTTGCGCAGGAACTCGTCGTCGAGGTCGACGTCGGAGAGGTCGACGCCGTCGTCGCCGGGCAGGCGGTCGGTGATCGTCTCGGCGATCGCGTCGGCCTGTTCGTGGATCTCCTTCAGCATGAAGGTCTCGTAGCCGCCCTTCTCGGCGGCATCCGCGTCCCAGGTGATCTCTTCGCTCGCCCGCTCGATCGGCGTTCCCTCGGCGTCGGTGATCCGCACCCCGTCGGCGTCGATTTCGACGATCTCCTCGTTTTCGATCGGGACCGCGGTGCGGGTGTCGGCGAGGAAGGCGGGGATCGCCGAAGCGAGGAAGGTCTCCCCCTCGCCGACGCCGGCGACCAGCGGGCACTCCTTGCGGGCGCCGAGCAGGCGCTGGGGCTCGTCGGCGTGCATCGCGACGAAGGCGTAGTGGCCGCCGAGCTCGGCGTAAGCGGCGCGGACCGCGGCGGCGAGATCGCCGTCGTAATGGCTGGCGATCAGGTGGGCGACGACCTCGGCGTCGGTGTCGGAAGTGAAGACCTCACCCGCCTCCTGCAGGCGCTTGCGCAGTTCGGTGTGGTTCTCGACGATGCCGTTGAGGACGATGTGGACCTTGCCGGAGCTGTCGTCGTGCGGGTGGGCGTTCTCCTCGGTGACGCGGCCGTGGGTGGCCCAGCGGGTGTGGGCGATCCCGATCTGGGCCGGCGGCAGCTCGCCGGCGCCGCTTTCGCTGCGCCCCGCGACCGCGGCCCGCAGGTTGGCGAGGTTGCCGACCGCGTGGACACTGGTCACCTCGCCGTCGTCGAGCAGTGACAGCCCAGCCGAGTCATAGCCGCGGTATTCGAGCTTTTCCAGCCCCGAGAGCAAGAGCTCCTCGCAGGGCCGGCCGCCGACGTATCCGACTATTCCGCACATCTAGGTGAGCTCGTCGCGGACGACGGCGACCAGGCGCTCGCAGACGGCGTCGGCCTCTTCGGCGCTCGGCGCCTCGACCATCACCCGGACCAGCGGCTCGGTACCCGAGGGGCGCAGCAGCACCCGGCCGCGGCCGTCGAGGGCTTCGTCCTCGCGCTCAACCGCCCCCCAGACCGCGGCGGCGTCGGCGACGGCCTCGCGATCGGCGACCTTGACGTTGACCAGCACCTGGGGCAGCTTCTCCATCGGCGCCGCCTCGGCGAGCTTGGCGCCGCCAAGCTCCTGCATCGTCATCAGCGCCGCGGCGATGCCGTCGCCGGTGGCGACGAAGTCGGAGGCGATGATGTGGCCCGACTGCTCGCCGCCGAGCAGCCATTCACGGCGCAGCATCTCGTCGATCACGTAGCGGTCGCCGACCTGGGTCACGGCAACCTCGATCCCGGCCTCCTCCATCGCCCGGTGGAAGCCGAAGTTGGTCATCACGGTGACGACGACGCCGCCGTTCAGCGCGCCGCGCGCCGCCCGGCCCCGTGCCGCCAGGGCGATCAGCTCGTCGCCGTCGTGGACGCGGCCGCTGCCGTCGGCGGCGAGGACACGGTCGCCGTCGCCGTCGAAGGCGAAGCCGAGGTCGGCGCCGGAGGCGACGACCTGCTCGCAGAGCAACTCCATATGGGTCGATCCGCAGCCGGCGTTGATGTTGCGGCCGTCGGGCTCGGCCCCGAGCAGCTCGACCTCGGCCCCGAGCCGTTCGAAGATCATCGGCGCCGCCCGGTAGGTGGCGCCGTTGGCGCAGTCGAGGACGATGCGGCGGCCCGAGAGATCGAGCCGGAAGGCCGCCTCGAGCTCGCGCAGGTAGTCCTCGAGACCGCCGTTCAGCTCGCGGACGCGGCCGACGTGACCGGCGGGCGGCGGCTCCTCGACCAGGGCCTCGATCCGCGCCTCGAGCTCGTCGCCGAGCTTGGTCCCCTGGCCGCTGAAGAACTTGATCCCGTTGTCCTCGAACGGGTTGTGGGAAGCGGAGACGACGGCGGCGAGGTCGAGACCGAGCCGCTTGACGAGGATCGCGGCGGCCGGAGTCGGCAGAACCCCGCCGAGCAGCGCGTCACCGCCGGCGGCGGCGACCCCGGCGGCCAGTGCCGCCTCCAGCATCGGCCCGGACTCGCGGGTGTCGCGGACGATCAGGACCTGCGGGCGCTCGGCCTCCAGCGAGGCGGTCGTCGCCCGACCCAGCGCGGTGGCAAGCTCAGCGCTGAGAAACGTCCCGGCCTTGCCGCGCACGCCGTCAGTTCCAAAGAGTCGTCTACTGGTCTGGGTGGCCATAGGTTCCCTCTCTTTCGGCATTCCGTACCCAATCCTCCACCCCAGCAAGCGGTGAGGCGAGCGAAAATCAAGCCTGGCAAGGACGCAGGGAGACCGCTGAAGCGAGCTTAGTTCACTAAGTGAGCGAAGCGGACGACCGAGGACGCCGCCAGGCGCAGATTTGCAGCCGCCTCAGCGCTTGCTGAACTGCGGCTTCTTACGGGCCTTCTTGAAACCAGCCTTGCGGCGCTCCTTGACCCTGGCGTCCCGGGTCAGGAAGCCGCGCCGCTTGAGATCGCCGCGCAGCTCGGCGTCGATCTCGGTCAGCGCCCGGGCGATGCCGTGGCGGACCGCGCCGGCCTGGCCGCTGACGCCGCCGCCGTGGACGCGGACGCGGACGTCGACGTTGCCCTCATAGCCCGAAACCGTCAGCGGCTGCTTCGCCATCGTCTGGTGCAGGGGCCGCGGGAAAAACTCCTCGAGGCTGCGTTTGTTGATCTCGATCTTGCCGTCGCCAGGCAGCAGGGTGACGCGGGCGATCGAGCGCTTGCGCTTGCCGGTGGCGAGGTAGCGAGCGCCACTCTCCATTTTCGCCGGGGCGCGGGTGGCGCCATCGGCGCCAGGCTCGTCGGCGCCGTCGAGGGCGGCCTCGCGACGGGCCCGCTCTTCCTCCTCGGCTTCCAGCCGGGCACGCTCCTCGGCACTCAGCGCGGGCGCATCGGGCTCGACCGCGATCGGCTCCAGGTCGGCACCGGGAATGACGTCTTTCTTCTTCTCCGCCGGAGCCTCGGGCTCCTCGGTGGCCGGCTCCTCGGCGGCCGGCTCCTCGGACGGCTCCTCAGCTTCAGGAGCGGGCTCGTCGGCAGGCGCCTCGGGCTCCTCGGCGGCCGTCTCGGCCGTGGGCTCCTCGGCGGGTGCCTCCTCGGCGGCCGGCTCCTCGGCCTGGGTCTCCTCAGCGGGCTGCTCGGGCGACTCGGCCTGCGGCTCCTCAGGGGCCTCGGCGGTCGGCTCGGTGCTCTCGTCGGGAGTCTGCTCGTCCTCGGGCATCAAGTTAATTCGTCTCCATCGGTTTCGGTTGCTGCGCCTGGTGCGGGTGGTCGGGGCCAGCGTAGACCTTGAGCTTGGTCAGCTGCTGGCGGGCGAGGCGGTTGCGGGGCAGCATCCCCTTGACCGCCTTGCGGATCACTTCCTCGGGCTTGCGCTCGAGCATCTCCGCCAGGGTCCGCGACTTGATCCCACCCGGGTAACCGCTGTGGCGCCAGTAAGTCTTCTGCGCGAGCTTGTCGCCGGTGACGCGGATCTTCTCCGCGTTGATGACGACGATGAAGTCGCCGGTGTCGACATGCGGCGTGTACTCCGGCTTGCGCTTGCCCCGCAGCGCATCGGCGATCTGGGTCGCGAGACGGCCCAGGGTCTTGCCCTCGGCGTCGACGACGTACCAGTCGCGCTGGCGGTTGGCGGGCGTGGCTACGTAGGTTTTCGTGCTCGTCGTCATAAAAAAGCCACGCGGGCGACCCGGCGCGGCCGGCGAATGATAGCCAGGTCGAGCCATATACTGCGGCGCCAGCAATGCCGAATCCCATTCGGGCGACCAGATGGGAGCGGAGGAACCGCAGGGACCGTTGCAGGTCCCAGGGGCGAATCGGACGAATCGGTCCGTAGCGCGACTCTTTCAGCGCGAGCCCGTCAGCTAACTCCGCAGGCGGTCGAAAGAGAGGCTAAGTGGGCGGTCCCGGGAAGCTCCCGACCTGGAAGGCCGGGTCAAAACTCATATTTGCGGTGATGGCTTCGCTGGCCCTTCTCGCCTCGCCCGCGGTGGCGGGAACTGGCGGCGCCCCGACCCCGGCCGGCAGCGCCCCGCCTCCCGGCAGCACCGCCGGCGCACCGTCGACCGCGCCGAGCGCCGGCACTCTGACCCTGCTCGCTGCCGAAGCCGCCCCCCGCAAGTCCTTCTACTTCGGCTACCGCTACCCGCGCCTGCGCTACACGATCGGCAGCACCCAGCCCCTCAACGACATCCGCATCGACGTCATCAACACCGCCGGCGAAATCGTCCGCACCTACTATCGCGAGGACGTCGCCCCCAGGGTGCCGAACACGATCCGCTGGGACGGCACCGGCGCCGAAGGCAAACCGGCCCGCAACGGTCACTACAGCTTCCAGATCACCCCCCAGGCACCAGCCGCACCCGCCGCCCGCAAGGCGACCCCGGCGACGGCGCTGAGCCTCGCCTTCACCCTCTATGGCTATGCCTTCCCGATCCTCGGCGCCCACGAATTCGGGATGGGCGCGGGCCGGTTCGGCGCCGGCCGCTCCGGCCACACCCACCAGGGTCAGGACGTGATGGCGGCCTGCGGGACGCCCCTGGTCGCCGCCCGCGGCGGCACCGTCCAGTTCTCCGGTTTCCAGTACGCGGCCGGCAACTATGTCGTGATCGACGGCAAGGGGACGACCAACGACTTCATGTACGCCCACCTGGCCGAACCGTCGCCGCTGCAGACCGGCGACACGGTCCGCACCGGCCAGCCGATCGGGATCGTCGGCGACACCGGCGACGCGACCGCCTGCCACCTCCACTTCGAGATCTGGGCGGCGCCGGGCTGGTACGAGGGCGGAGCCCCGTTTGACCCGTTGCCTGAACTCGAAAAGTGGGACCGCTACTCCTAGCGTGGTTGAGCTTCGTCTCGCACAGCGGTACTAACCTCAACCACATGGGGTGAGGACGCCTTCGCCGGAGTCGGCGCTCCCGGCGTCATGTGACTTCCGGCGGCCAACACGCCGACGGTGAGAATCGCGGCGGTGGTGATCTTCAGCCGCTTGGGGGTCATCCAGCGCGGCTTGTGGGTGGCGATCCAGGCGCGCATGCCGGTCGCGGCCGCGCCGGCGGTCATCGCGGTCGCCATGCACTGCATGCACATCTCAGTCGGCGCACCTTTCGCAGCGACCGCGGAGGACCACGTCGTGGCCGGTGACCTCGAAGTCCATCTCCTTGCTGAGCTGGCCGATCGCCCGCTCCAGTTTCGAGTCCTCGAACGGGATCATGCGGCCGCAGTCGCGGCAGATCGCGTGGTGGTGATGGTGGCCGGCCGGGTCGATCCGCTCGTAGCCGGCGGTGCCGCGGCAGACCTCGATCCGCTGCACCAGCCCGAGCTGCTCGAGCTGCTCGAGCGCCCGGTAGACGCTGGCGCGGCCGACCGGTGGCCGGCGGCGGCGCAGCTCGTCGTCGAGATCGAGCGCGGTGACGGCGCAGTCGTGCCCGGCCAGCGCCTCGACCACGGCGGTGCGGGCGCCACCCTTGCGCAGGCCCGCCTCGGCCAGCGCGGCGAAGGCGTGCTCGGTCCAGCTCTCCGCGGTCTTCGTCATCGTGCTCCGATCCTCCTTACCTGTCCCAGATTAGCCCTGGCGAGAGCTGCGGCGGCGAAGGCGGCGGTGGCCACCCCGATCACCGCAGTGCCGGCCGGCAGCGAGTCGATCTCGTAGCTGAGGAAGAGGCCGAGCCAGGTCGAGCCGACGGCGATCGCAGCAGAGATCGCAAGGCCGCGCCAGGGGTTGTCGGTGAGCAGGCGGGCGGCGCCCCCCGGAGCGGCCAGCAGGCCAAGCAGCAGCAGCGCCCCGACCGCCTGCGTCGCCTCCGCGGCGACGACGGCGAGAATCGCGAAGAAGCCGAGGCCGAGCGCCCGGACAGGCATCCCGAGGCCGCGCGCGACCTCGGGATCGAGCGAGCTGAACAGCAGCGGCCGGGCGATCGCCAGTAGCGCCGACGCCGCGGCGATCGCGATCACCGCGGCGAGCCGGGCATCGGCGGCGGAGAGACCGAGGATCGAGCCGAAGAGGACGCGGACAGCAGCGGTCCCGTCGGAGCCGCTGGAGCCGTTGACGAAGAGCGAGAGGAAGAGCACCCCGAGGCCAAGCACCCAGGCGAAGACCGAACCGATGACGACGTCGTCGGGGCGGGAACGCGAGCCCAGGCCCCCCATCCCGAGGGCGACGAGGATCGTCGCCGCGAAGAGGCCGAGCCGGATGTCGATCCCGGCCGCGGCGGCCGCCAGCGCTCCGGTGAAAGCGACGTGGCTGAGGGCGTCGCCGGCGAAGACCTGGCCACGGAGGACGACGAAGTAGCCGATCAGCCCGCAGGCAAGGGCGACGAAGGTGCCGGCAAGGTAGGCGTTGCGCATGAATTCGTGGGCGAACATCAGGCGGTCTCCAGCGCCGGCCCGGCGCCACGCGTGTCGTAGAGGTGCCGCGCGGCCCGCACCGCGACGTAGAGACCGAAGGAGATCGACGTCACCCAGAAGCCGACCGGGTAGGGCGAGAAGTAGGCGACGGCAAGACCGAGCCAGGTCACTGCCAGCGCCAGCCCAACCGAAAGCGCCAGTCCCGGCCCGGGCCGGGCGGTGATCTGCTGGGCAGTCGCCGGCGGCGTCACCAGCAGGGCGAAGACGAGCAGGGCGCCGGTGATCTGCGCGGTCGCCGCCACCGCTGCGCCGAGCAGCAGCAGGAAGCCGAGATCGAGCAGCCGGGTCGGCACGCCGGCGGCGCGGGCGACACCGGGATCGACCGAGGCGAAGAGCAGTGGCCGGCCGATCACGGCGAGGACGGCGAGGACGGCGACCGCGATCCAGAACAGCGTTTGCACCTGGCCGGCGGTGATCCCGAGGAAGGTGCCGAAGAGGAGCGACTCGAGGCCGACGAGCTGGCCGCCGTAGAGGACGACGAAGAGGAAGCCGAGGCCGAGGCCGAAGGCCTGGATCGTCCCGATCGTCGCCGACTCGCCGGCGATCCCGTCCTCGCGGCCGCCGCGGCCGAACAGCGATAGCGCCAGCGCCCCGAGGCCGCAGGCCCCGAAGTAGCCGAGCGCGATCGGGAGCCCGGCCAGGGTGGCGCCGGCAGCGCCGGGGAAGGCGATCACCGAGAGCGTGTGGCCGGCGAAGGTCTGGCGACGCAGGACCATGAACCAACCGATCGCCCCCGCCATCACGGCGACGATCGCGCCAGCCTCCAGGGCCTGGACCATGAACGGGTAGGTGGTCAGCTGTTCGAAATCGCTGACCAGATCCCAGGAGAGGCCGGCGAGCTCAATGCGCATGGTCGTGGAGGTCGTGGTGGTGGGCGGGCGGCTCCGGCGTGCCGACGACGACGAGGCGGCCGTCGGAGGTCTCGAGCACCTCGATCGGGACCCCGTAGAGGTCGCTGAGGACCGGGCCCGAGACGACGTCGCGCGGCGCCCCGGCGAGACCGCGGCCGCCGGCGAAGTAGACGACGCGGTCGAGGTAGCCGAGGATCGGGTTGACGTCGTGGGCGACCAGCAGCACGGTCACGCCCTCGCTCTCGCAGATCCGCTGGACCAGGGCTGCGACAGCGCCCTGGTTGCTGAGGTCGAGGCTGTCGAGCGGCTCGTCGAGCAGCAGCATCTGCGGGCGCCGGACCAGGGCCTGGGCGATCAGCAGCCGCTGCTGCTCGCCGCCGGAGAGGGCGCCGATCGGGCGCGAGGCGTAGGCGCCGGCGCCGACCAGCTCGATCATCTTCTCGACCCGCTCGGCGGCGCGGCGACTGGCGGCGCTGAAGCGGCCCGGCAGCGGCACCCCCCAGCGCGAGCCGTCGAGGCCGAGGCGGACGACGTCGCGGCCGCGGACGCGGGTGCCGGCATCGAACCCGCGCCGCTGCGGCAGGTAGCCGAGCCGGCGCGCGGTCGCGGTGCCGGGGCTGGCGCCGAGCACCTCGGCACGGCCGGCGCTGAGCGGCAGCAGGCCGAGGACGACGTCGAGCAGGGTCGACTTGCCGGCCCCGTTCGGGCCGAGGACGGCGACGAACTCGCCGGCGCCGATCGAGAGGTCGACGCCGGACCAAACCGGACGGCCGCCGCGGCTGGCGGTCGCCCCTTCGAGCCGGATCGCCGCGACGCCGCTCACCCCTTGCCGGACCTCGCCAGCGCCTGCTCCAAGCCGCGCAGCTGACGCGCCATCCAGGCTTGGAAGCTCGCCCCTTCCGGGGTCAGCGTCTCGGTCACGGTCGCGACCGGCACCCCGGCCGCTGCAGCCGCGTCGTTCAAGCGCTGCACGTCCGGGGTCGCGTTCTGGGAGTTGTAGACCCAGACGGCGACCTCGGCGTCTTCGATCTGGGTATCGGTCTCCGCCTTCTCGCCGGGGCTGGGTTCGGTCCCCTCGGCGACCGCGTCGAAGAAACCGGGCGGAGTGATCAGCTTCAGCCCCAGTGCTTCGGCCAGCGGTTCGAAGATGCTCTCCGAGGCGCCAACCGGAGTGCCCGCGTAGCGGGCTTTGACCTGGGCGATCAGGTCGTCGTATTCGGCCAGCCCCTGCGTTTCGAACTGGCGCTTGCGCTGCTCGAAGTAGGCGGCGTGGTCGGGATCGGCCTGCTTGTAGTCAGCGGTGATCTGGTCGATCACCTTGTGGACCGAGGCTGGCGAGTACCACTGGTGGGGGTTGTCGCCGGCTTCGAGGCCGAGCAGGTCGCCGACGTCGAGCACCGTGCGGCCGGAGCTGGGGTTGGCGTCGATCAGCTTCTGCGCCCACTGGTCGTAACCGATCCCGTTGACGATCGCGACCTCCGCCGCCGCCATCTCGCGCGCATCTTCGCTGTTCGGTTCGTAGTCATGAGGATCGGCGGCGGGATTGGTGATGATGTTCGTCACCTCCACCTCCCCGCCCCCGAGCTGTGCGGCGATGCTGCCCCAAAAGTCCTCCGCGGCGACGACGTCGATCCGCCCCGAGGAGCCGCCGGCGTCGGCGCCCTCGCCACAGCCGGCGATCGCGGCGGAGACGATTACGAGGGGGAGAAGAAAAAAGGCGAGAAGGCGGAGCAGGGCCATCGAGTCTCCTCGGATCGGCGGGCGGCTGGTGGCGGAGACTATAACGATATTGAGACTTGTTCTCTTTTAGGAGAGACCCTGCCACTTGAGCTCAACTGCAAACAACGAAGTTCCCCGACTGGGAGATGATTCGCGACGGGGTCAGTGGGAGAGGGTTGAACGGAAATTGGGGTTTCGGTCCCTTTCCGTAGGCGTCACAATTGCTCAAAACGTATTTGAGTAAGCAGTTATCCCCCATTAAGGGATCCACCACCCGAAGGAGCCACCGTGAACACCGTGAATCAGAAGCAACCCGAAACGATCGACCAACGTCTGGTCAGAGCTCTCGCGCACCCCTTGCGCATCCAGATCCTCGAGATCCTCAGTGAACGGATCGCCAGCCCCAACACCCTCTCGATGGAACTCGAGACCGGACTCAGCCACGTCGCGTACCACACGCGGACGCTCGACAAATGCGGCTGCCTCGAGCTCGTCGACACCGCCCAGCGCCGCGGCGCGACGGAGCACTTCTACAAGGCCTCCCCAGGCTCGTTCATCGGCAACCGCGAGTGGCGCAGCGTCCCCCGCTCGGTTCGTGGCGCGATCTCGGCGGCGACGCTGCAGACCTTCCTCGACAAGGCGATCGCCGCCCTGGAGGCGGGAACGCTCGACGGTCGCGACGACACGATCTTCCGCTGGATGCCGCTCCAGCTCGACGAAGAAGGCTGGAAAGACGTCGTCGCAATCCTCGAAGAAGCAACCAACCAGATCCTCTCGGCCCATCTGCGCAGCCAGGACCGGCTCAACTCGGGGGAGGCGAAGGAAACGGTCTCGACGGTGATTGGCATGGCGAGCTTCGAGACGGCCGCGTCGCTGCAGGACGAATAGTCGTACCCGCTCGCAACATTGACCCCACCAGAGGGTGGTCAATGTTGCGAGCGCGCTACTCCCACTCGATAGTCGCCGGCGGCTTCGAGGAGATGTCGAGGGCGACGCGGTTGACGTCGCGGATCTCGTTGATGATCCGGTTCGACACCCGCTCCAGTAGGTCGTACGGGAGGCGGGCCCAATCGGCGGTCATCGCGTCGTCGGAGGTGACGGCGCGGATCACGATCGGGTACGCGTAGGTGCGGCCGTCGCCCTGGACGCCGACCGAACGCACGACGGGCAGCACGCAGAAGGACTGCCAGAGCTGGCGGTAGAGCTCGGCGGCGCGGATCTCCTCCTGGAGGATCGCGTCGGCGGCGCGGAGGATGTCGAGCCGCTCCCTGTTGACCTCGCCGCCGACGATCCGGATCCCGAGACCCGGACCGGGGAACGGCTGGCGCCAGACCATCCGCTCGGGCAAGCCGAGCTCGGCGCCGACGGCACGCACCTCGTCCTTGAACAGCATCCGCAGCGGCTCGACCAGCTCGAATTCGAGGTCGTCGGGGAGGCCGCCGACGTTGTGGTGGGACTTGATCGTCGCCGCGTGGTCAGAGCCGCCGGACTCGATCACGTCCGAGTAGAGGGTCCCCTGGACCAGGAAGTCGACGTCCTCGAGCTTCTCCGCCTCCTCCTCGAAGACGCGGATGAACTCGGCGCCGATGATCTTGCGCTTCGTCTCCGGGTCGTCGACGCCGGCGAGCTTGGCGAGGAAGCGTTCCTCGGCCTCGACGTGGACGAGCGGGATTCCGAACTGCTGGAAGGCCTCGACCACCTGCTCGGCCTCGTTCAGCCGCATCAGGCCGTGGTCGACGAAGACGCAGGTCAGCTTCTCCCCCACCGCTCTGTGGACGAGCAGCGCCGCGACCGAGGAGTCGACGCCGCCGGAGAGGCCGCAGATGACGCGGCCGTCGCCGACCTGAGCCTGGATCTTGGCGACCTGTTCGGCGATCACCGACTCCGGCGTCCACTCCTGCTCGCAGCCGGCGACGTCGCGCAGGAAGCGGGTCAGGATCTCGGTCCCGTAGGGCGTGTGGACGACCTCCGGGTGGAACTGGATGCCATAGAGACCACGGTCGGGCATCTCGTAGGCCGCCACGGGAGAGTTCGGGCTCGAGGCCAGAGCCCTGAATCCCTCCGGCGCCTCGAAGACCGCGTCCCGGTGGCTCATCCAACAGCTCTGTTCCTCGGGCAATCCGCCGAGCAAACGCCCACCACCGCCGGTCAAGACCAAATCAGTGCGGCCGAACTCCCCCGCCTCGGCCGGCTCGACCCGCCCGCCAAGCTCCTTCGCCATCGCCTGCATCCCGTAACAAATGCCAAGCAGCGGAATCTCGAGATCGAGCAGCTGCGTCGGGAACCTAGGCGCCCCCTCTTCATAGACCGAAGCCGGCCCCCCCGAAAGAACCAGGGCCTTCGGCTTCCGCTCCTTGATCCTCTCGATCGAAACCGTCGACGGCAGCATCTCCGCAAAGACGCCGCATTCCCGGATCCGCCGAGCTATGAGCTGCGAGTACTGGCCCCCGAAATCGAGGACGAGCACCTCCTCGACCGCGCGGCTGCCGGGGGGTGGCACTGTAGGGGGGCCCACACCCGAGGAAGCTTTAGCTACCGGAGGGTGTGGGGGGTCCCCTGCAGTGACAGGACCCGGCAGCCCGCCGACGCCGGAACCCTCAGTCATCCGATACTGCGACCCCAGCCGAAACCGCAGCCCGTCCGTTCGACCCCATCCCGACATGCTGCTCGTTCTGCAGCTTCTTGCCCTCGCTCATCAGCGCCGGCGCGACCATTACCTCGGCCCGCTGGAAGGAGCGGATGTCCTCGTAGCCACAAGTGGCCATCGAGGTTTTCAGCGCCCCCATCAGGTTGAAGGTGCCGTCGTTCTCTTTGGCCGGGCCGAGCAGGATCTCCTCCATCGTCCCGTCCTGCTTGGTCGAGACGCGGGTGCCGCGCGGCAGTGAGGGATGGAAGGTCGCCATCCCCCAGTGGAAGCCGCGGCCGGGAGCCTCTTTGGCCCGTGCCAACGGCGAGCCGATCATCACCGAGTCGGCGCCGCAGGCGATCGCCTTGGAGACGTCGCCACCGGTCCGCATGCCGCCGTCGGCGACGACGTTCACGTACTCGCCGGTCTCCAGCATGTGCTGAGCGCGGGCGGCCGCGACGTCGGCGATCGCCGTCGCCTGCGGGACGCCGATCCCGAGCACACCGCGGGTCGTGCAGGCGGCGCCGGGGCCGACGCCGACGAGGACGCCGACCGCGCCGGTCCGCATCAGGTGCAGGCCGGTCGAGTAGGAGGCGCAGCCGCCGACCACGGTCGGCACCGGCACCTCGGCGATGAACTCCTTCAGGTTCAGCGGCTCGACCGTGGTCGAGACGTGTTCGGCGGAGATCACCGTGCCCTGGATGACGAGGATGTCGAGGCCGGCCTCGACCGCCACCTCGTAGTGGTCACGGACTTTCTGCGGGGTCAGCGAGCCGCAGACGACGGCGCCGCGGGCCTTGATTTCGGCGACCCGCTTGCCGATCAGCTCCTCCTTGACCGGCTCCGTGTAGATCTCCTGCATCAGTCGCGTCGCCTCGTGCTTGGGCGCAGCCGCGATCGTCTCCAGCTTCTCCTCGGCGTTCTCGAAGCGAGTCCAGATGCCCTCCAGGTTGAGGACGCCGAGACCGCCGAGCTCGTTGGTCAGAACCGCCGTGTCGGGGCTGACGACACCGTCCATCGCCGAAGCGAGCAGGGGGATGTCGAAGCGGTAGGGACCGAGGGTCCAGCTGATGTCGATGTCGTCAGGATCGCGGGTACGACGCGACGGGACGATGGCGATGTCGTCGAATCCGTATGCGCGCCGCCCTTTCTTGCCGCGACCAATTTCGATTTCCAAGTGAGTCCTCCAGGGCTGGCGTGTGAACTAGCCAGATTACACTTCCGCGGGGACCTCCAAATCGTGGACGGCGACCTCTCCGAGCAGCCGCTCGACCTGGTTGCGGTCGACGGTGCCGGCGCCGAAGTGCTGGGTCGACTCGGCCCCGCAGGCGACCCCGTAGGCGAGGCAATCCTCGGCCGAGCGGCCCTCGTAGCGAGCGGCGACGTAGCCGGCGACGAAAGCGTCGCCGGAGCCGACCGTGGAGACCGGCTCCAGCGGTTCGGTGTGGACCTCGAGCAGGCGCCGCTCCGCGCCCTCCCCAACCGAAGCGACGCAGCCTTCCGGGCGCGTGATCGCCGCCTCGGCGGCGCCGAGGCGGGTCAGCTCGACCAGGCCCTGGGCGAGGTCGGAGCCGTCGGCGAACTCCTGGCCGACCAGCTCCTCGGCCTCGCGCTCGTTCGGGGTGATCATCGCGGCGCCGGCGCGTACGCCCTCCAGCATCGCCTCGCCCTCGGCGTCGAGGACGACGGGGACACCGCGGCGGCCGAGGTCGGCGATCAGCCGCGCGTAGAGGTCGTCGCCGGCGCCCGGCGGCAACGAGCCGGCGAGGACGCAGATCTTGGCGCCGCCGGCGAGGTAGGCGATCCGTTCGAACAGCTTCTTGACCTCCTCCGGGCTGACCGCGGGGCCGCGCTCGTTGATCTCGGTCTGGTCGCCCGAGGTCGGGTCGATCACGGCCAGGTTGATCCGGGTCTCGGCGGCGATGCGGATGAAGTCGGTGAGGACGGACTCGTCGTGGAGCTGTTCGAGCACGCGGGTCCCGGTCGGGCCGCCGACGAAGCCGGTCGCGATCACCGGCCGTCCCAGCAGGCTGAGGGCGCGGGCGACGTTGATTCCCTTGCCGCCGGCGACGGTGCGGCTCTCGACCGCGCGATGGCGCCGCCCGAGCCGGAAATTCGGCACCGCCACGGTCCTGTCGACGGCCGCATTCAGGGTCACGGTCAGGATCACTGGAGGTCCACCCGTTTCAGCTTCCTCTTCGTCGTCTGTGGAGCATCAAGCGCAACAGCAATACCCCGCCCATGAGTATCACGAACATCGCGATCGCGATAGGTATCGGGTGGTCGCCGACGAAGCCGCGGACGCGGTCGAAAGCGCTGGCGGCGGGGACCTGGCGGCCGGCCCGCAGCGCCACCGTCGCCACCCGGCGACCGTCGAGCAGAACCGTCGCCCGGCCGAGCACGGCGCCGCGCTTGATCGGGCCCTCCACTTCCCCGGGCATCCGGACGTCGACCTGGACGTCTTCGCCCTTGCGAACACCAACCTCGACCGCGCGCGCCGCCCGCAGCGGCAGCTCGCCGCCGGAGTACTCGATCTCGACTTCCGCCAGTGCCTGTCCGTGGCGGACCGGGCGCCGCTCGTGGTACTGGTCGAAGCCGTATTCGAGCAGCTCCAGGTTGCCGTCGAAGCGGGCTTCGTCGCTGGGGGCACCGATCACGTCGGAGATCAGTTCGACCCCGTCCTTGCGGCCGGAGCCGACGAGAACGTAGAGCGCTCCCCAGGTGTGGCCGGTCTTGACGCCGGTCACCCAGGGCGCCATTTCCAGCAGCTCGTTGATCGTCTTGATCTTGCGCTGGGGGTGGACGCTGCGCAGGGTCGCTTCGCGCGAGGCGGAGATCTTGGCGAAGGCCGGGATCCGCAACAGGTGCTGGGTCAGCGTCGCCAGGTCGCGGGCGCTCGAGTAGTTGCCCTTCTGGTCGAGCCCCACCGGGTTCGCGTAGTGGGTGTCGCTGAGGCCGAGGGCCGCCGCGTAGCGGTTCATCTGGGCGACGAAAGCCTCGGTCGAACCGGCGGCGGCGATCGCCAGGGTATGGGCGGCGTCGTTGCCGCTGCGCAGGATCAGGCCGTAGATCAGATCGCGGACGCTGATCTCCTGACCGGTCCGCATCCCCAGCAGCGACTCGCCGTATTCGGCGTCGTAGGGCTGGGCGCGGACGATCTTGTCGAGCGGCATGTCTTTGATCGCCACGTAGGCGGTCATCAGCTTCGTCGTGCTCGCGATCGGCAGCCGCGCGGCGCCGTTGTGGGAGAGGATGACGTCGCCGGTGCGGCCGTCGATCAGGGCCCAGGCGCGGCCTTCGACCGGCGGGCCCGGGGTCCTCGGCCTCTTTTTCTCCGTCTTTTCCGGCGACTTGGTTGGCGGTGCCGCTGCGACCACTTCAGCCGGCCCGATCGCTTCCTTCGCAGCGCTCGCCCCGGCGGGCGCGAGCAGGGCGCAGATTGCCACCAGCGCGATGGCTCCGGCTCTCAACATGGGGGTTCGCGCACAAATCGCCGCGGACTCGAATAACCGGCAGCCACCGCGGCGATTTGTGCACTCACCGGAGCTTCAGCGTCTCGCCGGCGATCAGGATCTGGGGATCGATTTCCGGATTCAGGGCCCGGATTTCGGAGATCGGGACGCCGGTCTTGTGCGCGATCCCGATCAGGGTGTCGCCGGTTTCGACCACGTAGGTCTTCGCCTTGGTCCGCTGTTTTTTCGGCTGCTGCTCGGCCGGATGGTTGGAGCTCTTCTTCGAGTCGTCGTTGTTGTCCTTGAGCGCGGGCGGGATCAGGATCACGAGCGCGACGATCGCACCGACCAGGGCGAGGACGGCGAGGAGACGGGCGATGATGCTTCTGCGCTTCTTCATCGAGCTGGGGCAGGATCCGGTCGAGGGCGGGGTCGGGAGCGGTGATCGTAGTCGCGGCGGGCGTCGTCAGCTGGTCGATATCTCCCAGACCGTGGCCCGCAGGCGCTCGGCTGCGGCGGCCGGGTCGGGGTCGGCGGCGATCCCCCGCGAAGCGGCGACGAGGGCCGAGGCGGGGCCGGCGCTGAAGGCCGCCCCCAAGAGCTGCGGCTGCCCGCCCTGGGCGCCGACCCCGGGGATGAGGAAGACCGAGCGCGGCATCAGATCGCGCAGGCGGCCGATGTGCTCGGGCTCGGTGGCACCGACGACGGCACCCATCCCGCTCAGGCCGCCCTCGCCGAGCAACCGCTCGGAGAGCTCGTCGACGAGCCCGGCCAGGCGCTCGTGCAGCGGGGCGTCGGGAGCAGGCAGGTCCTCGAAGTCGGCGGCGCCCGGGTTGCTGGTCCGGACCAGGGCGAAGACGCCGGCGCCGGCCTCGGCGGCGGCCGCGATCAACGGCTCGAGCGCGTCGCGGCCGAGCAGCGGGTTGGCGGTGAAGGCATCGGCGCCGAGGCCGGGGACCGGTCCCCAGGGCGTCGGCGTCTCACCGACCAGGGCCTGGGCGTAGGCGGCGGCGGTAACCGGAACGTCACCGCGCTTGCCGTCGGCGACGACCAGCAGGCCGGCGTCTTGGGCCACTGCGATGACCTCCGCCAGCGCCGCCCAGCCGGGGGCGCCGAGGCGCTCGAAGCAGGCAAGCTGCGGCTTGACCGCGACGCAGGCGGGGCCGGCGCGCTCGATCAGGTCGCGGCAGTGCGCGAGAACCGCGGCCCCCGCCTGTTCGGCGGGGGTGGCGCCGGAACTTGCCGGCGCCTGCCCCTCCCCGGCCAGCTTGGCCGGGTCGGGGTCGAGACCAAGGCAGATCTGGCTGCGGCGCTCGTCTACTAGCGCCGCAAGCCGATCAGCGAACGAGCTGGGAATCAGCCGCCCTTGACTTTGGTCTTCAGGGCCGAGCCGGCAGAGAAGCGAGGAACTTTGCCGCCCGGAATCGTGATGCGCTCGCCGGTGCGGGGGTTGACGCCCTGTCGGGGGCCGCGCTCGGCGACATGGAATTTGCCGAAGCCGGTGAAGCTGACCTCGTCGCCGGAGCTCAGAGCGCCGGTGATCGCGTCGAGCACAGCGTCAACGGCGTCACTGGCGGCTTTTTTGCTGCCCAGCCGCTCGTCGCCTGCCAGTTGGTCCAGAAACTCAGCCTTGGTCACGTCGAGAATCCTCCTCGGGGTTGAAGATGCGGACAACCTAACAGTGGCTTCGGGCGTAAGAAACGCAGGCCACGAGCCAAATGTCACGAACCGCT
>Ga0307476_10000278_pt1 | contig 45095 bp, 39 predicted proteins | sample atmos_gasesECM2C_2_FD_203314 | JGI IMG/M metagenome (GOLD analysis project Ga0307476, IMG submission 203314) | Hardwood forest soil microbial communities from Morgan-Monroe State Forest, Indiana, United States - atmos_gasesECM2C_05 | ecosystem: Environmental > Terrestrial > Soil > Temperate... | reverse complement strand
CATATTGGCCTCGGGGGCGACATGGCCGATTTCTCCACCGTCGGCGCTGACCCGATGTTCTATCTGCATCACGCCAACATCGACCGCCTCTGGGAAAGCTGGAACCGGCTCGGGAATAAGAATCCTATTGATCCCCGATACCTCAATCGCAAGTTTTCGTACGGAGACAGAAGCGGCAAGCGCGCCGATCTGCCTGTCAGCATGGCCGACCGTACCGCGCCGCTCGGCTACGAATATGACAGCTATGAAAAGCCGCCCGAGCCGCTGCACCTGACCACGGAGGAGGCCGCCGCCAGAGAGCGCACATACCAGACTCTCCACGACAAGGCCATGGGAGGTCCGCATGCTGGCCACCATGGGTCAAGCAGCGCGAACTCGATCGAACATGACCATGACACGAGCGAGATGACAATCCCTGATGGCGTCGACAGCGGCGCGCGGCAGAACGGCAAGCCCGCCCAGGACGCGATGAGCATGACCATGCCCGACCCGGCACGGTGAACCGGAGTCGTGCAGTGACCGCGAGCCCGATCAGGTTGCTGAGCAACGGACCCTCATCGGGCTAATGGTCTGAACTGGGGTCTGGCAAAGCCGGTGTAACCCGGCAAAGGAGGAAGGCGTTATGGATGTGGCTTTTTCGATAGGAAGGATCATATTCGGCGGCTACTGGCTGATAGCCGCTCTCAACCACTTCAAGAACCTGAACCACATGAGCGGGTACGCGAAGGCGAAGGGCACGCCTCTTCCCAATTTGGCGGTGGCGGGAACTGGTGTGATTTTGTCGGCAGGCGGTCTGAGTATGTTGCTCGGCGTCTACCCAGCGGTCGGAATCGCAATGCTGATCGTCTTCCTGCTTGGCGTGTCTGTCCAGAACATAATTAACTTCACGAAAAACATGGCGCTTATCGGAGCACTGTTGATGTTCTTGTTGTTGCCTCGACCATGGCCGATGAGTTTGGGGATTGGGTAGCGACATGATTATCACTTTTTTAATTGCAAAGATCATCTTAGGAGGCTACTGGCTGATGTTAGCTCCAGTTCTGTTTCTGCCATTGGGGATTGTTCTTCTCAGCTTGCAGGTGCGGCGCGGACTCTTTGGATATGTGGTGCTTCCGTTAGCAGTCGTATTTGCGGCGTTAGGGGCGATTTTTCTATTCACTCTGACCTTGCCTGACGCAGTCACAGTACTTGCTGGAGTTCAGGCAATCTGGTTGCTGGCGGCTGCGATTACGCTTGTTGCTCGGAACGGAAAACAACCTGGCAGCCAGTCTCAAGAACTTCGTACGGCAAAATCATCGATCACGCGATAAGGAGGAACACATGGCTGTCTATGTCATTGCAAGTCTCACGATCAAAGATGCTGTTCGGTTCGCGGAGTACAGACAGATGCTGCTGCCAACAATGGCGAAGTATGGCGCGCGATTGGTTGCGCGTGGCGGCCCCATTGTTCTCGAGGGAGACTGGCCGCGCGAACGGCTGATCATCGCCGAGTTTCCCAGCATGGAGCGGGCGCAACAGTGGTGGGGTTCGCCAGAATACGCCGAGCCGAAGGCGCTGCGCCAAGCCACGGCTGACTCGGAATTGGTGATTGTCCAGGGCGTGTAGTCGAACACGAAAAGCAAAAAAGCAAAGGGACAGGGCCAATCAATGATTGGGTCATCACTTAAGCGGAGGAAATCATGATGTTATTCGTTATCCAACTCGCCCGGTTCACCACAAGGACCGTTCTCGTCGTGGCACTCACCATCGCCTCCCTGAACTCAAGCACCGCGCGAGCACAGGAATTGATCGCTCAGCAACCATCGGCCGCTGATAACGATTCCGCCGCCGAGGCAAGCAAACAGGCGGCGAATCCATTGGCGAGTGTCTGGCTAATGCAGTTTCAGCAGAATAATACCTGGTTAGGGATGCCCTCGAACGGTGGAAACCGAGTCCAGAGCAATCTTCAGTTTCAGCCCCTGATGTCAGTCAAGCTCACCGACGACTGGAGCCTAGTCACACGCCCGGTGCTACAGCTGTTCAATGCCACGCCGTTCCAGGACCAGACCGGACAAGCTAACCGCATTACAGGATTCGGCGACACCGCTGTTGCGCTTGCTCTATCGCCGGGTCATCGACTGGTAGGTAACTGGCTGCTTGCTGCCGGCCCAACGTTTATCGTTCCGACTGCGACAGATTCTCGGATCGGTCAGAATAAATGGCAAGTCGGACCTGCTGCTGCGGTCGGATACACGGGCAAGGATTTCGTAACCTATGTTTTTCCACAGCAGTGGTTTTCGGTTGGCGGCGACGGCCGAAGGACCCGACAAATGAGCTTGATCTACGCTTTTGTCCGCACCCTCCCGAACGGATGGACCGTTGGAACAAATCCCAATATGTTGGTTGATTGGGAAGCGTCCAGCGGTAACAAAGTGTCATTTCCTGTGGGTCTTCAAGTCGGAAAGCTGCGCAAACTCGGGCCCATGCCGGTGAAATTCGACCTGCAGGTCCAATATTACGCGGTGCGTCCACAAGTCTACGGCCCGAAATGGAGTCTTCAGCTGCAAATTACGCCGATTCTCCCCGCATTGATTGGGCGCAAGGGATAGTGATGCGATGGAATAAGGTCAAATCTCTGAGCGCTCCCTTTTCTCCCCAATGGGACATCGCTGCAGCAAAGCGATAACTAATGATTTTCTCCACGCGATATTGCTGAGTCGACACGCCCATAATGTCCGACAATCTGTGCCTGGATTGTGCCTACAAGAACAATCCGATCTTCAAGGTGTACTGCCGGAATGGCACGGAAAGGACACTCAATGCAACAAGGAAGCATCATTCACGCAGAGCGCAGAAGCGGGCCCGACGTTTGGGAATTCAGATGGCGAGAACCGGGTCCCGATGGCAAGCGTAAACATCGCAGGATGGTTATCGGCCGCATTGACCAGATTTTGGATGAATCAGCAGCACGTGGGAGGATTGCTGGTCTCCATCTTGACATCAATTTCTGGGACGCACGACTCAAGGGTAAGCCGCTCACGATATCAGAGCTTGCAGAGCATTATCGGCAGCGGGAGCTCAAACCCGATACCGTTTGGAAAACTTACTCCACGAAGCTGACCTACGAAGGCTACTTGAGCAAATGGATCTTGCCTCGCTGGGGAAACTACTTACTGACACGCATCAATGCAGGAGAAGTTGAATTGTGGTTGCGCTCGCTGCCTCTTGCCCGTTCGAGCTGCGCCAAAGCCAGAAATCTCATGAGTGTTCTTTTCAACCACGGAATACGACACGACATCTGCGGCCGCAATCCAATTCGGCTCGTACGACAGAGTGCCAAACGGCGGAAGATCCCTGCAGTACTGAGCGTCGCGGACATTCAAAAGTTGCTCCCCGCGCTTCCGCTCCGAGAGCGAACGCTTGTGCTACTCGACGTCGGGACTGGTTTGCGAATGAGCGAACTGCTTGCCTTAAAGTGGCGAGACGTTAATTTTCGCGCGCGTGAAATAAGCGTCACACGATCCATCGTCTTCCAAGTAGTGGGTCCGTGCAAAACCGAAGCATCACAGAAGCCAATTCCGCTTGATTCTTACTTGGCAAAAGCACTGCGAGCCTGGCGCAAGCATACGAAGTACCGAAGACCAGATGACTGGATTTTCGCCAGCCCAGCTAGCTGCGGTCGACGGCCGTACTGGGCGCAGTCCATCATGCGTAACCTGATCCGTCCCGCCGCCGTGGAACTTGGCATCACGGAGCGCATCGGTTGGCACACGTTCCGCCACACCTATTCATCACTGTTACGTGCGACCGGAGCGGACATCAAGGTAATGCAAGAGCTACTTCGGCATGCGTCGAGCCGAGTCACATTGGACACGTACACCCAGGCAGTCACGCTTCACAAACGTAAAGCTCAAAGTGATGTCGTTCGCTTGCTCCGTACGTCAGCTTCGTGTGCCAGCTGAACCTCTTTCGCTGCTGTTGTGCCTTTTTGTGCCTTTGAAAACAAGGCATACATGCGCGAAAAATCACTGTTCCCAAAAGAGTCGCTCAACTTTTGGTCTAAATGTTGTGCCTTTTTGTGCCTGCGAGAAAAGGAGCCATCGCGCATAAGTTGCTGAAAAGATTTGGCGTCCCCGACGGGATTTGAACCCGTGTTACCGCCGTGAAAGGGCGATGTCCTAGGCCAGGCTAGACGACGGGGACCTGATTGACTTCGGGCGAGACTATCGAAAGATTGTCTGGCAAGACCCTCCAGGACGAGTAATCCTGCGGCTAGAATGTCGATGTTAGCACATCGTCCACTCGCGGCAAAATTGTCAGCCGTGCTGGGGAAACCGTGTTCTGCACTGCGCGTCAAAGACACCGCGCTCATCCGATGAGTTCTGCAAAAATCGCCAGACTGCTGGGCATCGATGGCAAAACACTTCTCGATTCGGCGCGAACCGCCGCCGCGACTCTGGTTTCGTTGCTGCTCGCGCGGGCGTTGAAATTCCCCGAATATTATTGGGCGCCGATTTCGACGATCGTTATTATGCAATCCTCAATTCAGCCGCTCCAGGGCGCATGGCAGCGCTTTGTGGGAACGGCGCTGGGCGCCGTGTTGGGTGCAGTGATTGCGACGTATGTCGGCCATACGGCGATCATTTACGCGATCGGAATTTTTGTTTGCGGAATTCTCGCGGCATTCTCTCGCGCGTGGAGCGCATATCGAGTTACAGCTATTACTTTCAGCATTGTGGTACTGATTTCGCGCGGGCCGGCGTGGGTGTTTGCCTGGCACCGTTTTCTCGAAGTATCGCTGGGGATAGCTGTGGCCCTGATTGCGCTCCTGATATCGCAACCGAAGAAAAAAACTGCGAACCAGACCTGAAGTTCAGAGGAGAATGCTGCGGCTGCGTTTCCGCTTGAACTCCGATATCATCGGTAGTCCGCTGGATTCCTTCTTCCCAGCGCAATACCGGTTCGATGGAAAACGCTCTCATCTGCGATGCGATTCGTACTCCCTTTGGAAAATATGGTGGCGCGCTTTCGTCGATTCGAACTGATGATCTGGCGGCAATTCCGCTCCGAGCGCTGGTTGAGCGTAATCCGAAGGTCGATTGGGAAGCAGTCGATGACGTGATCTACGGCTGCGCCAATCAGGCCGGTGAAGACAATCGCAATGTCGCGCGAATGGCATTACTCCTTGCAGGTCTGCCGAAAGAAGTTCCGGGCGCGACCGTGAACCGGCTATGCGGATCCAGCATGGAAGCAGTTTCGCTTGCTGCTCGTGCGATTAAGTCTGGCGAGTCATCACTGATAATCGCGGGTGGCGTAGAGAGCATGTCACGCGCGCCGTTCGCGATGGGCAAATCCGAAAGCGCATTTTCCCGCACGGCGAAGATCGAAGACACAACTATCGGGTGGCGCTTCATCAATCCCGCGATGAAAGAAAAATATGGCACTGATGCGATGCCTGAGACGGCGGAAAATATCGCCGAGGAATGGCGCATTTCCCGTGCGGACCAGGACGGGTTCGCGCTTCGAAGCCAGCAGCGGGCTACTGGAGCGACTAAGGCAGGCCGATTTGCCGACGAAATTATTTCAGTCAACCTGCCTTCCAAAAAAGGAGACCCGGTTGTTGTGTGCAAAGATGAACAGCCGCGTCCGGAAACGACGCTCGATGCGCTCGCCAAGCTCAAACCAATCGTAAAATCGAACGGGACGGTCACTGCCGGCAATGCTTCCGGCGTGAATGACGGCGCATGCGCGCTGTTGTTGGCTTCAGAATCGGCGGCGAAAAAATTTGGGCTTATGCCGATTGCACGGGTGTTGGGTTCGGCGTCGGCTGGAGTTTTACCGCGAATCATGGGAATCGGCCCGGTTCCGGCGACGAAGAAAGTTTTAGCGAAGACAGGACTCAAGCTTTCTGCGATGGATGTAATCGAATTGAACGAGGCATTCGCGGCGCAATCGCTGGCAGTCCTGCGCGACCTGGGTTTGCCCGACGATGCCGAACACGTAAATCCTAACGGCGGAGCGATTGCCATTGGCCATCCCCTAGGCGCCAGCGGAGCACGGCTGATCACGACAGCTGCATATCAGCTGCGCCGAACCGGTGGACGATACGCGCTGTGTACAATGTGCATCGGCGTCGGGCAAGGCATTGCGATGGTCATCGAGCGTATTTAAATTGAAAAACGACAGCGAAGCGCTGCTGCAGTCCGACAAACCAAAATCAATCTCCGCTCACGCCCTAAAAAAGGTCGGCCTGTTCTCGTTCGTCTTCGTGATGTACTCCTACAACACAGCCGGGCCGTTTGGCCTGGAGGACCAAGTCAGCACATCTGGGCCCGGGATGGCCTTGATCTACCAATTATTGATTCCGTTCTTCTGGTGCATTCCGATTTCGTTGGTCGCGGCGGAACTCACGACCGCGATGCCCGTCGAGGGCGGCTTCTATCGCTGGACTCGTTTGGCCTTCGGCGATTTTTGGGGATTCCTTGCCGGCTGGTGGAACTGGTGCGCCTCATTTCTGCTGGGAGCTTTGTACGCAGTCCTGTTCACCGACTACATGACTTTTTATTTTCCCGGCCTCACCGGATGGAAACACTACCTGATGGCGGTCGGCGTGATCGCGCTCATCACTTATGTAAACGTTCGCGGAATTCGGGTGGTCGGAACTGTCGCAACGGCGCTCGAACTTGCCGTTTTGGCCGCGGTGCTATTGATGTGCGTGATGAGCGTGCGCATGTGGCACTACAACCCGTTCCTGCCGATCATTCCGCCGCATCGGCCGATTTTTCAAGTCTTTGGCGTCGGCTTTTCATTAGGACTTTGGCTGTATGCGGGATACGAGCAGGTTTCGTCGGTGGCAGAAGAGGTCGAAGACCCGCAGCGAAGTTATCCGCGAGCTCTGGCCTGGGTTGTTCCATTATCGATGGCGACTTATCTTTTGCCGACTGCCTGTTCGCTGGCCGCGGTGGGGAACTGGGAGCAGTGGAGCACAGGATATTTTTCGCAAGCCGCGCAATTGATTGGCGGCCCGGTGCTGGGATTCATCATTACCGTCGCGGCTGCGGTCATGAATCTTTCTATCCTTAATAGCACCGTGCTCACCACTACCCGCATGCCATCGGCCATGGCCGAAGATGGTTATTTGTCGCCTTTCCTCGCGCGCATGCATCCGCGCTTCGGTACTCCCTGGATCGCAATTCTCCTTTCGGCTGCGATTTATTGCGTTCTCGCTCGATACAACGTCGTCAAACTGATTTCGGTTTATGTCTGGCTGCGGATCGCAACATCCGTTCTAACCGTACTATCCGCCTGGCAGTTACGACGCAAGCGACCGGAGTTGCGGGGCAGCTTCAGAATTCCATGGGGAAACAAAGGCCTGGCTTACGCGGTGGTGGCCCCGTTGATCATCAGCGCCGCGGCTCTTATCGTGCCCGCGTTTTCGCATGCTCCGGCTGATCGATTCGCTTCCGAGTGGGGGCCGGTGGTCGTATTGATCGGGCCAGTTGCATATTTACTATTCCGTCGAAAAAAAGATCCTCAACTCACCCAGTCCAAGACTTTGTAATACGCGCCGGCAAAGGGCAGGAACCAGGGATTGCCATTGTAAAGTCCCAATGGCGCGCGGGGGAAGGGAATTGCGGCGTAGGGAATCTGGTTTTTGCCGCCGCTCATCACTTCAGCTAATTTCGTTCCCAGATAGGTGGCCATGGCCACGCCGTGGCCGGCATAGCCTAACGCGTAGTAAACCCCATCCGCTTGGCCGGCATGTGGCATGGTGTCAAAACAAAAATCTAGCGTACCGCCCCATGCATGTTCGATCTTCGAATCGCGCAACTGCGGATAGACTTCGACCATGTCTCGCCGAAGAATTTCAGCGCTGCGCTGAATGGTGTTCTTAGTCTCGGGGAAGAATGCGGCGCGGCCGCCGAACAACATGCGGTTGTCTGGTGTCAGGCGGTAATAATGAAGATAGTGCTTGGAATCGAAAATCATACGATTGCGGGGGCTTAACTCGCCGGCCAGCCGTTCAGGCAGACGTTCGGTGGTGATGATGAACGAACCAATGGGGATGATTTTTTTCTGAAGGGCGGGAGTCGCAGCGGACGTGTATCCGCTGCTCGCGACCAGAACATTTTGGGCAAAGATATTTCCGCGAGAAGTTGCAACTGAAAATCCTGGCGATCCGTTTTGCGAATTCCGTTGAATGTTCAGAACTCGCGCATTCTCATAAACGCCGGCGCCAGCTCTAAGCGCCGCGCTTGCCAATCCTGCGACGTATTGCGCCGGATTGACGCCCGCGCTGGTCTCGTCGACGATTCCACCAAAGTAAATGTGGGAACCGATTTCGTCGCCAAGGTCGCTGCGAGGAATGATGCGAAGTTCGTGATGAAATTCTCTTGCGATGACGTCAACCGATCGCGCATAGGCGTCGAAATGCGAGTGTTTGCACGCAACTTCCAGATGTCCGCACCGCGAAAAGCTGCAATCGATGTTTTCCTCGCGAACGATTTGCTCCACCAGGTCGATTGATTCCAAAGACGTCGCATACATGCGCCGGGTAAGTTCCATGCCGTAACGCTTGGCGAGAGTTTCGGCGCTCAACTTCAGCCCAGTGAGGACCATGCCACCATTGCGAGAGCTGGCACCCCAGCCGATGGTGTTGGCCTCTAGCACAGCAACGGTCGCGCCTCTTTTTGCCAATGCCCGAGCTGCGGAGAGGCCGGTGAATCCCGCGCCGACGATTGCTACATCCGCGTGAGAGGGAAAACTCGCGGTGGCCGGCGGCATCGAGGTTGTGGTCAGCCAATAATTTGATTCCATGGTTATTTCGCGTTCGTAATTAGGGACCGCAATTTTTCCGCTGCGATCTCGGGAGTGATGTCCCGCTGCGGCGTGCCTAGCATTTCGAATCCCACCATAAACTTTCGTACCGTTGCGGAGCGCAACAGCGGTGGGTAGAAATGCGCATGGAAATGCCACTCCGGATAATCGCCGTTGACTGGCGACTGATGGAATCCCATCGAGTAGGGAAACGGAACTTCGAAAACGCGATCATAGGTCGAAACAATCTGCTTCAATATGGCCGCCAGTTGTGATGCCTCGCTTCCTTTGATCTCTGGCAAAGTCCCCAGGTGCCGCCGGCTGCAAACCAATACTTCGAATGGCCACACCGCCCAGTAAGGTACCATCACAACGAAAGCTTCATTTGAACAAACGATTCTAGACTTCTCTATTTCCTCCAGCTTCAGATAATCGCAAAGCAAACAACTTCCATGTTTCTTTAAGTAGGCTTGCTGCGCAGACAGCTCGTGCGCGGGTGCCTGTGGTATCGAACGGGTTGCCCAAATCTGACAGTGAGGATGAGGATTGCTGGCGCCCATCATCTCGCCGCGATTCTCAAAAATCTGCACGTGACTGATGTCTGGCGTCGTGCTGAGTTCGGCGAACTGAGAGGTCCAAGTGCGTACCACCTCTTCAATCGCTGGCAACTCCATGCTGGAGAGCGTTAAATCATGGCGCGGAGAAAAGCACATCACCCGGCAGATGCCCGATTCCCCTTCGGCAACGATGAGCCCTTTATCTTGCACGTCAATCCTCGCAGCCGGTACATCCTTTTTCAGCGCCGCGAAATCGTTTTCGAAAATAAAAGTGGAAGTGTACTGGGGATTGTGCGTGCCGCCGGCGCGGGGGTTTCCGGGGCACAGATAGCAGGTAGGATCGTACGCGGGGCGGGCCACGGCAGGAAGTTTCTCAACCGCTCCTTGCCATGGGCGCTGGGTTCGGTGCGGCGAGACCAGCACCCACTCATTGGTTAACGGGTTGAACCGCCGGTGCGATTGTTCGGTAAGGTCCAAAGTGTTCCCTTAACGTGAATTATTTCCAGGGCCGAATCGAGCGCTGGCCAGCTGAAGCAATGATTTTCTGCGCCGCGACCATATGGTTCTCTCATAAGTTGAGAACCATTACAATACCGCTACTCCATGAACGCGGACGAACTGCCTGAGCGATTCCGGGAAACCTTCCACGCCCAACCGCGAATCTTTTGCGCGCCAGGACGGGTAAACCTCATTGGCGAGCATACCGACTACAACGACGGATTCGTTTTGCCTTGCGCGATTGAGTTCGCGACCCGAGTTGCGATTGCGGCACGCCCCGACCAGAAGTTGATGGTTCGCTCGGCGGAGTTTGCGCAGGCCTTCGAGTTTGATCTTCAAAACCTGCCGCAAAGAGCTCATGGAGTATGGCCGGATTATGTAGTCGGTGTTGCTATCGTGTTACGCAACGCAGGGCACGTCCTGAATGGCGCGAATCTACTGGTGCATGGCGAGGTGCCGATTGGAGCGGGGCTGAGTTCTTCTGCAGCGATAGAGGTGGCCACGGCGCTAGCTCTCCTTAGCTTGATCGATGTCAAGCTACCGCTGCCCGAAATCGCGAAGCTTTGCCAAAGGGCCGAGAACGAATTCGTCGGCACCCGCGTTGGCATTATGGATCAGTTCGTTTCCTGCTTAGGAAAAGCCGGCCATGCCCTGTTACTGGATTGCCGGTCTCTCGATTTCGAACTGGTGCCAGTGCCCGAACAACTGAAGCTGGTGATTTGCAACACAATGGTTAAGCATGAGCTCGCTGGCGGAGAATACAATCGCCGCCGTGAAGAATGCGAAGAAGGTGTACGAATTCTCTCCAAGTCGATTCCCGGAATCAAGGCGCTGAGAGATGTGACGCCGGAGCAATTATCTTCGGCTTCTCATCTCATGCCACCCTTGATCTACAAGCGGTGTCTACATGTCGTGGAAGAAAACCACAGAGTTTTACAAGCCGCCGAATTTCTCCGTTCTGGAAGCTTGAGCCGAATGGGCCAGTTGATGCGCGATTCGCATCGAAGCCTGCGTGATCTCTACGAAGTCAGCTGCCGCGAGCTCGACGTTATGGTCGAAGCCGCGGAAGGCTTGCCAGGATATTATGGCGGTCGGATGACGGGTGGCGGATTTGGCGGTTGCACAATAAATCTGGTCGCGTCTGAACACTCAGAAGCATTTCGCGAAAGCATTGCCGGGCGTTATCGCGAGCGGACCGGAATTTCTCCCCAAATCTATGTTTGCTCATCTGCGGACGGAGCGCACGTGGAATTAAAAATCCCCGCGGTGTAAATTCAAATTCGCGAAGCGAAGTAAACGTTTACAAAGCGGCGGCAATTAGAGATAATGCAGCGTTCCATTACAACGAAAATTTAAACGGAGGTTGCGCGAATGAGGGTATTCGCTCTCGTATTTGCGCTGGCAACGATTGTGGCGGAAATGCAAGGCCAGGTCAGCAAACAGCCATTCGGTAAGACCCCGGACGGAACTCAAGTCGATATCTACACCCTGAAAAGTGGGGAGATCGAAACCCGAATCATCACTTACGGCGGCATCCTGCAGTCCCTCAAGGTCCCGGACAAAAGCGGAAAGTCTGCCGACGTGGTGCTGGGATTTGACTCAATCGACGGGTACACCGGCGGCCCGAAACCTAACCCTGCGTTTTTCGGCGCGATCATCGGGCGCTACGCCAATCGCATCTCCGGTGGTAAATTTGCGTTGGACGGCAAGACTTATTCGACTCCGCAGAATGACGGCACGAATACGCTGCACAGCGGCCCCAACGGATTCGACAAGGCTGTCTGGAAGGCTAAAGAAATTCCTCACGGAGTCGAACTCACGCACGTTAGCGCAGACGGCGATGCCGGCTTCCCGGGAACGATGACTGCGGTCGTTCGTTACACACTCATTGGCAAAGATCTCAAGATTGACTACTCGGCAACCACCGACAAAGATACGGTCCTGAATTTGACGAATCATTCCTACTTCAACCTGGCGGGGCAGGGCAATGGAGACATTCTTCAGAACCAGGTGAAGATCAACTCCAGCCGCTACACGCCCGTGGACGACAAATTGATTCCCACCGGAAAGTTGGCATCCGTCGCCGGAACTCCTTTTGATTTCCGCAAGCCTACTGCTGTGGGCGCAAGAATTGACGATGACAACGATCAACTGAAAAAGGGCCACGGCTACGATCACAATTGGGTGCTCGACAGCGGCGGTAAATTTTCTGAAGCGGCCGAAGTCTACGAGCCCGGGAGCGGGCGCGTGCTGCAGGTGCTGACGGATCAACCCGGCGTTCAGTTTTACACTGGAAATTTTTTGGACGGCACGGTCAAGGGGAAAGGTGAGATTGCTTATCCACGCCGTGGCGCTCTGTGCCTTGAGACCCAGCACTTCCCGGATTCGCCTAATCATCCGAAATTTCCAACAACTGAATTGAAGCCGGGACAGAAATACCACACCGTTACTGTATTTCGCTTTTCAGTCCGCTAAGGGGCTGGAAACGTTCGCAGGTTTTTGGAGAACCGCGGAGTTGCCGAGTCACCACGCGAGATTGTCTAAGTCTTCGCTGAAGCAGTTGCGCGAGGAAGTGCTGGAGGCCAACCTCGAGTTGGTGCGGCGCGGCCTGGTGCTGTACACCTTTGGCAATGCCAGCGGAATTGATCGCGAAAGAGCCTTGGTCGTGATCAAGCCGAGCGGCGTTCCATACAACAAAATGAAGCCCGAGCACCTGGTCGTGTCGGATTTGAATGGCAGAATTCTCGCCGGAAAACTGCGCCCGTCCTCCGATCTGCCGACGCATCTAGCCCTCTACGAAGCTTTCTCTGATATTGGCGGCGTCGTCCATACTCACTCCGAATACGCAACCGCCTGGGCACAGGCGCGTCGCGAGATTCCATGTTTCGGCACCACGCACGCCGATTATTTTCACGGACCTGTTCCGGTCACGGATTCGATGCCTGCGGATGATATTGCAGGCGAATATGAGCGGAACACTGGCGATGCAATAGTCCGACGGTTTCGCGACCGGGGCGCTAAGTCGATCCCCGCCGTCTTGGTCGCCAATCATGGTCCATTCACCTGGGGCCCGGATGTAAAATCCGCCGTCCATAATGCGGTGGTACTCGAGTCCATCGCCCGGATGGCTTTCTTCACGGTGACGATCAACCGGGAAGCAAGCGCGATCGGCCAACCGCTGCACGACCGGCACTATCTTCGCAAGCACGGCAGTCAGGCCTACTACGGTCAAACAAAGGAACCAAAATGAATCCACTTTTCGCGATGTACGTAACAGAGCGGCTGGTGCGTCTTTCGGGAGTGGATCTTGCGATCATCGTTTTCTACTTTGCTCTGGTGCTGGTGATTGGTTTTTATCTGAAGCGTTTCGCCAACACCGGTGAAGACTTCTTTTTGGCTGGGCGTGAGATGACGGCTTGGGTGGCTGGCCTCGCCTTTGTTTCTGCGAACCTGGGATCGCTTGAATTACTGGGCTGGGCGGGTTCTGCATACCAGTACGGCATTATGGCCGCGCACTGGTACTGGATAGGCGCCATTCCTGCCATGGTTTTTCTTGGCATCGTGATGATGCCGTTCTACTACATCTCAAAAACTCACTCCGTTCCTGGATACCTGAAGTTGCGTTACGGATCAGAAGCGAGCGGGCTGAGCGCGATTACTTTTGCAGTGATGACCATCCTGATGTCGGGCGTAAACATGTACGCCATGGCCGTGGTGATGAAAGTCGTGCTGGGTTGGGACATCAATTTCAGCATTTTGGTTTCCTCGCTGACCGTCGGGATCTATGTGGCAGCAGGTGGATTATTTTCCGCGATCTTTAACGAAGTCTTGCAGTTTTTCCTGATCTGGTTTGGCGCGTTGCTCATTCCGATCCTCGGTTTGATCGAAACTGGCGGCTGGAGTGGAATGGTGGCCCGCATTCATCAGAATTTTCCCGGCCAGGATTTTACCCACATGTGGCGTCCGATGAGCTCGCCTGCTAACAACCCGATGGGCATGTATTGGGTGGGAATTGTGTTTGGTTTGGCACTCGTGCAGTCGATGGGTTATTGGACGACCGATTTTCTGGTTGTACAACGCGTACTTTCCGCAAAGGATATCCGTTCGGCGAAGATGGCGCCGATCATTGGCTCGTATTTCAAAATGGCCGTGCCGTTAATTGTGATCGTCCCGGGATTGCTCGGCCGAGCCGTCCTGCCGATGCACTTAATGCCTGCGAGCAATATACAAGCTGGGCAATACAGCTATAACGAAGTTCTGCCGCTCATGCTGGCCCGATACTGCGGCCCAGCATTGCTGGGGCTCGGCATCACTGCCCTGATCGCTGGGTTTATGGCGGGGATGGCCGGAAATGTTAGTGCATTCGCTACAGTTTGGACGTACGACCTCTATCGTCCCTATCTGAACAAAACTGCGCCCGACAAGCATTACGTATCCATGGGACGCTGGTGCACAATGATTGGCTTGTTTATCAGCATCGGCACGGCGTACTTTGTCATGCACTTTGCCAGCATCATGGATTACGTGCAGGCACTGTTTAGCTTCTTCATTGCGCCTTTGTTCGCCACCGTACTGCTCGGAATGCTTTGGAAACGCACTACCCGCGCGGCGGGATTCTGGGGACTATTAGCAGGAACACTTTCCTCAATCACGATGTTCTGCCTGATGAAATTCGATCCCGAGCATTGGGTCCGAGTGTTTGCGCTCTCGCCTCTTGCTCAGCCGCTGGCACAGGACATGTATCAGTCGCTGTGGTCGTGCGTCACCTGCGTTGTTGTGACATTTCTCGTGACGCTGGTGACCAAGCCGCGGCCAGATTCTGAATTGGTAGGACTGGTTTACAGCTTGACTCCGCTCGCCAAGGAAGAGCACACCAGTTTCTGGCATCGCCCAGTGGTGTGGGGAGTGATTGCGCTGATCTTGCTGGCTATTCTGCAGATCATTTTCTGGTGAGGTGACATGAGCGAGAAACATCACATAATCCCCGTCTGGTTTTTTGTAGGTGTGCTCCTGCTGGTATATGGAGTCATGATCTTTGTCAGCGGGTTAACAGAGTGGTCGCACCCGCCCGACACTGTGCTTGCTGAATTGCATGCTCCGGTGTGGTGGGGAATGCTACTGATTGTTCTCGGCAGCGTGTATTGCTGGATGTTCAGGCCGGGAAGAACCACCAACTGAGTAGCTATCTATCAGGGAAGGGTAGCTGGGAGCTAAGAGCTAAAAGCTAATTGCTAAGAGCTGATTTCTATGGCGACAAAGAAAATGACGATGGGCGTGATCGTTGGGAACCGCGGCTTTTTCCCCGATCACCTGGCAAAAACCGGCCGCGAGGAAATGCTTCGGGCGCTCGAGTCGGCGGGTATCGACGTGGTGGCGCCCACCCCTGAGGAAACAAAATACGGAGCCGTGGAAACGCGCGAAGAATCCCGGCGTTGCGCGGACCTCTTCAAAAAGAACCGCGACCGGATCGACGGCATTATCGTTACCCTGCCAAATTTCGGCGAGGAGCGCGCCATTGCTGACACCTTGCGATTAGCTGATCTCCGCGTTCCGGTGCTGATTCAGGCAACGCCCGACGATCCGAAGAAGATGACCATCGCATTTCGCCGCGACAGTTTTTGCGGCAAGATGTCAGCCTGCAATAATCTGCGCCAGTACGGCATTCCCTATTCGATCACCACACTCCACACCGAAGCGCCCGATTCGCCAGAATTCGCCAAAGACCTGCAATGGTTCGCGGCCGTCTGCCGCATCGTGAATGGCTTCCGAAATCTTCGCGTGGGAGCGATCGGCGCGCGCCCGGCTGCATTCAACACCGTGCGCTACAGCGAAAAAATTCTGGAAGCCAATGGCATCTCGATCGAGACCCTCGACCTCTCGGAAGTCCTCGGACGCATCGATCGGATGAAAGACACTGACGAGCTGGCCCAGACCAAGCTGGCGTCGATAAAAAAGTATGTCGATTCGAAAGATGTTCCCACGACTGCGCTCATGAAAATGGCGAAGCTCGGCGCAGTGATTGACCAGTGGATGGGGGCGACGGAAGTGGGAATCAGCGCGGTGCAGTGCTGGACTTCACTTGAAGAGAATTTTGGCGTTGTGCCCTGTACGGTAATGAGCATGATGAGCGAGCACTTGCTTTCCAGTGCTTGCGAAGTGGACATCGCGGGGGTTCTTGGCATGCATGCCCTGCAACTGGCTTCCGGCACGCCTTCTGCGCTGCTCGACTGGAACAACAACTACGGAAGCGATCCGAACAAAGCAGTTTGTTTCCACTGCGCCAATCTGCCCAAACACTTCTTCCGTTCCTTCAAAATGGATTTTCAGCAAATCATTGCTGGCACCGTGGGCAAAGAAAATACCTACGGCACGGTGGTTGGCCTGATTAAGCCGGAGAAAATGAGTTTCGCGCGCTTTTCTACTGACGACACCGCAGGCAAAATGCGCGGGTACGTGGGCGAGGGCCGCTTTACCGATGATCCCCTCAACACCTTCGGCGGCGCTGGCGTGGTAGAGATTCCGAAGATGCAGAAATTACTGCACTACATTTGCGAAAATGGCTTCGAACACCATGTGGCTGCGAATCTTTCTTCGGTCGCCGGCGCGCTTCACGAAGCTGCCACGCGGTATCTGGGTTGGGACACGCTTTGGCACGATCGTCCGGACGCAGCCTAAAAAACCATCGCCATATTTTTCTGAGGACTGTCTTTTCTGTGATATCAGTGCGCTGATGTCAGCGTCTTCATGAACTGATAATAGAAATCCACGCCTTTATAGAATGACTCCACCGGCACGCGCTCATCGCGCCCATGTTCGCGATGGTCATCGCGTTCGGCTTCGACTCCCGAAACCCCGTAGGTTGGCATACCGGCAGCCATGGTGAAAACTCCGTCTGAGGCACCAGTTGCCATCGTCGGGAAAACCGGGACGCCGGGCCACATCTTTGCCGCGACGCTGGTGATCGCGCCAAAAACGTCTGGGCGAGGTGGAGGCGGCGCAAACGACCGCTGATCGGGAATGTTATCGAGCGTTTCGCCCGCATTGGTTACGTATCGAATTTCGATTTTAGGATCGGCAAATATCTTCGCTAGTTCTTCGCGAATCTCTTGCTTGGAATGACCAGGTAGAATCCGGCAATTTACCACTGCTTCAGCACGGCCGGGCAGAGCATTGTTGGCATGACCGCCCGAAAGTCGCGTCGCTACGCAGGTGGTGTGTATCTTGGAATTATCAGTAGGGTCTTTAGAAATGCGATCAATCGCTGCCGGATCAGGTGGCGTTTGCAGGATTGCCTGCAGGTCCGCAGCTTGTTGTCCTGTTTTTACTTTGGCCATGTGCTCGTAATAGGCCCGGGTGACGCTATTCAGCTCAAAGGGGAACTGATACTCCTGCAATTTGATCAGGGCGTGCGCTAGTTCGTAAATAGCGTTGTCTGGACGCGGAAGCGAACTATGCCCACCAGGATTTGTGACCAACAATTGGTAATCGGAATAGAGTTTCTCAGTCGCATCGACCACCAGCGCGACCGGCTTGCCATGGTCCATCTGGACTTCGCCGCCGTCATGGTTCAATACAAATTCTGCGTCAATCAAGTCGCGGTGGTTCTTCAGCAGCCAGTCGACACCATTTGATTTACCGCCTTCCTCGTCCGCAGTCAAAGCAAGAATAATGTCGCGATCGGGAACGAAGCCCTCCTTCTTGAACCTGATCAATGTCGTCGCCATGATCGCGTCACCGTCTTTCATGTCCTCGGTGCCGCGCCCATAAAAGAAGCCATCTTTCTCGACGAATTGAAATGGATCGGTGGTCCAGTCTTCGCGGCGGGCTTCGACCACGTCGAGATGTCCGATCAGCAGGAGCGGTTTGTGCTTTCCCGATCCGTGCAGGCGCACAACCAGGTTTTTTTTGCGGTCATTCGGGCCGCCGATGTAAATGTCTTTCTCTGGAAAGCCGGCGTCACGAAATCGTTTTGCCATTGCCTCAGACGCGGTGGTCACGTTGCCCACAGAATCGGTGGTGTTGATCTCAATCAGCTGCTTGAAAATGTCGTGCGCAAGCTGCTTGGTGGAGCTGTCAATCTGAGCATTCAAATTCGGAACCAGCACGACAGCGCACAACAGTAACTGTAGACGAATGCTGCTCAAGTTTCCTCCTGGGATGACAATTGAAGTAGCCATTCAGCAAACGAGAGATTCTAATCAAGCGCGGTCCATGCGTCCACGTGTGGGGGCAAGTAGGCGTCGAAACATTGTCGCCGGTGCAAGATTGGTGCGACGCGATTCTAAGCTGTTCCTCCTATGGGTGGCCCGAAACCCGCTCCACGGCTAGGTTCTTCGCCTTACAAAAAACAGCAACTATGAACTAATTATTGATGTCCCTGCTGATTCTTCTTGAACGTGAGTAGAACCCTGCCTAATATCCAGACCAACTTAGCCGCTCCTCGCGGCCGTTGTCCTAAAGAAGCTGGAGACTTCGAAATGAATTATGGGAAACTCTTAGTCGTAGTGTGCCTTGATGCGATGTTCGCACTGCCCGCAGTTGCGGGCGTTTCGGTTAGCTCACCTTCCAGCGGCGCCACATCCGGATCGCCAGTCCACTTTGTAGCTAGCGCCAGCTCACCTGCCTGCTCTAAAGGGGTCGCCTCGATGGGCATTTACACCGCCCCCGGTAAGCTGGCATACACGGTGAACGGGGCCAGCCTGGACACAGACCTCACCATGAGTAACGGAACCTATAACGTCGTGGTGCAAGAGTGGGATAACTGCGGCTGGTCGGCGACTGTGCCGATCACGTTAACGGTCAGCGGTTCTGGTAGTGGCAAAGTGTTTTCCAACTTGCAGAAGAACGGCGGCTGGACGGGCTATGCTCTCCTGCCCCCCGGCTTTGGCATTTGTTCCAGCTGCACTTCGAGCGGCTCGAAGGTGAAGTGGTCTTGGACCCAGAACGTCAGTTCGACTTCCATGGACGGTATCGCGACCAAATCCGCCTACGCTGGCGGAACCGACCAGTGGGCTGACATCCTCTGGAACAATCACCTGATCGGTGATTTTTCATCACAAGGACTGCCCGACTTCAGCAAGACCTTGGTGCCTTCGCTGCATGATTTTACCTATGACGTTTATTTCTGGGTGGGGAACGTGAACGACTCGCAGGCGCTCGAGTTCGATATCAACCAGTTCGTCAATGGCAAGTCCTACATTTGGGGTCATGAATGTCGAATTGATGGTGGCCACGAGTGGGACACGTGGAACAATTCACAACAGAAGTGGGTGCCCAGCGGAATAGCATGCAATCCGGTCAGCAATTCGTGGAACCACCTCACCATCAACGTGCAGCGCACCTCCGATGGGCACCTGTTGTTCCACACCATTACCCTTAACGGCAAAACTGCAACTCTGAACCGCTACGACACGCCCACGTCGACGAATTGGTATGGAGTCACGGTCAATTACCAGATGGACAGCGATTACTACAAAACACCGTACTCGGTGTATCTAGATAAGTTTACATTCACTGCCCAGTAAGGCTTAGTTTAACCGAGATCAGGCGCATCCCCGGATGCGCCTTTCTTTTGCCCGAAACTGGGCAGCCGGACAGATTAGCCTTGCCATCCAAGACTATAATTGGGGTGGTATTTGTATGCGGCCGCGCCTAGTGTTTCTTCTCTTCGTGATCTGTTCGTTAAGCGCGCTGTCCTGCGCTTCTGGCAACGAGTCCTCGCAACTCAGCGAACAGCACCGGATGGAGTTGATCCGAACGTTCAACTCTGATTTGGTTTACATCCGCACCCAGTTTCCCATGGGCAAAGTCGGGCTCACCATCAAAGATGGCAAAGTTTCTCCTGATGGGCAGAAGCTGAACGAGCTGCTCGCGATTTGGGGACCTTCAGTAAAGCCCGGTGATCGCGCGATCATCACGCGCTTTGATCTGAAGAACGACCGCATGCATTTTGAGATCAACGGCGGCCCGGTCAAAAAAGAAAAGTGGTACCAGCACATTCAGGTCGGAGCGAACGGCGTTGGGGGAACGCCGGGTGGCAACTCCACCCCCGATCCCATCAACAATCCGCGCGGCTCGTACGTCGAGGTAATTTTCGATCACCATGTTCCCGATCTCACGGTAGAGCAGGTCAAGCAGATGCTTTGGCCAGTCTTTGATTTCGACTCCAAGTCGGCTGTCGACGCGTATCTGGAGTCTGTGCCCCCCAAGGTTAAAGAGGCCATTAAGAACCACCAGGTCCTGGTGGGCATGAACCGCGAGATGGTGATTTATTCCAAGGGCCGGCCACCAAAAAAGATTCGCGAAAAAGATGGCGAGGTTGACTACGAAGATTGGATTTACGGGGAGCCTCCGCAGGACGTCGATTTCATCCGCGTCGTAGGCGACGAAGTAATCCGCGTCGAAACTATGAAGGTGAGCGGTGAAAAAATCGTCCGCACCCAGAAAGAAGTGGAACTCGGCGGTCCTGCCGTTGCCATCGCAGCTCAAAAAGAAAATAAACCAGTGAAGGCGCCCACACTACGCCGCCCCGGAGAAGACGCTCCCAGCACCGCTCCGGGAGGGGGCACGTCAACTCCGCCTCCAGTGACGCCAATTCCAGGTCCACAGCTGCAATTCGGGCCGTCCTCGGTGCAGTACCAGGATTCCCTCCGCGCTCCGGATGACGCGCAATGACGGCATCCTCGGCGGATTTTCCTTGATTTCGTTCATTTGAAGCAGGTACTCTGCTTTCAAATACTCTGGCAATAGGTGGTGTACCTTGATCTCCCGATCCCAGCCTCGGAAGCGAATGCCCGCCCGTCTGAAATCGAAGAAACGTCCTTCAGGAAATCAAAAAACAATAGCTGAGCAAAAAGTCTTGAAACAATGGCAAGGGCTCATTCAAGCCATTCTCCGCCGACGAGCTTGTTGATCACTCAATTCTTTCAGAAGTTCGCAGAACTTATTGCTTTTGCGGCACCAGTTTCTGCCTTTTGAGTTGCGATTGCCGTCGGCCAGGTCCTAACGGAAGAGGTTTTGAGCGTAGTCGCGATTTATCGCCAGTACATCGTTTCGCCAGGATCAGGGCTGAAATGTCTTGTATGTTCCGGCCTACTGTTATAACATTCGCTCCGCTTTTCTGACGGCCTTCTGACAGGCAAGCTCGTCCCAGAGCGCCGTCCAGTGGGAGGTGTCTATGACGAAACTTTCAGCGCTTTTGGGCCTTCTTCTAATCTCGTCCGGTTGGGCATTTGGGGATTCAGATTGTCCAGGCTCAGCCGCAGCGATTGCATCTCGCGACCGGCATCTCTGACCAGAGCGGGCTCGGCTCGTACCCTCGGGGCGAAGTTGAAGGCATGTTGAAAAGTCATGTACCAATCAGGGCTTCCCGAATTGTCTCCTCTCACTTCGAGCAGGAGCGACTTTCCGGGCCGGAAGTCTTTCGCAGGAACTGTGAGGGTCATGTACCCGAACAAATCACCCGCCCTGTCTGTCATCGCCGCATTGAACGTCAGTTCAGAGCCGTCCTTACCTGTAATCTTCCAGTTCTTCGCCGTGTCATCCTTCGCATTCCTGAAGGTGAACCACCGTTGGCCGTTGATCAGGAAGTCGAAATTGTGGCTCTCCACTTCCCCGGTAAAGCCGGCACATTCAATCCCTGCCAGCCAGATGAACTGGGTAAAGTCGCTATGCACATCGGGCATGGGCCCGGTTTCCCAGGAGATTGATGGGGCGACGTTCTGCCCTCTTACCAGCAACGCCGAGTCTGCATCCGGGTCCGGTGAATGGTAGTGGATCGTTTCTCCATCGACAGATGAGTGGTATCCGCTGACGTAACGGCGAGCGGCGGAAGGCTGCGATAGAGCGTCTTTCACTTCAATGACAATCTCTTTCCCGGTTTGCTGGCCAACCGTGCAGCGGAAGGCGACCAGGGCGAGACTGGCCAACACAATAACTGTAGAGAGCTTCATTGGAATCCCTTATCACAGCGATTTACTGCGAAGCAAGAGCAGGAACACGCACTTGCAATCAGGTGCAAGCGACATGTCGGCATTACAAACCGCGGGAATACACGAGACCTACCTGCCTCACGGCCCGAGCGGAACACAGTAGCAGACGCCACTCGCGTGCGAGGCTGGGCTCGAATCAATACCACCGTCGAGCCAAGAGGTTTTGACAGAAGACAGGGGTGTTCGATCGAAGAATTGGCGGGAGCGACGGAACTCGAACCCGCGGCCTCCTGCGTCACAGGCAGGCGTTCTAACCAGCTGAACTACGCCCCGCACGGAACAGATCTTTCACCTCATTATTGTGTTCTCCGAATTGTATTCTCCGATGCCGTCTCGCTCCTTCAAATGTCGTCCAATTCCCTGCCGTTCCATCTGGCCTCTGCCGTGACGGGGCAACAACGAATTGTAAGTTATTGAAATCGAACGGTGTCGGCAGGCACAGTTTGGCAGAAATAGCGCCCTGAGAAATTGGTATCGTCCCCTTAACGTCCCCAGATTCTTGGTGCGTACTCTCATCAAGATTAAGCGGGCAATGCCAGCTCCAATTGTTTTTGCGGGCCATGTCGACCCGAGAATCTGCGTACGAAGGCTTTGTCGGAGGCGCTTGTCGTCATCAATGCGGTGAGGAGACGTGCTGTCAGCAGGTAGGGTAAGATTCTTCCAATTCGGAGCCTCCGTTCCCAATGGTGCAGTTTCTTATCATTCTTGTGCTCTCAATCGCGTTAATTGTTGTGCTAAGTGGCCGGCGCCGGGGCCGAAGACTTCTATCCGAATTGCGTAAGGGCCCGCAAAATCAGAACGCCGAGAAAACGACTGCTCTTGAAAAAGCCAATGAAGATTTGAAAACTGCGCAGGCGGAGTTGCAAAGACGATGGCAGTACCTGGCAGAGGCCCAGAGACTAAGTCATTCGGGAACGTTCGGATGGAAAGTCGGCAGTGGTGAGCTGGTTTGGTCGGACGAAACCTATAGAATTCTGGGCTTCACACGAGCAACGAATCCTACGCTCGATCTCGTATTCGACAGAATTCATCCCGAGGATTTGGTCCGCGTGCGAGAGCTGTCGGATCGTGCCGCGCAGAACGGCATGGACTTGGATATCGAGCATCGAATTCTGCTGCCTGACGACGCCATCAGGTACGTCCACGCGGTTGCGCATGCCGGACGAGACAGCTCCGGCAACCTTGAGTACATGGGCGTAGTTACCGATATCACCGAACAAAAACTAGCCGATGAAGAGCGCGAAGCGCTGTCCCGGAGTCTTCAAGAAAGCAAAGCAAGACTTGAAGAAGCTCAAAGTGTTGCCCATGTCGGCTATTGGGATTGGGATATTGAGACGGGCGAGATCATCTGGTCGGACGAGACCTATCGAATATTTGGCTTCAAGCCGCAAGAACGCCCTATGGACATTGAGACGGTCAGCGGGTTAATCCATCCCGATGATCGCGAGGCTCTCTACAGCACTGTAGATGAGGAGGTTGCTGAGGGCGTACATCCCGTTCACCAACATCGGATCGTCCGTCCAAGTGGAGAAGTGCGCACCGTTCAGTCCATTACCTCGAAACTCTGGAAGACGACGCATGTGGGAGCAGAGGATGGGATTTCCAGAGAGCACAACAGACTTTTCGGCACCGTTCAGGACATAACCGAATTGAAACAGGCCGAAGAAGCGAGTCATGCCTTATCTCGCGATCTACAGGAAAGCAAGGATTGGCTTGAAGAAGCCCAACGCGTCGCTCACACCGGCTACTGGGTATGGGACCTTCAGACGAATCACCTGATCTGGTCGGATGAAACCTATCGCATCTTCGGGCTGACGCCACAAGAAGGCCTGATCGATTTAGATAAGGTTCGGGAAATGATCCACCCTGACGATCGAGAAATGGTATTTCGAACTGCAGAACAAGCCGCTAGCTCTGGCACGCGCGCTGACTGTGAACACCGGCTTTTTCGTCCTAGCGGGGAAATGCGCGTCGTACACAGTTTGGGCGATTTGAAAAAAGACTCGTCGGGACGACCATACCAAATGTTCGGCACCACCCAAGACATCACTGAGCGCAAACGCGCAGAGGAGGCGCTGCGTCGAAGCCAGTTTTATTTAAGCGAAGGGCAGCGCCTCGCTCATATCGGGAGCTGGGCATCAGACGATTTGGGGATCCGTTGGTCCGAGGGTTCGGGTATCTATTGGTCTGACGAGGTATACAAAATTTTCGGTCTTGACCCGCAGAACGGAGCCCCGAACCTTAAGCAGTTTCTGGACGCCGTCCACCCTGATGACCGAGCCTCTATGGAGGAAACCATCAGGGTAATGCACGAACAGCGCTGTGGCTGTGACGTAACGAAGCGAATTGTACGACCAGACGGGGAGGTGCGGTACATTCGCTGCGTGGGTGTTCCGGTTTTTAAAGATGGAGTTTTCGAAGCGTTTCATGGATCGACAATTGACGTCACCGAGCAAGAGCTACTGACACGGGAGTTACGACGGGAACAAGCATACCTCGCAGAAGCGCAACGGCTGACTCACACCGGTAGTTGGGCAGCCAATTTCGTCACAGGGCAGAATTTTCATCTATCGGACGAAACAGTTCGGATGCATGGCTTCGATCCCGGTTATGCCATTCCGCAAGAAAGCTTTTTCAACACCGTTCACATAGAAGACCTGCCAGCTGTTAGGGCGAAACTGGAGAGTGCTACTCGCACAGGAACGGATTACGACATCGAATACCGGATTTGCCGTGCCGACGACGGCCAGATCAGATTCTTTCGTTCCTTAGGACATCACAATCCGTCCGGAGAAATCGGTGACTATGTCGGCACCACGATGGATATAACGGAACAAAAGCATGCCGAGCAGGAGCGCGAAAGGTTGCGGCAGCTCGAGGCTGATCTGGCGCACATCAACCGGATTAACATGATGGGAGAACTAGCCGCCGCGCTCGCGCACGAAATCAAGCAGCCCATTGCCGCTTCGATCACAAACGCGAATGCACTCTCGCGATGGTTGGCACATAATCCACCAGACCTGGAAAGAGCGCGAGCAGCAGCAACTCGAATTGAGCAGGAGGGAAACCGTGCGGCAGATGTTATCAACAATTTGCGGTCCTTTTACAAGAAAGGCGCCCCGGCTAAACGCCGAATCGTTGACGTCAAAGACATCATTCGAGAAATCACGGTTCTGCTCGGGGACGAAGCGCTTCGTCACTCCGTAACTATGCGTTCTGAACTCGATGAACATGTGCCTGACATCTTGGCTGACCGCGTGCAACTTCAACAGGTATTCATGAACCTGATGCTGAATGCCATCGAAGCCATGAAGGAGACGGGTGGCGAATTGACGATCAGGTCCGGACTGAATCAGGAAGGTCAGCTACTCATTTCGATCAGCGACACGGGCGCAGGATTACCGCTGGAGAATACCGAGCGGATTTTTGATGCGTTCCATACGACGAAGCCTCAGGGTACAGGCATGGGTTTGGCCATTACCCGCTCCATCCTGGAGTCTCACGGAGGACGAATCTGGGCCACACCCAATCGGGGGGCGGGTGCAACCTTCCATTTCACCCTTCCCGTCGAAGCCGAGGCGCGGGCATGAAATCGGCAGTTGTTCCCACCGTGTTCATCATCGATGATGATCGCGGCATGCGTCAGGCGATTCAGGATCTCGTGGAGTCAGTTGGCCTCCGCGCCGAAGCTTTTGCAACTGGTCAGGACTTTCTTAGGAAGCAACTCACCGGTGGCCCCAGTTGTTTGGTTCTCGACGTAAGACTGCCTCAGCTGAGTGGACTCGATTTCCAGCGCCAATTAGCGGAGACCGGCGTGCAAATCCCCATCATCTTTATTACGGCGCATGGCGACATTCCTATGTCTGTCAGGGCATTGAAGTCCGGCGCCGTGGAATTTTTGACGAAACCTTTCAGGGACCAGGACCTACTGGACGCTATCCAGCAGGCCCTCCAGCGTGATGGCGCCGCCCGAGAACAACAGACCGAGATCCACGAATTGAAACAGCGCTATCAATCATTGACCGTGCGAGAGCGCGAGGTTATGAGTCTCGTGGTCTCCGGACTGCTCAATAAACAGATCGCCTCCGACATCGGAGCTAGCGAAGCCACTGTGAAGATTCACCGGGGCCACGTAATGCAGAAAATGGAGGCCAGTTCGTTAGTGGAATTGGTCCGTATGGCCGACAAGCTCAAACTCGCTCCTCGTAAATAACCTGGCCAGCTTTTTAGCCGGTCGAGTTATTCCGCTCGTTTCTCGCTTCTAGTCGACTACCACCTAAGTAGTAGTTGGCGCGACCAAGGCCTGATTGTGCCCGCTTTGTGACAGCTCTAGTCTTCTCCCAATGAATATCGGGCACAACTCAAGACTAGTAGCAATCGTTGACGACGACGAGTCAGTTCAGCGTGCGCTGCAAGATTTGATTGAGTCAGACGGCCTGTCCGCGCTGTGCTTCAGCTCCGCGGAACAATTCCTGGATTCCGAAGCTCGAAACAAGGCCTCGTGCCTGATCGCCGACATTCGCATGCCGGGTCTGTCCGGTCTTGAACTGCAGGCGAAGCTTAAGGCCGAGCGATGCGGAATACCGGTCATCTTCATCACTGCGCATGGTGATGCCGAGATGCGAGTCCATGCCATGCGTCAGGGGGCGGTGGAATTCTTGAGCAAACCGTTCGACGACGCAGTCCTTTTGGAAATCATTCATGCCGCTCTCTAGCATTAGCTCAGGAATGCGCGGTGCGCTTTGGGATTCAGGTTCTGTGAAAATGGCTGATCAAGACCGTCGGGCCCGGCGATTCGAGCAGATCATTGGCAATAGCTCGGCTTTGAAAATCGTTTTGGAGCAAGTAGAGAGAGTTGCAACGGCGGATACCACGGTGCTTATTCACGGAGAAACCGGAACGGGCAAGGAACTCATCGCTCACGCGATCCATAATGCCAGCCCCCGGAGCGGTCACCCTTTGATCAAGCTGAACTGTGCTGCCATTCCCTTCGACCTGCTCGAGAGTGAGCTCTTTGGTCATGAGCGGGGCGCATTTACGGGAGCCGTCTCCCAAAATATTGGCCGCTTCGAATCGGCCGACAAAGGGACCCTCTTTCTTGATGAAGTCGGGGACATACCACTTTCACTGCAGCCCAAACTCCTCCGCGTCTTGCAGGAACAAGAATTCGAACGTCTGGGAAGTGGGCGCACCCATCGCGTGGATGTCCGGCTCGTTGTGGCAACTCACCGGGACCTCGAGCAGATGGTGAAGCGCGACCAGTTTCGTGGTGATCTCTACTATCGGCTGAGCGTATTTCCCATCACGCTGCCGCCCCTACGGGAGCGACTCGAAGATATCGGGCCTCTGGTGGAGCATTACGTTGAAGTCTTTTCCCACCGAATGGGAAAGCACATAACCGGCATTCCAGATGAACTCCTGAACACTTTCAAGTGCTATTCGTGGCCGGGAAACATTCGTGAGCTACAAAACTTGATCGAACGTGCAGTGGTACTCGCCAACGATGGTGTGCTCCCAAATCCTCTACGGCTAACCGGAGCTGCCTCGCTTCTTGGTTCTGCTGCAAGGGAAACGTTCAGGGAGTCGGACCGCATTCGGATTTTAAGAGCATTGGAGAACACGGGATGGCGTGTCGGCGGATCGGACGGCGCCGCCGCAAGATTGGGGTTGAACCGCACGACGCTGATCTCGCGGATGAAGAAGCATGGGATTTTTCGACCTCCAGCGCCGGGTTAAATCCGCCATGATTTGCGGCGGCGAATTGCGCCGTTTGATTGCCAAAGCACACCTCGCGAATGAAATCGAAACAATGGAATAGCTGTACGGCGTGGACATGACTGAGGATCTTGCGGCTAGGCGCCGCAGAACATTGAGAGAGGTGAACGTTTGAAAAGTCACGAAAGCGCTCCAGGCAGCCACCTCGCGATTGCGGTAGACCGCAGTGGCATGGAGGTTGTTGTCCGCCTGAATGGGCGCATCGATGTCGAATCATCGCCCGATATTCGGGATTGCCTTCTGGCGATTCTATCGGGCAAGCAATCAGTTCATGCGGTCACTGTCGACCTGAGTGACGTCAACCACATTGAAGCGTCAGGAATCGCGACGCTAGTTGAAGCCCTTAAAATCGCCGGTCCTCGCCAGATTCAACTGCATTTGCAAGGACTGCATGGTTCTGTGCTACGGCTGTTCGAGGTCACTGGGCTGCTTCCACTATTCGAAACAATGCACGGCGGGAAGGGGATGGCGTGATGCCAAATGTTCTTGAAAGTGTTGGCGAAAAAACAATCGAGCATCTTGACTACGTTGGAAGTCTGAACATTCAGTGGTGGGCCACATTGCGAGCGATGGTGCAATCGCTTCCTTTTGTTGGGAACCGCTATCGGTGGCAGGCTGCGGTGAGGCAGATGCTGGAAATTGGCGTCGATGCAATGCCAATGGTTTCCTTGATGTCCATATGCACCGGATTCATTTTCGCCATGCAAGGGGCGTCAGAACTTCGGCGCTTTGGGGCCCTACGCTACGTCGTTGACTTGGTCGCAGTCGGCTTCACGCGCGAACTCGGCCCTTTGATGACGGCAATTGCCGTAAGTGGCCGATCCGGCTCCGCTTTCGCGGCCGAGATTGGGACGATGAAAGTGACTGAGGAGATCGATTCGCTCCGCGTCATGGCGCTCGAGCCCATCGAGTTTGTCCTCGCGCCCAAATATCTGGCCGCTTTGATTGCTGTCCCTTGCCTCAGCGTTGTGGCGAATGTCTGCGGCATTCTGGCCGGCGCCTTGTTCATGTTCTTCAGCATTCACTTGACGCCCGTGTTGTACCTCCACTATGTGTTCGAGGCAATTGACTTGCGCGATGTAGTTATGGGGCTGATCAAGAGCGTTGTCTTCGGGACCATTATTGCCCAGGTTGGGTGTCTCGAAGGCTTTCGTGTTCACGGCGGTCCCGACTCGGTTGGCCGCTCCACCACGAGTGCCGTTGTGAAGTCGACGTTCCTGGTCATTGTTGCGGATGCGATTTTCACCGCCATCTTTTATTTCACGGGGAAACACTGATGCCCATCATTTCCGTTCGCGATCTTGTGGTGGAGTACGACGGTCGCAGAGTGCTGAATGGATTGAATCTCGACATCGAGCGCGGTGAAACGATGGTGTTGCTGGGTGGCAGCGGTTCGGGCAAGAGCACATTGTTACGCCAGATCATCGGGCTGGAGCGCCCCAAGTCGGGCAGCATCCACGTGAATGGAACGGACATTACCTGTTGCTCAAAGTCAGATTTGAAGAAGATGCATCGCACGATCGGAGTGGCGTTCCAAAGCGCGGCTTTGTTCAACTCATTGAATGTCGAGGATAACGTCGCTTTGCCGCTGCGTGAACACACGCGGCTTGCACCTTCCATCATCGAACTGGTGGTTTGGTTCAAGTTGGCCGCGGTTGGCCTTGCGGACCATGGGAAGTTATTTCCCCAGGAGCTTTCCGGCGGTATGAAGAAGCGTGCGGCGGTCGCGCGAGCGCTGGCGCTCGGCCCTGAAATCCTTGTGCTCGATGAGCCGTCGGCCGGACTTGATCCGATCGTTGCCGCAGAACTCGACGAACTGATTCTGCTACTCAAGGGGGCATTACAGATGACAGTGATTGTTGTGACTCACGAACTCCCAAGCGCGTTCCGCATTGCCGACCGCATCGCCATGCTCTATCAAGGTTCATTCAGCTCGGTCGGTACAAAAGACCAAATCAAAGCTAGCCAGAATCCGCGGGTGCGGCAGTTTCTCGATCGGATTCCCGAAGACATAGCGAAATCGTCCGCCGTAGCCGCGCACTTCGAAACATACTTGAACTCTGCGGAGGCATATCAGTGACCACAGAAGCAAAAGTTGGAGCCTTCGTCCTTGGATGCGCGTCGGTCCTGGCGTTCACGATTATCCACCTGGTCAACGCGCAGCTGAATGGCCACGCCGTTCCATACCGCACCTATCTTCGCTACGCTGGGGGGATAGAGCCGGGCGCCCAAGTCCTCTTCGGGGGAATCAGCGTGGGCAAAATAACAGCGGTCCGACCTTGGACGGCAGATCCGACCAAGATTGAAATTCTGCTGGACGTGAAAGAAAACACTCCGCTCAACGAAAAGTCTGTCGCCAAGTTGGGACTGGTCAGCGTGATGAGTGGCGCGGCACTGTCCATTACAACCGGCAGCAACAATGCTCGCCGCCTTCCTGCAGGCTCGATCATTGCTTCGCAAGAAGCCGCAAGTCTGGACGAGATCACCGACAAGATGGCAACTGCGGCAGACAATGCAAACGGCCTGATCACCGAGGTTCGGGGAGAACTGGGAGGAATCAGCGGAGATGCGCGGACGCTGCTGGCAAACCTTAATACGGTAGCCGGAAAAGCCAACCAGCAAAAGATTCAGGCCGTCCTGGATAACGTCAGCGCAATGCTAGCGACCGACCGACCAAAGATCGATCATCTGACAGATGAATTGAACGCGCTCAGCCAGCACGCGGATGAAACGATTCAAAACGTGAATGCCACCGTGAGTGATTTGCATGAACCGATCCGCAACGACCTGGCCAATCTGCAGAGCACGTTGCTACAAGCGAAACAATTGCTCGCGGATATGCAGGTATTGGTGCGGGCCAATGACTACAAGATTGATGACACGATCGAACATCTGCGGACTGCGACGCAGAACTTGGACGAGTTGACGGACTCGGTGAAACAGCGTCCGTGGAGTCTTGTTCGAATCAAACAACCCGAAGACCGCAAAGTACCGAAATAGATGAGTCCCACGAGAGAGGAGTTTCCTCGCTTCCTTTGAGCTTCATCGGAGATTAAATATGACAAGAAGTCTGGCTCTGACCGTCGTTGCACTTTCAACTATCGTCGTCCTGGCCGGCTGCGCGGGCAGGATGGGGCATGCGAACTACTACACTCTCAACCTGCCTGCCCTGCCTGCCCCGCCTGATCCGCCAGCCGCGGAAAATGCGCGCACTACAGTGACGGTCCGCGAATTCACCGCGCCTGCCTACCTTCGGCGTGGAGCCATTGTGTATAAGACGTCTCCGGAGCTCGTCGGCTTCTATGCCTACCATCGCTGGGCCATTGACCCGTGTGAGTTTGTCACCGACTCGATCATCGATCGGCTTGGCGCCACAGGGACCTTCTCCCGCGTGAAGCATTACGACGGTCAGTCTGACGCTGACTATGTGGTTAGCGGACGATTGGAGAAGCTTGAGGAGATTGATTATGAAGGCGGAATCAAGGTCGAGGTCGCAGTCTCCGCCCAGATGACCAAACTTGATACCGGCACGATTGTTTGGAGTAAAGCTGTTTCGGAAGTCGGAGTTGTTAACCAGCACGACGTTCCTACGGTGGTATCAGAAATGAGCCACACATTGGAACGAGCAATCGAGAAACTGCTGACGCCGGTGCCCGGGACTTTGCCCGCCGTGTCAACGGCGGCGGCTAACAGAAACTAGACATTCGAAGCGCGAGTTTACGGGTCATCGTCACTTCGTTCTGACTGTCGGCACTTATAGAAGGAGATACGCAATGGCAACTATGGAAGCAATCACTGAGAAAGACAAGATAAAGACAATCACGACTCACTACATTGATGGCGCATTCGTTGAGTCACACGGCCGCGAAGTCATGGACATCATTAAACCGACAAATGAGCAAGTGATTGCCCGCGTCACTCTGGGAGACGAGGAAGATACCCGACGTGCCATCGCCGCGGCCAAGCGCGCATTTGCTACTTTTGGGAAGACGACCAAGGAAGAGCGCGCCAGCACCTTACGCCGGCTGCATCAGGCCGTCTCAGCCCGCATCGACGATTTAACGGCTGCAATGGTTGAGGAGTACGGAGGGGTTGTGCAGTTCGCAAGGGTGATCGTGCAAACGGGGATCGATGCCTTCCCGGCCGCTGAGAAGGGACTCGACGAGTTGCCCTTGACTCGAAGCTGGGGCAAAACGACAGTCACGTTAGAACCGGTCGGCGTGGCCGGCTTGATTACCGCATGGAACGCCAACGCGCTGTTTATTTGCCTCAAGCTGGCGTCGGCTGTAGCCGCCGGCTGCACCGTTGTCATCAAGCCCAGCGAGCTGAGTTCGCTGCAGACGCAAGTCATGATCGAGTGTCTGGACGCAGCCAAGCTCCCCCAAGGAGTCTGCAATGTCGTGATCGGCCGCGGTACTGTTGTCGGGGCCGAACTCGTGCGCAATCCCGACGTCGCCAAGATATCTTTCACCGGCTCGGTTGCGGTTGGCCAGTCGATTATGCGCGACGGCGCCGCCACGATGAAGCGCATCACTCTGGAACTGGGCGGTAAATCGCCCACCATCCTGCTCGATGATGCGGCTCTCGAAAGAGCGATTCCAGCGGCTCTCCTACTGGCCTTCATGAATAGTGGACAAGCCTGCGCCGCCGGGACACGGCTCCTCGTTCCAAAGAGCCGGCTCGATGAGGTCAAGCGAGCGATCGTGGACACGATGGCTTCCTTTTCAGTCGGCGATCCGGCGGATCCAAAAACCGCCGTCGGACCGATGGTGTCCCAAAACCAATACGACCGAGTGCAATCGTACATCCGCAAAGGTACAGAGGAAGGCGCAGAAGTCCTCGTCGGTGGCGAGGGCCATCCGGCAGGTTTTGAAGCAGGTTACTTCGTGAAGCCCACCGTTTTCGTCAATGTGAAAAATGACATGACGATCGCCCAGGATGAGATTTTTGGTCCTGTTCTGTGTGTCATCAGTTACGACTCCGAGGATGAGGCGATCCGGATTGCCAATGACTCGAAATATGGTCTTCACTCCGCTGTCCTCGGGACAGACCTTAAACACGCGCGGCGTGTTGCCTCACAAATTCGAGCCGGCCGGGTTGTGATCAACGGCATGACGGACGATCCGCAGGCACCCTGGGGCGGATTTAAATACTCCGGCTTCGGCCGTGAATATGGCCAATATGGGGCCGAGGCATTTATGGAAACCCGCGCCATACTTGAGTCCTAAGGGGAAGTCAACATGAGCCAGCGCGTGACAATCTCTCCCAATGAGGCCGCGGATCGTCTCGCGATCCGAGAACTCGTTGAGGCCTACGCGCACTGCGCCGATCGTCGCGATGCCAAAGGCCAGATGTCTCTCTTTACTCCTGATGCGCACTTCGTCGTGTACATGAACGCCAAGGATTCAAAGTCCTCGCAGGAGCTGCACTCGCGCGAGGCGCTTGCTCCCGTGTTTGCAGATCTAAACAAGTACGCTGCCACGATGCACTTCCTCGGGCAGAGCACGATCCTCAGCCTAACCGCAGACCGAGGCAACGGCGAAGCCTACTGCCTGGCGCATCACCTCACTGGCGACGCTGGGAAGCGACGGCTGATGATCGCCGCGCTACGTTACTACGACACGTTTGCAAAGATGGGCGGCGCTTGGCTGTTTGCGAGCGCCTGCTTTATGTCGACTGGATAGAGGAGCGCGCACTGTGATGGCAACGACTTCTGTCAAGGGCGCCGCGTCACCATTGGCAAGTGCACGTTGTTGAGGTTTTCTCATTGAGCAGAAGACTTACATCGTGACCGGACTTAATGCTCCTCCTGTCCTTGCTAATGGCCATTCTGTTGACTCCCGTGTTGAACGGTAGCAATTGGAACAGGCTCCTGCTCGCTGGAGTCACGTTCATACCGATAGTCTTATCCATTGTCCAGTTGTCGCAATTCAAGGGGTGGCTGTGGCCGTCCATTCTGCTGGCGTTGGGCAATGTAATCTTTGTAGTGGCTGGTAATACCTTCGGCAGCCGAACACTGACCGGGATTCGATGGGAATTTCTGGCAGCGTTCTTCGCAGTCACGGCCGCAGGTCTTTTCTCGCATCTCAGGAATTCTCGCTTTATCACTCGAGCGCAGCTGTACACCGCTGTCAATATCTATTTGTTGCTTGGGTTGTTATGGACGACCCTCTATTTAGCGATAGATAGTGTCTCTCCAGGTTCAATCCAAATGGGAAGTCAGGCTGACAGGCAGACCGAGCTGCTTTATTTCAGTTTGGTAACTCTCTCTACAGTTGGATACGGCGACATAGTACCGGTCAGCGGAATTGCCTGCATAGTCACGGCACTGGAAGGGGTAACTGGTGTTCTCTACATAGCGATTACAGTGGCGCTTTTGGTGGGAAGGTTCAGGTTGCCGGATCAGGGTTTAGCAGAGTCCTGATCGGGGCTGTCACCGTCAAACGAAAAGAGGAAAGCCATGATTGACCATATTTATCACCCCGTCTCTGTCCTGGAACGGTCGAGCCAATTTTACAAGAAGATGCTTCAGCCGCTTGGCATCGACATGCCCTACAAGTTCGATCAAGTTCCCCAGCGCGGTTTCGCCATCAATAACATTCCGGGTTTCTGGCTGAAGAATGGCGAAGTCGCCAAAGACCTTTACGTCGCATTCACCGCCAAGAGCGCGGACGCTGTCAGGGCCAGCTACAAGGCGGCGCTAGACGTGGGAGCTACTTCAAGCAAGGAACCGAGCCTTCGGCCCGAATGGCGTTCCGACTACTTCGCGGCAAACATCGGCGACCCGGACGGATACAACATCGAGATTGTCTATAAGCCGACCTGGCCGCCTAAAGTCCACGGATCGGCCCTGATAAACGCGCTTGTGTTTTCGAGCCATCACGTTTGGTGATTAGCCAGAAACAGGCTTGGAGGAGATCAACGGCGATCTCCGCGAAGCCGACTTCTGGCCCAGAACCAATTTCCGGTTTGCGTGGCATCCAATTCTCGATGAGCGTAATCGCCTGGTTTCATCAGTTTCATCACTTCCATTTTCCGTGGCGTTGACCATCTACGCTGATCGAAGCGAGACAATTGGGTCCAAGAAGGCGACACGCCTTGCAGGAAGCGCAGATGCCAAGATTGCCGTAGTCATCATGATCAGGACACCTGCCAGATAAATTGATGGGTCGGTCGCACTGACCTCGAAGAGTAGGGACTTAATAATGCGGGACGCCGCTAGCGAGCCAAGCACACCGAGAGTGCACCCGAGGAGCGCGAGCTTGGCGGCAGAAGACAGGATTAAACCTGCAATCCCGGTGCGCTGGGCACCAAGCGCCATGCGAATGGCGATCTCGTGTGTGCGCAGCGAGGCCGAGAAAGCAACCACCGCATAAATCCCTGTGAGGGCAAGCAGAAGAGCGCCCAGAGCAAACGCAGAGATCAGATCAGTATTGAACCGCCTCGGCGCCTCTACGTTTGCGATCGCTTCCGTCATAGGTTGAACTTGCTCTAGCGCGAGAAGGGGATCAATTTCCGCAACGGTCGACCGCAGAGTATGAATCATCTGCTCCGGAGGAAGTGCGGAACGGACAGTAATGTACGCACCGGCGGGCCCCGTGAGCTTTCCAGTGTGATCGGAGAAGTACAAAGTATCGGCCTGCTCCATGGGTGTATACCATTGATCGCTGCTAGGCTCATCGCGTGAACCCATTTTTGTATCATCGACAACGCCAACCACCGTTACCCACGGTAGTTTCATCGGCGGACCACCAACGTGCATACGTTTGCCGACAGCCCGCTCACCCGGCCAGCAATGTTTGGCCATGGACTCATTCACGATCACAACAGGTTGAGAATGAGAGCGATCGTCTGCGTTGAAGTAACGCCCCTCCAGTAGCGGAATACGCATGACACGGAAGTAGTCACCGAAGATGACCGAGAATATCGCGAACTCAGGTTTCCACCTGTCGGTGGGTCGTCCCGCGATGGTGTATGCAGTCTTTGGGTACCTGCTTGTTGCAGGTGCAGCGTTAATCATGCCTACAGCCACGATCCCTGGCTGACTCGAGAGTCGGACCACAACATCCCGACTAAAGGTCTCCGCAGAAGCGCTCGTTGAGTATTGGTTGATTGGCAATTGATAGCCGGCGACCAGGACCCGCTCGGGATGGAATCCTGGATCGACAGCTTGCATCTTCTGTAAGCTGCGCAGAAGTGCGCCGGATGTGATGAGCAGAACCAACGCTACAGCGATTTCTGAAACCACGAGACCTGAACGTAACCAAGTATGACTGGCGCTACCCGTATTGGTCGGGACGCCTTCTTTGAGGCTTTCCATCGGGTCCGTTTTAAGGGCGGCGAACGCAGGTGCGAGGCTACAGAGAGCGCCAGTTGCGAGGGCGAGCAACAGAGCGAATCCGGCCACTGTGCCGTCTATCGCGATCGAGTCGATACGCGGCATCGAGTCAGGCAGAACGCGCAATGTGATGCGGATGGCGGCTGCAGCGAATGCCAAGCCAATCAGGCCCCCGGTCACTCCGAGCAGGAGTCCTTCAGATACGGATTGGCGAATAATAGCAGCGGCTCGCGCGCCGAGTGCAAGCCGAACGGCGTACTCGCCACGCCGCCGGATCGCCCGGAGCAATAGGAGTCCAGCCACATTGGCACAAGCAATGAGCAGGACAATGGAGACGGCAAAGAACATTTCTCTGAGTAACGGCCGAACCTCCGAAACCTCATATTCAAGGAGCGGAGAGACATCACCGCGGATGTGAATCCTTGACTGAGCGACCGGAAGATTTCGCATGATCTGCTGGGCAACGCGGTCAGCATCTTGTGCAGCCTGCGAGAGGCTGAAGCCATCTTTTAGCCGAGCGACGATGTGGTATCCCCAGAATCCGGCATGCTCGTCCGAAAGCTCGTCGGCGGTCAGGCTCATGGGCACCCAGAGCTGTGCCCGGTCGAGGTAACCGGCTGCTGGGGGAAAATCAAAGCTGCGCGGCATCACGCCGATGATCGAATATGCCCTGCGATCGAGGATGATCGAATTGCCGATGACGTGAGGATCGCGGTGATACCGACTCAGCCACAGGCCGTAACAGATAACTGCGACCGGTTCATGTCCGTCTTCCTCCTTTTGCGTAAAGGTGCGGCCTAGGATGGGAGAAACACCGAGCGTGGGGAAAACGCCCGCGGTGAAGCGAGCGCCATTCACTTGTTCGGGAATTGCGCCGCCGGAAACCTCGTAGCTTGCGTCGATGTAGCCTCCGGTGCCGGAGAAAGCTTGTGTGGCGCTCGCGTAGGTTCCGATCTCGCGAGCAGTCACGGGAGTCCTGGGGCTATTTCCCAAATGATCTCCTAACAGGACGAGGCGGTCGGGATGGTTGAAGGGCAGCGGACGCAAGAGTATGCCTTCGGCAAGGGAGAAGATGGCAGTGGCGCCACCGATGCCTAGACTTAGGTTGAGAACGAGGGTGAGTGTGACCCACGGCGTTCTTCGCAGTTGCCGATACGGAAAGCGGAGACCCGGTGCAAGTGTATACATGCTAGTTTCCCCCGATGGCGTCGTGACTAGCCGACATTAGAAAACTTTACGCCAGGCTTTTCAACCTGCAAAAATTCGCCTATCTGTGCGCAAGAAAGTGGCGCTTGGCCCACCTGCATCGAGGGGCGGGAACGCGATTGAGGAGGACGCGAATGGTTGGCGTAATATTTCGATTACTCGCTGACCAGGGCGAGTTGTCCGCAACACGGAAGCGGTCCAGAAACGGGCTTCGGGGAAATCGCTCCAACAGTTCCCTTTGCGCCTGACCCTTTTTAGAAAGATGTCCTCGAAGCCGACTTACGAGGACTGATCACCAGAATGCAACAGCGAGGAGAGATTACAGCGGCGGCCTGTTTTTGGTGGATGTGCCCTGGCCATTGGCGCTCGACTCTTTCCGGGCTGCATGTAGCTTACCGGCTCTGTTTTCCACTAGCGCCTTCTCAATCGCCTTCTCCGCTAGGGGCGCCATGATCCAATACCCGGCATCGGTCGGGTGCAGCCCGTCCTCAGCCAGAGCACGCTTCAGCATGCCTCGCTCGTCTACAAGGGCGCTGAAGTAGTCGAGATAAACGAGGCGGTTCTTGGCGCAGTAGTCTTTAAGCCACTCGTTCAGCGCCAGGATTCTATCGCGCGGACGCAGCGCAAAAGACTCCTCAGCATCGTGCGTGTAGTTGTTCACGGGGAGGACGGACGCAAACACCATCCGGATGCGGTGCGCGCGCGCCAGTTCGGCCATGGAAGCGTACTTGGCCTCGATGTCCTCGTTAGACGTGGGCCCGGTGACGCCAGCGATATCGTTTGTCCCCGCCAGCATGACGACCACTTTGGGGTGCAGATCAATCACATCTTGGCGGAAACGCACCAACATCTGGGGCGTGGTCTGCCCATCAATGCCGCGGTTGATATAAGGCTTGCCAGGAAAATAGTCTGGTAATTTCCAGTAGTCGGTGATGGAGTCGCCAAGAAATACGACTCGTCTTTCACCCGCCGATGGCGGCGCGAGCGCGGCGTCGGCCTCCCGATAGCGTGCCAGTTGTCCGAAGTCGTCGGTGTAGATCGTAATCCTCGACGCTCGGTACTGATCCAGCCCAGCAAAGCCAGTGGAAGGTATGGAAGGAGCGAGCTGTTGGGCCAGGGCTGGAAGGGAGAGAAGGGTTGCAAATAGCGGTTGCGATATGGTGCGGATGATCGGCTGTAGCCTCATGTTCTCCTCGGGAAACAGGATAGCCTAGCGTAGTACATCATGCAGATTGACGTCTCACAGCGGCGCCAGTCGTAGCGGTGACGCCAGTGATCGATCAGCGTTTGACGATAGCACGCTTTGACGTGGCAAACCGCCAAACCTGAAGGAAACCTGAGCAAATCATCGCGACCGTTATACTGCACTCAGCAATAAGCCTGATACGCGAGTACCGGGCTTTTAAACAGTGTGGCATTACCAGCAGTAATTACTTTTTTAGTAAATGCCATTGACCCGATTTCATCCCCGTGGGTTCATCTCATGCATCATTCACGCTTCAATGCGGACACCTGTTTCCTGACCAGGATCTCTTCTCACGTAACTTGTATTGTTATGACTGCGTTTCGGCCGCCATGGCGCGAGGGCAATCGAAGCGAAGCAGAAGCAGTTGGCAAGAAGGCATTTTTTTCTCTTCGCACTCCGTATCGCTTCGTTTTACATCACATTCTGGGCTACACGATCAAAGAAACAGCAGTGATGGCGCGCATAACGGAAAAGGAGTGTCGTGCTCACCTCCGAAATGCCTATCTCCAATTGGCATCTTCAAAGATTGGCTCAAAAGCTTTGGTCAGCACGGCTAACGCGCATGTCGCGAGGGCATGGGCGGAGTACGAATTTTCACCCTCAGGAATATAACGTCGCGTTTAGCGGTCCCAAAGAGACGATGCCAGAATGGCACGCGATACTGTGCTTAAACTGTGACTGACAGATCGCTACACGCCTTTATCAAACTGCACGGAACTCGCGGTGGATAGAGTGATAAGTTGTAGAAAGTATTGGAAACGCGCAACTTACAGTTGCCAATCCTCGACTCAAAATCCGCCGACCTTCGGGTCTTGGGGGTTCAACTCCCCCTCCCGGCTCTATACCTATCGATTCGCGGATCTCGTGTTTGCAGCGAACGCATCCGCATTCAGCCAGCGCGGGCACACGATTGTGCTGGCCGTGAGCCCGTTGGTGGAACAACAAGGCGTGGCCCACATCACGATTCAGCAACTGGCTGAACCGGTTCATCTTTCGTGCGGACATTTGAGTCGACTGTTCCGTCGTACTACTGGCTACGGGAGGGCAGAGTCAGAAGCCATGATGGGACGGCAACTTTCATCCCCAGAGCTGCCTAAGAAAGAAATTTTATTGTCTGCTCGATCAGTTCCGCCGTCGGCTTGTAGGGATCACCGGCAGCGTCGTATTCGATCGAGCAATATCCTTTGTAGTCGTGCTTGTTCAGAATGGCAAAGGTGCGCGCCAGATCGACATGAACCAGCTTCCCTTGTTCATTGGCTTCGTTCTCCTTCACATGGCATATCCCATAAGCGTGAGCGAACATCGCGTCGATCGCCCGGTACGCGAAATCTTCATCGTGCGCAGCCAATGAGTTTCCGAAATCCGGCAGCGCACGCAACCACGGGCTGTTCACCTTCTCGATGACCTCAACAATGAAAAAAGGGTCCTCGCTGACGGGATTGTCGTTTTCCAAATGCACCACGACATTTTTTTTGGCGCCGTACTCCGCAACCCGGCGCAGCGTTTCGGCAGCGCGGGTCACGTCCGGCTTCGAATTCTTCGGGCCTTCAATATGCGTGCGGATACTCGGCGAACCGAGGGCTGCGCCCACGTCCACCCAGTGCATGCTTGAGGTCACCGACCGCTCGCGCTCGGCTGCGTCCGCCGAGTACTGGTTGTACTCGTCGTCCACCGCGATATCAACCACCGCGGATCCCGCCTTTTCAACCGCAGTGCGGAACTGTTCAAGGTATTTCGGATCGGTTGAAGGGAAAACGCGGCCCCAGGGTTCAATATTATGGACGTTAAATTTTTCCGCGACATGCGCGGCAAAATCTTTGAGTTCGATTTGCTGAGCGCGAGGAACTGAACTGGGAGTTTTCCCGTCCCAGCCTTTCCATCCCACGATGAATTCGCGAAACGGATACGCCGCCACCGACAGCCGTTCTCGTGGGTTGGAAGGGAAGTGAACAGAAGGGCCAGAACCGGCGGCGTGCGCCAGCGTCGGCAAAACCGCTGCTCCGGCAGCCCCGGCGCACACTTCAACGAATTGCCTTCGGCTGAGCATCTTCACCGCTTGAATCTAGCTAAAGTCATCTGCGCCAGATTCACCCTTTAATCGTGCTCGAGGCTTCATCCCAGGTAACTGGCCCCTTTCGGAAGTAAGATTCATTTGCCATGTGGCAGGCCAGCGCCGCGTGATGACCGAACACCGCATCTTCGACAACCGGCTTGCGCGTTTTGACCGCGCGGAAAAAATTCCAGAGATGCGGCTTCATGTCGTCGTAATCCGGGCCGCGGTAACTAACAGCCTCAGGCATCGGCTCCTCTCCAATTTTCGGATCGTTCTCCTCGTGCCATTTCTTCTCGTAGGTTGCTCGCATGGCGTGAGGAAAACTGCTGTCGTAGTAGCTCGGCATTGTGTCCTTGCCGGACTGAGGAGAGAAGCTCAAGCCAAACTCGGTCACTTCCAAAATGCCTTTTGATCCCTGGAAGCGGTATGTCTCGGGCATTTCGGTGCCTTGATTGAGCCGCATGTACACCGGCAAGTCGCCGTAATAGAAAAGTGTGCCGTGAACGTCCGGCATATTCCGGCCGTCTTTCCAGCGACGGATTCCGCCCATCGCCATCGCCTGCTTGGGAGCTTCGTTGATGCTCATCATGAACATCATGCCGCTCACCAGGTGGACCAGCAAATCGCCGGCCAGTCCTGTGCCGTATTCCTTCCAGCAACGCCAGCGCGCAAAGGTGTAGGGATCGAATGCCTTCTTTGGCACAGTGCCCTGCCATGTATCCCAGTCGAGATTTTGTGGCGATAGGTCGAACGGCGGCGGATACTCCCAGGCGCCGGTAGGATCGTTACGGCCCAGCCAGCCCTCGACCAGCATCATTTCGCCGAGCATTCCCTGCGAAATCATTTCTTTCGCTTTTTTGCAAATCAGTGAACTCACACGTTGCGCGCCAATCTGGACGATGCGTCCGGTGCGCTTCGTGGCTTCGACCATGGCGACGCCATCCGCTGCGCTATGCGACATGGGCTTTTCGCAATAAATATCTTTGCCAGCGGTGACCGCATCGACCACCACCTGCTTATGCCAGTGATCGGGGACTGCGGCCACGATGCAGTCAATCTCTTTGTTGGCCAGCAATTCCTGATAGCGTCGCGTAACTGGAAGGTTGGGCTTGTTGGTGATTTCCCTCGCGAGTGTATGGCGGCCATCATAAAGATCGCAGGCGGCAACGCATTCAATCCCCGGCAACTCGATGGATTCGGCCAGCAGATTGGACCCCTGCATGCCGATCCCCACCATGCCGAAGCGCACATGTTCGCCCGCAGGCATGTCTTCAGCGGCCAATAGTGGCTCGGGGTGCAGAAGCAAAGTTTTTCCGCCGATGGTTGCCCCAGCTGCGGCTGCGCTCAAACCCAAAAACTTGCGACGAGAGAAGAAGCTTGACTTCATGGTCAACCACCTCCTGAGAATTCAAGTTAATGCGGCAACGCCGGACCAGGAAAGAATTCTGGCGAGCGCTTCACTTCATCACCGGCGTGATGACGATGTTCCGAAAAGTTACATGTCCGTCTTCACTGCCTTGCAGGTAGATCGGACCCGGCAGCCCTTCGTGGCTATCAAGCGCGCCGCCAGTGATGCCGGGAATTTCCTTGTGATCAATAACGGTCTGTCCGTTCTGAACCACGGTCACGGTTCGCCCGACAAGCGTGATGTCGAAGGTTTGCCACTCGCCGGCTTTACGCGGCAGTTCAGGCGAAGGTGTGATGAAGCCATACACGCCGCCGGTGTGGTGACTGGGAGGTTCCTGGTCAGAGTTGGTTTCAATCTGCACTTCGTAACGCCCTCGCAGATAGACGCCGCTGTTGGATTTCTCTCCGCAATTGAATTCAATGTGCAACTTGAAGTCTTCAAATTTCGATGTGTTAATCAGCTCCGGACCGTGGCCGGGGCTGACGAGGTTACCGTCTACAACTTTCCACTCGCTCGCGGGATTCGGCTTGTCTGGTTTCCACCCAGTAAGGTCTTTGCCATTGAATAATTGAATCGGCTTGCCCCACTTGGGCGCGGTGGCACGTTTCAGTGACGGTGCTCGCTGGCCCGTCCACGTCCACGGCGTTCCGTCCTGCCCAGTGGTCGTGCCGGACAACGTTTGTCCCTTCATCGTGCCCTCGAAGACCATGTCGTCTTTGCGTTCTTCCTCGGCCTTCGGGGAAACAAATCTTAAATGCCCGTTCGTGATGGAGATTTCAGGCAGCGGCCGCGCATTTCCCCAGCGACTCACGAATTGCGCCTTGAGCTCTCCATTTTCCTGCTGAATCTCTATCCATGAAGGATATTCGCGGTCTGGAGCTTTTAAGGTCAGGTCCCAGCGACCGAGAAAAGGTTTAACGCCCCCGTTCGAGTTTGCGGACTTTTTCGCTGTCTGTGCTGCGGGTTGAGCGAGGGCACTCGCTAAGAGCAATGAGAAAAAAAACACAGTGCGGAAAAAGATTGTTTGCAGTCGCATGGGTGAAGTGGAACTCAGGTTCGTAAAATTGTGTCTCGCCTTTTTTCCACATCGGCAGCGGTTTGTCAAGGCGTCGCGAGCGCAAACTGGAACTACATAGCACCGTGAAAACGTTTTACAATCGGTCTGCCCATTCTTATCAGTTGTCTTTTTTCGGAGGAGCTCATGTCCTACCGATCGCTATCCCGCCGGAAGTTTTTGGAATCAGCAACGATCTCAGTCGCTGGCGCAGCCATTATTCCACTGAAATCGAATTTCAGTTTCGCCGGAACCGCTGCACCGACCGTAGCCCCGCTCGAGGAATTCGAATACGGCCAAATTGCGGTGACCAGTGAGCTACACCAGGCACAACTGCAACATTGCGTTTCGGTTTTGATGGGACTGAATGAAGATAGTTTGCTGAAGCCAATGCGGCAAATGGGCGGCCAGCCCGCTCCGGGAGCGGATTTGGGCGGCTGGTACAACTACGATCCAAATTACGACTATCGCACTTTCGACGCGGGCTTCGCTCCTGGCGCCACCTTTGGACAATGGGTCTCGGCTCTGGCGCGTGCTTATGCAATCACCGGGTCTCCGGAGTTGCGCGCCAAAGTTCTTCGCTTGAATCAGCTATACGCCGCCAGTATTTCGGATGGCTTTTACGAAAAGAATCGATTTCCCGCATACTGCTACGACAAGTTGGTGTGCGGACTCATCGACTCACAGCGCTGGGCCAGCGATCCGGACGCATTTGCTATCCTGCAGCGCACAACCGACACCGCACTGCGAAATATTCCCGAGCATGCGGTTGAACACGGGCAAAGCTGGAGGCCAGGCAAAGATATTTCTTACAACTGGGATGAGTCCTACACAATTCCAGAAAACTTGTTCCTCGCGTACCAGCGCGGGGCGGGTGATCGATACAAGGAATTGGGCGCACGCTATCTGAATGACAAGTTTTTTGCACCGCTTGCAGAGGGAGAAAATTCGCTCGCTGGCAAACACGCGTACAGTCACGTGAATGCTCTTTGTTCGGCGATGCAAGCCTACCTTACGCTGGGAAGCGAAACGCATTTACGCGCAGCCAAAAATGCGTTCGACATGGTGCTGGCCCAGAGCTTCGCGACTGGAGGCTGGGGCCCGGATGAACTACTCTGCGCCACCGATAGCGACGATGTGTTTGCGAGTTTGACCGGAACACACTCCAGCTTCGAGACACCGTGCGGATCTTATGCTCACTTCAAAATAACGCGATATCTTCTGCGCGTGACACGCGACTCACGTTACGGCGACAGCATGGAACGCGTGATGTACAACACCGTTCTCGGAGCCAAGCCGCTAGAAGCGGATGGCCACGCTTTCTACTACTCCGACTACAACTTCGACGGGCACAAAGTTTATTCCAACCATGGCTTCCCCTGCTGCTCGGGCACACTTCCCCAGGTGGCGACGGACTATGGCATCAACAGTTATTTTCGTGATGGCCAAGGCGTGTATGTGAATCTCTACATCCCCTCGACCCTGCGCTGGCAGCAGAATGGGACAAGTATTTTACTTACTCAGAAGGGTTCATACCCGAATGACGGGATCATCGAATTTGAATTTACACTTTCGAAGCCAACCGACTTTGCCGCAAACTTTCGAATTCCAGCATGGGCCGAAGGCGCCTCGATTGCGATCAATGGCAAGCGCGTGACCACTCCGATTGCGCCCGGAACTTTTGCGTCACTGCAACGCGAGTGGAAGAACGCTGATCGGGTTAGCCTCGAACTGCCGATGAAGATGCGTCTTGAAGCCATCAATCCACGGCACCCGGACACGGTGGCGCTTTTGCGGGGGCCGGTCGTACTCTTCCCAATCGCACCGGCCTCGCGACAAATCACCCGCGAGCAATTGCTGAACGCAACCGAGGCGGGCAGCGGCAAGTGGCAAGTCCAAACCGCAAGTACGCCAATAACGACGCTACCGTTTGTAGCCATCAGCAACGAGCAATATTCGACCTATTTGAAAGTCAGTGGATAAGAGCGAATCCCGCTGAATTGGCGAGCGTCGCTGATCATGAATTGACTCCACTTAAGAACCCGCCGAGATGCGCGGTCAGTCCAATAACTGCTACTCCGAGGAGTTCGACAGGAATTCGGTATCGCGGCAGGGGCATCGGCGTTTTACGAGTCCGCCAATGCACCCACCATGACGTGATCACCAACAGCGTT
>Ga0307476_10000277_pt1 | contig 45258 bp, 53 predicted proteins | sample atmos_gasesECM2C_2_FD_203314 | JGI IMG/M metagenome (GOLD analysis project Ga0307476, IMG submission 203314) | Hardwood forest soil microbial communities from Morgan-Monroe State Forest, Indiana, United States - atmos_gasesECM2C_05 | ecosystem: Environmental > Terrestrial > Soil > Temperate... | reverse complement strand
TAAAACGATAACGGATTAGGCGCCCGTCGGGACTTAACCACCCCGACGGTGCGCCGCCGTAGTTCTATATCATATAGGCCGAATATCGTCCAATTTGGAGGTCTCGGATTGTGATTGAGGTAAATCCGAACGAACTAAAACGCGCAGTCGAATCCCAACACGGCTGCACGGCTACGCTCATTCAATCGGTGCCGATCAAGGAGACATTCGACGGCAAGACGGCCTGGCATGGGGTCGTTCACGTTTTCCAAATCCACGGTCATCCCAAGGCCAGTAAGGCCTATGCCTGGTCATCCCCGATTGAGGAGAGCGATAAGCGGCGCTTTTTTGCGGTGTTGCATCTGCCGCCGGTTACCTCTCCAGTAGAGGCGGTGCGGGCGGCCATTGTGGCGGAGCAAAAACGCGCCTAAATTCAACCCGACAGGCCGACCCGACGGCGACCCTTGGGGCCGCAAGTCTTAACCAACGAACGTTTCTGTAGCTCAGAACGTGTCGGCCTGTCTTTCTCGCCCGCAAAAATTCAAATTAGGACACTACCCATCCACGACATGCCATCGAGCGCGAGGTCGAACGCGGCGCTCGCTGGATACGTTGCTCCGTGGACGAAAAGAACCGTCCGTTCTGGCCGGAATGAGTTCATCTCTGCTGGACGTTTATTGCGCACAAAGATTGCGATGCCTGGATCGGAGGCCGGAACCGTTGTCTCTTCCACGACAATCTTCGGAGACTGCGCGGTTGCAGGCTTGGCAACCACGCTCGCGGCAGCGGTCAGGCCCACAGCTTGTAGAAATGCTCGGCGCTTCATGTCGCTCCCCCTGGGTGATTATTGTACCCGCGCTCCTACCCGCCGGAGGGTGCGCTAAAAGATCATATTCCGCGTACGCAGAGGCGGGAAGGGGATGAAGATCTGGGGCGCTAAGGGCGATGCCTTGGCGGATCACCAATCTGTAGCGATAGGCGCAAAAGCGGACATGAGACGGAGGCCGTCATTCGGTCGAGTCTGACCCACAGCGGACATTGGTAGCCAAATTTGCTGTGATGCTGTAGATTCCATCAGTAAGGTGTTGTCCTCGGCGCGTGTGGGAAACGGACATGAGGCGGCGTGAGTTCATCTCTTTAATTGGCGCTGCCACAGTGTGGCCGCAGGCCGCCCGCGCGCAACAGCCGGCGATGCCGGTGATTGGATTTTTCAGCGGTGCATCATCCGAAACGATGCACGAATATGTCACCACATTTAAGCAGGGCTTGGCCGAGGTCGGGTTCACAGAAGACCGCAATGTAGCATTCGAATACCGTTGGGCGGAGGGTCACAATGATCGGCTGCCTGAACTAGCTGAGGATTTGGTTCGCCGTGGCGTAGCCGTTATCGTGGGAGCAGCGAGCACGCCGGCATCACTTGCGGCCAAGGCGGTCACGCAAACAATCCCGATCGTATTTTTCATTGGCACTGATCCGGTCGAAGTCGGTCTAGTTTCGAGCCTTGCGCATCCTGGCGGCAACGTCACAGGCGTTACATCACTCAATGTCGAGTTGACCGCAAAGAGCCTCGAGTTGGCACACAGCCTTATGCCTCCCGATACCACGATTGGGATGCTCATCAATCCGAACAACGCTCCGGTTAGCACGCCGGAAAGGCGAATCGTACAAGATGTGGCACGAGTGCTTGACGCGCATTTTCTGGTTCTAACCGCAACTAGCCCAGAGGAAATTGAGGCGGCCTTCGCGACCCTTGTCAGGGAGCGAGCGGGCGCATTGGTGATCAGTGGCGAAACTTTCTTCTTAACCCAGCGAGACCTGCTGGTTGGGCTCGCGGCTCGTCACGCCGTCCCCACCATCTATCCGTTTCGTGAGTACGTAGTCGCAGGCGGACTCCTCTCCTACGGAACGGACTATGTCGATGCTTACCATCAGGTCGCCTCCATTACAGGGCGTATTCTCAAAGGCGAAAAACCTGCCGATCTGCCGGTACAGCAAGTTACAAAAATCCAACTGGCCATTAATCTCAAGACCGCCAAAACACTTGGCCTCACCATCCCACTGCCTCTGCTTGGCCGGGCCGACGAAGTGATCGAGTAGGTTGGATTTTGCTGCACTGCGTTGTGTCTGCTTCTGGCTTAACTGCCGCGCCGGTCGGCGACAGCCGCGGCGGCTGTCGGGGTTAAAGCGGACATCGCGCGATCGTGGCAAATCGGTCGCTTCTGACCCACAGCGTCATTTCGGCACCGCCAATTGCCGCATTGCGAAAGGTTGATGCGCCACTTATTTTGGCTGCGTTCAATCGCTGCCCGCTACTGGGCAAACAAACGGCCATACCCGGGTAAGCATTGGCGCACGCCCGCTAATCGTAACGCTTGCCACATCATGGCTGACGAGGTGGAGATCGCCGGCTTGCCGAGGTCTTGCTCAAGAGTCTCGAGGATCGAGCAAGTAGGCATGCCAGTCCCGCTGAGAAGAATCGCCTGCGCGTCTGGCGTGTCTACGGCGCGTCCAAGTTGATAGGCCCTCTCGGGCGTCTCATCGTAGATGTTTGTCACATTCTCAAGGCCGCCATGGCTGACCACATCGAAGCCGTACTCCTCCAACAGCGCCTTGCCCTTGAGCGTCATGTCCTCGCTGTAAGGCGCACCAAGCGCTACCCGTCTTGCGCCGAGCACTTTGAGGGCCGCGACAACGCTGCCGAAAGCGGTCGCGAGTGGGATTCCATATTGAGCATTCAGACGCTGTAAAAGGTCGGCCTCGGCATGGCGACCGAGCGTATAGCTGGTTGCGGCATGGGCAAGGATCATGACATTGGGGGTTAACCTTGGCGAGGAGATCGGCGCTTTCATCGATGTGTTCGATTTGACTGCGGTTACGCTCCTCCTGCCCGTGATGCGTTCCACCTGATCCAGGCGCTACCATCCGGGAGAAATGAACCGAAACGCCTGATGGTGCCATCCCGGCCATTTCCGGCTCGATGGTTGGATTTCCCGGTGGAATGAGAAACCCAAGCCGTGCGCGCCATCCCATCATGACTAACCCCTCTCGTTGTGCACGGCGTGCGAGCCCACCACCATAGCAGTGCCTTGCTAATGAGTCCGCTTGCGGCCGGAACGGACACACTGGCGCAGCAATTTGGCCGCTCTCGGGTAACAGCCGACATCGCGCGGCGATCGCATATCGGTCGTTTCATGACCCATAGCGTCATTTCGCAAATGCCAATTACCGCATTGCGAAAGGCTTAGGAGCGGAACGAAGCCTTATCGAATTTAATCTGGCGATGAGAAGTTTCAGTCGGTCTTGATATTGGCAGCCCGGATCACCTTTCCCCACTTCTCCGTTTCATCGGCCATGAACTTACCAAATTCGGCGGGCGACATCGGCGTCGGCTCGCCGCCAACCGCGGCCAATCGCGCCACGGCCTTGGGATCAGCGAATGACGCGTTGAGCTCTGCGTTGAGTTTGTCGACGATTTGAACGGGAGTTCTTTTGGGCGCCACGATGCCGACCCACGTGCTTGCCTCGTAGCCTCGCACGAACTCGGCAACGGTGGGAATGCCTGGCAGCGCCGCCGAGGGCGTGGCGGTGGTGACTGCAAGCGCGCGCAGTTTGCCCGCCCTAATGTAGCCGATCACCGTAGGTGCTGGAGCAAACACTACCTGTATCTGTCCGCTTAGCAAATCGGGCATATTATTGGTGCGATACGGGACGTGAACCAACTCTACACCGGCCATTATCTTGAACATCTCGCCAGCGACATGCGGCGTGGTACCGATTCCACCAGACCCCATGTTGATTTTGCCCGGATTGGCTTTGGCATAAGCAATGAACTCTGGAATTGTGTTGGCTGGAACAGACGGATTGACAGTCACGACAAGGGGCTCACGGACAACGCCTGCGACCGGCTCAGTGTCGCGGATGAAATTGAAATTGAGACTGTTGTACAGCATCGCATTGACGGTATTTGCCCCATTTGCCGCAAGAAGCGTGTAGCCGTCCGGGGTCGCATTTACGACGATTTCAGTTCCGATATTACTCGCGGCACCTGGTCGATTATCGACGATGACTTGCTGTCCGAGCCGCTCGGACAACGATTCGGCAATTAACCGCCCAACAATGTCGGGTGCAAAACCGGGCGGAAAGCCGACGATCAAGTGAACCGGCCGGGTTGGATAGTCGAACGCCGATGCGACGCGCGGTGCTGTCGGCAGCAAGGCAGCGCTGGCTGCCAGATGCAAAAAATGTCTACGGTGAAACTTCATAGCATTGCCCCACGAGCTGAGTACCTTCCACCAAATGCAGAAGGGTTCCGAACCAAGGTCGAATTAATTTCGGATTGCTCGCCTGCCGGAGGCACAACCGCTGCCTTTCATTTTACGGAACGTCGGCAGGTCCCGCTGACAGCTCTTGAATTAAGTTACATCGGTGGCCGAGGTGAGTGGAAGGGGTCGCGAGGCTCGCCGCTGGCCCGCTTACTTAGTACGACGCAGTGGTCTGGTCGCTTTCGGGAGAAGCACACATCGCGCGGACACCCCAAATCGGTCATTCATGACCCTGAGCGTCACTTTCCGACCGTCAATTGCCGCACTGCGAAAGGCTACTCCCCACCCCCAACCATAAACTCAGGCGTAATTCGCGGCAGCGCAGCATGTGAAGCACCTTGTATTTGGCGCCTCTGGCCAGCTTCTATCGCTGGTGGGGCAAGAGCACGGCCGGACCATCCCATTAGCGACTTATTACCACTGGCAATTTCTAGTGACCGAAGCCGCCTTACTTGGTACTTTTTTGACCTACTGATCTCGGGGGCAACGTCCAATGACGCCAGCCATCGTCGTGACGGGTGCCGCGTCAGGCATTGGGCGCGAGCTTGCGCGCATTACAGCTCGCGAGGGTTGCGTAATGGTCCTCGTGGACCAATCGCAACAGCTGCTGGACGACCTTGCCGTGGAATTTGCCAGTTCCGGCATTCCAGCCCACGCCATTTGCGTTGATCTTGCCTGTCGCGACGCTGGGCAGCGTGTCGAGAATCGGCTTTCCGAACTCGGAGTTTACTGCGATGTGCTAGTGAACAGTGCCGGTATCGCTCTACTCGGGACCGCCGCGCAACTCGATCGGGAAGAACAACTTAGGCTTCTTGACATCAACGCTCGAGCTTTGACGGACCTTACGGTTCGAGTACTTCCAGGCATGGTCGCCAGACGCCACGGCGGTGTTCTCAATGTCGGCTCCATATGTGGCTATGCGCCAGGGCCGAACATGGCCGCGTACTACGCGTCGAAAGCTTACGTGAGATCATTCACGGCAGCCGTTGCTGCTGAAGTAGCTGGTACGGGCGTCACCGTTACCTGTCTCAGCCCCGGCATTGTGCGTACCGACCTCTTTAAGCGTGGCAACGTCGGTCAAACGCGCGTTTTGAAGCTGATGCCTCGCGCATCTGCGCCGGCGACTGCGAATGCGGGGTGGCGTGCTTTCCGGGCCGGAAAAACGCTGGTTGTTCCGGGTTTGACGAACCGGATGATCTTGGCGCTCCGTTTTCTCTTGCCAGGAGCACTGACCCTTCGTCTGTTATCGATTTTGCAGCGACCGCTTTGAATCGCTCGCCGCTCGTGGCCCCGAACTACCATGGGAGGCGATCTCTCCTAAGCGCCGACGATGGAACTCGCCTCTGAGTCTCCTATGTAGCGAAGTGACAAGAGGGACTTTTATGGAACGAAGTGACAAGAGGGACTTTCAGTCACTCTTGTGGGCGCTCAAGCCGCTCTTCAATTTGAGCGGTTCGATGCCGCTTCCATTTGTGACCACATTTTTGTTCGTGGCTCTTGATGAAGGCAAAGGCGTTAACGCCTATGCACGCGCGGTTGGCATACATCGCTCCGCAATGTCTCGAAATCTCCACGCTCTCGGCGACCGCGCCAGGAACGGCGGTCCGGGCCTTGATCTAGTGACAGTTGACCCACACCCCACCGCCCCCGGCAGAAGCCAGGTCCATTTGACCGCTAAGGGACGCCTGGTCGCAAAGGAAGTGCTCCAACAGCTGCGAAGGTCGCACGCGAGCCGGCTTCAACGTCCGCCCAAGCACGACAATCGACATGATCGGAGCGCTTGACGGCAAGTGCGACTGATGCGGATGCCGTGAGACCTCATAGGTGCGCGACGCAATTGTTGCTTTGCAGCGAGGCTTGGCAGGAAATGGTCGCTATGGGTCGATACTGTTGAAAAGGTTTGGCACTAATCGTCAAACAGTGATTCCGTGCGCTGGCAGCATCCAGCGGCGGAGACTTGTCATGATGGGTCGACAGACCGGCGATCAGCGCCAGTTGTTTTACCTGTTCAACCTCGAACGGCGCATTCCAGCGGGCCATCTTTTGCGCCGGATCAATCCGGTGGTGACCCGGATACTGGTTGAGCTTCGCGATAGGCTGGCGCGCTTTTATAGCGGCATTGGCCGGCCCTCGATTGATCCAGAGCCGATGATCCGGATGCTGATCATCGGCTATTGCTATGGCATCCGCTCCGAGAGGCGGTTGTGCGAGGAGGTCCAGCTTCACCTTGCGTATCGCTGGTTTTGTCGCCTCGATCTCGACGACCACGATTCGGTCGCTCTCGGAGTGATTGTGTTGCAAAAGTCGCGTTGCACTGGTGATCGGAAATTCTGCGGGCCGCCGTTGTTATTCTCGGCGGCGGCGTCGCTGGAACAAACGCGGCGCAGATCGCCTCCGGCATGGGTGCCGATGTCACAGTGCTCGACCGCAGTCCCGAGGCGCTACGCCGAATCGCTGCCCAATTGGGCGGCCGTGTGCGCACGTTGTTTTCCACCCGCGAAGTGGTGGAGCTACTCTGCCGGCGCGCCGATCTCATCATCGCTACCGTCCTCGTGCCCGGTGCGACCGCGCCGAAATTGATTTCCACGCAAACGGTCAAGGCAATGAAGCCAGGATCGGTGATCGTCGACGTCGCCATTGATCAGGGCGGCTGCGCGGAGACCTCACGGCCGACCACCCATTCGCACCCAACTTATGTGGTCACGATGTGGTGCACTATTGCGTGACCAATATGCCGGGTGCGGTGGCGCGCACCTCTACGTTTGCCTTGAGCAATGCGACGACGTCCTTCATCTTGGCACTCGCCGACAAGGGCTGGCGGCGGGCGCTCAACGATGACCCGCATCTGCGCAGCGGTCTAAATGTTCACGGCGGCCACATCACTTATCGCGCCGTCGCCGACGCGCTCAAGCTGCGGTACACGCATGCCGACCATGCACTGCGCATTTGAGGAACCCGCCGACGAGTGATCGAATGAACCTTTCGCAATGCGGTAGTTAGCGGTCACGATCGCGAGGCGGTTGGGCATCGTCAATACACCGCGAATAGCGCGGATTTTCGGAAGAAACCGTGAACGAACGCCTCGAAATGGTTTGTCCGCGCCGTTGACTCCCGCCGGAGAGAGGGCAGATTCGAGCATTGTGTTGCGTAGGAGTTCGCGAAAATGGCACCCGGCCGCCCGTATTGGAAAGGCTACCTCAAGCTTGCATTGGTCTCCTGCCCCATCGCCCTCTACACGGCATCGTCATCGAGCGAGCGCGTCTCGTTCCGGCAGATAAACAAAAAGACGGGAAATCGACTGCGCCAGCAGCTCGTGGACGAAGTCACCCGCGAGCCGGTGGAGGGCGAGGATAAGGGGCGCGGATACGAGTATTCCAAAGGCGCCTACATCGAGGTCGATGACGACGAGCTCGACGCGGTCGCGGTCGAGAGCAACCACACCATCGAAATAGATTCGTTCGTGCCGCGCTCGCAAATCGACGAGCGATATTTGGACAGTCCCTATTACATCATCCCGAACGACCAGGTCGGCCAGGAAGCGTTCGCCGTGATCCGCGACGCGATGCGCGGCAAGGGCATGGTCGCGCTGGCCCGTGTCGTGCTTGCCAAGCGTGAGCGCGTCATCATGCTGCAGCCGTGGGACAAAGGCCTGATGGGTACGACGCTCCGATATCCGTACGAGCTTCGCGATTCGAACGAGTATTTCGACGACCTGCCCAACGTAAAGGTCGCGCCGGATATGTTGAAACTCGCCCAGCACATCCTCGAAACGAAAGCGGCCGATTTCGATCCCTCACAGTTCGTCGACCACTACGAGGAGGCGGTGGTCGAGATGCTGAAGAAGAAGCAAGCTGGGCTGGCGACGCCCAAGGGCAAAGCAAGCGAGCCGCCCCGCAACGTGATCAATCTGATGGACGCCCTGAAGAAGAGCATTGCCGACAAGGGCGCGAGACCGCAGGCGAAGAAGGGCAAGAAGCGGATCGAGGGGCAGCGCGAAATGCTGCTGCCGATTGCCGGGAAGAAGAGCAAGGAAGCCTCAAAGCCTGAGGCACGACCAGCAACGCGACGGAAGGCAGGCTAGCGCGAGCGGCTGATCATCATGTTGTTGCGTAGGCGTCCTGATTGGTCGCAACGGTTGCCCCAGCCTCTCAGCATTCCAGAGGCCATGGATCTCCGAACGCTCGCCGACGTACGCGAGCCGCTCACCCACTTGCCGGAGCGATGCCGAGACAAGTCGACGTGGCAACACGTAATCGCCTGCTTGGAAGATGCCGCCCTCGACGGCGACACCCAGAACGTCGCGGTGCCGCTTCGCATGGTGCTGTCTATGGAAGGTGTCGAATGCCGCCTCCTGTGAGTACATCCATTTCCGTGCGTTGCATGAGCTGTCGGCATCGCAGCACGCTCGATGATGCGGCACTGAAGCGCTTCGGGCTGAAGCCAGATGCGCCGATCGCCAGCTTCGTCAAACGACTTCGCTACACTAAGTGCGGCAGCGGCAGCGTCATGGCAGAAAGAGTGCCGGACGCGGCGAATAACCAGCGCCGCGCGTCCTAAACGGTCTCGCCAAACAGCAAAGCGTCGATCGGCGCGATCAGCTGCGGTCCCTTGTTCCTGACGTTACCGACTGACTTGTCTACCGGCCACGCCTTCAAGGCTTCATCGGGGCTCGGCTTCAGCGATGACCGGGCCAATTGAAATATGGCGTCCGGATTACTGATCGCCGCTTCCCCACGGCATGGACAATCGACGAGCGCCCTGCCTGCTTCATCGTGAGGGACAAGGGTGGTCAGGCGCTCGCCTACGTCTACTTCGAGGAGGAGTCCGGCCGGCGCTCAGTGCGAAGCTACTCACTCGCGACGAGGCATTCCTTATCGCGGTAAACATTGCCAAGCTGCCGAGCGTGCCGCGGCAGATATTGAAGGACATCCCGCGGCCGGCAAATCTAGCCAGCCAGGATGATTGAGCGCCGGGTAATGTCCACACACACGCCGATCACAGGCTAGCACGCCCGCATAGGACAAAATGGCGCGGTAGCGGTTCTTCCATAATTCTTACACGCAAACATGATTGCTTCGGCAAGTGAGCGACGTTTGCGTGGAGCATGTCATGTTGATGGGAAAAGAATATCGGAAGTACGCTAATGCCTGCATGGAGTTGGCGAAAACTGCAAAGTCGGAGACGGAACGCGAAGTCCTTTCGGATTTCGCTCGTTCGTGGCTGCAAGCAGCGATGAATGCGGAGAGCCGGACGAATGTAAATTCTGAACAAACCAATGTGGACAGGGCAAAATCGGAACTTTGATACCGATGCTTCGGATTGGCTCAGTGGGAAGGCCGGTACGATGTTCGATGTCGGCTACTTCCCGCCGAACACGCCGACGGCAGGCTAGGACGGCCAAAGCGAAGGTGTGTGACGGAGGTCACTTCGCGTCATCAACCCCTGCAGTATAGTACCGCGGACCAAATCCAACCCAACCGGAGATATACCCATGACACCGAACGCTATGACCGACATCGCTCTGAATACGCAAGATGAAGCATTCTCCTTCGATGTTTCCGATGAAGCGTTGGAGATCGCTGCGAGCGCGCCCAGCGGACAGATAAACTTCACCCTTGCGGCTTGCACCGGCCTGTCTGAGTGCCCCGCTTGATGGGCGATTTCAAACCCCTGGTGACGGGCTCCATGCCCGGGGTGGATCCATCTGTAAGCCGACGGGCGTGTGAATGGGGCGGCACGACTCGGCCCGACGGATTGGCAGCACTGTACCACGCGCAAAGACAGCGCCGGACAAAAAAAGAGAGGCCTCAATGCGCGATGAGTTTGACGATAATCCCGATTACGGCGATAGCCGCTAGAACGAGTACCCAATTGTGAACTTCAGAGCCCGCGATTGATGTTTTCCGGCTAAACCACTCCATGGCTTTCCTCCCCTGTACCATCAATCATTGTCAGCCCCGTGATCATAATCCTTCGGTGAGGCTTCCGTCATGCAAATAAAAAAGCCCCAAGCGATGGCGCGCCGGGGTAAGGGACCGTGCTTGCAATGCGCCGCACTACGGAGCGGCTCGGTTTTCAGCTTGCGCGGATTGGCAAGACGTACAAGGGCTTCTTAGGCTACGCCGAACGCACCCCTGATTCGGGTGCGTGCCGACGCTTTCCGCGACCAGACCGGTCCCGGACTACTCTGAGTACGTGTGGCAGTCCGTCGCCGTGACAGCCTGTCGCTCGATCGAGAGCCATTCCGTTGGCTAGGTTTGCGTCCTCACGCCGACCTCAGCGGGGGCGACTGTCTGGGTGGCCCCGACGTTTCCTCCCTTTTCGGGGCCACTTCATCGCGGGGAACATCGCCAAGCTGCCAAACGTGCCGCGGCAGACATTGAAGGATATTCCGCGACCGCCAAATTCAGCCAGCCGCGACGATTGAGCGGCGTTGTCAATATCGCAGCGCGATCGGCCCGCGGCTATCTGGCCGATGATGTGGAATGAGTTCTTGCCGACATCGATGCCGATGACGGCAACCGGGCTGTTGAGACTTTGAGACATGGCGTGCTCCTTGTCGTTGGCGCCCCTAGCCAGCATCAATCGCTGGCGGGCAGGAGCACGGCCGGACCATCCCATTAGCGTAATTTTACGACCGCCAATTACCGCACTGCGAAAGGTTCATTCGATCACCTCGGCCGCGAGCGGGAGTCGTGGTAAGGCCAAGCTCCGAGAACCTCCGTGAACAGGGCTTCAGTTTCGGATGAGTATTGCTTCATCTACGTGTTATTTTTGTAATTAGGGGAACGATGGCGCGCTCTCTATATTGAGTATTCAGGAGCGAACGTATGTTCGCCCACGTTGACCCAAGGAGAATACAAATGAGAAAATTTGCTTTAGCGCTCGCCGCCACAGCCGTATTGGGCATGGTGGCCCCAGCTGTGGCGATCGAGTCGGGAACTGCAACGCAGACCCAGACTACTGCCGCACAGAAAAGCATCAGCACTAACGCCATAAGAATGGCGGAGGTAGATCACCATCGTCGTGGCGTGAATAAGGTTGTCCAGCACGACCGAGGACTTCATCGCGGCTTCACCCACTCACACCATTACGGTTATGAGAAGAACCGGTAAGTCGGTCCGCGCGAAAGTGACTAGCACGCAGTAGGCTAAAGGCTTTACATAAGGAGATGGCCCCAGCGTTGCGGGGCCATCTTTTTTGCAGCCGAAGCGCACGCAGGCTGACGCGCTCCTCTTCATGGGTGCGAATTATTCGCCCAATGGCTTCACCCTTCAGTTCGATAACCGAACGATCTGGCAACGCGCTCCGGAATTGCCGCCACCGCCGCCTCTTCGCTGTCGCGTCTAGCCGCGGCCAGCGACTATTTTGTGATGAGGGGTCGCGTCGACGGCGGCGGAGCAGCCGCCTGCGGCGAGATGACGAGCGTCAGCCATGCATTCCAGCCGGAAGGTCGATCCGAGCCGTCGAATTCTCTGTAGGCCTTTAGATTGAGATAGCGGACATTGGCTACAGCTATTTAATGCGTTGCAAAAAAGCCGAGCGTATCCTCAAAACGCATTCGCTAGTAGCCATACGCCGGAGGCGATAAAGCAAAGGCCAGCAATCCGCGCCACGAGGCGCCCAAGCGGAGCGATTTTTTCCAATAGGACAAGTATCCCGAGCAGGGCGATCCAAAACGGATTCATGACACCGCCGACGAATAAGAGTGCCATCAGTGCCCAGCAGCACCCAATGCAATAGCTGCCGTGCCGAAAGCCGAGCGAGAGCGCGGCATAGGGCTCGCGGCGAAATCCGCCGTGCTGCTGGATGAAAAGCAGTGGCGACCGGCAATGGGACAGGCAAGCCTCCTTGAGCGGGGTCCATTGATAGACGCCCGCCAGGATCAGCACGGCCGCGCCGAGCTTGTTGCTGGCGCTCTCCATCATTGGCGTGAGGAGCGCTGCGCGCTCGAGCGCCCACTGCGCCGAGGTGGCGACCAAGGAGAAGGCGGTCCAGGCAAGAAGATAGCCGCCAGCGAACCAGCCGCTCGCGGCGAACGGCTTACCGTGCGCCGCTGCCTGGCGCCCGACGCGCGCGTAGATCAGAATCATTGGCGCGGCCGACGGCATCATCATGCCGATCATCATCACGACCCACATGACGAACACATAGCCGAACTCGATCGGCTGCCATGGCGCGTCCGCCGGCATCATCAGGCGGCGGCCGGCCGGGATCATGCGATAGCCGGTCATGTCCATGCCACCCATCGCCATATCGTCGGCGAGCCAGGCCAGATCGGCCCAGGCCAACGCGGTGATAATGGCGAGCGCAGCGATGACAACGACTCGATCGTGCCGCAAGACGGCTTCGAGCGCAGTATCGCCCATGTTGTTATTTGACGATGCCGCTCTGGCAGAGGTTGACGTGGGCGAATTGCGCGTAGGAGTCGGCAAGTTTGAACGACATCGGGTGGGTAACGGTGTTCCAGCCGCGCCCCATCTCGGCAAGCGAATACTCAAATCCGTCCGGGATATCGATGCGGACGCGATACTCCGCACCGGTGATCGGATTCTTGATCGGCTCGCCACGGCCCTCGGTAACGCCGCGCACCATCAGCCGGCCCTTGCGGGCGTCAATGTCGACGTCAAAGTCGATAGCGGCGAAGATGGGCTCGTGCATTTTCTCGAAGGTGGTGGAGAAAACCTGAAAGATGGTGGCGCCAGGCTCGGTATCCTGGCCGCTGAGGATACGCAGCAGCGCCCCGCGCTGCGCCTCGCTCGCCCTCTCATCGATGACGACCGCCGCTTCACCCTTACCCTCGTGAATGGCGCCCGGCCAGCGGAAGATGCCGACGAACCGTAGGCCGTCGAGTCGGGTGTCGCCGTGATAGCCCTGGTCGATCTCCATGCCCGCCACAGCTTCGCAATTGCCATGGGTCGGCAGAGCATTGAACTGGCAAGGGCAGCCGTAAGCGCAGTTGCAATTGACGAATTCGCGCGCCTTGATCATCCATTTCACGTTGGTCATCATCGCCTCCATGACGAACGCGCGGTAGGCGCGATCCAATTTACCCGCACCCTGATCCGCCACGAAAACATACCACACCAATGCGCCGGCCGGAATGTAGTGCCGCGATCTGCGCAAAAGTGGTTCCCATGGAGCCCGCTTCGGGCCCGTCGCGTCAGTCACCGCAACGCAGCGATCCGGTCGCCATTGGGGGTATTGTGTTGCAACACTCGGATGCATTTGCCGTCTGAGCTCGGCCGCGAGCTTTTGCCGCGACCCTTTTGCTCTCCCCATGAGGAAGTTGCGGCATCGACGCCTGGCCCAGCTCCTGACGCAGCAGTTACGCCGAACAAGCGGCCGCTGCGATTGGCGGTGGACGGCAGAGAAACTTGACGAGCCGCCTCAGGTTCTGCGCGGTCGCGGTGAGCAGGACCTCGTCCCTGGCGCTTAGGCTTGAGTAGGCAGACCGAGCAGTCATACTTGCTAGCTCTGTAGTAGACGATGTGGCCCAGATAGATGTTGTCGGTGCTGGTCAGTTCAGCGCCACCCAGGGCAAACGTAAATGTTGCGTTTCTGGTCTAAGGCGAAGTCGGCTCGGCTGAAGGTGCCATCGGCGCGCGCCGCCTTGTCCCACACCGAAATGTGCGGTGTGATCTTGCGATCCACCAGCCACTTAAGCAGCCTGACCGCGCCATTGGCTGTGTCGCCCGCGAGCCTTTGGGGCTGCAGATCGAAGCGGCGGCGGACGCGCTCCACCATGGTCTGGGTGATGGCGATCTCCTTTATTCGGTTGGCTCGTGTGCCCTCGGCGTCGATGATGATCCCGGCCTTGTTGTCGATCAGATAGTTCGCATCGTAGGCAAAGAACGGGTCGACGCCCGGCCGGGCAACCCGTGCCGCCTTGGGGATCGGTCAGTGAGACTTCCTTGGCGGGCTTACTCCTACTGCTATTGCCTTTTGACCCGCCGCCATCCCCGTCGTCATTCTCTTCTTCATTGCGTGCGGCATCGAGGCCGCGAGGTGCTCGCGAACCGCATGGGATGCTTCCTCTGCCTTCGGCCAGTTGATCGGTTGCTCGCCGGAGACACGCTTCTTCTTGTCCACATCCGCCTTGATCAGGCTTGCATCGACCGAGAATGCTTCACCGCCGACCTGCGGGCCTGTGTTTTCTTAGGGCGTCAAAAGCCCCAGCGTGGATCGGTTCCTACGCTGAGGCTATTGAGCCTAGATCGTCAGTGCTGTAGGTTTAGAACGGCTGGTGACATCCGGGGGCTTGGTCGTAGCACAATGCACCACCACCACCACCACCGCCGCCGCTGACAACCCCGCCAACACCACTACTATTTCCACCCTTCGGGTTCTGCGGCTGGGGCAGGTGTCCCATAGTCGCACCCGCGGAAGTGGGAACACGCTGTCCACCCGGAAAATTCCCAGCATTTGCGGCAGTCGCAATACCAAAAGACAGGGCGACGACCAGCAGAACGATAGATTTCAAATTCTCTGAATGCGTCTTCATGGCATTTCTCCGTTAGCTAGGTGAAAACCGACGTCCCTTCAGTCCACCGAACGGACCGATCACCTCGCTCCTGGAGGGCCATCTATCGGATTCAGCCGAAACGTGACCCCAATCACAAACCTGCTAAGAGGAGCGGGGGTCTGGGTTAGTCCGGTTGGGACGGGCAACCCGCGGATCGGACCACGGATCATGATGTTGGGTATCATGTACCCTAAGACTATTCTCGCGAAGCACCTAGTCGTCCGGGGGGTGTTCGGTGGGACGTAGCCGACATGGAACGTCGCCCGCAGCAAATCGGATTCCGACAACACGGCCTGCGGCTTCGCCACCATGTCAGCGACCGCGTGTTTGCCGCACTCGACATGATTGTGCAGCAGCAAGGATGACGCCGGCCGGCGCACGACTGCAAAACTGCTCACGCGCGATGAACTGGGTCACCCACCCGGCGCCAATCATTCCAATTTGAAGCATGGCCGTCACAGACCTCTATTTGGGACAAATATAACCTGGCCCATCAGGCCCCTTGAAACAGCCGACTGACGCGGGGATGACGTGCTTTGGCAACCACAATACGACCGTGGGAAAATAAATCGTAAACGCAATGGTCACCAGAAATACGGCGTAAATCGGCAATGCCGCGCGCAGTGCTCGCGAAAAACGAACGCCAACAAATTTCGATGCCATCAATAACACAAGTCCATAGGGGGGCGTAATTAATCCGAAAGCCAGTGTGGCGATCAACACCACGCCCATGTGAACCGGATTAATGTCGCCGGCCTGAGTCAATGTATTCACCAGAGGCATGAAGATGATAATTGTCGGCACCGGTTCGATGAAATCGCCGATAATGGTGAACAGTACCACCATAAGCAACATCATCAGATGCGGATCGTTGCCAGCAATCGAGGTAATCCAGTCTGCAATGACGAGCGCTCCGCGCAAATAAGCCAGCATCCAGCCGAATGCATTGGCAGCGCCGATCGTGATTAGGGGCAATGAGAAGATTAGACCCGCAAGACAGAAATCATACGGCAATATCTTGAGATGGCCCCGGTTGAGCGCCGGAATGACCGCGAAAATGATCCATACCACCGCGACCACACCGGCCTCGGTCGGCGTAAACCAGCCCGTCAGGATGCCACCCATCAGAATGACTGGGATCATCAGCGGAAGAGCCGCATCCTTGGCCGCGAGTGCGACAGTGAATAAGGACGCGCGCGGTCGTCGCGTGCCGAGCGGACCGAAGAAGTAGCAATAGATCATCAGCCCGAAGCCGATCATAATTCCCGGCACCACGCCCGCCATGAACAGGCCGGCAATTGAGACGTTGCCGACCGCGCCATAGACAACGGCCGTGATACTCGGTGGAACCAGCGCCGCGATCGTTGAAGCTGCCGCGATGATCGCGGCGATGAAAGGCGGATCATAGCCCTCGCGCTTCATCGGGCCGCCCAAGGCCCGACTGATCACGGCGACATCGGCTGTCGTCGAACCCGACATTTCGGAGAACATCATGCTGAAGACGGTGACAACCTGCGACAGTCCACCACGAATGTGACCGACCAGAGCCAGCGCCAGATTGGCAACCCGCATGACGACGTTGGCGGAACTCATCAATTCGCCGACAAGAAGGAAGAACGGAATGGCGAGCAGCGCCTCGCTATCCACCCCGTCGAACATCTTTTGGATGATCGCCGGCATTGAAACGTCGGTGAACATGGCACCGACCAGGACGCCTGCCATCAGGGAGAAAGCGACGGGGACGCCCATATACCCGAAGACCAGGAACAGCAAAGTCATAAAAGCTAAAATAAGCGGAGCCCTCACAGGACCTCCCTCTTCGCCAGGAGGTCGATCGGCGTAATGTGTATCGGCTCTTCGGGTCGCTCAGGATGGTCGAAGCCGTTCCGAATTCCATTGACGAGCTGCTCGATGGTGAACAGTGCAATCAGCATTCCGGAGATTGGGATCGCCGCATAAAGCGAGGCAATCGGCGTCATCGAGGGCATGCGGAAGCTGCCGAAGCCGCGAAGAAAATTGATGTAGCCGAAATAAATCAGGCAGATAGCGACGCCCAGCACCACGCCGCGAATGACGATTTCAATCACGAGCCGGGGCGTGCCGTGGATCGCTTCTGAAAGCGCCGTCAGATAGAGGTGATCGTTGCGGCGCGTGGCGACGGCTGCGCCGATGAAAATCGCGTAGATGAAAAACGTGGACGTAACTTCCTGGAGCCACAGCCACGGATGACCGATGCTGCGCGTGACGATATCGAAGGTCACGGTCGTCGAGAAGCCAAATAACAATAACCCGCACAGTATCATCAGGACGAGTTCGAGCATATCGAATGCACGCCATTTCAAATGACGCTGCCGCTTCAGAACGAGCTTGTCAGCGAACCGCATTGTCCGGCGCCTGGATAAACGCAACACGGAGAGGCCGGGAGGTCTCTCCGTGGGGGCGAAATGGCTAGTTGATGCTGCTGATCAGCTTTTCTATCTTGACGGCGTGTGGGCCGAGTCCGGCGGAAAGCTTGTTTAGATACGGCGTGGCGACGTCGACAAAGCCGGTCTTGTCGACATCGGTCACGATCTTGACTCCGATCGCCTTGAGCTTGCCGATAGACTGGTGCTCGAGCTCAAACGCCTTCGCCGGCTCGTTCTTGTTGACCTCGGCCCCGGCCGTTTGCACCCATTGCTTCTGGTCGGCCGTGAGGCTTTGCCAGAGCTTGTCACTGATCCAGACAAGGCTGTTATTGGCCTCGTGTTCGGTGAGGGAGAGCACCGGCGCGACTTCGTAATGCTTGTTGACGAGATAGACGTTGATGCCGTTTTCGGCGACATCAACGACGCCGGTCTGCAGCGACGTGTAGACGCTGCCGAACGGCAAATGCACGACCTGAGCGCCATAGGCGGGGAAAATGGCGTCCTCGGTGGGAGTCGCCTGAACGCGAACTTTCAGGCCCTTGATGTCCTCGATTTTGTGAATTTCTTTCTTGCTGTACATCGAGCGCAAGCCGAGAGTGGCAAGCCCGATCACGTGAGCGCCCTGCACCGTCTCGTCGATCATCGCGCTGACGGCTTCGGAAACCCGCGGATCGGCAATCGCTTTCGTCAGATTCTCCTCGGAGCGGAACAAGAAGTGCAGCGACATCACGCCGGCCTGAGGCGATACCGTCGCGGTGTTGGCGGACGACGTAATGGCGAAATCGATATCGCCGGATTTCAACAATTGAAGCACTTGCGGTTCCTGGCCAAGTTGCGCGCCGGGATATTGATCGACCAGAAACTGACCCTTGCTCAGCTCCTTCATCTTGTTGGCGAAGATGTCACCGGCGACCCCGTAGCCGGTCGTGTTCGGCTGGTCATAGGCGAAGCGATAGTGCTTTTCCTGCGCGTCAGCGCTGAACGAAATGGCCGCTATGGCGGCACCAAGCAGAATGCATCGCACAAGCGAAGAAACGCGAATAACAGACATTGGATTTCCCCCGATTTGTTAGCGTGGCTTGCCGACCGAGCAACCGACTAAGTTCGATCTCGTGATCAACCTTAAGACCGCCAACGGGCTCGGCATGACGGTGGCGCCTACGCTGCTTAGGCGCGCCGATGAGGTGATTGAATAAATCTTTCGCAGTGCAATAATTAAACGTCGTAAATTGGCGCTCTGGGTCCAGAAGCAACGATTTCGGCATTCTGGCCGATGTCGGCTATTACTCCGAACGCGACCGGAATAGCGGCGAGCCGAGCATCGCCAGAACTCTAGGCTGCGGCGGCCGTCGTAACCCTCGATTACGACCAGATCTGTTGTAGCGTGCGGCGATTGTTGCCACACCGCGCTCTCGGAACGAGGAGGTGATCTTGGGCGTTGGAAAGCGCATGAAACTGCTTTTGACTGTCGTCACCTTAGCCATTTTAGGCACCGGCTTTCCTATCCACGCCAAGGCGGCCGACAACGACGACAATGCATCGAAGTGCAAGAGCTTGGCGTTGAAGGCGCATCCCAGGTCGCTGCCAGACATACCGGCCGTGACCAACTTACGGCACGATTACTACACACTGTGCATGGCCCGTCACGGGAGAATGGGTGTGGTCAACCCGGGCACCGCGACAGCAGCGCCGCGTGGCCACTTTGACGGTGGCTACGTCGGCCCTGGAATCGGCGTTCACGTCGATCGTTCTCCGAGGCCAGGCGACGCCGGCTGTTGGGCGCGTGGTCCGGTTCGGACGCCAGTCGGGTTGCGATCGCGTTTCATTTACACCTGTTGATACATCACGTCATTTGCGTTCGCCAGAAACTGGAATTTGCTCGCAGAGTACCGCTATACGAATTAAGTACAACTGCGTTCCCGGCGCACGCCGCACCGCATTAAGTGGCGGGATGGGCCGGCTCAAGTCCTGGTCCGCTTTAGCGCCGAGAGTAGACATCCCCGGCGCCGTATCGTTGCCCGCTAAGGCCAACACCAACCCGTTCAAATGTCGGGGTGAATATACAATGCGAGACCAGCGCAGTTGATCTACACATATTTGCTCTGTTCGAGTGTTTCGACAGAAAGAATCGTTGGCAAGTGACGCGCAATCTCTTGCCAAGTCTCACCGTCGTCGCAGCTCGCGAAGACTGAGCCACTGTTTGTGCCGAAATAAATCCCCGCTGGATCGCGGGCGTCACCGGCCATCGCTTGACGGAGGACGGTGAAGAAACAGCTCTTCTGCGGCAGGCCTTGGCGCATCGCATGCCAGCTTTGGCCACCATCTCGTGATCGCCAAACCGCTGCGGCTGCGTCAGGTGGAAAACGTCCCGCCATGTCACCGTTAAGTGGCAGCGTCCAGATTGTATTCGGGTCCAGCGGATGAACGCGGATCGGAAAGCCGAAGGTCGACGGCAAACCTTTGGTCCGGTCGTCCCAGCTTCGACCGCCATCGGCCGAGCGCCAGACGCCATAGTGGTTCTGCTGATAAAGCACGTCGCTTGCGCCTGGCGCACGCACCATGTTGTGAACGCAGTGCCCGATGTCACCATCGCGTGGCGCGGCAGGGTGGTCAGGGTGGCCACAGGCTTCGGCGTTTGAGAGCCGATTGCGGCGCTCCCATGTTGCTCCAGAGTCCTCGGTCGCAAAAACGCCGGCGGCCGAAATCCCAACCCAGAGCTTTTTTGGGTTATCTGGATCAGGAACGATGGTGTGCAACACCAACCCTGCTGCACCCGGGTTCCAACTATCAACAGAAGGGTGATCCGTCAGACCATGTATCCGTACCCAATCTCTGCCGCCGTTCTCACTCGCCAAGAGGTTCGCGGGTTTGGTGCCTGTATAAAGCGTACCGTGCGCGTAGCTGAGCGACCAGACTTGAGCGAATGAGTCGGTAAACGGTAGCGGTTCGCCGGTCCAGCCGATCATCTTTGCGAAATTAGGATTTTTGGCGGCCCAATCGTCCATCGTCCCCTTTGTGAGACGGGTGACCTTCCAACTCGAGCCGCCGTCTTCACTGCGCCAGATACCTGCGCCATGCCATTCGCCGCCGCCCCCAGCCCAAAGAGTGCCGGTCTCAGGGTCTCCAATCATGTGATTGATTGGCCAGCCGTCACAGTAAGGGCCCTGGATGGCCCAGCCGCTACGGTCATAGCCGCCAGAAATCAAAAACGCGCCCTTGGTTGTGCCGATTAGCAGGGTCATGCGCGTCGCGGACATCAATTTCTCGCCCTCCGTCGGAAAAGCAATAGTACACTATATGACCGACGCTTTACGCCCGAAAGCTGCCGCGGGCGTCGCCAACCGGCGTTGCGGCTAATAGCCAGGAGCGACCGAGTGCGACGCGCGAAGGTGACTGAATAGAGGTCAGTTGTACGTCACCGCCGGTATGGCTACGTCCTTCGCATGGCGATCCTGACGGAATCACATCTGACGCCGTGATGCCGCCTATGAATGGCTGTGCCGGCGCCGAGCGACGACTCTGCAACTCCGACGTGTGGAGATTCCGCCGCGATTGGGCGCACGAGAAGCTGCGGATCAGGGACGAGCCTCTCTCCGGCACTGTGCGGGGGTCTCGTCGTTGAGTGGTTATTGCTCGTCCCTTCGTCGCTCCCCCGCGGCTAACGGGGGTCGGGCGGTTCTGGCTGTGTCTGATTATAACGCTGCATCAATTTTCTGGCGGTTGGTAACGTGCTTGGGTCGGGTGGCGGTGGGTCGATTATCACACGCCCTCCCTCACCGTAATATGTATATATTCCAGGAAATTGACCTCCGGGATAATGTGAACGTATCCGAACTTCTCCCAATCTGCGCCAGGATTAGGATTGGAATGAAAGTAGGTATTCTGCGGTATCTTTGGGTGTTGTTGGACGAGCCTGATGGGTGAGGGGTGTATTTGCGGCTGGCTTGGGGATTTGGCAACCTCGCGGGGGCATAAAGTTTGATGACCACAAGATTCAATATATTGGGAGGATAGCGTATGGGAGTTTGCCGGTCCGGTTAGTAGGGCGGTGAAGGAGAGCAGCGATAGCGCAACCCATTGAAGTGGGTGTGGGTTCGTTATCGGGTCCTCCAGAGTTGGATTGAGCGGGAGTATTGTTGTGCCCCGATTGAATCCGAGTGTAGCATGACATGCCATAATGCAACTGTAATCAGGGTTGCTGCAACGTCTTCCAGTAGTCATGCAACAGGTGAACGCATGTTTTCATTCGCCGCTCTACTAGTATTGCGTTATTTTTCCGACGAGGTGAAGCTTTCGCAGTGCTCACTTGTAGGTGGCGAAATGCCGCTTCGCGTGTAGAGATGTATGGGCCTCACACACAAGATTCCTGACAGTCCCCTCCTCACGTTAAACTCGCGAAAAATCAGTCGCCCTGCAATTTTCGACTTTTGCAACAGTATCGGCCATAAGCAGACATTGGTTAGACTTCGTTCGCGTTCAGCCAGTTGGAGAGAGACCATGAGCTACTGGCTGCACAGTCTTCCCATTGCATGGATGGCTTCGCTAGTTTTCGGCACTACGTACCTCGTCACTGCAGCAATTTATGCCGTTGTCATGGTCCTCGCAGTCGGCGAGCGCGCGCGGGCATTCAAAGCCGTCTCTCCGGGTATGCTGCCGCCGCTGGGTATCATTTTCGGCCTGTTCGTTGCATTCGTCGCTGCACAGGTCTGGACCGATAACGACCACGCCATCTCCACCGTCGACCGCGAGGCTAGCGCACTGAATTCCGTCGTAATCCTAGCTGCCGCCTTTCCCGGAGAACCGGAGACGCGCTTGCGCGGTCTCATTAATGATTACATTGCAAAAGCCGTTACTCAGGAATGGCCGATGATGGCCCATCGTACAGCAACGCTTCGGATGACACCCTCCTCCCTTGAGGAGGCTTTGCAGGTCACCATTGCTTTGACGCCCAACAACCAGGGTCAGCAGATCGCTCAGCATGAGATTACCACCGCCCTTGAAAACGCATTGGACGCTCGTCGACAACGGATTCTCATTAGTAAATCGCAAGTCAATTGGGTCAAGTGGGCGGCGCTGTACTTGCAGGCAGTCTGCGCGTTGATTGCTATAGCTATGGTCCATAGCGATAATCGTCTCGCCTCTGCCATCATGTTGGCGATCTTTGCGACTGGCGTGGCCAGCTCCGTGGTGCTGATTAATGTTCACGATCGGCCGTTCTTAGGGCAGATTTCCGTCGGACCCGACCCGCTGTTACAGGTCATGCCGACGCAAGCAAGTCCTTAACGGGAGACATCAAACCGTCGAATTCAGATGTCCGCTTGTCCCCCAATAGCGATGGAGCCGCTGCATCGCGGCAGTCGGCAGGCTTCTCGCCTTTGAGAATCCGGCCAACATAGAGGCCCGCCTGTCGATATGAACCTCTTGCGCTTGCGCCGTAGGTGATCAAGCCACCAGATTCGGCGAATTCGTCGAACTGATAGATCGCCGGCACCGCATGGCGTGCGGCCGAGGCGATGAGCGTATCGCGGCGGCTGTTGAAAAGGGCGATCTACACCCTTATCATTTCATCGACTGAGAGCTGCGTTGTGCATCACAGCAAAACTGAACGCTCACTTTACTTCGATGATCTCGATCCAGTTGGCGCCCTTTCCCACTGGATAGCGCATCGGCTCGCTGAGCCTACCGCTCGCTTGATCAATCCGGTAGACCGAGAGCCGATCCGATTTCTCGCCTGAGGCGACGAGATAGTGCCCGCTCGGATCGATATTGATGCCGCGCGGCTGTCGCTCGGTGGCGAAATTGGTGACGTAAGTGAGCTCACCCGTGCGCGGCGCCACTGTGAACAGCGCGATCTTGTCTGTGTTGCGCTCAGTCGTATAAAGGAATTTTCCGTTCGGCGTGAGGCGCAGATCGGCGGCCCAGATCGGCGGTTTCTCGTCCGGCTTCGGCGCCGGGGCGGGTGCTGCCGGTGTCGTACCGATCGGCGCCTGCGGCTGACCCCATTTCATTCCGAGCTCGGGCGGCACTGACGGTACTGAGTTGATGAGCTTCAACGTGCCATTAGTGACGTCGATCGCAAATTGCGTGACGTGGCCGGACAGCTCGTTGAGCACGTAGAGGTATCTGTTGTCGCGCGAGAACGCCAAGTGGCGCGGGCCGTGACCCGGATCGGGTTTCACCGCCGGCGGATCGAGTGCGGTGAGCTTGCCCGTCTTGGCATCGAAGGAGAATTGCAGGACCTGGTTGGCGCCGAGATTGGCCGAATACACGAAGCGGTTGCTGCGGTCCGCCAGGATCGAATGCGCATTGCGGCCGGTCGGCAGCACCTGGATCACCTCGGCGGTGACGAGCCCGTCGGTGCCGATGGGGCTCACCGCTATCTTGTCGCCGCCATAGGAGGCGGTGAACAGGAAGCGGCCGCTGCGATCAGTCGAGACATATGCCATGCTGTCCGGCAGCGGGGCCGTTGCCTTCTGGGTTAGTGCGCCGGTGTTACGGTCGATCGCGTAAGTGAGCACGCGCATCGGCTGCGAGCGGACCACCGCATAGAGGAACTTCTTATTGGGGGCCACTGCCATTGGCATCACGGTCTTGCCCGCCTCGGTCTTGCCGATTGAGGTCAGCGCGCCGGTCTTCTCGTCCATAACATAGGCGTCGATCGTGGCGTCTTCAGCGTCGGACACATAGACGAAAGTCGCAGCGGCGGACATCGAGGGGGCTCCAATCGCCAACAGGGTCGCAAGCGCAGCGCTTGCAGCGGTTGTCGTCGCTTTGATGGATGGTCTCACTGTGTCCTCTCCCTGCGTTATTTGCTGTACGCCGCACTCCATCGGACAGAAGACGATATTCTATCACATCGGCCAGGGCGGGTATTGTGCATCACAGCAAAACTGATCGTTCAATGTCGCCGATGAGGTCATTTGCGTCATTTTCGACCCCATCCGACCATATCGGCTTTCCCCAATAACAACCAAACAGGTGACCGGCCACGACGGTCGAGATGGGGGGGCAAAGCGACATTGCCCGCCGCGCCGCTAGGAGTTTTCGGCCGCGGGCTCCTCACCGTTATGCCACCAGCGCAGCGGGCAAGCCGGCCGCCGATGAATACGGCCCACGGGAAGCAGGCCGTGGGCTATGGCAACGACCGGATGGGGCGCCTGCTGGCATTGATTTGGACGCGTAGCATCCCTCGGCTTATATCGCCAAGGCCTGCAGCCGCCCGGCCACGCCGTCGGTTGCCACTTTCGGCAGCCGTTTCATGAGAAAGTGCGTCGCTCCCATCCAGCACTTGATGACCTGCTCATAGCGATGGGAACTGGAGCGTTGGCTGGCTCGTTGACTTTCAGTTCGGCTGCACGAGACAGATTTCGCCTACGGCACGCAAGCGCGAGCACAACTTAGTTGCATCGCCGCGACTGTCGGCGCCAATGCGCACCCGATACCAATAAGCATTCCTGCCGGCCTGGGAACGAAGCACGAGCGGTTGGCTAGATCGCAGGACGGCCCAGTATCTTTTCTGGAGCTGATAAAACGACGCAAGCGCGGAGATTTGCGAAGAGCTACCGATGAGTTGAACGCCCCAAGTAGGTTTAGGCGAGCTGGAAACAGCCGCCGGTGTGGGCTTATCTCGTCCCACATTTAGCCGGTGATCGGCAAAAAGCTTCACAATGTCTGGACACGGCACAGGGGCAGGTAGCTGAAGACTTAATTGCCTTGGTTCGGCGGTTGTCCATTCATCAGCCGTGTGGCCGGTTACGATCCTAATGTACTCTTGGGTTTCCTGCGGCAGGCCACGACGCCGCGCCAGCCAGTCCGCAACGCGTTTCGGTCCGGCATTGTAGGCCGCTGCGGCCAAGCCCAGGTTTCCGAATTTCCGCTCTAGGCTTCGCAACAGCACTGCGGACTTCGTAATCGCTGCGGCGCCGTCGAACGGATCTGCGAGCCCAACCCAGGCCGCCGTTTCGGGCATGAACTGGGCAATGCCTTGGGCGCCGGCGCGACTTATCGCGCGCGTATCGAACCGGCTCTCCTGCCAGATCAATCGCGTGAGGAACTCAAGAGGCAAATCATTCACAAGTGCCGCCGAACTCAATGTTTGACATATGACATCGACGGGGTTGGTGGACGTGGGAGCTGACATGGGAGATTCAGCGCGTTTGGGCTCAGCGGGTGTAGGATCGCGCGATTCCGGCGCGTAGGTCTGTGCAACCACGGTCGGGCGCTGAGGGCTCAACGGCTTTGAAAGTGCGGGGAATAAAAAGAGAGCGAAGCAAAGTGCCGAGGTTACGAGGTCGCGCATGCCTGTGGCTCGCTCTTCAGTCCATTATTGCACAGGGCCTGAGATATTGCGCCAGCAGAGAGGGCACGCGCCTCCACTGGAAGCTCTGGAATGAAGCTACCCCAATTTCCCGTGCGCGAGAAGGGCGTGATGTCGCCTGTTGGCCCTTCACGCACACGCCTGCACCATGCCGCGCCGCTTCCCGCCGCCCTGGTCGATCGAGGAAAGCGAAGCCTGCTTCATCGTGCGCGACCGCGACAAGCAGGCACTGGCTTATGTATATTTTGATAACGAACAGGGCCGTCGATCGAGCGCAAAGCTGCTCACGCGCGACGAGGCATTCCTCATCGCGGTGAACATCGCCAAGCTGCCCAGCGTGCCGGGGCAGATATTGAAGGGCATTCAGCGGCCGCCTAACTCGGCCAGCCGGGGACGATTGAGGATGAGAGTCAAGTATATGCGTTTAAATGATAGAGGGCCGCCAACTCATGGCCTATGCGGCATCAGCGTCTAATCTGCCGGAATCAAGCGTATTTAATGCGCGATCTTTGATCGTCGCGGGGTCGCGCTCGCCCCTGCTTGTAATGCTGACAATTGCGGTAGCAATGATTTCCGTTATTGGGTCGTCTCGATCTAGATCAAGATCAACCAGCGCAGCCTCGTAGGCCGCCGTCATCGCTTCAATTTCTTCCGGCCCAAAGGTGCCATTGGCAATCACCCGATAAATAGTCATTGCAGTAGCCACGCGTCGTCTAAGTCGCTCCGGTAGTGCACCAATATTGGTAAGCCATCTGATCCGAGTCCAGTGTCAAAAGACATATTAGGACAGTGCGCAGAACCAAATTAGGACGAAAAGCCCCGAGGAAGGTCGGCGCTTTTAGACGGGCGCCCTAATGAGGAGGGAGGGCTGAGGCTGGGCTCCCTGTCCGAAACTCGAACGTAAGAGACCGTCCTAAGTTCCTCTGGCAAAAGGGACCACCCTCATATCCAAAAGGGACCAGTGAGGATGGAAGGGCCCGTACCCATGCCACTATTAGAACAGATCGAAAACCTAGAACATTTTAGGAAGTTGAGCGGGGCTCGCGCTGCCGGACTTGGTGGCATCGGTGGCTAGACAAAAACGGGCCGGGTTTATCGCGAGGCCGCATACGCCGACGCCACCCTCGAATCCATCATTGATGATCTACTGACGGGCCGATTCAACAATCCCTGCGCGTCGTCGCGTTCAACACATCCGAAGGATGGTCGCGGGACGTGTCAGAGCATGTCGCGCGAGAAGTACTGAGACGTCTCGCAGGGCGCCGCCTGGCCGCCAGTTCGCGCAAGTTTGTCGAAACATATGTCGACGAGGACGAACTGTTGCGTTGCGAAAGCGGCATTGCATGAACGCGGGCGGCCGAAGAGGAATCTCACCAGACTTCCGCCAATGGGTCGCCGCTGAACAATATCGAAAAGAGCTGAGAGAGCTCGCGAGACCGCCAAGCAAGTGGCGAGTTCAGATCGCACGTTCTGGTTAGCTCTAGCTGCCGACTGTGAGAAGCTAGCCAAAGTGGCGGAAGCGCTTCCCGCCGCCCCGATCACTTTAAGACTTCGTTAACCACGTCAGGCGCAGGCTGGTGCTTGGGTAGGGGGCTGCATCTCGATTCGACGGCTTCAAGCTGGAAGCTCGGTCTTTACGGGAGGCGGTGATGCCCGATGTTCTGCGCCAAAGCGCTCCACCTGTGGTGAATGATTCTCTTCGCTCAGCTGGTCTCTCACCTGGTGAAATTGATCTCGTTCGAAAACTTGTCGGCCACACCATCGCGGCGGTCGAATGTGGGCTGATTTGCGAGACACTAGCTTGCCGGGGCGGAAACCGGACCCACGCTGCCAATGTACTCGGCATATCGATCCGCGCCTTGCGAAACAAACTCCACTTGTACAAGCGCATGGGTGTGAGCCTGTCTGAACCAAACCGAGGGCCGATTAATCGCGGTCGCGGCGACATTCACTAGCTGACCCACCTGTTGCCGCCGCGCTCTGCGTAATTCTCGTCGGCAAGGTGGCTAAGATGCAACACGCTCTGATAATCGGTGACGGGCCATCCGTGGTGCTTAAGTGGACTGCGTTAATCGTCCGTTAACCGAATATGCGCAGTTTGTTAACCAATCAGAACCGCGGAGCATCGGACGGGCGCAGTGTCGAGTTTCATCGTCAAAGCGGCGGACGGCATCAAACCACCCTTCGCCACGGACCGGTTCAGGCTTGGCTTGCGAGCAGCACGCTGAAAGGCTCAGCAGTGAATAAAACCACGAAAGGCAGATAATATGGGCCAGGCAGGCGATGATAAGGGCCAAGTGTTGGTCGTAACATCGGGCAAAGGCGGAGTCGGAAAGACTACATCTACGGCTGCACTGGGTGCCGCTCTTGCCCATGACGGCCAGAAAGTAGTGGTCGTCGATTTCGATGTTGGACTACGCAACCTCGACCTTGTGCTAGGCGCCGAGCGGCGCGTCGTCTTCGATTTGATTAATGTCATCAACGGTTTCGCAAAACTGTCCCAGGCGCTCATTCGCGACAAACGTCTGACGAACCTCTACCTACTTCCCGCGTCGCAGACCCGCGATAAGGATGCACTGACTGAAGAGGGGGTCGCAAAGGTCATCGAGGAGCTGCGGACGAATTTCGACTGGGTTATCTGCGACAGTCCAGCCGGCATCGAGCGCGGCGCAACGCTGGCGATGCGCTATGCCGATGCCGCGATCATCGTCACCAATCCAGAAGTATCATCGGTGCGCGATTCCGACCGCATCATCGGGCTGCTCGATACTACGACGGCAAAGGCGGAGCGCGGCGAGCGCATCAACAAGCACCTGCTGATCACTCGCTACAATACTTCGCGCGCCGCGCGGGGCGAAATGCTGGCGATCGACGACGTGCTTGAAATTCTATCGTGTCCCCTCCTCGGCATTATTCCAGAAAGCAAAGAAGTGATGCGCGCTTCCAACGTCGGATCTCCTGTGACGCTCAACAACGCTCTGAGCGCACCCGCCCGCGCATACTTCGATGCTGCGCGGCGGCTCAAAGGTAAGGATATTCCGATGCTCGTTCCTAGCGAAAGCAGAAGTTTTCTGAACACTCTATTCGGACGGAAGGCAGCATGAGCCTGTTCTATTTCTTTCGACGCGGTTCAGCGCCTATAGCGCGCGAGCGTCTGAAAATACTGCTTGCGCACGATCGCATCGAGTGTAGCCATCCCGATTTGCTCGGCGTTCTGCGTGAAGAGATTCTTGCAGTAGTCGGCCGGCATATCTCGTTCGAACCCGACAATGTACGGATTAGGCTAGGTCGCTGCAAAACAACGTCAACACTCGCGGTTGACATCGAGATTCCGAACGGTTGCCGGCAGTCGGACGTGGTCCTCCGACCTAATCGGCTACCTTTCGGTTCCGGGCTCGATAGCAATGTATCAACAACGAACCAATGGGTGATTTGATGCGCACCATTGCATTCCTCACGCAAAAGGGCGGAGCGGGAAAAACCACTCTCGCGGCATCTCTCGCTGTTGCCGCCGCAGGCGTCGGTGAAAGGGTCATCGCACTCGACCTTGACCCTCAAGGGTCGCTGGCCCGCTGGGGCAAGCGCCGAGAGGCCGCGAATGTGCCGAGCAAGGTCATGGTCGATCAGCTCGAAGGCGAACGTCTCCCGCGGCTCCGCGCGTTTCTCGCGGGGCTCGCCGACACTGGGTTCACGCTCGCGGTTCTCGACACCGCCGGCGCCGACAGCGTGGCCGCCCGCCTCGTGACGGAAACTGCAGATCTTTGCCTTCTGCCAGCACGCCCAACGCGCTTGGATGTAGAGGCGACGGCAGCGACTTTTCGGGCATGCTACCTGGCGAAGCGGAAAGCCGCATTCGTCCTCAATCAGTGCCCGCCGACCTACCGCAGTTCGCGAGCGAGCGACGCAGCAAAAGACCTAACGCGCCTCGGGGTTCTGGCCGAGCCTATGTTGTCCGCGCGCATCGATTTTCAGGATGCTATTGCCGCGGGCCTTGGTGTCACAGAGTACGCCCGCGGGAGCAGGGCGGCACAGGAAATTGAGACGTTCTGGAGTTGGATTCGTGCCCAGTTGGATGGGATCAGAAGTGAAAACCCTGTCCATAATCGATCAGTTCGACAGGCGGCCGCGTAAGCGGGCGGTTGCCCTACTAAAAATCGACAGTTGCGAATCTTCACTATTCACGACTGGTACAGGTGGGGGAGGTGGCCCGACCGCTAGAGTGATTTTTCGGCGGTTGCTCGCGCGGGAGTCGGAGAGCGACGGCTGAGGGGCTTTACGAGATCGCTCGAACAGCATGGCACCAGCGTTGCCCCCCAGCGATGTCAGATCGTCCTCCTCGCAGGTTGCCGCAATAACTAGTCCAATCGAGGCAAGGTGCGCTCTACGGTAGCAATACACAGCGAGCAAGGCCCTCGCTGTTGGCGGGACGGTCGCGATGAGTTCGTTCAGCCCATGCGCGCCGGCGCGATACATCTCGCCCAACATTTGATCGGTAACAGGACAGGCCTCGTCCTCGACTCGGTGTTGAGACAGCATCGCAAGGACTCCGACACAGTTGTTGTCACGGTGAGCATCCAATGCACCGCGTTAATGTGACGTTAACCCATTGAGTTCCCCTTCTGTCCAGAACTATCGCGCCCGCAGACAAAGCTGGCACGGCGCCATGGCATTGAGTAGCGTAGCGCGCCTTCGCACCCGCTCCTTCTCTTTGATACCACATGTTACGTCTCCCGGCCCGTTCCGCCCTGGGCGGCGGAGTTCGCGTCTCCGCCGGAAGCGACATTCCAGAAACCTCCAGACCGCCCACACGACAGGCCGCTGCTGACGCTGGCAACGGTCGGCGACGTGCGCGGAGAAGATCGGGCACACTAAAAGCGGCAACTGGTTTCAAAACTCAGCCAAACAACCTATCGGCGGATGCTATTTCCATGCTATTTCAATTAGCATGGATGAGGACTGGCACCGCTACGTCATGGCGACGGCGATAGGTGCAGCCATCATCGTGATCGTGATCGTCGCGGTCGTCAGATTTTGGCCCCTGTGAATGGTTCAGGACCTGTTTTGACGCGACAATCGGCTTATGCAACTCTAGCGCCTCGTTTCGGTCGAGAGGTTTCTGGCATGGCAAAGGCGAACAGGGGCAGCAGAGGCACAACTGACGTAGATACTCATGTCGGGCAAAAGATACGCGCCCGCCGAACTTTATTGGGATTGAGCCAAACGGATCTTGCCGACGTCGCCGGTATCACGTTCCAGTAAGTTCAGAAATACGAGAAGGGAACAAACCGCGTCGGGGCGTCACGCTTGCAACAGTTCAGTCAGGCGCTTGGCGTTCCACCATCTTACTTTTTTGACGGCCTACCGACTGTCAGAAAGAAAATATCAGTGCCACAGGAGGGCGAGCTATCGGAAGGCTCAATCGTTTCGTTCCTGGGGACCCGCGAGGGCGCCGCTCTCGTGCGAGGCTTTCTCGCGATCAAGGAAAAGCCCATTCGCCAGAATCGTATTGGCTTCATCGCTGCTTTGAAGTCGAAATGAACCTCGCGTGCGAGACGCGGCTGACGCTCGGACAGCCGGCGGTGAATACCCGCGCCCGCTACAACGTCTGCCCGTCCACGACGAGCGACATAATCGTCGGGCCCGACAACAAGCGCGAGCTTGTGCGGATGCGGTGGGTCTCATCCGTCGTGGTGGTCGAAGCCGCTCAAGGAAATGAAGCTCGCCACGTTCAACGCGCGGGCCGAGACGGTGGCGACAAAGCCGATGTTTCAATCGGCGTTCAAGCGTAATTGGTGTCTCATTCCAGTGTCCGGCGATTACGAGTGGCAGGACAAGCCGAGCGAAAAATAGCCTTGGTTTCTCACTGCGCAGGATGGCTCCCCTGCACTGACGATCGCCGGCCTGTGGGACGAATGGAAGGACAAGGCGAGCGGCGAAACGCTCAAATCCCGTACCATGATGATCACTGGGCCCAACAAGTTCGTCGCCGAAGTGCACGACCGGATGCCGGTGCTGCTCGCCGAAAAGGATTACGAGTCGTGGCTAAGCGGAAAGGCCGGCCTCGAACTGCTCAAGCCGGCCGGCGAAAGCGTGCTGCAGAAATGGCAGGTTTCAAAGCGAGTTAATAGTTCTCGTGCGCCGGACGATGACCTGACGCTGATTGATCGCGTTACTTTGTGATCGGTGATACGCTCCCAAGCAGCTCAAGTTATTCGTAGGGCAAAAGCCGATCAAGGGAGGGAGTCTGATGGTACCGGTAATTTCTGCCAACGCATTATTGGTTTGGTTTGTGTGGGGATTCTTCATGGCGCTCGGCTGGGCGCTTGGCACTTGGGTCATGGCGCGATTGACGGGAATGGTGTGGCGCGAGCGGCCGTGACGTTTCCCCTTTGAGTGAGTCTGTACTTGCGATCTGCGATCTGCGAGCGCGTGGCCGAGATCTGACGCTGCTCGACGACCACCTTGCCTGCGGCAAGCACTCGGCAGCGGAAGAACTCCAGCACCTGGCTGCGCCGAAGTTGCTTGCGAACGACGACCTTCTCACCCTAGGGTACCTCGCTGTCGGGAGCGGGCGCCGTCCACCACATCATTTCGACCAAAGTGCGATGCAGTAAATTGAGCCGCTATTCGATCACCTCGCCGGCGCGGCCGAGTACCGGGATTGGAACGGTAACGCCGAGCGCCTTGGCAGTACGGCGATGATGGCCTTCCTGAAGTTCTTTGTTCCTTGCGTGCTCCAAAAACTTTAATTGCAGTTAGTAACGGTACCCACGCGCTGACAGGTGATGCCGTTGGACCCGTAAGTGGTATTACCAAGTTGCTGCCACGAATTCCCGTGGTTGTCATACCAAAAATTGCCATTGCGTTGAATTGTGGTGCCGTTCGATTCGTAAACAGAGCTACCGTATTGCTGCAATGCATTACCCCGATTGTCATATATAACGTTGCCGCTTCGCTCAAATGTCTGCCCATTATTGCAGTAAGTAAAATTGCCGTTGTGTTGACAGGACAGTTGACTATTACAGACGCCATAGGTGCTCAGATAAGCGATAAGTGTGCAGACAGTGATTTTCATGAAACGCATCCATAAATGAAGGTTCATCTTAGCCCGACTAGATCAGGATCACGGCTGCTTTAGACGCCAACACCCAATTAGCCTGCCCTAAATTTGGTGGTTTAACGCGCTAGGTCAATAGCCAACAGCGAGGTTGGCTTGCTGCGTCGCCACGAAATGGCGTTCCTCCCAGGAGCGAGCGAATTGCTGCGTAGCTGCAACCGACGCAACAGGCCAGACCTGCCGATCGGGTTGTGATTATTCTTACGTACTTTGCAGTGGAGATGTCCGAGTCGGACAGGCAAATGGTGATCCGCATCGAAGACGACAATTCATTTCTGCGCTTGGCAGAGCCACAGTCTCATGGCCGCTTGCGGCGCACGCCCAGAAACGCGACCAAACGCGGCACGTTGCTGTACTAATGGGTGGTCTTTCGCCCGGCGACGCCACGGCCAGGCGGAAGTTGCCGCTTTCGAGGCCGGCCTGAAGGAGTTGGACTGGCATCCCGGCGGCAATATTGTTCTCGACTATCGTTGGCCGGGCGCCGAGTTCTATCAAGTAACTATTACCGCTAACGAGATCGCCGCTGCGTGACTCGATCTTGTGGTTAGCCGATCGGCGCCGGCCAGGCCCCCGATTTTGATCGCTTGGCGCGGATGCCATGGCCGATCGCCTCCTTGGCATCCTCCGGCATCAAACCCTTCAGTTCCGATTTGGCCTGTTCATGTTCGAGGTAGGCCGAACGGGTCCGCGAAAACACGGCAGCGAACTCCGCCCAGGCATTGGAGGCGCTCATATCGACGATCCGGACGGCTTCTATGCGGGGTCGGGGCGGCTCGACACCGAAGAGGCGAGGGGGCTCGCCGCTCTCCACGCAGCGCCAGAACTTCTTCTCAGCGGTCAGCAGCAGGTGCTGGTACAGGCAATCGGCCGGGATCGTGATCTCGACCCATTTACCGCCGCCGGTGATGATCGAGAGCACTGCCGTCTTGGCGTTGGTGACCCACATGTTGTGCTGCAGCTGGGCCATATGCTTTTCGGCTGCCCCCTCCTCGGTGAACGACCACGGGAGCATGAATTTCGCCTCAAAAACCGCCCCTGTGGCCTCGACCAAGCCGTCGAGGGTGGCCGCCATCCCCACCTCAACGCCGCGGTTTTGACGTGCCGCTGGACGTCCGTGACCGCCCGCCCGAGTATTGCCTCATACCAGCGCCGATTAAGCCCCTCAGTGGCCACGCCAAGCTGAACAATGAGGTTCCCAGAAAGATCCTCCGGCTCGATCTCGCCCCGTTCCTCCCGCCAAAGCCGCACCAGGGCGACCTCGTCGCTACTCATGATGATCCAGGCGTCCGAACCGCCGACAAAATATCGGCGCTCCGCATTGTTGACTGCCTTGAAAGATGCTTGAGCCATCGTCGGTCCTCCAGTAAGCACCCGGGAACGTATTCCTGAATGATACTAAAAGTATCGATCAATGCCTCGCTTGTCAGTACTAAAAGTATCAATAAGGCAGCTTAAGGCAGCACGAGCACTTTTGGCTTGGTCACAAGAACAACTAGCGGCAGCTGCCGATGTCTCTATTCCGACGATAAAGCGGCTGGAGGCTCAAGATGGCCCGATGGGTGGCCGTGATGAGACAGGCACCAGGATTCGCCTGGCATTGGAGTCCGCTGGCATCGAATTCATCGACGAGAACGGCGGGGGACCCGGGGTGCGCCTCAGCAAGCGCCACCAGGCGAAACCGGCTAAATGAGATGCAATCAGCACCACTGCGCGAATGCCGCTAGTTAACTCAAACTTGGCGTTAATCTTGCCGCGCGATCGGAAAAGCGAATGCTTGCCCCAACTGTGGAATCGTTCGGGACATCCCTGTCGATCGTTCGTGGCATGCAGCAAGCACAATTCGGACCCGCCATGAACATTCACGCGACTCTCGCCCAGACCTCGCAGCCTCGATTCCTGATGTGCCCGCCGCGTCATTTCGCGGTTGCCTACAGCATCAATCCGTGGATGGACCCGCAGGCCTGGGCCAATGGCGGCGCGGTGTTACACACTGACGCGCAGCGCCAGTGGGCTGGCTTGCACCGCGCTCTCGCGACCGCGGGCGCCGCAATTGAAATGCTCGAGCCCGCGCCCGGCTTGCCCGATCTCGTATTCACGGCTAACGCAGCGGTCGTGCTCGACCGCAAGGTTGTGCTCGCTCGGTTTCGCCATGGCGAACGTCAGGGCGAGGAACCTGTGTTCGCAGCTTCATTTCGGGCGCTACAGGCACGCGGCCTCATTGATGAGATTTTGCAATTGCCTGCCGACATCACACTCGAGGGCGCCGGCGATTGCATCTGGGACTCGCGGCGCGCCGTGTTCTGGATGGGCAGCGGCTTCCGCACCGACTCCGCCGCAGGCCCTGTCCTTAGGGAATATTTGAGTGTGCATTGCCTCACGCTCGTACTCGTCGATCCTAGTTTCTATCATCTTGACACCGCATTTTGTGCGCTGCCGTGCGGCAGCGTCATCTATTATCCGGCCGCATTTACGCCTGCCGCGCTCGCGACGATTCACGAGCATGTCGCGCCCGCCGATCGTATCGCGCTCGACCATGCCGACGCCACACGCTTTGCCGCCAACGCGGTATGCCTTGGTCGGTCGCTCGTACTTTCGAGCTGCAGCGAGACGTTGCGAAGTGATTTGGAGGAGCGAGGTTATGCTGTCGTTGAGACGCCGCTCCATTCCTTCCTGTGCAGTGGCGGATCGGCCTGCTGTCTGACACTGCGCCTAGACCTTCGCTCAAGCTTGGTGGGAACGGGCGTTATCGAGCCAGTGCGGCATTGCGGTGTAGTGGCCAGGAACTAGAGCTATACTTCCCGCGATGATCGATTGCGGGTATTAGCAGCCCAATAGCAGCTTTTAGAAAATCTCGAAGTGCAGCGCGTCTTTAATCCACGGTGGCCTGCTTAGTGCCCCGCCAACAGAAGATACGCTAACAGTTTATCTTCCTACCGTTGGGCGTTCGCAGCTGCATCCGGCTCCCCTGATGCCCCGAAAAATGAATATTCTAACTGACCACTATCGCAACTCAGCGACCGTTCAAAAAGTAGGTCTCCATCATCCCCTTTCCTTTGACTTCGATCACTCCGCGCCGCTCCAACTCGAAGTCATTGCCGAGCGCCGCTCGTGTGGCAGCGGAAAGCTGTATCCGACCCGGCAGCGAGTGGGATTCCATGCGGCTTGCAGTATTTACCGTGTCGCCCCAGACGTCGTAGACGAACTTGTGCGTGCCGATGACCCCGGCGATGATCGGACCGGTATGGATGCCAATGCGGGCCTGCAGTGGCAGATCGGTGTCCTTGGCGATGGTGGCGACCACGTCGAGCATCTGCGGGGCGAGCGCGGCGACGCGGTTGGCATGATCGGATTGAGCTTCCGGGATTCCCGCGGCGGCCATGTAGGCATCGCCAATGGTTTTGATCTTCTCCACCGAGTATTTCGCGGCAAGGTGGTCGAAGGCTGAAAAAATCTTGCTGAGAAAGTCGATCGTGCGATCTGGCGTCAGTTCCTGGCTGAGCGTCGTAAATCCCACGACGTCGCAGAATAGAATCGTCGCCTCGGCAATGCGGTCGGCGATAGTTGTTTCACCGTTGCGCATGCGTTTAACTATGCTTTGCGGTAGGATATTGAGGAGTAAGGTTTCGGAACGCTTCTTTTCATGCTCCAGGTCGGCTATGAACTTCTTTTCCCGGTCGCGTAGCCACTTCTTTTCAAGCGACGCGCCGATGCGGGCGCGCAACAGGGTCGGGTTGAACGGTTTAGTCAAATAGTCCTCAGCGCCGGCTTCGATGCAGTGCACCACACTGTCGAGCTCATCGAGCGCCGAAATGACGATGACCGGAATGTGGTCGGTCTGCTCCGCGGCCTTGAGTCGGCGCAGTACCTCGAAGCCGCTCATTTCCGGCATGATGAGATCGAGGAGGATGAGGTCGAACTCGTGGGCGAACGCCAGCTCCAGCGCCGCCACGCCATTCCCCGCGGTGGTGACCTGATGCCCCTCGCGCAGCAATCGGCGTTCCAGCACGTCTCGATTGGCGGCATTGTCGTCGACGACGAGGATACGGCTCGAATGCACCACTCCGGCGGCGGCGACGCTGACAGACAGCGGCTGCACGGTGCGAAGCACCTCGGCAACCAGGTCGCGCCGTTGCGCCGCGCTGCCGCCGTTGCTCGGCTCGGCGTCGTCCTGTCGCGCCAACGCAGTCATGGCTTCGATCTGACCGAGGAGTTGATCGGCGGACTCTTTGAGCTTCTCAAGATCACCGCGCAGCGCACGCTGGCCATCCTCCTCCAAGTCCTCGATGAGCAGTTCGCTGTAGCCCTTTATGGCATTAAGCGGCGTTCTCAAATCGTGACGGAGCCGACGGTGAAAGGCTTCGAAACTTTCGTCTTTCTGCCGATCGGACAATGAATCTTGGACAAGTGTCTTAATGAACGCGTTCAGCTGCGCGCTGGCACTGTGCATCCGATTGAGATCAGCGAGCACATTTTCAGACTGCGAGCCGCGCGCTTCCTGGATGATTGTGCTGAGAAGATCGTTGACGGCTATCGCCGGCGCCTGGACTTCCTCACGCAGAAAGGCCGTCAGTGCGCGACTTAAGCGTTCATCTGATACGAACGGTGGTCGCTGTTCACCCATGTTTCTTTCGATCGGCGTGCCGTTAACTCTTTGCCGTGCTGAGTAGCCGCTCGATCTTGCCAATGAGGCGGTCGAGTTCCACCGGTTTGGTATCGTAGTCATCGCATCCAGCTTCGATCGCCCTTTCGCGGTCGCCGCTCATGGCGTGCGCGGTGAGCCCGATCACTGGCACGCTGCGCGTGGCATCATCGGCTTTGACGCGCCGGGTGGCCTCCCAGCCGTCTAAGACCGGCAGGCTCATGTCCATCAGGATGATGTCGGGCCGCTCGGTTCGAGCGAGGTCGACGCCCTGCTGCCCGTCCACTGCGAAAATCACCTCAAAACCGCGACGGGTGAGACGTCGCGACAGCATGTCGCGGTTCATTTCGTTGTCTTCGACCAGCAAAACTCTCGTCATTTAAAGCCCTTGTTTCCGTCCTGTTGTCTTACATGTCCGCGTCTGCTGCGGTGCGCGTGGGTCGACGCCGAACCGCCATGCCGATGGCTGAAGCAATATCAACTCCACTGGCGGTGCCTTTTGTAAAGACCTTTTGCGCCTGCCCCAGCAGGCGCTCCCGCTCGGCGGTCGAAAGCTGCTTGGCCGTGATCACGATCACCGGGATGTCGCGCCATTCCTTGTGCGCGGCGAGTGCGTCGAGGACCTCAAAGCCGTCCATCTCCGGCATCATCAGGTCCAGTAGGATCATGGCCGGCGCCGAATGTTCGCCGAGCCACGCGATTGCCTGGCGGCCATCGGCCGCCTCGGCGACGTCTAAGCCCATTTTTTCGATCGTGAGCCTGATCACTCCGCGCGCGCCGGCATCGTCCTCGACAACCAGGACGGGACCATCGCGCCGGACCAGGCTGTGGATGAGCCCGCTCAGCTGGGCGCGATCGACCGGTTTGGTCAGCACATCGACCGCGCCCAACGACAAGCCGATGCCGCGGTCGGAGAGCACTGTGACGATAATGACCGGAATGTCGCGCAGATCCGCATCGGCCTTTAGTGCGCTCAGCACCTGCCAGCCGTCCCGCTGGGGCATCAACACGTCCAGCGTGATAGCATCCGGCCGCATCGTCCGCGCCAGGCTCAGCGCCTCCTCACCGGTAGCGGCTTGAATGAGCCGATATCCCGCCCCTTTCAAATTCGCCGTTAACAGGTCGCGTGCCACCGGATCATCGTCGACGATCAGCACGGTCGGCGTATTATCCGACTTGACGGTCGAAGGCGGGACAGAAGCGGCCTCGACTTGCGTCGGTGTGACGGGGCCGTCCGGCAAGGTGATGGTGAATGTCGAACCTTCGCCGGGCTTGCTCACCACGGTCACATCGCCACCTAAAAGTTGGCAGAAATTGCGGGTGATCGCCAGGCCAAGACCAGTGCCGCCATATTTCTTGGTGGTCGACGCATCTGCCTGGCTGAACGCCTGGAACAACCGGCCAAGCTGCACCTCGGTCATGCCGATGCCAGTATCCGAGATGGCAAACCGCACCATCGGCTGGTCGGCTGCGAAGCGCTCCGCGAGCAGCGTCAGTTCGCCATTCTGCGTGAACTTGCTGGCATTGCTCAAAATATTGAGCAGGCTCTGCTTGAGCTTCGTGCGATCGGTGCGCAAGGTGCCGAGATTTTCCGCCATGCGAAACTCGACAGCGTTGCTATTCTTTTTCGCCATCGGCACGATGATCGCCCGCACCTCCTCGAGCAGCGGAACAATGTCGACGTCTTCAATAAAAACGTCCATCCGGCCGGCTTCGACCTTCGACAGGTCGAGAATATCGTTGATCAGGCCGAGCAGGTGACGGCCTGCGCCTTCGATCTTCTTGAGGTCGGCGACAAGACTTTGCCTGCCAAGATCGACAACGTCTTCCTGTAGGATTTCGCTGTAGCCGATGATGGCATTGAGCGGCGTGCGCAGCTCGTGGCTCATGTTGGCGAGGAAGGTGGATTTGGTGCGATTCGCCTGATCGGCCACGTCGCGCGCCTCGGCCAGCCGGTCGACAAGTTGCCCAAGCTGCAATTCGCGATACTTAAGGTCTGTGATATCGGTGAACACGCCGACGAGCCCTCCATCCGCCGTACGCCGCTCGCTGATCTTGAGCCACATGCCGCCGCCGCGCTGCTGTTCGAAGGCGCCCTCGGGATTACGGTGTCGCTCGAGTCGCTCGGCGGCCCAAGCGTCGCAGCTTTCCAAAGCGGCGGGGATGATGCCCGTCCTGGCCACCGCGTGCAGAATGGTCTCGTATTGCGTGCCCGGCTGGATCTCGACAGCGAGGCCCGCGTACATCTCTTTGAAGCGGCTGTTACAGACGACCAGCCGGTCGGCTGCGTCATAGAGCACAAATCCCTCGGAGATAGCTTCAATCGCCTCGCCCAGCTGAGTCTGGGCGCGCTGTGCCTCGGCCTCGGCGCGCCGGCGCTCCCGTTCCAGCCGTTGACTTTCGACCAGGCTGTCGCGCAGCATCGCGAGTGCTCTCGTCATCCCACCGATCTCGCCCCGCCCGGCCGCCGGGATGGGGACGTCGAGCCGACCCTGCGTGATTGCGTTCATACTGCGCTCGAGCCGACGCAATGGAGTATTGATTGAGCGCACGATGAGTGCTGTGACGATCAGCGCAACGGCAAGCGCGATGATACCTCCGGTTACGGACAACTCGAACGCCCGTTGGGCATCCAGCATTGAAGCATCGCGTCGCAAAAGTGCCCGCCGCTCCACTCGGTCGACGATCTGCTCGATTTCGTTATTGACACTCGGAATGTGCGACTGAGCCTGCGCCATCAGCGCGTTTCCGCCTGCAGTGTCATCCTTCGAGTAGTATGCCTCGCCCGCCTCCTGCACCAAATCCCACATAGCATCGACGTCTCGCTCGATCGCGGCGACGCCCTCCGTATCGACGGGGGCGATTATCTCCAGATCTTTTTCGAGTTGGGCTTTAGCCGCGTCGGCCTTTTGTTGCGAGCTGGAGGCCAGGGTCGACGCGAAATCCGTCAGCCAATATTTCAGATCGCCGAAATCCTTGCCCGCTTTGTTCGCGTTCCTGACAGTAGAGACGAGTTGCGCTTCATCGGAGAGCGCTTCCGAGTTGCGCGCGAGCTCATGCGTCAAGAGTGCCGCCGTCGCTGCCAAGATCACGAGCAGCAGAGTCGCAAGGAAGATTAGTCGCGCGCGAATCGAAAAGTATGACATCGGACTTTTCCCAAGCAGAGCGTTTGCTTACCAACCGCGCCCCACCCATCACTCGATCGCCACATCGGTGGTGCCCGGCCATTTGGCCGATTGGTCGCTCGGGGCCAAAATTGACCGTGCTGGCTGCTCACCGAAAGGATCGCACCGCCACAATGCTACACAGATACGAGCCGCCGACAAGCACATCTGACGCTTTGGGCAAGCCAGTTTTGCTTTTGAGGAAATCGCTCCTTGACAAAACTAGAGCGCGACCGCCAAGGCCACGAAGTAGTTCCAGGGGCAGCATTAACCTTGGCCGGTGGAATCGATTGCGCACCGCCGCGGTTGGCGCAGCGCGATCGTCGCAACGGCCTTCTCTTCGATCTGCCGCAGCATGCTGTCGCTCCGCCTTCCTACCGTCGCGCGATGAGTATCGCTGCGGCTCGGCGTTAACCGAGGCAATCCATCTGCCTTGCAAAAATCGCAAAAAAAGCAACATAAAGCTTGGCATGCCCATCATTGTGCGACAGCCGATCTTCTGTGTGGTACTAGGTGATGCCGAGAATTGGTCGGTCGAAGCTGAATGGCCCGATGGGACAATTGAAAAGGTGCATACATTCAAGGCACATTTTGAAGCTGCAAATTGGATACGCACCCAATCGCGATCGTGGCTGCAAGGACGGACGACACTCAGAGACGAAACCTACTGCGCGGCCGCTGAATAAGACTATTGGTGCGGTTGCCCGCCCGATACGACCGGCATATGACGATGTACAATCGTTTTGTGCGCTGAGGGCGGCGCGGCGTTTGGGAATGCCTATTCGGAAAGCTTATCGGAAACGGGCCGCGAGAATTCTGCGGCGTCCGCAGCGATCAGCCGAAACCGAAAAACTGAAAGCGGCAATCGAGGACGTGAAGGCGGCGAAAATATAAGGAGCGGGCGGATTTGTGTATCGCCCCGCGATCATCGGGCATCATGATAGGGCTGGCGCGGCTGCAATCACGCCCGCCGCTGAACTGGATTCGCACAAGTTACACAGGAAACCTTCCAGCATGTGCGGCGTTGTTTATGCGAGCATGATGTGGCCGGAGCGTACAGCCATTAGAGGATGTACGCACATGATGTTGAAACGGCTTGAAAATACCAGTTTGACGGCCCGGGAGCAAAGGGTAGCGCAGCTCGCCGCCGTCGGTCTCACAAATAAAGAGATCGCCTTCGAACTTGGTTTGTTTGTGGGTACCCTTAAAGTGCACATGCACAGGATTTTCGAGAAGCTGCACATAAGCAGGCGATCGGATCTCAAGGCCACCGGTCAGATTCCATCATCACCCTCACGAGATTTTGCGGCTTAAACCAGCTTGGGACCAAAGTTGTGGCGCTAGAGTCTTTGGGTTCTGGCTGGTGACGCCGATTTTGCAGCAACTGGGTTTGCCGGATAATGATTACTGCATTCAGCGTTATCAGCTTGGCGCTCGGGAAGCTTGATCCGGCCGCGTGCGAGCCGAGTGAATAGCTAAATATCACCGTCAGGCCAGCCCTTATGCCGCATTCCGATCGAGAACTAGCAAGAGTTTTCGAAGCGCTTCCTTCACTTCGTTATTCATGCAGTTGTCGTCAACCCATTTGGGCGCAGGGTCATGGTGAGGTGCCATAAACTTTGGTATGTCGCTTGCGACATTGCTAGTCTCTACCGGCGTTCGCCGATCAAAGAAGACCGTCCGTCGTCCCGAAAATGCCAACCTTACTATTCGGCGCACGATCATTCCGGCAATTACCAGTCCAAATGCCAACGCCAAAAACAGGCCAGCAGGCAACTCGCCGTAGGAAACTGCGCTTTCGTCAGGATTTCCGACCGTAGCGGGCTCCTCTGGCGTCTGGTTCGCTCTTTCCTCTGCGGTATTTTTCAAGGTCCTTTGCGGAGCACGGACAGTCTGTGATGGAGGAGGATCAGGCCATACCACGTCGCCGTCACCGGTCGGCGGTGGCGGGCCAGGTCGCGCAGCGGTGTCGGCACCGGCTGGTGGAGGAGGGTCAGGCCACGCCACGGTATCGGCTCTCGCCTGGCGGCTTGACTGAGCACCATCTTGGATACCCCATTGCACCAACTTGTCGGCTAACGCGTGAATCGGTCGAACTTGCTTGACTTCTGACGCTGCCTGATGGGGAGCGGTTTTTGGCATTGCAGCCGCCGGCCGTTTTGCGGCGACACTGGTCTCGGTTTTTTGCTGCGCGGCCGGTGTTTGCATCGCTTGACCTTCTGCCCGCATATACCAGCACTTGCTTTGTTTGACTGAATCCGTGCGGTAGTACCAATGGCTACCTGGCGTCGCCGGAGCATTCGGCGCGGCGAGACAATCCTCTTCGGCGAGCGCAGAACTGGTATTCAAGCTCCTGTCCGCAAACGCTAGGAGCAACAAGGCGACCGCTGGAACTAATCTGGCTTTTGTCCGCATGGGCTCCTCCAACAAACCACGGCCCTAAAACTGTCCGCGACAAATCTGGTTTTAATGAGTGACAAATCTTCAAATTCCAGCCGCCACCAAAGGTGCCTGACTTACAAGACAAACATCTTCAGACTGGGCCAGGTTACTGTCAAGGTTGCCGCGATAGCGGCCTTGGTGCCATTCCTCAACGACCGCTGAGAGACATTTCGATAATCAAGAAATTCGGAAGAGGGCGAGACGGCGGGCTTTATATTATTCCTCTGGCAATCTACTTCGGAAATCCGCTTGCCAAAATGGGCAGCTACCAAACAGACTGGGATAATGGGCTCCCGATCGGATGGCCCTTTTATGTAATTGTCAAAGGGAATTTCATTATCCGCTTGATTGGACAAATTTTCTGGTGACATACGGCAGGATCGTATTAGTCCTGCGGGCGGCGGTCGCCCTGATCGCCACCAGGAGGTTTCATCAATTTGCTGAAACTTTCCAGTAGAATATCTTTTTGCAGCAACGTATTTGGCTTTTCTTTGTACCTACAATTCAGTCATTCTTGTCGGGGACGTTCCTAAGAATTTTTTGACAACGGGCCTCGCGGCAATGATGCCAGCGATAAATCCAAACCCGATAGCGAAAATGCCAGCGATAAATCCAACCCCGACAGCCAACGAGCCGCTGTTGGGGGCCATTTGAAGTATAGTATATGTGGTCAGTCCCCACACGCCAAAGAACACGGCAAATGGTATTACAAGTAGCAGCGCTCCGGCACCAATGACGACCAGTACGATTGGCGCAAAAATCACAAGCCCGACAATGATGAGAAACCAAATCATTGCCCCTCTCCTTGGAGCGCTCGTTGCAAGATGTTGCACTTATGCCTAGAGGTCCGAAAGGGGAGAAGCACTCCGCCGACCTCATCGGTGCTGCCGTCATGGTCGCCCGAACTTTTGCACCGAAGCACTAAATTAGATCATTAGATGCCATGGTGCGCGGAATTGAAACCGGTGGACGGCAGAAGGGCAGTCGCATTCGTGCGACTGCGAAAGCTTGCGCTGCGGCTGAAGCGACCGGCATCCTGCCGCTCGATTACATGCTGTCGGTTATGCGAGACGCCAATGGCAACCAAAGGCGCCGCGATGCGATGGCGACGGCCGCAGCGCCGTTTCTGCAAAAGCTAAACTTAGTCGATCCGAAACCCGCCGAGGCGCGAGGAGTGTCTTGCAAAAAATTCCGTATGCTATGCTCTGGCGCGGGGCCGGGTGGCCACGGCGCTTACTGACTTGAGAGATGCTTTGGCCGCTTCGCACAATCTTGTGACACGCGCTCGCGAGCGATTCTTGGCGACCGGTGCGCAAATGGAGCGCGCGAGGGCGAAATAGAATCAATCGCGGCTCGGCTCGCAATTATTCGATGCCGATCTGCTTACGGATATTTTCGATATCTTTGCGACATTGAGCGTAGGCAGGCGAGCTTGTTTGAAAACCCTGGGATTGGCATTTGGCATCGTCAATGGGACCATACGCCTTCGCCGCTTGCGCAGCCGTCTCTTTGTCTTGCTTTTTCGGATCGAGATCGCTGCTTGCGCAACCAAAAAGTAATAGGGTCACGAAGATCAGAGGCGAGCAACACAATCCCAATCTATTTTTCATCGATGCACGATTCAGTTTTTCATTTTCGACTGATCGCCGCGGACGTCGCGGAATTCTCGCGGCCCCTTGATGAGGCGTCGCTTGCGCGCCGCTTGCTGTTCGCGGGTCAGGCCCTGGTCGCCGAGGCGATCTATTTCTTGGCCTGCCATCTCGGCCGCTTTGTGCTTGCTTTCCTTGCTGCGCCGACGCCGGGAGGATGCACCGAGGGCCTGTTCTACCAGCCGCCGGATAGCCTCAGGGCGGGACGGCGCGTCGCGCTGCCTTTCTGCCCAGGCGTCCAAATCAGTGAGCAGGGGCGGGTGCAAGCGCAACATGATGCCTTCCCCGCGGCCAGTCGTTTTCGGCCTTCCGCGGCGCCGGATTTTCGGGATATCCCGTATTGACTTTCCCATGGCTTTTGGGATATCACAAAAAAGTCGGGCCGCCAAGGATATCAGCCAAGCGCTGGCTTGGAAAAACTTCGGCAATGCTGAGGACCTGAAGGAGTAAAACCAGGACGGCGACGAGCTCGATACGCAGGAAGCGAGCGATATCGAAATTTATGGCGAGGCGGACAGCGACGGCCGCGTCGACGATGAGCCGTCGCCAGGCTCGCTCGACGGCCGCTTGAGCCGAAAGCGTTGGTGCCTATTTGACCGCGAGCCTTGGCCGATCTGCGTCGACGCCGACCATGACTAAGCCGAGCACGAGGGCGGCATCGAAGATGGGCCGCACGACGCCGGCATTGGTTGTTGAGAA
>Ga0307476_10000276_pt1 | contig 45309 bp, 40 predicted proteins | sample atmos_gasesECM2C_2_FD_203314 | JGI IMG/M metagenome (GOLD analysis project Ga0307476, IMG submission 203314) | Hardwood forest soil microbial communities from Morgan-Monroe State Forest, Indiana, United States - atmos_gasesECM2C_05 | ecosystem: Environmental > Terrestrial > Soil > Temperate... | reverse complement strand
AAGGAGGCGGCGCTGCTCCACTACCTGAAGGAGGCGCTCGACGCCGAAGGGCCGCCGCCCCTCCACCTGCACGAGGAGGCGCGTGAAATCGGCTGGACCGACGAGGAGATCCTCGAGGCGGTCGGGCATCTGGCGCTGAATGAGTTCCAGAGTCTGATCGCTAGTGCGGCCGCGCTGCCGAAAGACCAGGCGACCCCCAGGGTGCTGCCGAACGCGGCTTGAGTTCTGGTTGCCCGTAGGGACGAGGCTTTTGCGCCAGCTCAATCGTGAGCTGGCGCAATCTCGCTATTCCTCGACCAAGGTCGCCGTGTAAAGCAACCGCGCCGTCGTGTACTTGCAGCCGAAGGTGGCGCGGCGGTTGACCTTTTCGAGGGGTTCGCCCTGTCGGATGTCGGTCGAGTTGGTGCACTTGCCGGCTTCGCGGCTGGCGCGCCAGGCGTTCTTTTCCGACAGACCCTGGGCGAAGATCGGGGCCCAGGTCGGCACGGTGAGGCCGACGATGTCGTTCTTTTCGACCTCGAGGTTGGAGCTGAATTTGACCGTCTGACCGAGATACGGCGAGAGAACCTTGATCGCGCCCTGAGAGACGAGCGAGTAGCGCGGCGGGTTGGTGGCGGGGACGCGGCGCAGGATCGAGAGGCGCGCCTCAGGTGGGGTGCCGAAGAAGCCGTTGAAGAAGGAACGCTGGGAGCTGGTCGGCTGGGCCAGGGTCAGCGTCCATTCCTTGATCACGCCGTCGTGGGGAACGAGGAACGGGTTGACGGCCTGGCCGTTGTTGATCTGGAAGCCGGTGACGCTGCCAACCGCCTGGCAGGGGAGCTCCGGGCAGGAGGGGTCGGGGATCGAGGCCGTCTGGCCGAGGATCACCGTCGTTTTGTCCACCGGTTTGGCGCTGGAGCCGGTGGCGAAGCCGATCGCGAGCACAGTCGAGATCGCCGCGACGGCAAGCACGATCCAACGCCGGTCACGGACTCCGGCCACACCGCCTGCTCGCTGGGAAAACCTCGACATATGCACTGCTCCTCTCGTAATTGGCACTGCCTAAACACGGCAGATTAGACCGAGGAGCGGCTATTTCCGGGCGAAATTGAGCGCGATCGCGTAGCGGACGTTGCCGACGCCTTCGAAATCGAGCGCTTCGCTGGCGGCCTGGGTCAAGTCCCAGGCACGACCCTTGATGTAGGGGCCGCGGTCGATCACCTGCGTAATCACCGCGTGCCCGTGGTAGACGAACTTGACCGTGGTCCCGCAGGGCAGGCTCTTGTGGGCGACGCCGAGCGTGGTCGGGCGCAGCGTCTGGCCGCAGGCGGTGCTCCGGCCCCACATGCTCGGACCGCCGTACCAGCTGGCGCCCGCGGTCCGCAGCGGGCCGAAGGCGAGGCCGCCTTCCGGCGTTTCTTCTTCGCTGGTCGCAGTGAAGCTGGAGGCCCCGCCGGTCGAGGCCTGGGTCGGGGCAACGCCGACGGCCATGACGGTGAGCGCGACGAGGGCAAGCGCCCAGCGCAGGGGGAGGTTTTTGCGGTGTTTCATGTCTCTTTCCAGGCGCTTGCGGGGTTAGCTGACGGGCTCGCGCTGAAAGAGCTGCGCTACGCAGGCCAGCGCCTGCGATTCGCCCCAACTAATTGGGTCCCCCGCTCTTCGCGTTATGTAGGCGAAGATTCAGCGGAAGTTGGCGGCAGATTAGCAAACGCTAAGACAGGAAAAATGCTCTCGGCGTCGGAAACTGGAGGAATTTCCAACAATCCGCCCTGCAATGGGGAATCGCAGCGAGGTCCGAAGATGGGAAAGGCCCCGATAAACGGGGCCTTTCCTTTAGCGGGCCTATAAGCCGGATCCTGTCTTGAGCGGCCATCTATCTATGCGGCCTACCTGGACCTCGCCGAGCCGGGTCGACGGTCCTGCTTGGCCTTGCACCGGGCGGGGTTTGCCTGGCCGCCGCGTCACCGCGACGCCGGTGCGCTCTTACCGCACCTTTTCACCTTTGCCTGTACGCGACTCAGCTGAGGCCGCGCCATCGGCCGTGTGTTTCTGTGGCACTTTCCCGCGGGTTTCCCCGGGTGGGCGTTACCCACCGCCCTGCCCTGTGGTGTCCGGACTTTCCTCGAGGGGTTTTCTCTCCCCCCGCGGTCCGCTCGGCCCGCCTCTCGATGGTACCCCGCGCGACAAGAATCCGGCAAGGACCGCGAGATATGGTGGCGGCAATGCGAAACGCGGTCGTAACCGGGGCTGGGAGCGGGATTGGGCGGACGATCGCTGCCGAGCTCGCGCGCCGCGGCTACCGGGTCCACGTCGCCGACCTCGACGCCGATGCAGCCGCCCAGGTGGCGGCCGAGATTGGCGGCGGCGCCGAGCCGGCAACGCTCGACGTCCGTGACGAAAACGCCTCTCGGCTGCTGGCCGACCGGGTCGCCGCCGAGGGCTCGCTCGACCTCTGGGTCAACAATGCCGGCGTCTTCTTCAGCGGCAAGCCCTGGGACCAGAGCGCCGAGCTGCGCCAGCTGATGCTCGACGTCAACCTCGGCGGCGTCGTCAACGGCACGATCGCCGCCCTCGGACCGATGCGGGCAAGCGGCCACGGCCACATCGTCAACGTCGTCTCGCTCGCGGGCATCGTCGCCGCGCCCGGCGAGGTGATCTACTCGGCCAGCAAGCACGCCGCGCTCGCCTTCACCTTCGGCACGCTCTACGACCTGCGCCTGGAAGGAATCCGCGGCATCGAGCTCTCGGCCGTCTGCCCGGACGGGATCTGGACTCCTATGCTCGAAGACAAGCTCGACGACCTCGACTCGGCCGGCTCGTTCTCGGGCCAGCTACTGACTGCCGAGCGGGTGGCGAAGGAGGTCGGCAAGCTGACCGAGCGCCCCCGCCCACTGCTGGTCATACCCCGCTGGCGCGGCCCCCAGCTGCGGATCTTCAGCGTCTTCCCCCGCCTCGGCCTGAAGCTGCTGCCGCTGGCGATGTGGGACGCCCGCCGTAAACAACGGCGCTACAAACGCCTCATTGAAGCGGGTCGCTGGCCCTAGCCGCCGCTCGTCGTCTTTTCCACACTCCAGTGTGGTCTAGACGTCGCGCGCTAGACCTTCCTGAAGACGCCGACTACTTTCCCGAGGACTTTCGCCTCGGTGGTGATGATCGGATCCATTTCCTCGTTCTCGGGCTGGAGCCGGATGTGGTCCTTCTCTCGGAAGAAGCGCTTGCAGGTCGCCTCCTCGCCGATCAGGGCGACGACGATTTCGCCGTCGTGGGCGTCGTCGGCCGGGCGCACGATCACGTAGTCGGCCTCGATGATGCCGGCGTTCTTCATGCTTTCGCCGCGGATCTGGAGGATGTAGTCGCCGTCCTCGCCACCGATCACGTCGGGGACTTCGAGGTACTCCTCGATGTTCTCTTCGGCCAGGATCGGCTCGCCGGCGGCAACGTGACCGACCAGCGGCAGCCCGCTCGGCGGCCGGATCGCGTCCTTCGCCCGACTGGCGGCACCCTGCAGCAGCTCAATCGCCCGCGGCTTCGAGGGATCGCGGCGCAGCAAGCCGATCTTCTCCAGGTTGGCCAGATGCGCGTGCACGGTCGACGAAGAATGCAGCCCAACCGCCTTGCCGATCTCGCGCACCGTCGGCGGGTAGCCGGTCTTGGCCGCGTACTTGCCGATGAAGTCGAAGATCTCCTTCTGCCGCTTGGTCAGGTCGAGGTCAACCATCGATCGTCACGTTCCCTTTCCAATTGCCGGGTCGACACCACGTCGACATCCGAACCACGTTCGAACACCTGTTCGTAGATTACCCCCTCCCCCGGACACCCGCAAGCGAGCCGCTGCCCCCGGCCGCCAAACATCTAGAATCGACGCTCCCGCGGCTGTGGCGGAACTGGTAGACGCGCAAGGTTGAGGGCCTTGTGGGTGGAAACACCCGTGATGGTTCGACTCCATTCAGCCGCATAAGAAACCCCCGGAAATCGGGGGTTTCTTCGTTTGGAGTCTCAATAGCGGGTCAATGCGCCGAAAGTGCCTGGTGGCCAATTGGTGGCCAATTTCTCCGCAAATTGCGCTCTTTCGCGGCCCGCACAAGGCTTCCGCACTTGTGCTCGGTCGACCACAGAAAGCGCAAGGCCACTACTTCCGGTCGCCGTCGGATCCAGCGACACCCAAGCCAACCTCTTCCGCCGCCCGCGCAAGATCTCGGTCCCAGGTCACCACGACAACTTCGTCGTCCCCCAGTTCGAGCGCGGTCGCCAAGTGGACTGAGTCGTAGCCGCGTAGCCCCAGGTCTTCGGCGTGCTCGCCGGCGCTGACCGCAAGCTCATGGTCGACGCCGATCGCTGCCAGATCCGCATATAGATCCTCAAAATCCGCAAGCGCCTTACGATGCTCAACCGCTCCCAGCCGATCCAATCGACGGGCAGCCGCCAGGGCCGCTCGGCCCTCGGGATAGGCAAGGATGCTCGACGCCACCGGGTAGGCACTCCGCCAGAGCTCGGACGCCAACTCCGACCCGTCCTCGACAATTACGAGCTTGACCAGTGCCGAGGTGTCGAAGTAGAAGATCAGGCCCGCTGCTCGGAGACGAGGTCGGAAACTGAACCGGCGCCCTTCACTTGCGCAGAACGAGACGGTCGCTCGCCCTGCGGCATCCGTACGAGGCCGCGCTGCGCGAGCGCCTCGAGCGGCCGCTCACCGAGTCCGCTCAGACGAGCCACGGGCCGACCGCGGCGGGTAATAACGATCTCGCTCCCGCCCTCTACTCGCTCGAGGTACTCGCTGAGACGGTCGTGCAGCTCACGAACTCCGACTTCGCCCTTGGGCTGATGTAGCGTCATGCGATGAGACTAGCAGCTACATTGAGCTGTGTGCGACGCCGCCGAAGTCTTCGGCTCAGCGATCAGCCAGAATCTTGACGAAATCGGATTCGCCCACGATCTCGATCGTCTGCCCTTTGGCGACCAACCACTGCGCCTTTCTCAGCTTGTCGCTCTGGCTCTGTCCCTGCGCCAACCGGGTCAAATCCTGAAAACCGGTGACGAGCAGTTCCGTCTTTCGGGTAACCCCTTTCGCGGCTACGCCACCGCAATCCACAACTGCCTGCATCGCTTCCCGACGAGGTATCGCGAGAGCACCGGTGAAAGCAACCGTTTTTCCGAAGAGCGGATGATCCTCTCTCGGCACGGCTCCCGGAGACGGCTCAGTAGGAATCGCGGCACGAATGTCGCGCAAATGACATCCATTCCATTCGTCGCCGCCAATTGACCCCATGAGAGCTTGGACTGACTTGACCATGTCTTCCAGGGTCGAAGCTCCGGTGGCACCGAGGGCGAGACACCCGATTCGTGCTGCCATCTCAGCGTCGGCACCGGCATCGTGGTGGCGGTCGCTACAGACGCCGAGGTGAGCCGCCAAAAACGGCAAGCTGTAGCTATCCAACCCCGGCCAAACCCGCCTGCCTACCACCAAGGTGCAAGCGTATGTGAGTTCCGGCCATGGAATCTCGGTCACACTGCATGCGTCCCGGAGAACGCCAACGTCGAAAGCGGCGTTGTGGGCCAGTAGAGGCCGTCCTTCCCGGAACTCCTCGATCCTCAAGAGACTTTCGCCCCAATCCGGCGCATGCCGGCACATCTCCGGCGTTATGCCGTGCAAGGCGATGTTGAACGGAGAGAACTCGAAGATCGGTGGCCGAACCAGCCAGCCAGCGGAACGTCTGATCCGCCCCTGATCGACCTCGACCATCCCAACCGCACAGGGAGTACCACGCACGGATGCAGTCTCAAAATCAATGGCAACCCAGGACTCCCCCTGCATCGTCACCCCTTGGATGTCAGCCACCCGTTCCTTACGAAGACCGAACGCCCGCACCGTAACTGTCGCCCCGGCGCGATATCGTCGCGTACCCGATTCGATCAACGCCGAGCCCAGAGGCAGCGAATGCCGGACCACGACATCCAAAAATTTGCTGACGGGCTCAGCTCGAAGCTCTCGGCTAGATCAAGGCACGTATGCGCGTTTCTTGGCGCCGGCACCTCAGCGGCATGCGGTCTTCCGGACGTTGCAAAGCTGGAAGAACTGGTGACGAAGGGACTACGCGGCGAACAGAAGAAGGCGTTTGAAAAACAGCTCCGCGGCCGCAATCTCGAGCAGGCCCTAAGCCGGATCCGCCGCATTGAGGTGCTACTTAACGATGGGACCGGCAAGGTCGACGGACTGAGCGGGGAGACCGCCTCGGCCCTCGATCGGCAGGTCTGCAAGCTCATCGTCAAGCATCTGAAAGTTGCCGACGCCAACCTGACGCCCATGCTGCAGTTCGCCGTTTGGGCAGCCCAGGCGAACTACGATGAGCCGCTTGAGCTCTTCACGGTCAACTACGACCTTCTCTTGGAGACGGCCTTGGAGCAACTCGGCGTTCCCTACTTCGATGGCTTTGTCGGCTTTCTTCGAGCGCGCTTTCAGACGGACCTGGTCGAGGGCGCCCCCACGGAACCCGGGAACTGGATGCCTTCATTTCTAGTGCGCCTCTGGAAGCTTCACGGATCGGTGAATTGGGAATGGGATGAGGGAAGCCGCAGCGAGGTCGTCAGATTGGGTGTGCCCGTGCAGACCGATCATCCCGCGGCGATATACCCCTCGGACACCAAGTACGACGATTCCCGACGAGTCCCCTTCGTAGTCCTTCAGGATCGGCTCCGTCGGGCCCTTCAGGTGCCAGAGACCCTTGTGTTGGTAGCCGGATACTCCTGGTCGGACGAACACTTCAACGACTTGCTATTCGGCGCGGCCAAGCGCAAACCGCGTACCGACTTTCTCTGCCTCGCCTTTGACGATCTGCCGCCATCCCTTGCTGACCGGGCGCTATCCCTGCCGAACGTCCAGGCCGTTGCCAGTTCGGAGGCCATCCTGGGCGGCATTCGGGCGCAGTGGGCGGAGCCCAAGTCAGACCTGCCAGATGTCTGGGGGGACGACAAATGCCTGCTGGTGGATTTTCGCCATCTCGCAACCTTTTTGAGCCACAGCGCCTCGCGTCACAGCGACATCGAGCAGCGGCTTGCAGAGTCGATCGCCAAGCTGGCCGCTGCGAGTGCTTGAGCGCGACCCCACGTGCATCGGCAATGTGCGCCACGTTTTGGGTGCACAGGTCACGGTGGCACTCGATAAGGAGCTTGCAGGCATAGCCCCCATCTACCGTGGCCGGCTCCAGCCAATTGGACAGATCGGATCGCTGGTGCGGATTCCACAGGGCCTCGTCGACCTCATTGCGACCGTCAGCCTGGTCGGAATCGCCGAGCTGTCCCCCCGCCCGCTCTCAGCAACGGAGAACTTCCAGGAGGGTGAACGTTGGCTGCAGGTGGAGCTCCTTGGTGAGATCGGCCGCAACTCCAAACGCTTTGAACGAGGTGTCGGCGTCTATCCGAGCCTGGACGACCCCGTCCACTTTGCGACGGCTGACGATCTGCGTGCCGTGTTCCCCAGCGACGACGAGAACCATCTCCAGATCGGACGCCTCTCAGCAGCCGAAGAAATCCCAGTTTGCCTTGACGCTGAGCGATTGGTAATCCGACACAGTGCGGTGGTCGGGTCCACCGGCTCCGGCAAGACCAGTGCGGTTGCCTCGCTCCTCCAGGGATTTGTACAAGGTGGCTGGCAAGGAGCGAACATTGTTGTAGTCGATCCGCATGGTGAGTACGGACAGGCAATGGGAGACCACGGATCGGTCAGATCCGTACTCGCGACTGGTTCGGATCGGCTTCGGGTTCCCCACTGGGCCCTTTCCGCAGCCGACATACTGCAAACGTTTGCCGGCGTAGCTGGGGGCGCCGCGCGAGAACGCTTCACTGAGCTGGTGCGCGAGCAGAGGCAAGAATTCGTCGAGGACTCGGAATGGCTGCGCCTCGACGCGGCCTCAGTCACTGAGGACACTCCCGTCCCCTTCGACCTCAGAGAGGTGTGGTATCAGCTCGATCACGAGAACCGGAAGACGGTACATGGCAACGCCGATTCCGATGATGAGGCTCTGGTGAGCGAGGGAGATGCCGCAACTCTGACCTCCGCCTCCTTTGAGGCCTACGGACCGGGGTCCACGCCGCCGAACCGGGCAAGTACCTATGGGGTATATGGCAGCACCCCGGAGCTACTTCGCCTAGGGCTCAAAGATCCCCGATTGCAGTTCCTCCTCGAAGACTCACCTGATCCGAACGGCGCCGATCCGCTCCACGAGGCGATGCTCGAATGGCTGGGAACCGGCAAACCCATTTCTATTTTGGATTTTTCCGGCGTACCCGAGGACGCTGCGGAGCTTGCGATAGGAGTAGTGATGAATTTGCTGTTCCAGGCAGCCGTTCGCAGCGCTCCGGAGGGCCCCGGTATCGGCCGGCCCGACCCGGTCCAAGTCGTGCTTGAGGAGGCTCACCGCTACCTCGGCGACAGCGCCAAGCCGATGGCTCGCGAAGCGGCCAACCGAATCGCTCGCGAGGGACGGAAGTACGGCATCGGCCTGATGCTCATAACGCAGCGTCCTGCGGAACTGCCCGACACCGCCTTGGCTCAGTGCGGCACGCTCATTGCTCTGCGCCTGAGCAACCAAAGCGACCAGGGAAAGATTCGAGCTGCGCTTCCGGACAGTGTCTCGGGCCTCGCTGCGGCGCTTCCCTCGCTCCGAACGGGTGAGGCAGTGATCTGCGGAGAAGCTCTCGTCCTCCCCGCCCGCACGCTTATTGACTGCCCGGATCCAATGCCGATGGCTGAGGACCCTTCCCTTGCACCCTGGAGAGACGAGCCATCCAACCCCGATCTGTCCACCGCCCTCGCAGCGTGGCGCGGAACCTACGAGGAGGCGAAATGACCAACCCTGAGTGGCGAGCAGTCCAATCAGAACGCATAACGCACGAGGCCTACAACCCCGAGGCCCAACACATCTACGTGCGATTCCCGGACGGCGTTGAGTGGTGTTATCGGGCCTGCCCTCCCGACGTCTGGCGAGCTTTCACCGCTCCCGGTCAGTCTCGAGGCAAATTCATAGCCGAAGTTCTCAATCACAAGCCCCACGGACGCTATACCGGATAGTCGAGGGGAATGGCCAGATTCAAGCCAGCGCCTGGTGCCTGTTGGTGGCCAAACTGGTGGCCAATCTCCCGCAACCTTCCGTAACTGAGGGCAGCTAGGATCGCCTCAGACCACCGAATGGAACGGAGATCAGTCCCACCCACGCAATTGAGGGCCTTGTGGGTGGAAACACCCGTGATGGTTCGACTCCATTCAGCCGCATGAAGCCCCCGCTTGCGGGGGCTTTTTCATGGACGACCTCGATCGGCGCCAGGTGCGGCGGTCGTGGCCGCGAAGACTGCCGAGCGGGGTGGTTCTGAAGCCGATCTCGAGGATGACCCCGACGCCGAGGACGGCCCAGCCGGCGGCCTCGATCACGGTCCCGTCGTGCCTGGGATCGGCAGTCCGGCGAGGATGGCGCCAGCGACGATCTCCACAGCTCAGCCGTCGTTTTCCTCCGCAAGCGCCCGTCGCAGGGACTCGTCGAAGCTCTCCGGCGAGACCTCGAAGCGCTCGGCGCCGCTCGGATCGGTGACGACCGTGGGCGTGGTCAAGCCCTCGACCAAGGGCCGGGCGACGGCGACGTCGACCGGGGTGACGAGGCCGAGCCAGAGCGACGAGAGCCAGGGGCTGATGAACGGGACCGGGAGACGGCGGGGCGGGCGCTTGCCCATCGCGATCGCCATCCGGTCGATCATCTCCGAGAAGGAGAGGACGTCGGGACCGCCGATCTGGACCTCGCAGCCGCTCGACTCGGGCACGTCCGGGGCGCGGAGAAGGTACTCGACTGCGGCGTCGATCCCGATCGGCTGGGTCGGCGTGCGCAGCCAGCTCGGCGTGATCATCACTGGCAGGCGGCCGACCAGGTAACGCAGCGTTCGGTAGGACTCGCTGCCGGCGCCGACCACCATCGCCGCCCGGAAGTAGGTCAGTGGCGGGCCCTGCTCGCCGAGAACGAGAGCGGTCTCGTGGCGGCTGCGCAGGTGCGCAGATGCCTTCTCCTCGCCCAGGCCTCCGAGGTAGATCACCCGCCCGATCCCCTCCCGCTTCGCCATCCTCGCGAAGTTGGCGCCACCGGCGCGCTCACGGGCGGCGTAGTCGCCGCCGCCGGCCATCGCGTGGACGAGGAAGTAGGCGGCGTCGACACCCCGCCCCGCCCCCTCGAGGCTGGCGGCGTCGGTGATGTCGCCTACGTGAAGCTCGCAACCCGAGCGCTCCAGCTCGGCGGCTCGGGCGGGATCGCGGACGAGGCAGCGGACGGCCGCTCCGTCCTCGCGCAGCCGCAGCGCCAAACGGCCGCCGATGAAACCCGTTGCCCCCGCGATCAGTGTCAGCTTGGCGATGCCCTGCTCCTACCCGCGAACGCCGGCTGTAAGACTGGGCCCGTGGCCGAGCACGTCCTCGAACGGAGCCAGCGGGTGGCGGCGCCGGCCGAGCGGGCCTTCGCGCTCTACGCGGACGCGCACAACCTCGAGCCGATGACCCCGCCCTGGCTCCACTTCCAGGTAACGACGCCCGGCGAGATCACGATGGCGCCCGGCGCCCTCCTCGACTACAGGCTGCGCCTGCATGGCTTCCCGATCGAGTGGACGACCCGGATCGAGAGCTGGGAGCCGCCGCACGGCTTCGTCGACACCCAGCTGAAGGGGCCTTACGCCCTCTGGCACCACACGCACGAGTTCGAGCCCGACGGTGAGAGCGCGACCGTCATTCGCGACCGTGTCCGCTACGCGATTCCATTCGGCCCGATCGGCGAGCTGGCCAACCTGCTGTTCGTCCGCCGCGACCTGCGGCGGATCTTCGACTATCGGGCCGAAGCGGTCGAGCGCCTGGTCGGCTGAGACGACGGAGCGCCGCCGAGAGCCGCTCCCAGGCCGGCGGCGGAGTGGCCCTCGAGCCCGCTCAGGATCGAGAGCAGCTCCTCCGCTTCCACCCTCGGCAGCGCCAACGAGGCGTTGGCGATGAACTTGCGGCGCACATCCTCCTCGGCGAGCGGGTTCGACGGGGTCCCGCGCGGAGTCAAGACCCGGGCCGTGAACTCCTCGCCGCCGGCTCGGGCTCGGACGCCGCCAGAGAGGTCTCCCCCGCCCGGGCCGAAATCGACCACCTCGTAGCGGACCCTGGCGGCGAGGTCGAGGACGCGCTGGTCGGCGATCGCCTCATCGGTGAAGGAGTCGAGGCCGAGCTCGCCGCGGACGAGGAGGGCAGCGATCGAGTACGGAAGGCTGAACTTCGCCTCGTACGGAGTCGCCGGCCGCAGCTTGCGCGCGGCCGGCTCGAGCACGAGGCCGATGGCGACGTCGCCGGCGACCTCGGCGACGATCTCCTCGACCCCGTCGGGGCCGAGCCCGCTCTCGCGAACCGCGTCGAGAGTGGAGTGGCTGAGGTGGCAGACCGGGTAGGCCTTGAAAGCGATCAGCGTCGTCTCCCAGCGCGAGCCGAGCTCCGCCGTCAGCGCCGCCGCGTCGAACTCACCGAGGTGGGATGCGAGGAGGCCGAAGCGGCCCTCGAGCACGCTCGCCGGGCCGGTCGCGCCATGCGCCGCCAGCGCCGCCGCGGTGATCCCAGCGTGGGCGGCCCAGCCCGCGTGCAGGGGCTTCGTCTGCGAGCCGTCGGCCAGGTACTCCATCAACCCGGAAGCCTGGCTGCCAGCGATCCCGAGGGCGTTGGCGGTCTGCTCGGCGGAGAGGCCGCGCAGGTGCGCCGCGGCCGCGGCGGCGGCAAAGACGCCACAGACAGAGGTCGGGTGGAACCCCCTCAGGTGTAGCGCCCCCGGCGCGGCGAGGCCGACCCGCGAGGAGATCTCATAGCCGGCGATGGCGGCGGCCAGCACCTCCGCCCCACTCGCCCCGACCGCCTCGCCGACCGCGAGCACGGTGGCGCCCACGACGACGCTGGAGTGGATCAGCGTCAGCTCGTGGGTGTCGTCGAAGTCGAGCGCGTGCATCGTCGCCCCGTTGGCCAGCGCCGCGGCGCCGGCCCCGACCTTCCGCGGCAGGCCGATGCCCGTCGCCTCCGGCTCGCCGCCCATCTCCAGCGCAACCGCCCGCGCCGCCTCCACCTGGCCAAAGGCCAGCCCGGCAAGCCCGGTGCCGACCGCGTCGAGCAGGTGCAGCTTCGCCGCGTCGGCGACCTCGGCCGGGACATCGGTCAGCTCCAGCCCGGAAGACCACTCGGCGAGTTGCTCGGCCGCCTGCATGGCCGCAGCCTACGACGCCGGTTCAGCCCGCGGGGAGGCGCAGCGTTGCTGCTTTGTTCGTGACCCTCACCTGGCCGTTGCCGTCATGCACCGTGGCAGTGATCACGACCTTGAGGCTCTTGCCCGCCTTCAGTGCCTGCTTGGCCGAGCTCACCAATGGCACTTTCAGGGTCTTCGACTTGCCCGGCTTCAAGCCGGAGAAGCTGAGCGACCCGATCACCGGCGCTTTCTTCGCTGCGATTCGCGCTTTGCCGCCGCCGTTCACCTTGGTGATCACGGTTTTGCCGCCGCAGGCGTTGACCGTCAGCGGCGAGCAGGTGATCTGAAAGCTGACCTTGCTGCCGTTCGGGTCGACCTCGGGCTTGGCGACCGTCGCCAGGCTGGAGGGAACCGGCGGGGGCGTCTGGGTCACCGTCGGACCCGTCGGCGCCGGGCCTCCCCCACCGCCGCCACCGCCAGGGGCCGTGGGTTCTTCGGGCTGCGGACCGGCGCCGCAGACGCTGGGCGCGGTGTCGAAGGTCGAGGTGAAGATCTGGTTCGAGCTACGCGACCAGGCCATCACCGGCAGCCCTTTGCAGTCGAGAGCCAACGACGGCGTGCGATTGGCGCCGGGACCGTCGACCACCTGCGCCGTCGCGAAGCTTCCCGCCGCCGGCGCGTCGAACATGTGGAGACCGAAGCTGGTGGTGTTGTTCGGGACCAGTGCGACATGGGCGGCGCCGGCGTCGTTCAGGGCAAGGCCGGCGGAAATCAGCTGGACATCTTCGGGCAGCGCCGTCAGGGTCGGAAAGCCGGTCCCGACCCCAGCGCGGAGGACAGACGTGCTGGAGTCGGCGACGACCAGGGTGCGTTCGTTGCGGAGGGCAATGGCGACGTTCTCGTTCGTCCCGACCGGGCTGCTACCGGCCAGCGCAAGCGCGGCGCCGGTCCCGAGCGCCACCCTCGTTTCCCGCTGGTTCTTTGCGCAGGCGTCGACTTCGAGGCAGCCGCCGATCTGGAGCGAGTCTTCGAGCCCGCGAAGGACGACGGCGCTGGCGCTGTCGGTGGCCGAAGTGGAGAGCGAGACCTGGGTCCAGCTTTTCATCCCCGCGGTTGGCGAGACGTAGAAGCCAACCGCGGGACGAGGGGTAACGTCGATTGGCGCGCCGCCGGTCGAGGCGCGGACACTGCAGAGCGCGGCCTCGAAGCCGTCGTTCGGGCCGCCGGTCTGTTTCCAGGAGGCGTAGTCGTCGTCCCAGACGACCAGCGGCGTTCCGCCGGGCAAGATCGCGGCGCGTAAGTGCACCCCGCAGCCGTTGTACGAGAAGCCCCCTTCAGGGTCTTCGTCGTGGGGCGCCGGCGTCGATACGTCGGCGATTTTCGTCGGCGAGGCCGGCCAGCCGCCGGCGGTGGGAGCCGCAAAGACCACCTCGTTGGGCCGGTTCAGCAGGTAGGTGGAGCCGGCCGATTTGCGGGCCCAGACCACCGCGGCGTGGCCGGCCTCGTCGATCAACGGGATCGGCGGTTCGAAGGAGCGGGCGGTGTCGAGCTGGGTCCCCGGTCCCCACGGTTTGCCGGCCGGCTTGTAGGCGGCCCAGGGCTGCAGGTTGAGTGACGATCCCGTCGCCCAGACCGCGACCGCGGCGCCGGAGGGGCTGAGTGCGAAGGCGGTGCTCGGCAGGGAGCCGGTCAGTTCCGTGATTTTCACCCCGGCGCTGTTCCAGGCGGCGAGGCCGGGGGGCCGTTCGATGTAGCGAGCGCCCGCGGTGGGCGTCACCGCCGACACACCCACCGCGATCGTGCCGCTTTCGTCGACGCCGATCGTCGGCGACCGTTCGCTGAGAAAGCCGATCACCTGCTGCTGCGTCGACCAGGCGGCCGCGGCGGTGGCGGGCAGGGCGAGCGACAGCATGGCAAAGGCCCCGATCAGGGCCGCGCGGAGACGAGTCACCGCTTGATCCTCCCATTCCACCTCAGCCCGGTCCATACGGCAAATTGCGTAAATCCGCCGTTACAGCCGGGTTTGTTGCCCGCCGGCGCAGCTGCCGTTAGGGTGGCGCGATGGCGGTCAAGCTACATCGCTGCGGGGTGGGCTGGTTGAAGCTCGGCATCCACCCCTGCTGGGTCGTGCAGAAGGCGCTCGACGAGGAGGGGATCGAGTACGAGGTGGTCAACGAACCGCTGCGCGACCGCTCGGCGATCAAGCAGCTCTCCGGGCAGACCAAATACCCGGCGATCGAGTTCGAGGACGGCCGCGTTTACCGCGAGGAGTCGAAGGAGATGGCGGCGCGGATCCGGACCGGCAAGCTGTTCGACGACCCCGTCGCGCCGGCCGCCGGCTGAGCGCCTCAGGCCGTGCCGAGGGCGCGGTCGATGAAGGGGCCGAGCAGGTCGGCCATCGCCGCCGCAGTCGTCTCCGGCGCCTGCTTCGGCGTCGTGATGTAGCTGATCGCCAGCCGCACCAGCGCTTCGGCGAGCAGTTCGACGTCGGCCTTCGGCGCCTGCGGCCAGCCTTGCTCGATGACGCCGGCGAGGCGGGCCGTGGCCCAGCTGACGACCGGCAGTCCCTGGGTGGTGACGAACGGGAGCATGCCACCGGTGCCGTCGTCGGAGAGCAGAATCCGGATCAGCGGGTCCTCGCCGGCGGTGCGGAGGAACAGCTCCAGCGCGGCGCCGATCGCCGCCCGCGGGTCCTCGGTGTGGGCCAGCACCGCCCCCTCGACTTCGTCGAGGAAGCTCTCGCCGACGTTGATCACGAAGGCGAATCCAAACTCGTTGCGGTTGCCGAACTCCTTGTAGAGGGTCTGACGGCTGACCCCGGCAGCGGCGGCGATGTCCCCCATCGTCACCTCCGACCAGGGCCGCACCTCGAGCTGTTCGCGGGCGGCCCCAAACAGGGTCTGTCGCAGCAGCTCTCGGGCCGCCTCCTGATAGGGGGTGCGCGCGCTCGCCATCGCTCCCATCGTCGCAGCGGGCCCGGTCAAGCGTCCTCGGCAGGCTCGAAGTCGACCTTGTCGCGGACGCCGCAGTCGGGACAGGCCCAGTCGTCGGGGACCTCGCTCCAGGGCGTGCCGGCCGGGAACCCCTCGCGCGGGTGCCCCTCGTCCTCGTCGAAGACGTAGCCGCAGCTGGGACAGACGAAGCGGCTCATGACGCCCCCTCGACCGCTGCCGCGCCACCCCCATAGCGAGCGAGGATCCGCCGCCGCTTGCTCGGCTGGATGTTGGCGCGGGTGACGTCGCCCTCGAAGTGATCGAGCAGGCGCGGGTCCATCACCCGCCGCCAGAGCGGCGGGAACCAGGCGAGGACGATCATCCCGGCATAGCCAGTGGGCAGTTGCGGCGCCTCCTCGACGTGGCGCAGCGCCTGGTAGCGGCGGGTCGGGTTGGCGTGATGGTCGGAGTGGCGCTGCAGGTGGTAGAGCAGCACGTTGGAGGCGACGTTGTTGCTGTTCCAGCTGTGCTCGGGCAGGCAGCGCTCGTAGCGGCCGTCATCGCGCTTGCCGCGCAGGAGGCCGTAGTGCTCGAGGTAGTTGACGACCTCCAGCAGCGAGAACCCCAGGACCGCCTGGACCACCAGGTAGGGCAATACCACCGTGCCGAAGGCGATCGTTAGCCCGGTGAAGAGGGCCACCGTCATGGCCCAGGCGGTTAGCACGTCGTTATGAGGTCCCCAATGGGGCTTTTCGAGCCGGTCGAGCCGCGCGGCCTCGATCTCCCAGGCCGAGCGCAGGCTGCCGGCAACGGTGCGGGGCAAGAAGGCCCAGAAGCTCTCCCCCAGCCGCGAGCTGGCCGGGTCCTCGGGGGTGGCGACGCGGACGTGGTGGCCGCGGTTGTGCTCGATGAAGAAGTGGCCGTAGCCGGTCTGGGCGAGGGCGATGCGGGAGAGCCACTTCTCCGAGCTCGCCCGCTTGTGGCCGAGCTCGTGGGCGGTGTTGATCGCAATCCCACCGACGACGCCGACGGTCAGCGCCAGGCCGATGCTTTCCAGTACCGAGAGGTCGCCGCTGCCCCACAGCCAGCAGGCGAAGATCAGGCCGGCGAACTGGATCGGGATGAAGAGGTAGGTGCACCAGCGGTAGTAGCGGTCCTGCTCGAGCCACTTGAGGACGCTGTCGGGCGGGTTGCTGGGGTCGACGCCGACGGCGATGTCGAGCAGCGGGAAGCCGATGAAGACGAGCACCGGACCGAGCAGCCAGAAGCCGCCGAAGCCGGTCAGCTCGACGAAACCCCAAGCCATGAAGGGCGCCAGGGGGATCAGGATCCCGAGCAGCCACGCGTAGCGCTTGCCGTCCTTCCAGGTCGCCGGGTTGAGATCGACCTCGTCGTGATGATGGTGATGGTGCCCGTGCTCCTCCTCGAACACGTTCCCATCGGCGTGCGCCTCCATTGCATGCCTCCCTTGTCAAATCGAAGACCGGAGTACGCAGTATTGACAAGAATTGAAGATTTGTCAACCACGCAGACAAACCTCACAAAGTTGTCGAAGATCTAGAACGGATCTGGCGCGAGTCCGGGAGGGTCCGTGACGAGCGATGCGGTCACGACGCGGTGCCCGCGTAGCGGCTCTACGTGGGCACCGAGGACGCCGCACCGCGCCGTGTCCGCCGCCGCCGGGCGCGGGCGGGGGTTTCGCCAATCCCTCTTAACCGGGCCGCGGAAGATCCGTTCTAGATCTTCAAGAGGACGAAGGTGTTCAGCACCCAGATGACGGCGAAGAAGACCGTGGCGCGGTCGAGATTGCGCTCTACCATCGAGCCGCCGCCGATCGAGCTGCCGCCACCGCCGATGCCGAAGGCACCGGAGAGGCCCGCGTCTTTGCCCGAGTGCAGGAGCACGAGGAAAATCAAGACGACGGAAAGAATCACCTGGATGACGCTCAAGAACGTGAACATCGTTCGCGAAGTCTAGGCGATCTAGCTGCGCTCGACGCTCTCGGGCTTCTCGTCCGGGGTGTGGCCGTGGGCGGAACCGTTCGCCCCGCTGCCGTTGGCACGGCCGTTGCCGCTTCCGTTCGCCCCCACCTTGTCGAGGATCTCGACCGCTTCGCGGCGCAGCTCGGCGTCGATCGCGGCGAAGTCCTCGTCGGAGAGCTTGCCGGCGGCGTGGTCGAGCTCGGCGTCGCGGATCTCGCGGTACTTGGCTTCCTTGAGCGCGTCGGCCTCGGTGCGGACGAGGGCGCCGCGGCGGCGGCCGCGGCTCGGCCAGAGCGCGATCAGGGCGCCGGCCAGGGCGATCAGGCCGCCGATCCACATCCAGGTGACCAGCGGGTTGACGATCACCTTGAAGGTCACCGGCAGCCGTTCGCTGGCGTAGGCACGAGCGATGTTTTCGGCCGACTGAGCCTGCAGCGCACCGATCGTTTCCAGCGCCGCCGGCTGCAGGCGCGGGTTGTCGCGTGCCGCCAGCATCAGCCCGGCGAGCTGTTCGCACTGCGGCGGCGTCCCCGGCGCACCACGGACGCAATCGGCGAACGCGGCGTCGGCCCGCCGCACCCGGCCCATCACCCCGCTGATGTCGGGGTTGGGCGCGATCCAGAAGTCCCGGGCCACCCCGGCGTCGAGGCCGACCTCGCTGGTCGCCTCACCGTCGAAGTAGCTGGCGAGCGTGCCGAGGCTGACTTCGCCCCCGGTCGGGCGGAAGAAGCGCCGGCTCGGCCGCAGGCTGGCGACCAGCTTGCCGTCCTTTTCGACCCGGATCCGGTCGGCGAAGGTGAACTTCTCGCTGTCGACTTCGACTTCCGGCTTCACGTAGGTCACGGTGTAGCCGTCGACGACGGTGCTTTCGCCCGGCTTCAGCACCACGTCGCGGTTGGTCTGGAAGCTCGAGGAGGCGGCGATCCCGATCAGGATCACGGCGATCCCGAGGTGGACGATGTAGCCGCCGTAGCGGCGGCGGTTGCGGGCGACGACCGCGACCGTCGCACCCGCCATCGAGCCGCCGGACGTCTTGCGCCGCGCCGCCGCGCCGATCCAGAACTCCTGAACGAGCCCGGAGATCGCGAAGGCGGCGAAGACGAAGAGGAACAGGGCCCACGGCTTGTGGCCGGCGTCGCTGAGGATCAGCAGCCCGGCCAAGGTGACGGCGGCGACCGCCAGCGGCAGCCGGAAGACGCGCTTGGCCGAGGCCCAGGTGACCCGGCGCCAGGCGAGCAGCGGCCCGATCCCGGTGAAGAGGACGAGCAGGATCGCCAGCGGCGTCGTGTAGCGATCGAACCAGGGCGCCGCCAGCGAGGCCTTGCTGCCGGTGAAGAGTTCGGAGATCAGCGGGAAGAAGGTGCCCCAGGCGATCACCAGGGTGAGCCCGACCAGAAGCAGGTTGTTGATCAGGAAGACCGACTCGCGCGAAATTAGTGAGTCGATCCGCTTCTCCGATTTGAGGTCGTCGAGGCGGGAGACGATCAGCAGGGTCGAGCCGATCACGACGACCCCGATCAGAGCGAGGATGTAGGGGCCGACGGTGTTGTCGCCGAAGGCGTGGATCGACTGCAGGACGCCGGAGCGGACGAGGAAGGTGCCTAGCAGCGCCATCGAGAAGGTGGCGACGACGAGGCAGGCGTTCCAGACTTTCAGCATCCCCCGCTTCTCCTGGACCATGATCGAGTGCAGGAAGGCGGTGCCGAGCAGCCACGGCATCAGCGCCGCGTTCTCGACCGGGTCCCAGGCCCAGTAGCCGCCCCAGCCGAGCTCGGTGTAGGACCAGCGAGCGCCGAGCAGGAGACCGAAGCCGAGGAAGGTCCAGGCGACCAGGGCGAACTTGCGGGTCGAGCGGATCCACTCGGCGTCGACGTAGCGGGTGATGAGGGCGCCGATCGCGAAGGCGAAGGGGATCGTGAAGGCGACGTACCCCGAGTACAGCATCGGCGGGTGGATCATCATGCTCGGGTGCTGGAGCAGCGGGTTGAGGCCGATCCCGTCGGCCGGCGTCGGCCCCGGCGTCGTCGCGAAGGGGTCGACGTCGGGCGCGAACAGCATCAGGCCGGTGAAGAAGGCGGCGACGCCCATCATCACCGCGGTCGCCCAGGGGACGATCTCGCGCAGCTTGTTGCGGGTGACGTAGAGCGCGATGCTGGAGGCGATCGAGAGCACCCAGGCCCAGAGCAGCAGCGAGCCTTCCTGGCTCGACCACATCGCCGCCAGCTTGTAGAAGGGCGGCGTCTCGATCGAGGAGTGCTGCTGGACGATGTTGAACGAGAAGTCGTTGCCGGCGAAGGCGATCTCGATGATCACCACGCAGGCGGTGACGAGAGCGCAGAAGCCGTAGACGGCGCGCCGCGAGAGGTCGATCCAGCGGCGGGTTCCGTTGCGTCCGGCGAGGGCGACTACAGCGGCAAAGACGGCAGCGAGAAAGGCCAGCGCCAGCAGGACGCTGCCGAGGCTAGCCATCGCTCTTGGTAGTGAACTTCGACGGGCACTTGGTGATCAGGGTTTCGGGCTTGCCGACGAAGGTGCCGCTCTCCATCGCGCCCGTGAGGACGATCTCACGGCCACCGCGGAACGGGTCCGGAACGGTGCCGGTGTAGGTGACCGGCAGGCTCTGGCTGTCGCCTTCCCGGTCCTCGACCCGGAAGGCGATGCCGTTGCCCTGCTTTTCGATCGAGCCGGGGACGACGCGTCCGGTCATGTCATAGGTCGTGCCCGGGGCGGCGCTGAAAAGCTGCGAGGGCTCCTTCGCCTCGGTCGAGGCGGAGAAGGAGGTGTAGATCAGCGCCACCGCGAGCAACACGGCCACGCTGAGCGCTACCACCAATCGGATCGTGCGCTTGCGTGCAGGGTCCACGTTCGAGAACGGATTATCGCAATCCAGGCCCCTCGACCGAGTTCAGCCGTCTGCCAGAATCGCGGCGTGGCGAACGCGGACGACGATCGGCCGGTCCTCCTCATCACCGGAGCCAGCAGCGGGATCGGCGCTGCAACCGCCCGCGCCGCGGCTGACAAGTACCGGCTGGTCCTGGCAGCGCGGCGGATCAAAGACCTCGACGTGCTCTCGGGGGAACTGGGTGGAACCGAGCGCGCCCTGCCGGTGCGATGCGACATCACCGAGTGGGACCAGGTCGAGGCGCTGGCCGCGAAGGCGCTCGAGCGCTTCGGCCGGATCGACGCCGTCTTCGCCAACGCCGGCTTCGGCGCCAAGCGGGGCTTTCTCGAGGAGTCGCCCGAGTTCTGGAAGTCGATGGTCCTCACCAACGTCTACGGCGCGGCGCTGACGATCCGCGCCACCCTCCCCCACCTGCTCGAGCGCGGCGACGGCCACTTCCTGATCACCAGCTCGATCGCCGGCCGCCGGGCGCTGCCCGGCTCGCTCTACTCGGCGACCAAGTTCGCGGCGACGGCGATCGGCGAGAGCCTGCGCTCGGAGCTGCGCCAGATCCACCAGAACACGGCGATCAAGGTGACGCTGATCGAGCCGGGGATGACCGACACGCCTTTCTTCGACAACAGCCCCGGCGACGCCGCCCTGCGCGACGACGACATCGCCAAGGCCGTGATGTACGCGCTCGAACAGGGGCCGGGGGTCGACGTCAACGAGATCCTCATTCGGCCGACGAGCCAATCGCTCTAGTCGGCGCGCGCGATGCACGAGACCGAGACGGACCTGGAGGCGCTGCAGGACCTGCTCGACCGCAGCTACGCCGGCGCCGGCCCGCACCTGCTCCGCATCCACACCCCCGAGCGCCGCCTCGACGCTGCTGGCATCGCCGCGCGGCTGCAGGGGATGACGCTGCTGGCGCTGGCGACCGCCGGCCGCGACGGCCGCCCGGTGGTCGGCCCGGTCGACGGCATCTTCCTCCGCGGCAGCTTCCATTTCGGCTCGGCGCCGGACTCGGTCCGCGCCCGCCAGATCGCCGCCCGTCCCGAGGTCAGCGCCACCCACCTGCCGGGCGAGGAGCTGGCGGTGACGGTCCACGGCACGGCCGCGCCGGTCGACGTCGCGGCACCCGAGGGAGCGGAGCTGCGCCAAACCCTGCTCGACATCTACGTCCCGCGCTACGGCGCCGAGTGGGAGGAGTTCCTCGCCTCCGGCGTCGTCTACTGGCGCCTCGACGCCGCCCGCATCTACGCCTTCCATATGCCGCCCAGCTAGCGCAGCAGAGCGCGGACGGCGCCCAGGTAGGCGCGGAGCGCCAGCCGGGCAGGCAGGGAACGAGCGGCGGCGGGGATGAAGGGCGAGTCGAGGTCGGCGCTCAGCCAGGAGGCGAATTCGGCGCTGCTGACGGCGCGGGCCCGTTGGATCCGGCGCCGTTCGCGCAGGAGGCCGGGCAGCCAGCGCAGCACTTCGGCGTTCGCCGCCAGCTTCTGAGCGCCCCAGCCGCCGGCGGCGGAGGCGACAAGCAAGGCGAGCTCGGTCGCGAACAGCGCCGGCGCGAGCAGGACCAACAGCGTCGCCGGGTAGTCGCGGACGAGGAAGGCGAGCCGGTTGCGCTCGAGCCAGCGCCACTTGTGCTCGCTGGCGCCGAACTCGTAGTCGTGGAAGACGACGGCGGCGGGCTCGATCCCGACCGTGTCGCCGCGCAGCCGCAGTCGCAGCGAGATGTCGACGTCCTCGTGGTAGAGGAAGAACCGCTCAGGGAAGCCACCGAGCTCGCGCCACGTCCGCAGCGGGATTGCCAGGCAGGCACCGGAGAGGCAGACGACCTCGCCCGAGGGCGGCGCCTCGACCAGCGGGCGGCCGTGGCCACCGGCCCAGACGATGCCGGTGAAATGGAGGGGGTTGCCGGCGGAGTTGATCTCGGTCCCGTCGCCGCTTGCGACCAGCGCCTGCCAGGCCGCCCAGCCGCGGCCCTCGCGCCAGGGGCGGCGAATTGCCTCCCCCCAGCCCGGCTGCGGCACCGCGTCGGGGTTGAGGAGGACGAGGAGGTCGCCGCGCGCCTCCTCGGCGCCGCGGTTGCAGCCGGCGGCGAAGCCGACGTTGCGCCCCATCCGCACCAGGCGCGCCGCCGGTGCCAGCTCGGCGACGACCGCGGCCGAGTCGTCGCCGGAGTCGTTGTCGACGACGATCAGCTCGTCGTCAGGGCCAAGCTCGACCAGGAGCGGCGGCAGCCCCCGCCGCAGCTCGGAGCTGCTGTTCCAAACGACGATCAGGACTGAAAGCGACGGGCGCACCGGCGCGGAGGCTATTCGCCCGCCCGCGCCGGTGCCCCAGGATGCGTGTCGCCTGCCTTATTTCCCCTTGCCGCAGCCCTTGATGTTGAGCGGGTACTGGTTGTTGACCAGCTTCTTGCCGTTCTGGCCTTTGATGTTGAGGACGGCCCGCTGCTTTTCCTTGCAGGTGTTCGTCGAGTTGACGAGCAGGCTCTTGTCGCCGCCCTTCATGTTGAGGATGAACTTCGTCACCGGCACGTCGGGGGTGTTGTTGAACACCGTCTTCAGGCCACCGCGCTTGGAGCTGATCACCCCGTGCAGCTGGATCCTCACCTGGCCGCGCAGGTCGGCGACCAGGTCGGGCAGTTCGTGCCCACCCGGGACCAGGTACACGTTGCCCTTGAGCTTCTTGCTCAAGAGCGGCGTCTTCGCTTCCGCGTGCCCGTAGATCGAGCTCTTCGGGCAGCTGTTGGAGGCCAGCTGCGGCCGGGTGCAGACGGTGCCGATGTGGCTGTTGTCGAGGAACAGCGAGTGCGGCAGCGTCAGCGCCGTGCGGGCGATGTTGGCCTGGCCCTTGCCGGCTTCGAGGATCGCCCGGATCTGCGGGTTCTTCGCCCGCGTGGTCGGGCCGGTGAGCCGGACGTGGAACTTCGGCTTGAAGCCGAGCTTGCTGCAGTTACTCGCCTGGTAGGGGTAGCTGACCGCGTAGGAGCTCCACGCCGCCTGGCTGGCGGGGTTGGCGCCGCCGCCGTTGATCGTCCCGGCCGTCGCCTGCTTGGAGCAGTTGGTCGGGTTGATCATGAACTTTTCGCGGTTGATGTCGAACTGGATCGAGCGGATGTCGAGCTTGACGCCGCCGAACACGTTCGGGATCGGTTCCGAGACGGCGTTGATCTGGGCGGTGGTCGGATCGACGTTCACCGCTACTCGGACGACGACGTTGCCGAGGTCATACGGGCCGGCGATCGCCGGGGTGATGACCGCCAGCGAGAGCGTTGAGCCGTGCAGCGGCCCGGCGAGGTAGACCTTGCCCGGCAACGACAACGGCGCCCCGCCGCTGCCGGCCGCGGACGTGGTCGTCCCGATCTGACTTGCCGAGGGGCAGCTCGGTGCTGCCTGCTCGGCTTTGCCGCTGAGCAGGCGGGCGCCGTTGATCGCGTCCTCCGAGCAGTAGGGGATCCCGGCCAGTTTTCCGGTCAGGCCCTTCGGCAGGGTGACGTTGACCAGCTTCACCTCCTGCTGACCGTCGACTCGGGCGATGTTGACCCGGAACGGGCTGTAGGCGCCGGCCTTGGGGTTGTCGACCGTGGCCGAGTAGCCAGGCGTGAACGGCCGCGCGGCCAGCGACTGCGGACAGTTGCCGCCACCGGGGTACCCGGTCAGGGCAAACGTCTGGCTCGGGGTCGCATTGGCCTGTCCCGACCACGGCGTCAGCAAGGTTTTCGTCGTGTTCGGCCCGCAGGTCGGGGGCGAGGTCAGCGTCCCTTTGTTACCGCCGAAGAAATGCAGGCGAAAGTTGGTGAAGGTCGCCTGCGGATTTTCATCGACGATCGCGGTCAGTTGGCCGCTGGCCGAATCGGGGAACACTTTCCCGATCAACCGCACGTTGACGCCAAACCGAGTCGAGAACGCGTGGATGAAGATCCGGAACTGTTCACCCGTATCCGCAACCGCCGGTCCGTTTTTCAGCGGTTCGCCGACGTAGACGTCGCCGCCAATCGAGTTCGGCGGCAGGCCCGGCGCCTGCACCTCGACGGTGCCGATTTTCGACGCCGCGGGGCACCCGATCGGGTTGTTGGTGTGGTACCCGAACTGAGCGGCGGTGCAGGCCTGCAGGCCGTTGCCGGACGCGGGGTTGATCCCCATGCCTTCCGGCAGCAGCACCGTCGCGGTTTTCAGGTAGGAATTCGCGATTTCGTCTTCCGGGTCGAACGGGATGCCGACGTCAACCGTGGTCGGTTCCGGCGTGTCGACGTTTTTCGGCCCGGTCGGGTTGACCGCGATGTCCGGATTGAACGGGACCGCGTTGCAGCCGCTGGCACCGGTAGGGGTCGTGTATGACGCTTTCGTTTCGGTCTGGCTCGCTTCGAAGGGCGGGCCCTGCGACTGGAGGTGCAGCACCGAGACCTGGCCGCCGGCGCAGTTGCTCGGCATGGTCAGGTAGGTGCCGTCGGCGGTGGGGTTGAGGTTGGTCGCCCCTTTTGCCGAGAAGAAGACGAGCCGCGACTCGATGATCGGCGGGCTCGTGGGCGAGGGCGCGTGGATGTCGCTGATCGTGAAGGTGACGTGCTGGTCGACCGGGCTCAGCGAGCCGACGATGTAGGTCGGGCCGGCAGCGGTGTTGAAGCCGACCATCGAGGGGGTACCGTCGAACGGCACCACGTTGTAGACCGGCAGCGCCACTCGCGCTTGGATGCATTCGCCTTCCGGGAACGTGGGTGCCAGTTTTTTGCATTCTTTTTCGGCCGGTTCCGATTCTTTCGGTTCCGGCACCTGACCGGCGACGGTCAGGTAGTTGACCCCGACAAGGCTCTGCGGCGGACAGGCAACAGCTTCGATCTGTTGAACCGTGCATTGGTCCAGCGCTTCAGGGTTGACGCTGAGGCCTTCGGGCGTATCAACGACGATCTCTTTGATGAAGGCCGTCGGGAAGCCCGAGAAGGCTGCAAACGGTCCCGCGTGCGGGGTCGTGGTCAGCTTGAAGTCGGTGATGCCGAAGTTCGGGTGACCGGCCGCCTGCGTGAAGTGTTTTTCTCCGGTCGAGCCAAGGCATTGCGCCGAGGACGCCAGCGGCGCGGCGAATTCGAACCCGACTTCTTTCCCGGCTTCGCCGAATTTTTCGGGCAAAGGAGCCGGCAGGTCGGCATTTTCTTTACAGGTGAGCGATTCCCATTTCTGGGTCGAAATCGCCGCATCGGCGCTGGGGGCGAAGAACACGACCCCGAGCGCAACCACACCAAGCAATACCAACGAGCGCCTAACCATCAAGTCCCTCCTCATTACGCGTGAGCAAAACCGCCGCCCCTGCGTGGCGCCCTGGTACTAACCCAAACAACAACGGAGCCTTTCCCAAAGCCCCTCTCCCAGTTGCGACCTTAGCCGGTTACCCAACCGGGAAGCAAGTCGAGCAACCCTCAGTGCTTGTGCTTACCCGCCCCCTTTTTCTTCTTTTGGCCACACGGCGTACGCAATTTCTGCTTGCGATTCACCTTCTTGCCGTTCTGGGCCTTGAACCGGACGATCGCCCGCGGCGGGTTTTTGCAGAGATTGGTCGAGGCGACCAGGAGCCCGTGCTTGCCGCCCGGCAGGGTCAGCACGAACTTCTTCACCGGCACGTCGGGGACGGTATTGAAGCGAGTGCGGATGCCGCCCTTGTAGCTGTCGATGACGCCGACGAGGTCGATGTCGACCTGCCCCTCGAGGTGGGCGACCATGTCCGGCAGGGTGTGGGACGGGTTCGAACGGAGGACGACCGGGCCTTCCAGCGGCTGGCCGAGCAGCGGCGTGAAGGCCCGCGCCTTGCCGTAGATCGACCGTTTCGGGCACTGGTCAGCGGCGAACTGGGGCCGCGTGCAAACGGTGCCGAGGCTGGCCTGGTCGAGGAAGATCGCGTGCGGCAGAGCGACCGAGGCGCGGGCGATGTTGGCGTCGCCTTCGCGGGCGGTGAGCGCGGCGCGCAGGCGCGGGTGCTGGGCGCGGTGGGTGGCGCCGAACAAGCGCAGCTTCAGCTTCGGCCGGAATTTCAAGCCTTTGCAACCGTTCAGCTGATAGTGGGCCGAGACTTTGGCCGGCGCCCATGCCGCCGGGTTGGTCGGATCCGCCCCGCCCCCGAGCAGCACGCCAGCGGTCGCATGTTTGGCGCAGTTGGTCCCGTTGAGGGTGAATTCCTTGCGGTTGACGTTGACGAAGATCGAGCGAATGTCGAGCTTGGCGCCGCCGAAGACGTCGGGGATTTCGGTGTCGGGATTGATCTGGGCGGTTTCCGGATCGACCTTGACCGGGATCCGGACGACGACGGTGCCGAGGTCGAACGGCCCGGCCACCGCCGGGGTGACCACGGCCAGCGAAATCGGTGCGCCCTTGTAGGGGCCGGCGAGGTAGACGTTGCCGTCGATCTCGAGCGGAGAGGATCCGGTCCCGGCCTGGACCGTGGCGACGCCGACCTGGCTCTTGTCCGGGCAGCTCGGGTTTTTCTTCTCCGCCGCGCCGGCCCGGCTGGCGGCGTCGGCGATCTCCTGCGGCGAGCAGTACGGAACGCCGGCGAGCTTCGCCGTCGCTCCCGGCGGCAGATGGATGTCGACGCCTTTCAGCTCCTGCTGACCCTGGGGCCGGGTCAGGTGCGCGGTGAAGGGCGTGAAGGCGAGCGCCTGGTCGCTTTTCGGGTCAGCGTCGAAGCCGGGCGCGAACGGCCGCGATGCCATCGTTTTCGCGCAGGCGCCGCCCCCGGGCGCGTTGGTGAGGAGGAAGCCTTTGTCCACCGGGCCGCTGTCCGGCGTCCCCGACCAGGCGACCATCGAGTGCGAGCTCGGGTTGGGACCGCAGGTCGGCGGGCTGGTCAAGGTCGCTTTGTCGCCGCCGTTGAGGCTGACGCGGACCAAATCGAACGGGACCTGCGGAGCTTCGTGGACGACGGCGCTCAACTGCCCGGTCACCGGGTTGGCGCTGACGTTGGCGACGAGCCGGATCGAGAGCCCGCGGGCCGCCGACTCGGCGTCAAGGAAAATCCGGTACAGGTTGCCGGAGGCCGGGTCACGGCTCAGCTGCTGGGCAAGATAGACGGGGCCGGTCAGGGTTCCCGCCGGCAGCACCGGGGTGTCGATCGCGACCGTGCCGATCCTCGACGCTGCGGGGCAGGCGACAGGATTGCGGGTCCCCTTCCCAAGTTGGGCGTCCGTGCAGGCCTGCAGCGCGGGCGCCGCCGAGGGGTTGACGCCCATCCCGGCCGGCAGCGTCACCTGCGCCTCACGCACGTTCGAGTTGTAGACCGACGCGGTCGGTTCGAACGGGACTTTGACGTCGACGGTCGCGCCGGACGGCGAGTCGGTCAACGCCGTGTTCGGGTTGACCGCGGTCGAAGGTTTGAAGGGGACGTTGCCGCAGCCGTCCGGTTTGACGCCCGGGGGAAGCGGCGCCGCAACCGCCTCGGAGCCGTTGACGTAGGCGGCCGGCGGCGGTGCCGGGCCGGCAACGTCGTATTCGTCCTGCGGCGCCTGTTCCTGCTGGGAGTCGGCGTGCAGGTAGGTCGTGTAACCGGCTTTGAAGGGTTCGGCCGCCGGGTTGAAGCAGGTGCTGGGGTTGGTCAGGAACGTGCCGCCGCCGGGCGTCGATTCAGTGGTGCCGGTGAAGACCAGGCGGTTTTTGAGGATGCTGGCGGCACCACCCGGGACAGGCGGAACGTGGATCGTGAAGTACTCGTGGTAGTTGCCCTCCCAGTTGACGCCGGCGTTGAGAAAGACTTCGCCGAGATTCAGCAGGCCGATGCCGCCGAGGTCGAGCACGAAGCCAAACCGAGCAGGTTCCCCGGGACGCGGCGCGATGTTGTAGACGGGAAAGGGAGGCAGCGTCGAGGGTAGTAAGCCCAAGACCGAGGCCGTGACGATGCTGCTGCCCACCTGCGTGTTCGCCGGACAACCGCCCGCGGGGAATTTGCCCCCTTCGAGGACGCACTGTGGCGTCGCCTGTGGGTTGACGCTCAAGCCCGGCGGCAGATCCACCAAGACCGTCTTGAGATCGCCCGCCGGGGTTTCAAAGGCACCACTGTGTTTGACGATGATCTGGGTAAAGCCGACCGGCGGGTGACCGGCGGCCTGGGTGAAGAACTGGGCGCTGGTGGTGGGCGAGCAGGTGAGGTCGCTTCCCAGGTTGCAGGTTCCCGCCTGCCAACCGTCCGTCACGTTCCCCGACTGGGCTTCGATGATGTCGACGGCGCTAGCGCTGCTCGCGGCGCACGCGAAAGCGACCGCGACCAGTGCCAGCGCGCTCGCCATCCCTCCGGCTCTACGAAAACCCCTCCGCCTCATCGTGCGGCTCGCTTACCCGTCCCGGAGGCCATTCAATCCTGGCCCTGTTTCTTGCCCTGGGTCTTCTTCTTCTTGGGTCCGCAGGCCGACATCCGCAGCGGCAGCTTTTTCTTCTTCCACTGCTTGCCGTTCTGGGCTTTGAAGTTGACGAAGGAGAAGGCGGGGCCGGCGCAGAGGTTGCGCGAGTTTTCGAGCAGCCCCTTCTTGCCGCCTTTCATCGTCAGCACGAACTTGCTGACCGGGACGTCGGGGACGGCCTGGAAGACGGTCTTGATCCGCGCCTTGGCGGAGCTGATCACCCCGCGCAGGTGGATGTCGACCTGACCCTGCAGGTCGGCGAGCAGGTCCGGCAGGCCGTGGTCGGAGGGGACGAGGTAGACGGGGCCGGCCAGCGGCTGGTCGAGCAGCGGCGTCTCGGCGCTGGCGTAGCCGTAGATCGAGCGGGCCGGGCAGTCGTGGCTGGCGAGTTTCGCTTTCACGCAGACGGTGCCGATGTGGCCCTGGTCGAGGAACTCGGAGTGCGGCAGCGTCACCGCCGCGCGGCGGATGTTGGCGTCGCCTTCGCGGGCGGTGAGGACGGCGCGGAATTTCGGGTGACCGGAGCGGCGCGCCGCCTTGCGGCCACCGAACAGGCGGGTGCTGAGTTTCGGTTTGAACTCGAGCGCTTCGCAGGCGCTGGTCTGGAACGGAACGCTGGCGGCGAAGGCGCTGAATGCCGCGGGGTTGGCCGGGTCGGCGCCGCCACCGCGCAGCGTTGCTGCGGTCGCCAGCGGGTCGCAACTGGTTGGGTTGAGGGTGAACTGCTTGCGGTCGAGGGTGATGTCGATGGTGCGGACGCTGAGCTGGGTGCCGCCGAAGACATCGGGAATCGGGTCGGAGACGGCGCGGACCTGCGCCGTTTCGGGATCGAGGAACAGCGCCACCCTCACCACGACCGTGCCGAGATCAAACGGTCCGGCCGTGGCGGGGGTGACAACTGCCAGGGAGAGAGGAGCCCCGTGGTAGGGGCCTGAGAGGAAGACCTTGCCGCCGATCGTCAGCGGCGCCGGGCCGGTGCCGGCAGCAACCGTCGCCGAGCCGACCAGGCTTTTGTCCGGGCAGCTCGAGTCGGCGGCCTCGGCTTTGCCGGCGTTGGCGGCGGCCGCCGCCAACTGGGGGGCTTTGCAGTACTGGATCCCGGCCAGCTTGCCGGTCATCCCCGGCGGCAGCGTCACTTCCGCGCCTTTCAGCTCCTGCTGGCCGTCGGGACGGGCGAGGTGGATCGAGACCGGGCTGAAGGCGCCGGCCTTGTTCGATTTCGGGCCGGCGCCGAAGGCGGGCGCGAACGGCCGGGCCGCCATCGCTTTCGGACAGGCGCCGCCGCCCGGGTAGCCGCTGAGTGAGAACTGAGCGCCGATGCCGGCGGGTTTGGCGCCGGCCCAGGCGGCGATCGCTTCCGTCGACCAGGGGACCATCGAGCCCGCGGTCACGTTCGGGCCACAGGTCGGGGGGCTGCTGAGGACAGCGCGGGCGCCCGGGTCGAAGGCGAGCTTGAAAGAGGTGAAGGGGAGTTGGGGAGCGCCGGAAATCGTCGTCGAGAGCTGGCCCGTGACCGGGTTGGCGCTGACGCTGCCGACCAGCCGGAGGATGACCCCGTAGCGCGCCGAGCCGGCTTCGATGAAGATCCGGTACTCGCTGCCCGAGGTCGGGTCGCGGCTCAACTGCTGGCCGGCGTAGACGTTCCCGGTCAGGTTCCCTTCCGGCAGCGGCGGCGATTCGATCGTCGCGGTCCCGATCTTCGACTGCGCCGGGCAACCGCTGGTCGGCGCCCGGGACCCCTTGCCGAACTGGGCGTCGGTGCAGGTCTGCAAGCCGTTGGCGGCGCTCGGGTTGATCCCCATCCCCGCCGGCAGCGTCACCGTCGCCGCTTTCGTCACCGAGCTGTCCTGGGTGCCTCCGCCGGTGAAGTGGGGAACCGTGATCTCGACCCCGGCGCCCGCCGGTGAGTTGGTCGCCGTTGCTCCGGGCTCGACCTGAACTTTAGGTTGATAGGGGATCGAGTTGCATTTTTTCGGTTCCGTCTGCGGCGGGATCGGCGACTCGAACTGCGGGAAGGCGCTCTGCGGGAAGGCGTAGCCAGGCTGTTCCTCTTCTGAGTAGGAGGCGGCCACCAGCAGCGTCGAGTAGATGCTGCCCGAGCTGGTGAAGGCTTCGCCGAGGCAGGTGCTCGGGGTGGTGATGAAGGTGCCGTCACCGGCCCGGCCGTTGAAGACGAGGCGGTTCTGCAGGATCAGGCCTTCGATCCCGGGCAGCGGCAGAGCTTTCGGAACCGCGATCGAGAAGCCCTCGTGGAAGTCCCCCTCCCAGGCGAGGCTCGCTTCGAGGAAGACTTCGTTACCGGCGAGTTCGAGGCCGAACCGGGCCGGCTGCCCGGGTTCCGGCACGAGGTTGTAGACGTCGACTTTGGTTACCGGAGCGGCAGGCGGGACGGGCAGATACACCGGCGGCGGTGAGGCGGTGACTTCGCTGACGCCGACTTTGGAGCCGCTCGGGCAACCGCCGGCCCCGGCTTCGAAGGTCGCGATCGGACAGCGAACGGTCGCCCCCGGGTTGACGCTGAGACCAATCGGGAGGTCGACGTGGACGTCCTTCAGTTCCCCGACCGGTTTCTGGGTCCCCGGCACGCCCAGGAACTCTTCGTTCTTGACGATGAACTGGGTGAAGCCGACCTGGGGATGGGCGGCCGCGTCTTCGAAGAACTGGGTTTCGGTGGCGACGCTACAGGTCGGCGTGTCGGTCGTGCAGGTGCCCGCCTGCCAGCCCGATTTGACTTCCGGGTTGTGCGGATCACTGGGGGCGATGATCCCGGCGGTGTCAGCTAGAGCCGGGCCGGGTACCAGAAAGGAAATCGTGACCGCCAATACCGAGATTGCGGTGGTACCCAGGCCTGATGGGCCAGTCGGATTTCCCCTCCAAGGAAACATCCCATCAACGACTCTACCCGATTTTAATGACTTGAGTCAATAATTTTTGGTAATGTCGTGCCTATGACCCCCACGAACGGAAGCTCAGCCATGAATGGACACGACGGACACTCGACCAACGGCAACGGTGCCCACCGCGGCGTCGCGAACGGCAACGGCAGCTCCTCGCTGCCCGTCAACTGGGAGCGCCTGGCGCGAGCCACCGCCCACCCCCTGCGGGTCTCGATCCTCGAAATCCTCGGCATCGACGGCGGTCGCACGATGTCCCCCAGCGACCTCTGCCGCGAGCTCCAGATCCCGCTCAGCAACACCAATTACCACGTCACCGAGCTGGCCAAAGCAGACCTGATCGAACTCGTCCGCGAGCGCCAGGTGCGCGGCGCCACCGAGCACTTCTACCGCCTGCCGGCGAGCTCGGCGGCCGGGATGTCGACTGAGGCGACCCGAGCCCCGACCCTGAGGGCCGTCGCCTAGAGCGGACGACGGGGGTCGAACCCGCGACCTCAAGCTTGGGAAGCTTGCGCTCTACCAACTGAGCTACGTCCGCGCTGGGGGCATTCTAAGCTTCTGACCCCCGTGAGCGTTCGCTCTGCCATCGCAGTTCTCGCCGTGCTGGCCGTCGTCGGCCTGCTCGTCTTCGGGCTCGCCAGCCACGGCTCCTCGCGGGTCCAGCTCGGCGAAGCCGCGCCGGACCCCACCCTGCCCAAACTCGATGGCGGCGGCGATGGCTCCCTCGCCGAACACCGCGGCGAATGGGTGCTGGTCAACTTCTGGGCCTCCTGGTGCGATCCGTGCAAGGAGGAGGCACCGGCCCTGGAGCAGTTCCAGCGCCAGCATGAAAGCGGCGACTTCACCGTGCTCGGGATCGACAGCCGCGACCTCAGCGGCGACGGCCGCGCCTTCGCCCGCAAGCACGAACTCAGCTACCCGCAACTGCACGACGGCGAGGGCGACATGGCGCACGAATATGGCACGACCGGGGTTCCCGAGAACTTCCTCGTCGACCCCAAAGGCAAGGTGCGGTGGCTGACCGCCGGCCCGGTGACCGAGGAGATGCTGAACGACCAAATCGCGCCGCTGGTCGAAGGCAAGTCGTGAGCGCCCGTACCATCCGGGCGCTGGCGATCGCCAGCGCCGCGTTGGCGCTGATGGCCGCATCCCTGGTCCCCGCCGCCGGCGCGGCAACGCCGCAGACCTCGCTCAGCGAGATCTCGGGAGAAGTGATGTGCCCGGTCTGCGGCACCCTTCTCGAGCTCGCCGAATCGCCCCAGGCCCAGCGCGAGAAAGCCTTTATCCAACGGCTCGTCGACGAGGGCAGGAGCAAGCAGGAGATCAAGGACGCGCTGGTCGCCGAGTACGGCGACGAGGTGCTGGCCCTGCCGCAGGACTCGGGCTTCAGCCTCTCCGCCTACGTGGTCCCGATCGTCGCCTTCATCGTCGCCGCGATCGCGCTCGCCTTCGGCGTCGCCAAGTGGCGACGGGCATCGGGCTCGGGCGACGACGGCCGGCCGGTCGCGGCCGGCCTCAGCGCCGAGGACAGCGCCCGGCTCGACGAGGACCTCGGCCGCTACGACCTCTGAGCCGTGTCGACTTTGTTCGGACGTGCCGAACAAACTCGACACGGAAGCGCTTGCGCTATCCCTTGACGACGACGGCGCCGAGCGGCTCGACCGGAAGCCGGCGGAGGGCGTCGCGCAGGTCCCGTGCGCCGCGGCGCGACGGATCGGACGCGACGGCGACGAGCAGCGCGTCCGCCTCGGCCGCCAGCGCCGGCAGCGATTCCTCGCCGGTCTCGATCGCCGGGCCCGAGAGGACCACCAGCTCGTAGGCGTTGCGCAGTTTCTCCGCCATGTGACGGAAGCTCTGGAGGCCGAGCAGCGTGCGCGGGTCGCTGGCGCCGCGACCGCCGGAGATACAAACCAGCGGCTCGCCGGCGCCGGCGGAGGCGGGTCCGGCCAGCATCAACGGCTGCAGGATCTCCGGCGGCGTCGCCTCCCAGCGCAGGTACTCGTGCAGGCCCGGCGTCTGTTCCAGGCCGAGGTCCGCAGCGAGGCGGGGTTGGGCGAGGTCGCAGTCGAGCAGAGCCGTGCGGCGGCCAACCGCGGCCGCGGCCCCGGCCAGCGCCGCCGCCAGAGCCCGCGTCGGATCGTCGGCGCCGGTCACCAGCACCGCTCGGTGGCCCTCGATGCGCTCGCGGACGGCGCCGAGGCGCTCGAAGTCCGGGCCCCGCAACGACCAGATGCCCTCGGCTCCGGCGACAGGGCCGGAGATCTCGGCGAGGACGGGCAGCTTGCGGCGCCCGCCCGGCATTACATCCGCTCGGGGGCTGAGATCCCGAGCAAGCCGAGGGAGGCGGCGATCGTCTGCTTCGCCGCCAGGCAGAGCACCAGGCGCGAGGGCTCGACCCCTTCCCCCTCCGCCCCGACCACCTGGCAGTCGCGGTAGAAGGCGTGGAAGTCGGCGGCGACCGCGGTCGAGTACGCGCAGATCCGGTGCGGCGCCCGCCGCGCCGCCGCCTCGACCGTCTCTTGCGGAAACTCGAGCAGGCGCTTGATCAGCGCTTTCTCGCTCGGCTCGAAGGGAACGGTGCGTGAGTCGGCCGCCGCCTCGATCGCCGCCTCCGCCCCCGGCCCGGCTTTGCGCAGGATGCTGGCGATGCGGGCGTGCGCGTACTGGACGTAGTAGACGGGGTTCTCATTCGACTGCCTGCGGGCCAGCTCGAGGTCGAGGTCGACCGTCGTCTCCAGACTGCGCCAGAGCATGAACCAGCGGGTCGCGTCGACGCCGATGTCGTCGAGCAGTTCGTCGAGGGAGACGAAGTCGCCGCTGCGCTTCGACATCTGCGCCCGCTCGCCGCCTTCGACGATGTGGACGAGGCTCATGATCAGCGCCTCGAATTTGTCGGGATCGCCGCCGAGAGCGGCGATCGAGGCCCGGATCCGGCCGACGTAGCCGTGGTGGTCAGCGCCGAGGACGTCGATCAAGCGGTCGAAGCCGCGCTGCAGCTTGTCCCAGTGGTAGGCGATGTCGGCGGTCAGGTAGGTCGGGTCGCCGTCGGCCTTGAACAGGACCCGGTCCTTGTCGTCGCCGAACTCGGTCGTCCGCAGCCAGAGCGCCTCCTCGCTGCGGTAGGTGTGACCGCCCTTGTCGAGGTCGGCGAGAGCGGCCTCGACCTCACCCCGCGAGTAGAGGTCGCGCTCGTGGAACCAAACATCGAAGCTGACGCCAAAGCGCTCGAGGGTGCCGCGCACGCCGTCGAGCACGAGCTCGATTCCACGCAGTCCGAGCGCCTCGCGGTCGCCGGGGTCCCCCCCTTCGGCCTTGATCTGCGCCGCGATCTCGGTTACGTACTCGCCGGCGTAGCCGTCCTCCGGCGGCTCCTCGCCGGCCATTCGGGCAGCGATCGAGTCTGCGAAACGGCCGACCTGGGCGCCGGCATCGTTGACGTAGTACTCGCGTTTGACCTCGTGGCCGACAGCCTGGAGGAGCCGCACGAGGGCGTCGCCGTAGGCGGCGTGACGGCCACCGCCGACGTGCAGCGGTCCGGTCGGGTTGGCGGAGACGAACTCGACCAGGACCTTCTCGGGCTCCGCGACCGGCGGCGGGCGCAGGCTGTTGCCGGCGGCAAGGGAGGCGAGCGCCCGCCGGTACCACTGGTCGGAGAGGAAGAGGTTGACGAAGCCGGGACCGGCGACCTCGATACGGTCGAGGTCGGCGCCGCCGAGGTGCCCTTCGAGCTCCGCCCGGAGACGCTCGGCGACCGCCCGCGGGTTGTCACCAAGCGGGCCGGCCAGCAGCATCGCCGCGTTGGAGCTGTAATCGCCGAGCTCCGGCTTCGGCGGCCGGTCGAGCGAGGGCGTCGGCTCGGTCCGCTCGCCGTCGCGCAGGGCGCGCGCGGCCTCGTCGACGGCGCCGCGCAGGGCAGTGATCGAATCGGTGGTGCTCACGGTCCAATCGTATTGTCCGCCCGCCCCCGGGTACGCTTGACCGCTTGCGTGTAGCCGTCCTCAGCGATGTCCACTCCAATCTGCCCGCCCTGGAAGCCGTCCTCGGGGCGATCGAGGAGGCCGACGTCGACCAGCTCTGGTGCCTCGGCGACCTCGTCGGCTACGGCGCCGATCCCGACGCCTGCACCGCCCTGGTCCGGGACCGCAGCGACGTCTGCCTGGCCGGGAACCACGACCTCGCCGTGCTCGGCGCGCTCGACAGCAGCTCCTTCTCAGCGACCGCGAAGGTCGCGGTGGAATGGACCCAGGAGGAGGCCAGCGAGGAGACGACCAGCTTCCTCGCCGAACTCACCCCCGCGCTCGACCACACCGGCTTCGGACTCTTCCACGCCTCACCTCGCGACCCGATCTGGGAGTACGTGCTCTCGATCGATCAAGCCGAAGCGGGGCTCGACGCCCAGGAGCAGCGGATCGGCCTGATCGGCCACTCCCACGTCGCGCTCTTCTTCACCCGGCCCGAGGGACGTGCCAGGCACGGCTACGCGCACGGAGCCCAGGCCGGCGACGGCGCTCTGCTCGGCATCGACGACGGCGCCTGGCTGATCAATCCCGGCAGCGTCGGCCAGCCCCGCGACGGCGATCCCCGCGCCGCCTGGCTCGAGCTCGACACCGACGAGTGGACGGCACGCTTTCACCGAGTCCCCTACGACATCGCCGCGGCGGCCGCCTCGATCCTCGCCGCCGGCCTCCCCGGCGCCCTCGCCGAGCGACTGGCGATCGGCCGATGAGGCCGATCCTCGCCCCCTCGAGATGGGTTGAAAAGGCACTGATGAACCCGAAATGCAGGGCAAATCCAGCTTCGGAAGCGTTGTCTAGACTCGAATCATGGGACGCCTGAGCGCATTCCTGCTTGCCCTTGCCCTCGCTGCTGCCCTGGCAGTGGGGGTCTCTGCCTGCGGCGACGGCAGCAACGACCTACTGCCCGGCACGACCGCGAGCCAGATCAACTCCAACCTCGACGAAGTCCAGGCGCTGGTCGCCGAAGGCAATTGCAGCGGCGCCAGCGAAGCCGCCAACACGGTTACCGACCAGGTCGCCGAACTGAGCGGCGTCGCCAGGGAACTGAAGGAAGCGCTGGACGAAGGCGCGGCGCGGCTGAGCGAAGTCGTCGCCGCCTGCGAAGAAGTGCCGAGCGAAGCGGAAGAAGAAGCCGAGGCCCAGGAAGCCGAAGAAGCCGAACGCGAAGCCGAAGAAGAAGACGAAAAGGAAGAAAAGTCCGAAAAAGAGAAGCCGGACAAGGAAAAGCCCGAAAAGGAAACCGGGCCAGCGGTGGAACCGCCGGAACCGCCCGGCCAGGAAAAGAAGGAAGAAAAAGAAGAAGCTCCCCCGGTGGAACCTGAAACCGGTGGCAATTCGGGCGGCGTCGGTCCGGGCGCCGCGGTAGAAGGGGAACAGTGATGGAGGCGGGAACGCTATCCGGACGTTACGAAACGGCCGAGCGGCTCGGCTCCGGCGGGATGTCGAACGTCTACAAGGCGACCGACCGCATTCTCGAGCGCACCGTCGCGGTGAAGATCCTCGCCGAGCACCTCTCCGACGACGAGCGCTTCGTCGCCCGCTTCCGCCGCGAGGCACTGGCGGTGGCGAAATTGATCCACCCCAACATCGTCCAGGTCTATGACACCGGCGTCGACGATGGTCGCCACTACATCGTGATGGAGTACGTCGAGGGCCGCTCGGGAGCGCAGATCCTGCAGCGCCACGGCCCGGTCGACCCCGAAATCGCGGCCGAGATCGGGATCCAGGCCTGCGCCGGCCTCGACTACGCGCACCGGCGCGGGATCATCCACCGCGACGTCAAGCCGGGCAACCTGATGGTCGTCGGCGGCCCGGTCGGCGGCGGCGAGATGACGGTCAAGCTGACCGACTTCGGCATCGCCCGCGCGATCGAGCAGACGCGGATCACCCAGGTCGGCTCGGTGGTCGGGACGGCCGCATACCTCGCGCCCGAGCAGGTGCGCGGCGAGGAGGCGACGCCGGCGACCGACGTCTACGCGCTCGGCGTCGTCCTCTACCAGTTCCTCACCGGCCGCCTCCCATACGAGGGTTCCTCGCTGGCCGAGCTCGCCGTGCGCCAGCAGAACGAGAAGCCGCTGCCGCCGAGCACCTACAACGACGAGGTGCCGTCGTCGCTTGGCACCTCCGTCCTACGAGCGCTCGAGGGGGACCCGAACCGGCGCTACGCGAGCGCCGACGAGCTCGCCACCGGCCTGCGGCTCGGTCTCGAAGGCGAGGACGTGACGCTGCCCCACGAGGAAGGGGCGACGCCGACCCGGGCTCTCGGCGGCGAGACCGCGACCACCCGCCAGCTCGGCCGCGACACCGCCCAGACTGAGTACCGCCCGGTCTCGCCGACCAGGCGCCCGCAACCGCGGGTCGCCCCGCCCCCACCGCCACCGGTGGCGACGGCAGCGGCGCCGAAGAAGCGCTCCGGCTTCTCCCGCTTCATGCGCTTCGTCCTCGCCATGCTCGCACTGGTCCTTGTCGCCGCTGCCGTCGCCACCGCGGTGATCATCACCACCGACAAGGCGGCCGGGGTCAAGGTGACCAAGGTCGCCGGCGACACCGTCGACAAGGTCGTCGAAGAGTTCAAGGACCTGGTCAACAACAACAAGGAAGAAGGCGAATAGGCCTGCGCCCGGCCTGGCCGCGGGGCTAGGCGTCCCAGGGGGCGGCCCCCCCGAGGACGGCGGTGCGGTAGGCATCGAAGCGGCCGGCCTCGATCGCGCCGCGGGCGCGGGTCGTCAGCTCCCGCATGTAGGTGAGGTTGTGGATGACGATCAGGCGGACTGCGGTCAGTTCCTCGGCGCGGGAGAGGTAGCTGACGTAGTCGCGGTCATGGTGGCGACAGGCGCGGCAGGGGCAGCCCTCGACCAGGGGGTTGCGATCGCCGACCCAGCCGCCCTTGCGCAGGTCGAGGCGCCAGCGGGTCTCGGGACTGGGCGCGAGAGCGACGCCGTGGCGGGCGAGCCGAGTCGGGACCGCACAGTCGAAGACGTCGAGGCCGAGGGCGATGCCGCCGAGCAGGTCGTCGACCTCGCCGATCCCGAGCAGGTGCTTGGGGGCGGCCTCGGGCAGCAGCGGCGCGGTCAGCGCCAACACCTCTGCCATCTCCTCCTTGTCGCGGCCGAGGGTGCCGCCGATCGCGAGGCCGTCGACGCCGGCGGCGGAGACGCACTCCGCCGATTCACGGCGCAGGTCCTCGTGGGTCCCGCCCTGGACGATCCCAAGCACCGCTTGGCGCTGGGGGCCCTCGCGCTCGTGCCAGGCAAGACAGCGGTCGAGCCAGCGGTGGGTGCGCTCGGTCGAACGCGCCGTGTACTCGCGGTCGGCGTGGAAGGGCGTGCACTCGTCGAAGACGAGGGCGATGTCGGAGCCGAGCGCGGCCTGCACGCTCATCGAGACCTCAGGCGAGATGAAGAGCTCGGAACCGTCGCGGTAGGAGCGAAAGCGGGCGCCCTCCTCGCTGATCTCGACCTCCGACCCGTGGCCACCGGAGCGGCCCGAGCCCTTGACCTCGTTGGCGACGCCGCCGTGGGCGAGCGAGAAGACCTGGAAGCCGCCGGAATCGGTGATCAGCGCCCGCTCCCAACTCATGAATCCGTGCAAACCGTCCGCAGCGGCGATCCGTTCCGGTCCGGGCGAGACGAACAGGTGGTAGGTGTTGCCGAGGATCAGCTGGTAGCCGAGCCCGGCCACCTCCTCGGTTTCGAGCCCGCGGACGCTGCCCTTGGTCGCCAGCGGAATGAACGCCGGGGTCTCGATCGGCCCATGGGCGGTGTGGATCGTCCCCGTGCGGGCGACCCCGTCGCGGGCTTCGATCTCGAATCTGAGGCGCTGTGGATCGCTTCGCACGGCCCGCAGCGTATGGGGGAGATCAGGCGGGCGGGTTTTCGGCGTACTGCGGCGCCTCGTCTCCGATCTGGTGCCAGGGCGCTTTGAAGGCGACCTGGAGGTGGAAGCTCGGCTCCAGGTCGAGCTCACGCATCAGTCCCGCGGCGACGAAGTATTTGTCGCCGAGGTCGTCATAGATGCTCGAGCCGCAATTGCTGCAGAAGTTGCGCGGCGCCAGCTCGCTCTCGTAGGTGTGGACGAGGTCCTCGCCCTTGGTCAAGTGGAAGTTCTCTTTGGCGACGACCACGCCGGCGAGGCTCGAGCCGGTCCACCGCTGACAGCGGGTGCAGTGGCAGTAACCCATCGCCTCCGGATCCTTAACCTCGTACTCGACTTTCCCGCACAGACAGCTGCCCTTCAGCGTCTCAGCCATGTCTTCCGCCCTCTTTTCGCATTGCGTTGAACGACCCAAAGCAAGCTAAGCACCCGAGCCGAGCCGGCGCAATCAATCGCGGCGCGGTGACGCTAGGTGATCAGGCTCTTGCCGGTCATCGGCGCCGGCTGCGGGATGCCGAGGAGCTGGAGAGCCGTCGGAGCGACGTCGGCGAGGATGCCAGCGGCGCGCAGCTCGAGGCCCCCGGCGGTGACGATCAGCGGCACCGGGTTGAGCGAGTGGGCGGTGTTCGGCGAGCCGTCGGGCTCGAGCATGTGGTCGCAGTTGCCGTGGTCGGCGGTGACGATGCAGGCGCCGCCCTTGGCCAGCACAGCCTCGACCACCAGACCGAGCTGGGCGTCGACCGCCTCGACCGCCTCGACCGCGGCAGGGATGACGCCGGTGTGGCCGACCATGTCGGGGTTCGCGAAGTTGATGATCCCGAACCGGTAGCTGCCCTCGTTCCAGTGGCGGACGAAGGTCTCGGCCGCAGCGGCGGCGCTCATCTCCGGCTTCTCGTCGTAGGTGGCGACGTCGCGCGGTGATTCGACCAGCCAGTGCTCCTCCCCCTCGTACTCCTGCTCGACGCCGCCGTTGAAGAAGTAGGTGACGTGGGCGTACTTCTCGGTCTCGGCGACGTGGAGTTGCCGGCCACCGGCCGCGGCGATCGTCTGCGCCAGCGTCGTCGCCGGCCGTTGCTCGGGGAAGGCGACCGGGTAGGGCCAGCCCTTGCGGTACTCGGTCATCGTCGTCAGCTCGAGGGTCGGGCCGCCGGCGCGCGGGAACTCGTCGAAGCCGGGCTCGGCGAGGGCGCGGGTCATCTGCCGGGCGCGGTCGGGGCGGAAGTTGAAGAAGATCGCGACGTCGCCCTCGGCGGCGCCGTCGTAGTCGCCGATCACCGTCGGCTTGACGAACTCGTCGGTCTCACCGCGCTCATAGGAGGCCTCGATCGCCTCGGCAGATGAGCCGGCGCGCAGCCCTTCGGCGTGGATGATCGCGTCGTAGGCGAGCTTGGTCCGCTCCCAGCGGGTGTCGCGGTCCATCGCGTAGTAGCGGCCGCTGACGGTCCCGACCCGGCCCGCTGCCCGCAGCCAGCGCTCGAGCTCGGCGAGGTAGCCGCGGCCGCCGTGCGGCAGCGTGTCGCGACCGTCGGTGAAGGCGTGGACAACGAGGTCCGGCACTCCCTCCTGGGAAGCGAGCTCGATGCAGGCCTCGATGTGCTCCCAGCCGGAGTGGACGCCGCCGTCGGAGACGAGGCCGAGCAGGTGGAGGCGTCCGCGGGGGCTGTTGCGCGCCCGCTCACAGGCGGCGAGCAGAGCCTCGTTCTCGTAGAAGCTGCCGTCGGCGATCGCGTCGTCGATCCGGGCCAGGTCCTGCTTGACGATCGCCCCGGCCCCCAGGTTCAAGTGGCCGACCTCGGAGTTGCCCATCTGCCCGTCGGGGAGGCCGACGTCGCGGCCCTGGGCGGAGAGCTGGGTGTGCGGGTAGGTCTCCCAGAGGCGGTCGAAGACCGGCGTCTCGGCCAGCGAGATCGCGTTCCCGGGCCCCGGCTCGGCCAGCCCCCAGCCGTCGAGGATGACCAGCGCCAGCGAGGGGACCAAAGTCATGACAGGACCCTCACCACAGCACCTCAGGCGGCCTCGACGATCGCGGCAAAGGCAGCGGCGTCGAGCGAGGCGCCGCCGACCAGGGCGCCGTCGACATCGGGCAAGGTGAGGAGCTCGGCGGCGTTGTCGGCGTTGACCGAGCCGCCGTAGAGGATCCGGACCGCGTCGGCGGCGGCACCGCGACCGCGCAGCACGTCGCGGACGAACGCACACACCTCCTGCGCCTGCTCGGGCGTGGCGACGTCGCCGGTGCCGATCGCCCAGATCGGCTCGTAGGCGATCACGATCCCGCCCACATCGCCGGGCTCGACCTGGGCGAGGTCGGCCTGCAGCTGGCGCTCCAGCACCGCCTCGGTCTCCCCCGCGTCGCGTGCCTCCTTGGTCTCGCCGATGCAGAGGATCGGCTCCAGCTCGGCGGCGAGGGCGGCCGGGACCTTGCGGGCGAGCGCCTCGTCGGTCTCGCCGAACAGCTGGCGGCGCTCGGAGTGGCCGAGGACGACCGCCTCGACGTCGAGCTCGACCAGCATCGGAGCCGAGACCTCGCCGGTGAAGGCACCGGACTCGCCCTCGTGCATGTTCTGGGCGGCGACTTTGATCGCGGTCCCGTAGCGGCGCTGGACGACCTCGGCGAGGGCGGTGAAGGGCGGGCAGATGACGACGTCGTGTTGGGTGGCGGCGATCCGCGGCAGCAGCGCGTCGACGAACTCGGCCGCCTCGGCGACGGTCTTGTTCATCTTCCAGTTGGCGGCGATGTAAGGGGTGCGGTCAGGCATCGATGTCCTCAGTCTCCTTGGCGTCGATCAGGGCCTCAACCCCGGGCAGTTTCTTTCCCTCTAGCAGCTCCAGTGAGGCGCCGCCGCCGGTCGAGAGCCAGTCGACCCGGTCCCCGAGGCCAAACTTGCGGATCGCGGCGACCGAGTCGCCGCCGCCGATCACCGTCGTCCCCGGCGCCGCCGCGACAGCCTCGGCGACGGCGCGGGTACCAGCCGCGAACGGCTCCAGCTCGAAGGCGCCCATCGGTCCGTTCCAGAGCACGGTTCCCGCGTCAGTCACGGCTTTACCGTAGAGCTCCGCCGTGCGCGGCCCGACGTCGAGCCCCATCCAGCCGTCGGGGACCTCGACCCCATCGAGCTCCTGGCGCTCGGTCTCGGCGCTGAACTCGCGCCCGAGCACGAGGTCGACGGGCAGCACCAGCTCGCATTCGGAGCTCTCTGCCTTGGTCAGCGCCTCGCGGGCGGCCTCGACGCTCTCGTCATCGAAAAGCGAGTCGCCAACCGGCTTGCCTTCGGCACGGAAGAAGCTGAATGCCATCGCGCCGCCGATCAGGATCTTGTCGGCGACTTCGAGGAAGCGGTCGATGACGCCCACCTTGTCGGAGACCTTGGCGCCGCCGAGGACGACGACCAGCGGCCGCGTCGGCGACTCGACCACCGCGGAGAGCTCGGTCACCTCCTTCTCCAGCAGCAAACCGGCGTAGCCGGGGATGTGGTGGGCCACCCCCTCGGTGCTGGCATGAGCGCGGTGGGCGGCACCGAAGGCGTCGTTGACGTAAACGTCGGCGAGGGTTGCGAGGTTTTCCGCCAGCTTCGGATCGTTCTCGGTCTCCCCAGGCTCGAAGCGGACATTCTCGAGCAAAAGCACGTCACCCGGGCCCAGCGCCCCGCAGGTGAGGTCGACGTCGCCCTCGATCACGCCCGAGGCCAGTTTCACCTCGGTCCCGAGCAGCTCGCCGAGGCGCTTGGCTACCGGCGCCATCGAGAGCGCCGGGTCGACCTTGCCCTGCGGCCGCCCCAGGTGGGACATCAGGATCAATGCCGCGCCGCGTTCGCGCAGCAGTTCGAGCGTCGGCAGCGCCGCCCGGATCCGCATGTCGTCGGCGACCTCGCGGCCACCGTCCTCGCCGTCCTTGAGCGGGACGTTGAAGTCGACCCGGACCAGGACCCGGCGGCCCTTGACCTGCGCGTCGCGGACGCTCGCCTTGGTAAAGCCGGGCATCGGCGCCGTTCTCGCCGGTTAGGCGAGGACCTTGCCGGCCAGCTCGACGCAGCGGTTCGAGTAGCCCCACTCGTTGTCGTACCAGCTGATCACCTTGGCCATGCGGCCGTCGCCGATCACCATCGTCGAGAGCGCGTCGACGATCGAGGAGTGCGGGTCACCGACGATGTCGGTCGAGACGATCGGGTCCTCGGTGTAGGCGAGGATGCCCTCAAGTGGGCCCTCCGCGGCCGCCTTCAAAGCGGCGTTGATCTGGTCGGGCTCGAGCGGGTTCGGCGTCGTGAAGACCAGGTCGACGGCGGAGCCGGTCGGGACCGGGGCCCGCATCGAGAAGCCGTTCAGTTTCCCGTTCAGCTCCGGCAGCACCAGGCCAACCGCTTTGGCGGCGCCGGTCGTCGTCGGGATCAGGTTGAGCGCCGCGGCGCGCGAGCGGCGCAGGTCCTTGTGCGGCAGGTCCTGCAGGCGCTGGTCGGAGGTGTAGGCGTGGATCGTCGTCATCAGGCCCTGCTCGATCCCGAAGGCCTCGTGCAGCACCTTCGCCAGCGGCGCCAGGCAGTTGGTCGTGCAGGAGGCGTTGGAGATGACGTGATGCTGCTCGGGGTCGTAGGCGTCGTCGAAGTTGACGCCGAGGGCGACGGTCACGTCCGGTTCGGTCGCCGGGGCGGAGATGATCACCTTCTTGGCGCCCGCCTCGAGGTGCTTGGCGGCGTCCTCGCGCTTGGTGAAGAAGCCGGTCGACTCGATCACGACGTCGACGCCGAGCTCATCCCAGGGCAGCGCCGCCGGATCGCGCTCGGACAGGACCTTGAGCTCCTTGCCGTCGACACTGAGCGCGTCGCCCGCCTCGGCGACCTCCCCCGGAAAACGCCCGAGGATCGAGTCGTACTTGAGCAGGTTCGCCATCGTGGCCGTGTCGACGAGGTCGTTGACGGCGACGAAGTCGATGTCCGCGCCCGCCGCGTGGGCCGCGCGGAAGACGTTGCGCCCGATCCGCCCGAAACCGTTGATGCCGACCTTCACAGCCATGGGGTGATGCCTCCTGAGATTGGTGTTGGCGAGACGTCGATCCTAGGGGGTGGACCGACTAGTCGGACCCGATCGTGATCTCGATCTCGTACCCGTCCGGGTCCTGGAGAAAGGCCGAGTAGGAGCCGGAGCCGTGCGAGCGGCGTTCGCCGGGCTCGCTGACGCTGGTGCCGCCACCGTTGAGCCCACCCTCCCAGGCGGCCTTGACGGCGACGATTCCGAGCGCAGAGAAGCTCAACAGCCCGAAACCGGGGCGCGGATCGTGATGGGCCGCGGCGAAGAAGACCGGCTTGGCGATCCCCCAGCCGATCGTCTGATCCTCCTCGAAATGGCGGCGCCAGCCCAACGGGGCGAGCATCGAGTCGTAAAAGGCCGCGCTCCGATCTAGATCGGAGACCTCGAGGAGGACGTGGTGGAGCATCGCGGCGGGGAGGCTATAGGAGCCCGCACCTGTAGTGACCGTGGCCCTTGGAAAACCTTCCGTCAGCGCGCCTGGCCCGCTAACCCGAGCGGGGGGTCCAGCGGAACCAGCGAATCGCGACGAGGAGGCCGGCGACGCCCCAGATCGCGACCACGGCAAGGTTGTCCCAATCGAGGCTGGGCCCACTGGCGGCAGGGATGTAGGCCTTGAAGAACGCCTCGAAGAAATCCCGGACCGGGAAGTGGTTGGCGAAGCTGATCACGCCGCTGGAGAGCTCGTCGTCGGGGATGAAGATCCCGGAGAGGAAGTACAGCGGCAGCAGCAAGGCGTTGACGATCGGGGCGGCGGCGTCCTGCGAGGGGATCGCCGCGGTGAGAGCGATGCCGAGGCAGCAGAAACTGGCGGCGCCGATCACCAGCACGACCAGCATTTCCGGCAGGTGGCCCCAGGGGATCGGGACCGAGAAGAGGACACGGCCGATCGCGGCGATCAGGATCAGCATCATCAGCCCGACGACGATCGAGTTGCCGACGCGGCCGGCGATGAAGACCCAGGGCGGCAGCGGCGTGCCGCGGCTGCGCTTGAGGCGGCCGTCTTCGCGGGCGATTACCAGGGACATCGCCAGGCTCTGCATCGTCGCCGAGATCACCGAGAGGGTGATGATCGCCGGCACGTAGTAGGTAGTCGTCTTGATGCTGACTCCGTCGACTTCGACCCGCTTG
>Ga0307476_10000275_pt1 | contig 45691 bp, 43 predicted proteins | sample atmos_gasesECM2C_2_FD_203314 | JGI IMG/M metagenome (GOLD analysis project Ga0307476, IMG submission 203314) | Hardwood forest soil microbial communities from Morgan-Monroe State Forest, Indiana, United States - atmos_gasesECM2C_05 | ecosystem: Environmental > Terrestrial > Soil > Temperate... | reverse complement strand
GGTGAGCTCGCCAACGATTCATCGCTGGTCGCGCTGAGCGTGCCGATCGACTATTGGGACTATCTCGGCTGGAAGGACACGCTGGCCAATCCGGCCCATTCGGCGCGGCAACGCGCTTATTCGCGCGTGCGCGGCGACCGGCAGGTCTATACGCCGCAAATCGTCGTCAATGGTGCCATGCACGTGCTCGGCAGCGACCGCGCCGCCGTCGATCGCATGATCGCGCAGACCGATCAGAAACCCTCGGTGATGTCGTTGCCGGTGTTGTTGACCGTAACGGGCAGCAATTTGAACGTCACCGTCAAGGCCAAGGATGGCGACCAATCCGGTGGTGAAGTGTGGCTGTGTCCGCTGGCAAAAGCCGTGACAGTCGCGATCGGTCACGGCGAAAATCACGGACGCACGATCACCTACCACAACGTGGTGCGACGCTGGGTGAAGCTCGGGGATTGGACCGGGACAGATTCGACCTGGAATGTTCCGATGTCGGAAATCAAGACCGACGAGATCGACGCCGCCGCCGTCATGGTGCAAGAAGGCACCCATGACAAGCCGGGCGTCATTCTTGGCGCGGCCTACACGACGCTGCAGACGACGGACGACGGACGACAGACGTCGGAGCGTAAACAGTAAGGCGTGCGGTCGCTGCGGCCCTTATTGTCTTGTTGTTCGTCGGTCCTCTTTCGTCCGTCATCCCAAAAAGAAAAGGCCGGCGACTTGCCGGCCTTAAGGTATTGGGGATTGAACCGTACGCGGAACTCTGGCCCGGTCCGTCAGCGCCCGGGGGGCTGGGGGGCTGAGGAATCCGGAACGCTTTCCGGACCGGGCCCTGAGGCAACGGTCCTTCATTTCGCAGGCCAGCTTGGCGTGTGCTGGGCCGAATTAGGGCCGTATTATGATTCGCCTAACGAAGCCGTGATTCCGCCTGTCGCAAATGTCGCAGCTGTGCCGTAGCCATGAGCAGCGGCGGCGTGCCGCCTCGTCTTCGCGCTCCGATGACCGGCCATTTGCCGCGCCGCAGCCTCTTGCCGCCGGAGCCGTCCGGCGCGATCATGAAGCGAACATGACAAAGGAGGCGCCGGATGGATATCGGCGAAATCGAACCGAGCGCGTGGCGCGGGGGCGAGCTTCGAGCGCCCGCCCCCGCGAGTGTGGTGACCTTCAGCCGGCGTGAGCTCGACCGCATTCTCGGCCTTTACGGCCGCATGGTCGCCGCCGGCGAGTGGCGTGATTACGCACTCGATTTTCTCAAAGACCGCGCGGTGTTTTCGATTTTCCGCCGCGCCGCCGAAGTCCCCATCTACCGCATCGAGAAAAATCCGCGACTCGGCCGGCGCCAGGGCGCATACAGCGTAATCTCGGCGACCGGTCACATCCTGCGCCGCGGCCACGAGCTCGACCGCGTGATCAGCGCGCTCGATCGCTCGATCCGGGTGGTTGCTGGATAGGCCGTTACGGTGGCGCGGTATCGCCGCTGCCGAGTGCGCGTTGCATCAGTACGGTGTCGAGCCAGCGGCCGTGCTTGAAGCCGATCGACTGGAAGTTTCCGATGAGCCGGAAGCCGACCGCGGCATGGACCGCCACCGAGACGGTGTTGGCCGAGTCGCCGATCACGGCGATCATCTGACGGAAGCCGCGAGCCTCCGACTCGGCGACCAAGCGCGTCAGCAGCAGCCGGCCGATTCCCTTGCGGTGCAATTCCGGCGCGATGTAGAGCGAATCCTCGACGCACCACTCATAGGCGCGACGATCGCGATACGGGCCCGCATAGGCGTAGCCGGCAACGGTACCGGCCAGCTCGGCGACGATATAAGGAAAGTCCCGCGCCAGCAGCGCCTGTTGGCGGCGCGCCATTTCGGCTTGGTCCGGCGGTTCGAGCTCGAACGAGGCGGTGCCGTAGGTGACGGCGTGGGCGTAGATACGGGTAATCGCTGGGATGTCGGCTGTAGTAGCGGTGCGAAGGCTGACGTCGTTCATCGTTCAGATGGCCATCGTTCAGACGGCGCAGTGCCGGAAAATGAAACGCCCCGGGAAACAGATCCCGGGGCGCTTCGATTGCAATCCGTTTGCGCTCAGCGGCGGTCGCCGAAGATGCGCAGCAGCATCAGGAACAGGTTGATGAAGTCGAGATAGAGCGACAGCGCGCCCATCACCGCTTTGCGGCCGGTTACGGTGCCGTCGTCCTGCACGCTGTACATCTCCTTGATCCGCTGCGTGTCGTAGGCGGTCAAACCGACGAAGACGAGCACGCCGATCACCGAGATCGCCCAGTCCAGCCCGCTCGATTTCAGGAACATGTTGACCAGGCTGGCGATGATGATGCCGATCAGGCCCATGAACATGAACGAGCCGACGCCGGTTAGGTCGCGCTGCGTGGTGTAGCCGTACAGGCTCGTCGCGCCGAACGTCGCCGCCGAGATGAAGAACACCCGTGTGATCGAGGCGCCGGTATATTGGAGAAACACCGACGCCAGCGCCAATCCGAGCAGCCCGGCATAGATGAAGAACAGCGACATCGCTGATCCCACCGAGAGGCGACTGATGCGATAGCTCATAAAGAACACCAAGCCGAGTGTGCCGAGGAGCAACACGATCGTCAGCGGACCGCTGAAGATGGCCTGCCCGAAAGCAGTCAGTCCGGTGATCTGCCCGCCACCGACTTGAATGGCGTCGCCGCCGGCGGCCTGATAAGTCAGCCAAGCCACGACGCCGGTCAGCGCCACGCCGCTAGCCATGTAATTGTAGACGCGGATCATGTAGGCGCGCAGACCCGCGTCGATCGCGACCTGGTCCGTGCGATAGCCGGGTCTCGCGGCCGCAAGATTCCGATCGAAGTCGGACATGGAAATACCCCTGGGTTGTCCCGGTGTTAGCCGGGCCTTGGCGTTCGGCGAAACGACGCCGAATTCGCTTGGCTGGAATCTAGTGCGAAAGCCCGGCACGCGCCAGATGGGTGCGACGGCATATTCGCAACGGTTACAATTCTTTCATTCTGCCCCCCGCCGGCGCTTTTTCAGAGATTCCGCAGCACCTCCGCGGGCTTGCGGCCGAGCGCCGTAAAGGTGCCGGCAAGGCCCAGCGCCAGGGTGACCGTGACGGCGGCAAGCGCCGCGCCGGCCGCTTGTCCGGCGACGAAGACGAAGGCGAACTCCATCACCCTTGTCACGATCAGATCGGCCGCCAGCGTTCCCATGGCGACGCCGAACAGCACGGTGACCGCACCGATGCAGAGATATTCCAGCGCGTAGGCGCAAAGCAGCCGGCCGCGCGTCGCACCGAAGGTCTTCAGCACCACGGCGTCATAGATGCGAAAGCGCTGGCCGGCGGCGAGCGCGCCGCCCAGCACCAGGGCAGCGGCGATCAATGTGATGGAGCTGGCGCCGCCCAGCGCCAGCACCAGGTTCTTGATGATGCCGTCGAGCGTATCGAGCGCGTCTTTGACATGCACGGCGGTGACTGTCGGGAAGGCGTCGGCCAGCGCCTTGATGACCGCCGTGTCCTCGGCCGGCGTGCCGCCGTCGGCAAAAGTCAGCGTGGCGATGTCGCTGTGCGGCGCGCCGCCGAACGTGCCGGGCGAGAACACCAGGACAAAATTGATGCCGAGGTTCTCCCAGTCGACGGCGCGAAGGTTGGCGATCCGCGCCGTCACGTTGCGGCCGAGCACGTTGACGGTAATGGAATCGCCCGTCTTGAGATCGAGGTCGTGTGCCGTCTTGCTCTCGAGCGAGACCAGCGGCTCGCCGGAATAATCGGCGCTCCACCATTGCCCGGCGACGATGCGCGAGCCGGCCGGGACGGCGGATGCATAGGTAATGCCGCGGTCGCCTTGCAGCACCCAGCGCGAGCTGGCCGCAGGTTTGAGATTTTCGGCCTTGATGCCATTCGCCGCGACGATGCGGCCGCGCAGCATTGGCACCCTTTCGAGGCTTGACGCCGGCGCCCGGTCGCGCACGAAGGCGTCGAACTTGTCGGCATCCGCTGCCGGAATATCGAGGAAGAAGAACGACGGGGCTCTTTCCGGCAGCGCGGCGGTGAATTGGCGGTGCAAGTTGCCGTCGAGCTCGATCACGGTCACCAGCAACGCAAGGCCGAGGCCGAGCGACAACATCACCGGCGGCGTCAAGGACCCGGGGCGATAGATATTGGCGATGGCAAGCCGCAGCACCATCGAGCGCGCCCGAGGCAGGCGGCGCGCGATCGCCATGGTGAGCATCGCCAGCAGCCGCAGCATCACGAAGATGCCGATGGCCGAAGCGACAAAAATCGCCGCAATGCGATGGTCGTAGGTGGTCGAAATCGCGAGCGCGGCGAGTGCCGCCGCGATCAATGCCGTCGCGATGATGTAGCGCCGGCGCGGCCAGTGCCGCTCAGCGGCTATCTGGTCGCGAAACAGCATCGACACCGAAATATCGTGGGCGCGGCCGAGCGGCCACAGCGCGAAGGCCAGCGCGGTCAGGACCCCGTACATGATCGACAGCGCAAGCGTGCCCGGGTGCAGCGACGGCGCGACCGGGATTGGAATGATGGAGCCGAACGCCCAGGCGAGCGCGTAGGGCAGCGCGGCGCCGAACGCGGCGCCGATCAATGCGGCAAGCAGCGCGACCAGAACTATTTGTCCGCAATAGATGGCGAACACCGTGCCGCCGCTGGCGCCGAGCGCCTTCATGGTGCCGATGACGTCGCGCTTGCGCGCCAGGTGCGCCGCGACCGCGTTGGCGACGCCGACGCCGCCGACCAGGAGCGTGGTCAGGCCGACCAGGGTCAGGAATTGGGTGAATCGCTCGACATTGCGTTCGAGCTGCGGTGACGCCTTGCTCCGCGTGCGGACTTCCCAGCCGGCGTCCGGGAACGCGGCCTGGGCCGCTTTCTCGACCGCCGTCACCGCGCGATCACTGGTATCGGTCGACGGCAGCCGGAGCCGATATTGCCAGCGCACCAAGCTGCCTGGCTGCAACAGCCCGGTGGCACGCAGCGCGGCTTCGCTGATGAGGAGACGCGGCCCGAGGCCAAGGCCACCGGCTAGCTTGTCCGGCTCGCCGGTCAACGCGGCGCGCAATTCAATCGCGATATTACCGATGGTAATGCGGTCGCCGGTTTTCAGATCGAGCCGCGTCAACAGCGCCGGATCGACCGCGGCGCCGAACGCGCCGTCTTTTTGTGCGAATAAATCCGGAAGCAGCATAATCGAATTGGTGACGACCGTACCGAACAGCGGGTAGGCGGCGTCGACCGCTTTGATCTCGACGAGACTTGAACGACCGTCACTGGTGCGCGCCATCGCCCGCGTCGTGGCGGCGACGGAGACGGTGCCGCGGTCGTTGAAGAAGGCCCGTTCACCGTCGCTGGCTTCGCGCTGGATGAGCGCAAACGACAAATCCCCGCCGAGAATCAACTGGCCTGTACTGCCGATGCCGTCGGCAAGGCTTGCCGCCACCGAGCCGACGCCGGCGATCGCCAATACGCCGAGCGCGATGCAGGCGATAAAGACGCCAAAGCCGCGCAAGCCGCCTCGCAGCTCGCGCCAGGCGAGACGCCCCACGAGCTGCGTCCTTTGCCAGATGTCCGGACGCCACGCCTCTCGCGTATCGGCTAACGCGGTCATTTCGCCTCGTGCAGCATCGCCGTGTCGAGCCGTCCCGAATGCAGGTGCACGACGCGGTCGCACCGCGCGGCGAGTTCGGTGTCGTGGGTGACCAGAACGAGGGTGGTGCCGCGCTCGCGATGGCCACGGAACAAAAGCTCGATGATCTCGCGCCCGGTCGCCTCATCGAGGTTGCCGGTCGGCTCGTCGGCGACGATCAGCGCCGGATCGGGCGCCAACGCGCGGGCCAGCGCCACGCGCTGTTGCTCGCCGCCGGACAGTTCGGCCGGATAGTGGTGTAGGCGTTGCGCCAAGCCGACGGCCGCCAGTTCCTTTTCGGCGCGTTGCAGTGCGTCCCGAGCGCCGGCGAATTCGAGCGGCACCGCGACGTTCTCCAAGGCCGTCATGGTCGGGATGAGATGAAAGGCCTGAAAGACGATGCCGATATGCTTGCCGCGAAAGCGCGCCAGAGCGTCCTCGTCGAGTCGTTGCAACTCCTGGCCGGCGACGACGACGGAGCCGGTGTCCGGCCGCTCCAGTCCGGTCATCACCATCAGCAGTGTCGATTTGCCGGAGCCCGAGGGGCCGAGGAGGCCAATCGCCTCGCCACGGCCTATATTGAGGTCGATCTGTCGCAAAATATGGACGCGGGCGGCGCCGCGGCCGAGCGCCAGGTTGACGCCGGAGAGCGAGATGGCGTTGGAAGGATGGCTCGAAATGTCGTTCATGTTGCCGGCTGGTCCACGCCCTTCGTCATCGCGTCGTGCCCGATCATATGGGTGGCGGCGCGCGCTCAGCCAAATCGCCAGTGCGACGGTTTGTAGCGTGGCGCTGTTCGCCGCGACCGCGGTGCCGTCCGCCATCGCTCAAGCGCCGCTCAAAATCGTCGCTTTCGGCGACTCCCTGACGGCTGGTTATGGGCTGCCCGACAACGAAGGTTTTGTGCCCCGCTTGCAAGCCGCGCTCGCCGCCAAAGGCATTGCCGCGGAAGTCCAGAACGCCGGCGTATCCGGCGATACCGCCGCCGATGGGCTCGCCCGGCTCGACTGGTCGGTGCCGGAGGGCACCGAGGCCGTCATTCTCGAGCTTGGCGCCAACGACATGCTGCGCGGGTTCAAGCCGGAGGTGACGCGCGACGCGCTCGACGCGATCCTGCGACGTCTCACCGCGCGCCACATCGCCGTGCTCCTTTGCGGCATGCGCTCGGCGCCAAATCTGGGGCCTGAATACGCTCAAGCGTTCGAACGCATCTATCCCGATCTTGCGGCGAGATATGACGTGTTTATTTATCCGTTCTTCCTCGACGGAGCCGCCGCCGATCTCAAGCTTCTGCAGCACGACGGCCTGCATCCTAACGCGGCCGGTGTCGACGTCATTGTCGCGCGCATCTTGCCGAAGGTAGAGGAGCTCATTGCCCGTGCCCGCACGGAACATCCGTCGTAAGGGTTGCATCCCGCGCCCGATCACCGCATTGTGCGGATGCGGCGATTCGTATCGAAATGCAGGTCGTCATGCCCCGCCTGTTCACTGCTCTCGAAATTCCGCCGCATGTCGCCCAATCGCTTGCCATGATGCGCGGCGGGCTGCCGGGCGCGCGCTGGATCGATCCAGAAAACTATCATCTGACGCTGCGGTTCATCGGCGACATCGATGACGCGCTGGCCCATGACATCGCCGGCATGTTAGGGCGCGTGCGGCGCATGTCGTTCGAACTGCGGCTCGACGGATTGCTATCGTTCGGCGGCCGCAAGCCGCGCGCCGTGGTCGCCCCGGTCACGCCGATCGCGCCGCTGATGGAGTTGCAGGCCGAGCACGAGCGGCTGCTGCAACGACTCGGGCTCGAGCCCGAGGGCCGCAAATACACGCCGCATGTGACGCTGGCGCGGTTGCGCGATTCGTCGAGCCACCAGGTCGCCGAGTATCTCAGCGCCCGCGGCCACTACCGCTCGGCCTCGTTCGAAGTCTCGCGCTTCGTGCTGTTCTCGTCGCGCGCGTCGGTCGGCGGCGGCCCCTATGTCGTCGAGGCGGACTATCCGCTCGGGGAGCCGGCGCTGCGGCGGGCTTAAGTTTTCAGGTCACGCCCGCAACATTCTTGTCTGTAGATCGAGCATCGCCGTTGCAAAGCCGTGGCCGTCGGCCATGAACTCGCGCATCAGCGACAGCGGCGTCGGCCGCGACGACTCGACCTCGCCGACGACGCTGCCGAAATCGAACGACAGTTCGGCGTCGAATTTGCGCGCCAATTGCTGCATGCGCCGATTCTCGGCCAGGCACGCCATGTGCAGAAGCCTGATGCCGCGGTTGCGCGCGGTGAGCAAGGTGTGACGCAGCAGCGCCGAGCCGACGCCATGGCTTTGCCACGGCTTCTCGACGCTGATCGCGGCCTCCGCCTGGTGCGGGAATCGCACGCCCAGCGGCCGCAGCTCGGCTGCGCCGCGCATCATTCCGCCGATGAAAAAGCCGTGGATCATGGCGTCCAGCGATTGCGACAGATCGGCATATTTGCGGATGAAGTCGTCGGACACACCGCCGGCAAACCGGCTGTTGCGGCTCTCCGGGTCGAGGCGCAGCATATGACCGCGGTATTTTGCCGCTTCACCGACCCACAATTTGCGGATCACGCCGCCTTCTGGAAGAACATCCTGCATAGGGTCTCCTGACATTGTCGTCCCGGTAAGGACACTGTCGTCTGCGAGACCCTCCCGATCGTTTCCTCCGCGCAGCAAATTGGCGTGGCGCAAGCTCGTTAGCATGACGAATGTCTTCGCGCGCACGCCGAATCAAATCATCATGTCGTGCGGCGCCAAAGTTTGGCAAGGTGAAGCATTGAGCAACATGCCCACATTCCGTATACGCATGGCTCATAGATCGTTCACGACTGTTTGACTGCCGAATCTTGGCATGCGCAATGCAATGCTAAATCTTCGCGTCTTCCCGCCACGTTTCGTCCACAACGGTTAATCCGCCGATGGCGAGCTCCATCACAGCGCAATATGCCGCCGGCGTCGCCGCAGGCCGCGTCGGCAGCGACGACGGGCAGCTTGCCGTCATCGAGAAGCTACACCGGCTCGAGTTGCGGATCGCCGAGCATCGCCTGGCGCGCAAATCCTCCTCGCTCGGCTGGCTGTTCGGCAACCGCAAGGAGCCACCGTTCAAAGGCCTCTACATCTACGGCGACGTCGGCCGCGGCAAGACCATGCTGATGGATTTGTTCTTCGAAGCAAGTCCGGTGCTGCGCAAGCGCCGCGCGCATTTTCACGAATTCATGCTCGACGTGCACGAACGCATTTTCGCCCTGCGTCTGAAGATGAAGCTCGGCGAGCACGAAGGCGAAGATCCGATCCGGCTTGTTGCCGGGCAATTGTTCGAAGACGCCTGGCTGCTCTGCTTCGACGAATTCCACGTCACCGACATCGCCGACGCCATGATCCTCGGCCGGCTGTTCGCGCAATTGTTCGACCTCGGCGTCGTGGTCGTCGCCACCTCGAACGTGGCGCCCGACGATCTTTACAAGGACGGCTTGAACCGCGCGTTGTTCGTGCCGTTCATCCACCTGCTCGAGCAGCACATGGACGTCATGCGGCTCGATGCGCGCACCGACTTCCGCCTGGAAAAGCTCGCCGGCCTGCCGGTATGGTACGTACCGGCTGGCGCCGCGGCGGATGCCGCGCTCGACGATGCCTGGCGGCGGCTCGCCGGCGGCCACGACGGCTCCGCGCAGGAGTTGCCGCTCAAGGGCCGCAGTGTGCACGTGCCGCGCGCCTTCATGGGGGTGGCGCGCTTTTCCTTCCACGACCTATGCGAAGCGCCGCTCGCCGCCGCCGACTATCTGCGCCTCGCGCACGAGTATCACACCATCATCCTGGACCACGTCCCGGTGATGACCTACGACACGCGCAATGCGGCCAAGCGCTTCATCATCCTGATCGACACGCTCTACGACATGAACGTGAAACTGATCGCCTCGGCAGCCGCGGAGCCCGACGCGCTCTATTGCGCCGACGAAGGTTTCGAGGCGCAGGAATTCAAGCGCACCGCCTCGCGCCTGATCGAGATGCGCTCGCAGGCGTATCTGGCGCGGCCGCATGGCGCCGCGCTTTCGCAAGCGCCCGCTTCGTCCGCCGGTATCGTCGAGACCTAGCCTCCGATGCTCGTGATCAGCATCGCCACGACGACGAGGCCCATCAAGAATGTCGCGAACCAGCCGAACACCATCAGCGCCCGCGAAGCGGCGAACCTGCCCATGATGTTGCGGCTGGCCACGACCACCATCATGGCGACCATCAGCGGCACGGCGACGACGCCGTTGACGACCGCGCTCCAGAACAGCATGCGGATCGGGTCGAGCGGGGTGAGCGCCGCGCCCAATCCGGCCAGCGTTGCGGCGGCGACGACGAGATAGAAACCCGGCGCGCTGCGGGCCGGCTTTTCGAGGCTGCCTTCCCAGCCAAAGGTCTCCGCCACCGCATAGCCGGCAGAGCCGGCGAGCACCGGCACGGCGAGCAGCCCGGTGCCGATGATCCCCAAAGAGAACAGCAAAAACGCGGCCGGTCCGGCCAGCGGCCGCAGCGCTTCGGCGGCTTGGGCCGCGGTGTCGATGTGCGTTACGCCGTGGGCGTGCAGCGTGGCCGCCGTAGTGACGATGATGAAAAAGCCGATGATGTTCGACAGCAGCATGCCGGTCGTGGTGTCGAGCCCGATGCGAAAGCCCTCGCGCTGTCCGAGGCGCTTGGCGGTGGACGCAGCGGTGTTGCTCGTCGTTTGGGCGCGCAGCTTGCGCTCCTCGGCTTCGAGCGAGGCTTGCCAGAAAAACATGTAGGGGCTGATCGTGGTGCCGAAGATCGCCACCAGCATCAGCATGTAATCGCGATTCCACGACACCCGCGGCAAGAACGTCGCGGCCGCGACCTCGCCCCATGGAATCCGAATGGTGAAAGCGGTGGCCACATAGGCGAACAGCACGAGCGTCAGCGCCTTCAGGTAGCGCGAATAGCTATGGTACGGAATCAGGATTTCGGCGGTGAGGCAGCCAATGCCGAACATGGCGATGTAGAGCAGCACGGGACCGCCGACGACCAGCCGCAACGCATCGCCCATCGCCGCGATGTCGGCGGCGATGTTGAGCGTATTGGCAATGAGCAAAAGCCCGACCAAGGCGTGCAGCAGCATGGCCGGCATCGCCTTGCCGAGATTTGCCGCCAGTCCCCGCCCGGTGACGGCGCCGATGCGCGCGCTGACCATCTGGATGGCGATCATGAACGGTGTGGTCAGGAACATCGTCCAGCCCAGCGCGTAGCCGAACTGGGCGCCGGCCTGGGAATAAGTGGCGATGCCGCTTGGATCGTCGTCGGCGGCGCCGGTGACCAGCCCCGGCCCGAGCAGGGCGAGCAGCGATTTTGCCGACCACCGTTTCCTCGCCATGACCGCTCTCGTTTTACCGCTCCGGCCGCGCCGACCCGCCATTCAATGGCGGCACGCCCCTTTTCGTTCCCCGGGGCGGTCGCGCCGATCCTAGCCGACTTGAACGCGTCATCCGAAAGGGCTAATGACCGCGACAGCCGGACCTCTTTCGCCCATCAATCAAGGACATTTATCGGATGGCACGAAACAAGATTGCATTGATCGGCGCGGGTCAAATCGGCGGCACCCTCGCGCATCTGATCGGGCTCAAGGAATTGGGCGACGTCGTCATGTTCGATATCGCCGAGGGCGTGCCCCAGGGCAAGGCGCTCGATCTTGTCCAGTCGTCGCCGGTCGACGGCTTCGACGCCCGCTTCACCGGCACCAATTCCTACGAGTCGCTCGAGGGCGCGTCAGTCTGCATCGTCACCGCCGGCGTGCCGCGCAAGCCCGGCATGAGCCGCGACGACTTGCTCGGCATCAATCTCAAGGTGATGGAGCAGGTCGGCTCCGGCATCAAGAAATACGCGCCGAACGCCTTCATCATCTGCATCACCAATCCGCTCGACGCCATGGTCTGGGCGCTGCAGAAGTGCTGCGGGCTGCCGAAGCAGATGGTGGTCGGCATGGCGGGCGTTCTCGACTCCTCGCGCTTCCGCTATTTCCTGGCCGACGAGTTCAATGTTTCCGTCAAAGACGTTACCGCTTTCGTGCTCGGCGGCCACGGCGACACCATGGTGCCGCTGGTGCGCTATTCCGCCGTCGCCGGCATTCCGCTGCCCGATCTGGTCAAGATGGGCTGGACCACGGCGGCGCGGATCGACGAGATCGTCGATCGCACGCGCAACGGCGGCGGCGAGATCGTCAGCCTGTTGCGCACCGGCTCGGCGTTCTACGCGCCGGCAGCCTCGGCGATCGCCATGGCCGAAAGCTACCTGCGCGACAAGAAGCGCGTGCTGCCGGCCGCCGCGTGGCTCAATGGCGAGTACGGCATCAAGGATCTCTATGTCGGCGTGCCGGTGGTGATCGGCAGCAAGGGCGTCGAGCGCATCGTCGAGATCGAGCTCAACAGCGCCGAGCGCGCCATGTTCGAGAAATCGGCGGGGGCGGTGGAATCCCTGGTCGAGGCCTGCAAGAAGATCGCGCCGGATCTCGGAAAGTAACGTCCTCGCACTGTCATGCTCCGCGAAAGCGGAGCATCCAGTAATCGCAGCAGGTCGTGTTGTCGCACTGCCGCGTGAATGACAAGAGACTGTGTTTACTGGATTGTCCGCCTTCGCGGACAATGACAATCGGTGGGGCCGCGAATGAACATCCACGAATACCAAGCCAAAGCGGTGCTGCGCGACTACGGCGTACCGGTGCCGCGCGGCAATGCGGCATTCAGCGTCGATGAAGCGGTGAAAGCGGCCAATGAACTCGGCGGGCCGGTCTGGGTGGTGAAAGCGCAGATCCACGCCGGCGGTCGCGGCAAGGCGGGCGGCGTCAAGGTCGTCAAGTCGGTCGACGACGTGAAGAAGGAAGCGGCGCGGCTGCTCGGCTCGACCCTGGTCACGCACCAGACCGGGCCGCACGGCAAGCAGGTCAATCGGCTCTACATCGAGGAAGGCTCGCCGATCGACAAGGAATTCTACCTGTCGATGTTGATCGACCGCGAGACCTCGCGCGTTGCCATCGTGGTCTCCACCGAAGGCGGCATGAACATCGAAGACGTGGCGCACGACACGCCGGACAAGATCGTGACCATCTCGGTCGATCCGGTCACGGGCGTCTGTCCGCATCACACGCGTAGCGTGGCGCGGGCGCTGAAGCTCGATGCCGATCTGGCGAAGCAGCTGGGGCCGCTGCTCTCCAACATCCACAAGGCCTTCATCGACACCGACATGAGTCTGCTCGAGATCAATCCGCTGGTCGTCACCAAGGACAAGAAGCTGATCTGTCTCGACGCCAAGACCGATTTCGACAACAACGCGCTGTTCCTGCATCCCAAAATCGCAGCCTTGCGCGACGAGACCGAAGAAGACGCCAAGGAGATCGAAGCCTCGAAGTTCGATCTCAACTACATCGCGCTCGACGGTTCCATCGGCTGCATGGTCAACGGCGCCGGTCTCGCCATGGCGACCATGGACATCATCAAGCTCTACGGCATGGCGCCGGCCAATTTTTTGGACGTCGGCGGCAGCGCCACCAAGGACAAGGTCGCCGCTGCGTTCAAGATCATCACCTCCGATCACAGCGTGAAGGGCATCCTGGTCAACATCTTCGGCGGCATCATGAAATGCGACGTCATTGCCGAAGGCGTCGTCGCCGCGGTGAAAGAAGTAGGTCTGCGCGTGCCGCTGGTGGTGCGGCTCGAAGGCACCAATGTCGAGCTCGGCAAGGACATTATCGCCAAGTCCAACCTCAACGTCACCTCGGCCGACGACCTCGACGATGCGGCGCAAAAGATCGTCAAAGCCGTGAAGGAGGCGGGGTGATGTCCATCCTCATTGGCAAAAATACCAAGGTCATCTGCCAGGGCTTCACCGGCAAGAACGGCACCTTCCATTCCGAACAGGCGATCGCCTACGGCACAAAAATGGTCGGCGGCGTGTCGCCCGGCAAAGGCGGTTCGACCCATCTCAATCTGCCGGTGTTCGACACGGTCGCCGAAGCGCACGAGAAGACCGGCGCCGACGCCAGCGTGATCTATGTGCCGCCGGCCGGCGCCGCCGACGCCATCGCCGAGGCGATCGCGGCGGAGATTTCGCTGATCGTGTGCATCACCGAAGGCATTCCGGTGAGCCACATGGTCAAGATCAAGCGCTCGCTGTGCGGCTCCAAATCGCGCCTGATCGGGCCTAACTGCCCGGGCGTCATGACCGCCGGCGAATGCAAGATCGGCATCATGCCCGGCAATATTTTCAAGCCCGGCAAGGTCGGCATCGTCTCGCGCTCCGGCACGCTGACTTATGAGGCCGTGTTCCAGACCACGCGGGAAGGGCTCGGCCAGACAACCGCGGTCGGCATCGGCGGCGATCCGGTGAAGGGCACCGACTTCATCGAAATGCTGGAAATGTTTCTCGCCGACAAGGCGACCGAGGCGATCGTCATGATCGGCGAGATCGGCGGCTCGTCGGAAGAGGACGCCGCCCAGTTTCTCAAGGACGAAGCCAAGCGCGGCCGCAAGAAGCCGATGGTCGGCTTCATTGCCGGGCGCACCGCACCTCCCGGCCGGCGCATGGGCCACGCCGGGGCCATCATCGCCGGCGGCAAGGGCGGCGCGGATTCCAAGATCGCCGCCATGGAGGCTGCCGGCATCAAGGTCTCGCCGTCGCCGGCGCGGCTTGGCCATACGCTTACCGAAATATTGAAGTCCTGATTCATTTTTATCGTCTTTTGCCTGCCGCATCGCGCCATTAAATAGGATACAAAGAGAAATCCCTGCGCCGGGCCGGGCTGATTCGCGTCTTTCCGCGTGTTCGGTTTCGCGTTTCGCGCCTCGTTTCTCGCCCTCTCGTTACGGATTCCTCCACAAAGGGATCGCCCAGGAAAAGCATCATGTCCCGCCAGGACGCCAACGCCGCCTTCGCCCTCACCTCGTTCCTCTACGGCAGCAATGCCGCCTACATCGAGGATCTCTACGCCCGCTACGAAGCCGATCCGCGGGCGGTCGATGCCGAGTGGCAGTCGTTCTTCCAGAGCCTGAAGGACAACTCAGCCGACGTTGAAAAGAACGCCCGCGGTCCGTCGTGGGGTCGGCCGGACTGGCCGCCGCTGCCGGGCGGCGATCTGGTCGCGGCGCTCGACGGCAACTGGAACGAGGTCGGCGACGGCGTCGGCATCAAGGTCAAGGCGCAGGCGCAACGCCGCGGCGTCGACCTTTCAAGCGCCGATATCGAACGGGCGACGCGGGACTCGATACGGGCGCTGATGCTGATCCGCGCCTATCGGGCGCGCGGGCACTTTCACGCCAATCTCGATCCGCTCGGGCTCGAGCCGGTCAAGAACGAGGAGGAGCTCGATCCGCGCACTTACGGTTTCAGCGAGGCCGACCTCGACCGGCCGATCTTTCTCGACAAGGTGCTGGGCCTTGAATTCGGCACCATCCGCCAGATCATCGCTATCCTGCGGCGCACCTATTGCCAGACGCTCGGCATCGAATTTTTGCACATCTCGAACGGCGCCCAGAAAGGCTGGATCCAGGAGCGCATCGAAGGACCCGACAAGGAGATATCGTTTACCCGCGAGGGCAAGCGCGCCATCCTCAACAAGCTGGTCGAAGCCGAGGGCTTCGAGAAATTCAGCGACCTGAAATTCACCGGCACCAAGCGCTTCGGCCTCGACGGCGGCGAATCGATGATCCCGGCGCTGGAGCAGATCATCAAGCGCGGCGGCGCGCTCGGCGTGCGCGAGATCGTGATCGGCATGCCGCACCGCGGCCGGCTCAACGTGCTGGCGCAGGTGATGGCAAAACCGCACCGTGCCATCTTCCACGAGTTCAAGGGTGGCTCGTCGACGCCTAACGAGATCGAAGGCTCGGGTGACGTGAAATATCACCTCGGCGCCTCGTCGGACCGCGAGTTCGACAACAACAGAGTGCACCTGTCGCTGACCGCCAACCCTTCGCATCTGGAAATCGTCGATCCGGTGGTGCTCGGCAAGGTGCGCGCCAAGCAGGATCAGCACGGCGCCACGCCGGAAGACCGCACCATGGTGATGCCGCTGCTCATTCATGGCGACGCGTCGTTTGCCGGGCAAGGCGTGATTGCCGAAAGCCTCGGGCTTTCCGGATTGCGCGGCCATCGCACCGGCGGCTCGGTGCATTTCATCGTCAACAATCAGATCGGGTTCACCACCAATCCGCGCTATTCGCGGTCGTCGCCGTATCCGTCCGACGTCGCCAAGATGATCGAGGCGCCGATTTTCCACTGCAACGGCGACGATCCCGAAGCCGTCGTGTTCGCCGCCAAGATTGCGACCGAGTTCCGGCAGAAATTCCAGAAGCCGGTCGTCATCGACATGTTCTGCTATCGCCGCCACGGCCACAACGAGGGCGACGAGCCGTCGTTCACCCAGCCGTTGATGTACAAGGCGATCGCCGCGCATCCCTCGACCTTGGAGATCTACGGCAACAAGCTGATCGGCGAAGGCGTCGTCACCGCGGGCGAAGTCGACAAGATGAAAGCGGACTGGCGCGCCCGCCTCGACGTCGAACTCGAAGCCGCACAAAGCTATCGCGCCAACAAGGCCGATTGGCTCGATGGCCGCTGGGCCGGCTTCAAGACCGCGGGCGAGGCCGACGATCCGCGCCGCGGCCATACCGGCGTCGAGATCACAAAGCTCAAGGAGATCGGCGACAAGATCACCACGCTGCCGCAAGGTTTTCACCTGCATCGCACGCTCAATCGGTTTCTTGAAAGCCGCCGCAAATCGATCGAGACCGGCGCCAATATCGATTGGTCGACCGGCGAGGCGCTCGCCTTCTGCTCGCTGCTGCAAGAGGGGCACCGGGTGCGGCTGTCCGGCCAGGACTCCGAGCGCGGCACGTTCTCGCAGCGCCATTCGGTGCTGATCGACCAGGAGAACGAGAACCGCTACACGCCGTTCAATCATCTCGGCGACGGCCAGGCGCGCTTCGAAGTCATCAACTCCATGCTGTCGGAAGAAGCCGTGCTCGGCTTCGAATACGGCTACTCGCTCGCTGAGCCCAACGCGTTGACGCTTTGGGAGGCGCAATTCGGCGATTTCGCCAACGGCGCCCAGGTGGTGTTCGACCAGTTCATTTCGTCGGGCGAACGCAAATGGCTGCGCATGTCCGGGCTCGTCTGCCTGTTGCCGCACGGCTACGAAGGGCAGGGGCCGGAGCATTCCTCCGCCCGCCTCGAGCGCTTCCTGCAGATGTGCGCCGAAGACAACATGCAGGTCGCCAACTGCACGACGCCGGCAAACTACTTTCACATCTTGCGCCGCCAGCTCAATCGCGACTTCCGTAAGCCGCTGGTCCTGATGACGCCGAAGTCGCTGTTGCGCCACAAGCGCGCGGTGTCGCGGCTCGACGAAATGGGGCCGACCACCTCATTCCATCGGCTCTTGTGGGACGACGCGCAGATGCTGCCCGACGAGAAGATCAAGCTCGTCGCCGACGACAAGATGCGCCGCGTCGTCATCTGTTCCGGCAAGGTCTATTACGATCTCTACGAGGAACGCGAGAAGCGCGGCATCAACGATATCTATTTGTTGCGCATCGAGCAGCTTTATCCGTTCCCGACCAAGGCGCTGATGCTGGAGCTCACGCGCTTCAAAGAGGCGGAGATCGTGTGGTGCCAGGAAGAGCCGCGCAACATGGGCGGCTGGGTGTTCGTCGATATCTTCCTCGAATGGGTGCTCAACCAGATCGGCGCCAAGCATCGCCGCGCGCGCTACACCGGCCGGCCGGCGTCGGCCTCGACCGCGGTCGGGCAGATGTCGCTGCATCAGGCGCAGCTCAAGCAGTTTCTGGAAGACGCGTTGGGGTAGCGGACGACGGAGGACGCACGACAGACGACTGATCGCAGCTTCTCTTCATCCGTCCTCTGTCGTCCGCCGTCTGTCGTCCGTGTTGCCACGAATAAGGAATCGAAACCATGGCCGAGATACGCGTCCCCACGCTCGGAGAATCCGTCACCGAGGCGACCATCGGCAAATGGTTCAAGAAACCGGGCGATGCGGTCGCCGTCGATGAGCCGCTGGTCGAGCTCGAAACCGACAAGGTGACGATCGAAGTGCCGGCGCCCGCCGCGGGCGTACTCAGCGATATCGCCGCCAAGGACGGCGACACCGTTGCCGTGGGCGCGGTGCTTGGCCAGATCAAGGAAGGCGCCGGTGCCGCGCCGGCAAAAACCGCGCCGCAACCGGCTGCTCAACCCGCGCCGCCGCCTGCGCCGCCAAAACCTGCACCGCCAGTGCCGACCACTGCAGACAAGCCTTTAGCGCCCTCGGTGCGTAAGATCGCCGCGGAAACCGGCATCGACGCTGCGGCCATGTCGGGCACCGGCAAGGACGGCCGGGTCACCAAGGGCGACATGCTGGCCGCGATCGAACGCGCTGCCGCCCAACCGACACCGGTGGCGCAGCCGGCCGCCGCCGTTCAGGTGCGCGCGCCGTCGCCGGCCGATGACGCCGCGCGCGAAGAGCGCGTGAAGATGACGCGGCTCCGGCAAACCATCGCGCGGCGGCTCAAGGACGCGCAGAATACCGCCGCCATGCTGACGACCTTCAACGAGGTCGACATGGGTCACGTTATGGCGCTGCGCACGCAATACCGCGACCTGTTCGAGAAGAAGCACGGCACCAAGCTCGGCTTCATGGGCTTCTTCGTGCGTGCCTGCGTGCAGGCGCTGAAAGAAATCCCCGCCGTCAACGCCGAGATCGACGGCGCCGACATCATCTACAAGAACTACTATCACATCGGCATCGCGGTCGGCACCGAGCGGGGCCTAGTGGTGCCGGTGGTGCGCGATTGCGACCAGAAATCGCTCGCCGAGATCGAAAAGAGCATCGCAGATTTTGGCAAGCGCGCCCGCGACGGCGCGCTCAAGATCGACGAGCTGCAGGGTGGCACCTTCACCATCACCAACGGCGGCATCTATGGTTCGCTGATGTCGACGCCGATCCTCAACGCGCCGCAATCCGGCATCCTCGGCATGCACAAGATTCAGGACCGGCCGATGGTGGTCGCCGGCAAGGTCGAGGTGCGGCCGATGATGTATCTGGCGCTGAGCTACGACCACCGCCTCGTCGACGGCCGCGAGGCGGTGACGTTTTTGGTGCGGGTCAAGGAATGTCTGGAGGAGCCGGCGCGGCTGGTGCTGGATTTGTGAGCCAATATGCCCGTCGTTGCGATCGTCGATGGAATGTTGATCATGTTCTTTTTCAACGATCACGACCCTCCACATTTTCATGTCGATTGCGGCGATTTTCGCGCAAAAGTGAGTATCGCAACATTGAAAATCATCGATGGCACGTTACCTGCTAACAAGAGATGGCGCGTGCCAAAGTGGGCGGGCGAGCATCAAGAAGAGCTATCTGCGGCTTGGAAGGCCGTTCAAAACAGTGAGAAGCCGAGGAGAATCGAATGACGGATTGGCCGAGACTTGTCTCCGCAGTCCCGATCGGAGAATACCGTCTACGACTTTCTTATTCGGATGGATTCGTCGGCGAAGTGGATTTCGCCGATACGATAGCCAAAGACGGCATATTCGCGTTCATGAAGGACCCCGATCGCTTCAAGACCGTGCAAGTCGCGCACAATGGTTCGGCGTTACTGTGGGTCGATGACGCTGGCGACGATATTGACTTCTGCGCCGACACCCAGCGCATGAAAGCGGAGGCTAACGCCGTAAAACACATGGCGGCCGAATAGAAGCACCCTGAGTCATGTCTTACGATCTCATCGTCATCGGCTCTGGCCCCGGCGGCTATGTCTGCGCCATTCGCGCGGCGCAGCTTGGCATGAAGACCGCTGTGGTCGAAAAGTGGGCCACCTTCGGCGGGACCTGTCTCAATATCGGCTGCATCCCGTCGAAGGCGATGCTCAATGCGTCGGAGCTTTACGAGGAGGCCGGCCATAAATTCGCGGACATGGGCATCAAGGTCGGCAAGCCGAGCGTCGATCTCGCGGCGATGCTCAAGTACAAGGAGAAGGGCGTCGACGGCAACGTGAAGGGCGTCGCGTATCTGTTCAAGAAGAACAAGATCGAGACGTTTCGCGGCACCGGCCGCATCGTCGAGCCGGGCAAGGTCGAGGTGAAGGCCGACGACGGCAAGGCGCAGACGCTCGAAACCAAGAACATCGTCATTGCCACGGGGTCGGACGTGGCGCGGCTGCCCGGCATCGACATCGACGAAAAGCGCATCGTGTCGTCGACCGGCGCGCTCGATCTCGCCAAGGTGCCGCAAAAGCTCCTCATCGTCGGCGCCGGCATTATCGGGCTCGAGCTCGGCTCGGTGTGGCGGCGGCTCGGCGCCGAGGTGACGATCGTCGAATTCCTCGATCACATTCTGCCGGGCATCGATCGCGAGATCGCCAATCAATTCCACCGCATGCTGCAAAAGCAGGGCCTGGCCTTCAAACTTTCGTCGAAGGTCACCGCGGTCGATACCTCCGGCAAGACGCTGAAGGCGAAAGTCGAACCGGCCGCAGGCGGCGGCGCGGCGGAGACGATCGAAGCCGATATTGTTCTCGTGGCGATCGGCCGCGTGCCTTACAGCGAAGGCCTCGGTCTAGAAACCGTCGGCGTGAAGAAGGATAATCGCGGCAGACTCATCGTCGATCCGCACTTCCGCACCAACGTCGCCGGCGTCTATGCCATCGGTGACGTCATCGCCGGGCCGATGTTGGCCCATAAGGCGGAGGAGGAAGGTGTCGCGGTTGCCGAAATCCTCGCCGGTCAGGCCGGCCATGTGAACTACGACGTCATTCCGAACGTCGTTTACACCTATCCGGAGATCGCCTCCGTCGGCAAAACCGAAGAAGAGCTCAAAACCGCCGGCATCGCCTACAATGTCGGAAAATTTCCTTTCACCGCCAATGCTCGCGCCAAGGTCAATCTGACCACCGAAGGTTTTGTCAAAATCCTGGCCGACGCCAAGACCGACCGCGTGCTCGGCGTGCACATTCTCGGCCCCGACGCCGGCAACATGATCGGCGAAGCCGCGGTCGCCATGGAATTCGGCGCCTCGTCCGAGGACATCGCCCGCACCTGCCACGCCCATCCGACGCTGGCCGAAGCGATCAAGGAAGCGGCGCTGGCCGTGGCCAAGCGCGCGATTAATTTTTGACTCTCGTCATTGCGAGCGCAGCGAAGCAATCCAGCGCGGAGTCCTGGATTGCTTCGTCGCTACGCTCCTCGCAATGGCGGTTACAACGCCGCGATGAACGGCACCGCATGCGGGGCGAACAACCCGAGCGCCAGCAGCGCAAGCCCGATCACGCCCAGCCCGCCGGCGAACCAGGCGAGTCCGATCATGCCGGTGATCACCGCCGCCGAAGCGAGCACGATGCCGACCTGGAACGCGGCGGACGATAATTCGTAATGGTGATATTTCGCCATCGCCAAATCGCGCTCTTCCACGGCCTCCTTGGCCTGTTCGGCCAGCTGCTCGCGGCCGGTTTTCGGTTCCGATTTCAGGCGCTCGGCGGTCGCCTTCCAGGCTTCGATTTGTTTTTCCATCGCCGCCTTGACCGCGGGATCGGAGGCGCCGCTGGCCGTGGCCGCCATCTCCTCGGCGGCGGTCGTGACCTGGGTAATGCGGATGTTCTTGGCTTGGAAGAACGCCCACAGGTCCGACGACTCGACATTCTTGCTGATCGCTTCGGTCTGGGCGCCTTTGCCGGCCGTCTCCGAGAAGGAGAGGAAAAGCGCCAGGATCGCGATGACCAGCGCGATCCGCTTGTTGAAGCCTTCGCCGTGCTCGCCTTCCTGCGCCTTCTCGATCGCTTCGTGGATTTCCGACATGGTGGCCGCCCCTTGTGTCTCACTCGTCATTCTGGGTTCGCCGCTGAGCGGCGCCCCGAAATGACGGATTAGCATGAATTCGAATTACGCGCGCGGGTGGGCGGCGCGATAGGCGCCGATAAGGCGTTCGGCATCGACCTCGGTATAGATTTGCGTCGTCGCCAGCGAGGCGTGGCCGAGCAGTTCCTGGATCGAGCGGATGTCGCCGCCGTGGGCGAGCAGATGCGTGGCGAAAGAATGCCGCAGCGCATGCGGCGTCGCGGTCTCGGGCAGGCCGAGCGCGCCGCGCAGCCGCGCCATGGCAAGCTGGATGATGCGCGGCGACAGCGGACCGCCCTTGGCGCCGACGAACAGCGGGCCGTCTTCGGGCAGATCGAAGGGACAGAGCGCGACGTAATCGGCAGCCAGCTTGGCGACCTGCGGCAACAGCGGGACCATGCGCTGCTTGCGGCCTTTGCCGGTGACAGTCAGCGTGTCGCGGCTGCCGAAATCGGCGCGCTTCAAGCCCAGCGCCTCGGCGATGCGCAGGCCGCAGCCGTAGAGCAGCGCCAGCACCGCGGCATCGCGTGCATGAATCCAAGGCTCGCGTCCGTCGCCGGCAGCGATGTCGGGATCGGCGACGCGCTTGGCGGCGCTGACCGCAAGCGGCCGCGGCAAGGTCTTGCCGATTTTCGGCGCACGCACGGCGGTGAGCGCGCCGACCTTGCCCTTGCCGTTGCGTTCGAGAAAACGGCCAAAGGCGCGCATGCCGGCCAGCGCCCGCATCAGCGAGCGGCTGCCGATATTTTTGGCGCGCCGCGCCGCGAGGTACGCGCGCACGTCAGCTGGGGAAAGCCCGGCCAAGTCCCGCAGCGACGGCGCGCCGCCGAGATGCTCGGTCAAAAATGCGAGAAACTGCAGCACATCGCGCCGATAGGCCTCGACGGTCTTCGGCGACATACGCCGCTCGGCGCCGAGATGGCCAAGCCAGCTCTCGATCTCGGCGGCGACTTTGGGCGCCACGAAATCCGGCAGCTCTGGCGATTTTTGTCGTGCGCTTGACACGGCGGGATATATCGCACCCCCTTCGTTCCCGCTTCCTTAATTGCCGAATCGGCCGTGGTCCATATTTAAGCGGGCAATTATGCAGCCATGACCAAACGCGTCGTCGATGTCCTCCTCCCGGTCGCTCTCGATCGGGCCTATTCCTACCGGGTTCCGGACCAGCTGGAGTTGGCTCCGGGTGACATCGTCTGCGTCCCGCTCGGCGCCCGCGAGGCGACCGCGGTGGTGTGGGCGGACAATCCAAAACCCAATCCGCGGCTCGACAACCGGTTGAAAGACGTTGAGCAAAAGCTCGAACTGCCGCCGCTGCGGCCCGAACTGCGCAGCTTCGTCGATTGGGTGGCGAACTACACCGTGAACTCCCGCGGCATGGTGCTGCGCATGTGCCTGCGCATGGGCGAGCATTTGGGCGCGGAGCGCGAGCGGGTCGGCCTGCGGCTCGCCGGCGCAGCCCCGCAACGCATGACACCGGCGCGGCAGCGCGTGCTGGCGCTCTTCGCCGACGGCATGGTGCGCGGCAAGAGCGATGCGGCGCGCGAGGCCGGAGTCAGCGTGGGCGTGATCGACGGCCTCATCGACGAAGGCACGCTCGAGGCGGTGGTACTGCCGCCGGAGCCGGTGGCGCAAAAGCCCGATCCGGATTTCATGCAATCGGAATTCACGCCGGACCAAAGCGCTGCCGCAACGGCGCTCAAAGCGACCGTGGCGAAGGGCGGTTATGCCGTGACCTTGCTCGACGGCGTCACCGGCTCGGGCAAGACGGAGGTTTATTTCGAGGCGGTGGCGGACACCATTCGCCGCGGCCGGCAGAGCTTGATCCTGATGCCGGAGATCGCGCTCACCGCGCAATTTCTCGACCGCTTCGCCGCGCGGTTCGGCGTGCGGCCGGCGGAATGGCATTCCGAGCTGTCGCCGCGCAAACGCGCGCGCACTTGGCGGGCGGTCGCCGATGGTGAGGTCTCGGTCGTGGTCGGCGCCCGCTCGGCGCTATTTCTGCCCTACGCCGATCTCGGTCTCATCGTCGTCGATGAAGAGCACGATCCCGCCTACAAGCAGGAAGACGGCGTGCACTATCATGCCCGCGACATGGCGGTGGTGCGCGGCCATATCGCGCACATTCCCATCGTGCTGGCGTCGGCGACGCCGTCGCTGGAGACAGTGGTCAATGCGCGGCGCGGGCGCTATCAGAAACTGGCGCTGCCCGAACGCTTCGGCGGCCAGCAACAGCCCGCGGTCGAGGCGATCGATCTGCGCCAGGCGCCGCCGCCGCGCGGCCGTTTCATCTCGCCAGTGCTGGCCGGCGCGATGCAGATCGCCATCGAGCGTGGCGAGCAGGCGCTGCTGTTCCTCAATCGCCGCGGCTATGCGCCGCTGACCTTGTGCCGTGCCTGCGGCTTTCGCTTCTCATGTCCGAACTGCGACGCCTGGCTGGTCGATCACCGCTTCCGCAAGCACCTCGTTTGCCACCATTGCGGTTTTGCCATGCCGCATCCGGCCGCCTGCCCGAAATGCCAGGCCGCGAACTCATTCGTTGCTTGCGGGCCGGGCGTCGAGCGCCTCGAAGAAGAAGTACGCGAATTGTTTCCGCAGGCGAGGGTGCTGGTGCTGTCCAGCGATCTTGTTGCATCAGTAGAGCGGCTGCGCGAGGAACTCGACGATGTCGCCCAGGGTCGTTTCGACATCGTCATCGGCACGCAGCTCGTCGCCAAGGGCCATCACTTCCCGATGCTCAACCTGGTCGGCGTCATCGACGCGGATTTGGGATTAAGCAACGGCGATCCGCGCGCCGCCGAGCGCACCTTCCAGCTCTTGCACCAGGTCATCGGCCGCGCCGGCCGCGACGCCGGCATGGGCCACGGCTATTTACAGACCCACCAGCCCGAGCACCCGGTAATGCGCGCGCTGATCGCGCAGGATCGCGAGGCGTTCTACGACGCCGAGATCGAAGTCCGCGAGCGCGACCACTATCCGCCGTTCGGCAGGCTTGCGAGTATTGTCGTCTCCGGCCCCGACAAGCACGACACGGAAGCCCATGCCCGCGCGTTCGCCCGCACCGCGCCATCCCACGACGAGGTGCGTGTCCTCGGCCCCGCCGAGGCGCCGCTCGCCCTGGTGCGCGGCCGGCATCGGCTGCGATTGCTGATCAAAGCGCCGCGCAATTTCGATCTCTCGGCTTACCTGCGCCAATGGCTCGCGGTGGCGCCTAAGAAGCACGGCTCGATCAAGCTCGACATCGACGTCGATCCGCAAAGCTTTTTGTGAACTCGCTGTATGAGCGAAGCGACGTCCGGGGTCGGTATCTCCCACGCGTTCCCCGCATATCGCTTCGCTTATGCGGGCTACTTGCTTAGTCGACGCTTTCGCTTCGCTCGCACCCGCGGCGTAAACTTTTTACGTTCTGCAATGGCAAACGCGCGCCCCGCCCAAACCGCGAGTTCATCGGGATCGTCGTAGAGTCGCTCCGGAAGGCGCCAATAGGGCAGCGCGTGGCGCGTCGGCCGGCCTGAGCTTTTGCCGCGCGTATAGGTGAACGGCCGGCTGCCTTCGCGTTGGAAATCCGCGATGTTGGTCTCATCCACTTTGAGATGGATGGCGCTGTCGACGATCAGCCCGAACATCAGACCGTCGGCGAAAATGCCGGCGCCGCTGAACATGCGCCTCACCGTCACCGGGCGGAATGAGGCGAACAGGTCGCGGATGAATTCGGGGTCCAAGGGTAACCTTTGCAGTCAGATACATGTGCGATGGCCGCCACCCGATCAATATATATTGTGTTATGCCAGCCGCGTTAATTCTCGAATTGTCATGCTCCGCGAAGGCGAAGCATCCAGTAAATGCCATCGTTTGGTGATTACTGGATCATCCGCCTGCGCGGATGATGACAGCGATAAAGTCAGTCCTTTGCGCCGTTGGTATTAGTTTCGGCCTCGAATTTGATTCCGCACCGAATGATGGATACTTCTGCCCCATGGCGGCGACCATCCAAACCACCCTGCTCCTGCTCGCCGTGCTGGCGGTGGTCGCCGTCGTCGCCCGGCGGCTCAACGCCGCGCCTTCGATCCTGCTCGTCATCGCCGGCATCGGGCTGGCGCTCGCGCCCGGCCTGCCGCGGATCGAGCTGGCGCCCGAATTGGTGCTGCTCGGCATCCTGCCGCCGCTGATCTATTCGGCCGGCGTTGCCATGAGCTGGCGCGAATTCCGTTTCAACCTGCGCCCGATCGCGCTGCTGGCCTTCGGCGCCGTGGTCTTCACCACCTGCGCGGTGGCGGCCGCCGTGCACTGGCTGCTCGGCATGCCGTGGGCGATCGGCTTCTTGCTCGGCGCCATTGTCGCGCCGCCCGACGCGGTGGCGCCGCTGGCGATCGTGCGCCGTCTCGGCGTGCCGCGCCGGCTGGTCGTCGTGCTGGAGGGCGAGGGGCTGGCCAACGACGCCACCGCGTTGATCCTCTACCGATTTGCGGTCGCCGCCGTGAGCACCGGCCTGTTCTCCCTCGCCGGCGCCGCGGGCACCTTCGTCCTCATCGTCGTGGGCGAGATCGCCTACGGCATCGCCGTCGGCTGGCTCAGCCTGCGCTTGCGCCGCTGGGCGGGCGATCCGCGCGTCGAAATCACGCTGTCGCTGTTGACCCCTTACCTCGCGTTCCTGGTGCCGCAACAATTGGGTGGTTCGGGCGTTCTGGCGACGGTGGCGGCCGGCCTGTTCGTCAGCTGGAACGGGCCGCTGCTCATTCCGGCGGCGACGCGGCTGCAGGGAATCTTCTTCTGGGATTTGCTGGTCTATTTCCTCGAAGGCTTTGTCTTCCTGGTGACCGGCATGCAGACGCGCACACTGCTCAACCGGATGGACGCGGAGCTGCTGCACGGTCTCGCGTATACCGTCCTGGTCACCGTCGTTGTGATCATCGTGACGCGATTCATCTGGATTTATCCGGTGGCCCATCTGCCGCGCTGGCTGAGCCCGTCGCTGGCGCGACGGGACCCGACGCCGCCCTGGCAGTCGATCTTCTTTCTCGGATTTGTCGGCGTGCGCGGCGTCGTCTCGCTGGCGGCGGCGCTGGCCATTCCGCTGACGACCGCGGCCGGCGCGCCGTTTCCCGACCGCGATCTCATTCTCTTCGTCACCTTCGGCGTCATCGTCGTCACCCTGATCGGCCAGGGATCGCTGCTGCCGCGCGTCGTCGGCTGGCTCGGTCTGGCGCGGCACGCTGCCGATGAACGGCAGCGCGAGCACGAGGCGGAGCTTGCCGCGCGGTCGCAGGCTCTCGACGTGGCGCTAAATCACTTGGGAAAATTCGCTGCCGATCGCCAGGTTTCAGACGAGGCGTTGGCAATCTTACGCGCCCGCCATGATTATCGGACTGGGCGGCTGTCGGAACACAGCGCGGACGGCGGCGATGCCGCGGCGGTGGCCGCGGAGCTGCGCATGGAGCTGATCGCGACCGAGCGCGAATACATCTACCGGCTGTTGCAGGAAGGCCAAATCACCGACGAAGCGCGCCGGCGCATCGAACGCGAGCTGGACCTCGAAGAAGCAAGCGTCGCCTGCAAGAAAGAAGGCGGCGTCGAGCCGCCGTTGTAGTCGCCGCCTCAAACCATCTTGAGCGGGATTGCGCCGAGGAAATCGCGCTTGCCGATGTCCACGCCGCAATGACGCAGGATCGCGTAGGCCGCGGTGCAATGGAAATAGAAGTTCGGCAGCATGAAGTGGTTGAGATAATCGTCGCCCTTCATTTGGCCCTTGTTGGTCCCGCCAAGCGGAAATGTGATCTCGCGATCGGCTGCTGCATCGATCTGCTTGCGGTCGAGCGTCTTGAGAAAGGCAACGGTTTTCGCGATGCGTTCCTTGAGCTGCGCGATCGTCGTCTCGTTGTCTTCGTAGCTCGGCGGCTCGACGCCGGCGAGACGCGCCGTACCACGCCTCGCCCCATCGGTCGCGACCTGGATCTGGCGGGTCAGATCGAACATGTCGGGCGACAGGCGGGAATGCAGCAGCACGGCGGGGTCGATTTTCTTCGCCGTAGCGAAGGCTTCCGCCTTGTCGAGAATAGCCGCCAGCGCGTTGAGATTGATTTCGAAAACCGGCAGCGCGGCTTGAGACATTGAAAACGGCATGGGCTGTTCCTTTGGATCAGTGCCGAGACTTATCGGCAAAGCAAATTTAAAAACGAAGATGGCCGGGACATGGGCGAGCCAAGCGACGCCGTTCTTCGAACGGCTATGCCCGGCCAGAACGATATGGCAAGCGTTACCCGAACGGGCGGAGCGGAAGTGCCGGCTCGCGTTGTCCAGCGATCAGAAGCGCGGCGGACGCGGTGCGCGTGGCGGGCCGCCTCGTCCAGCGGCGCCGCCGGGGCCGGCGCCGGGAACCGGCCGGGGCTTCATCGGCAACAGGCCCTCGCGCTGCAGCTTCTTGCGGGCGAGCTTGCGGGCGCGGCGGATGGCTTCGGCCTTCTCGCGCACGCGCTTCTCGGAGGGTTTCTCGTAGTGGCCCCGCAGCTTCATCTCGCGGAACACGCCCTCGCGCTGCATCTTCTTCTTCAGCACCCTCAGTGCCTGGTCGACATTGTTGTCACGGACGAGAACCTGCACGCGGCGTTCCTCTTCGATCGAGCGGTTGATCAGGCCTATGGCCAGGGCGCTCGGGCCGCTGGCGCATGGATTAAGCACAATTGTCGTGGCACGGATCGGGTACGGCGGCGCCCGAGGTAACAATCCGAGCCGATGTTCGAAGTCGCGCCTGTCGGGGCGCACCGCGCCGCCAATTGACGAAACGGAGACCGAAGCAACGGAAAATTCGGTAGGTCGCCGTTATTGGGGCCGCTTTTCGAACGAGCCAGTGCTTGGTTCTATAGATATCGGCAGACTTGTCAAAGACTTCCTGCCCGTGCCCGGTCGGTCGGGTAGTCGCTCAATAGCGACCTTAAGGCCGCTTTTCCGGCGCGGTTGGCCTCCGTCATGGATTCGAAAAAAATCTCGGAGTGCTCGATCGGGCTGGTTCGGCCGGCGCGATAGATTTCCCATCGCCACGGCTTCGGCAGCGGGGCGCGGTTCTTCACGACAACCGAAAAGTCTTCATGATCGATCATAGGCAGAGACATTAGCACATAATCCTGTATATTTGGCCTGTAAAAAGGTCGGTTGAAAATAAAAAAACATCGCACTTGTTTAATAATCGCGCCCACACCCGACCCACACCCGAAATGGGGCGCGTAAAACTACTCAAAATCTATTTTTTGAAGGGAAATACTATGCCAAACCCGCAACAGGGTGCCGCGGCCGGTTTCGCCACTAAAGCCGTCTATTTTCTGTTTGCCGCCGTCGTGCTCGTCTTCGTCTCCATGCTGGTGCTGACGGTTCTGCACCCCTAGTCGGCACGGTCAGCGTTTTCGGTCCGTGAGCAAATGACTGTTCTCAATGTGCGGCACACCACGGTCTACCGCTATAGCCGCCCTGTCGTGCTTGGCGATCACAGGCTGATGCTGCGCCCGCGCGATAGTCACGATCTCCGCCTGATCAAAACCAATTTGACCTGCTCGCCACCGGCGTCGCTGCGCTGGATTTACGATGTCTTCGGCAATTCGGTCGCCATCGCGTCGTTCCGCGAACCGGCGGCGGAATTGCGGATCGAGAGCAGCCTCCTGCTGGAGACCTATGGCGTCGAGCGGCCGCCGTTCGAGATTACGCCGGAAGCGAGAAGCTACCCTTTCGTCTACTCCGCCGACGATCGCATCGACCTCGGCCGCATGCTGGAGCGCCAATACCCCGATCCCAACGATCGGCTCGGATCCTGGGCGCGCGGCTTCGTGCGGAGCAATCCGACCGATACGTCGGCGCTGTTGGCCGACTTGAACAACGGCGTGGCGGCCCAGATTTCCTACCAAAGCCGGGAATCCGAGGGCACGCAGACTCCCGTGGAGACGCTCAACCGCGGCTGGGGCTCCTGCCGCGATCTCGCGGTTTTACTGATTGAAGCCGCTCGCAGCCTGGGTTTCGGCGCCCGCGTGGTCACGGGATATCTCTATCGTGCCCGCGCCGATGGTCCAGGCGCGATCGGCGCCGGGACGACGCACGCCTGGGCCGACATCTACGTTCCCGGCTCCGGCTGGATCGCCTACGATCCGACCAACGGCACGATCGGCGGCCACGACTTGATACGGGTCGCGGTCACGCGCGACATCAGTCAAGCAGTGCCGATTGCCGGCAGTTTTGTCGGCGCCGCCGGCAGCTATCTCGGTATGACGGTGGATGTGACTGTGGTGTCGGAATCCGCAAGTTTGCCGGAACGGCGCTCCGCCTGACCGGTCGGGCGGCAGAGCGAGGGACGAGCGTTGGTCACGATGCCGCGGCGGGCGCTTCCACCATCGTGTGCGTGTATTCGACGCTGTCATAGACCGACACTTGAACGATCGGGTAACCCTTCTTTATGACCAGCGCTGCCGATTGCGCGGCTTCCGCTGTCTGGTAGGAGCCCTTGGTCTGGCGGTCGACCTGGAGCCAATACCGGCCGGCTTCCGGCCGTTTGCGCTGCGACGGCGCTTCGTCGGCTTCTTTGTCAGAATCGTCCTTTACAGGCATCTTGATTTGGCGCGAGGCCATTCTCTGCTCCTTGTTGGGGGACGACCTTCATATAGACGGTCCAGGCAGCAGCCGCTAGTGGTTCCGGGCTTTGATAGAATCGGCGCCGGGCTCGGCAAGGCGGCCTCCGACGGAGCGGACTATACCGATGCGCAGACTTGTTTTGGCGACGATCGCTGTTGCTGTGATTTCAGGAGTGGCCGGTGGCGCTGAGGCGCAACCTTTTCCGTCGCGGCCGATCACCATGATCGTGCCGTTCGCCGCCGGCGGCCCGACCGACGTGATCGCCCGCGTCATTGGCGAGCGAATGGGCCAGTCGCTCGGCCAACCGGTCGTCGTCGAGAACGTCACTGGCGCCGGCGGAACCATCGCCGCAGGCCGCGTCGCCCGCGCGGCGGCCGACGGCTATATGCTCGACCTCGCCACCTGGTCGACCCATGTGGTGACGCCGGTCCTCTATCAACTGCAATACGATGTCTTCCGCGATTTCGATCCGGTGGTATGGCTGACGCAAACGCCATTGCTGCTGGTATCCAGGAAAGATATTCCGGCGAACAATTTGAAGGAGCTGGTCGGATGGCTGAAGGCCAGCGCCAGCCCCGTACTGCTCGGCAGTGCCGGCGGCACCGATCAGGTGGCGGGCTTTTTGCTCCAGCAGCAAACCGGAGCGAAAATCCAGGTCGTGCCTTATCGCGGGCTGGCGCCGGCGATGCAGGATTTGTTGGCCGGCCGCATCGATTTGCTGTTCGATCAGCCGTCGGACGCGATGCCGCAGATTCGCAACGGCACCATCAAGGGCTACGCCGTCACCAGATCGAGCCGCGCCGCGATCGCGCCCGATATTCCGACGGTCGACGAGGCGGGATTGCCCGGCCTGCACATCACGCCGTGGCATTCGCTGTGGGTGCCGAAGGGCACGCCGCCGGCAGTCGTCTTAAAGCTCAATGCCGCCGCCATGGACGCGCTGGCCGATGCCGCAGTACGTAATCGTCTCTCGGCCATCGGTCAGGAAGTCGTGCCGCGCGCGCAACAGACGCCGGAAGCGCTCGCTGCTTATTACAAGTCCGAAACCGATACATGGTGGCCGATCATCAAGGCCGCCGGCATCAAGGCGGAGTAGGCGCGTCGGCTTGACCGATCCGGCCGTTACGCAAACCGCTCCTTTGCCCTGGCGCGCGCTTTCGCCGCTTCCAGCTCGCGGTTCTTTGCCGGACTCGCCGTTTCCAGCGCTTCCAGGAGGCGGTGGGCCGCATCCGCGACCTCGTCGACCGCGCGGGCGAACGCCGCTTCGTTGGCGCGGGACGGCTGCGTAAATCCGCTCAGCTTGCGGACGAACTGCAGCGCCGACGCGCGGATTTCCTCGCCGGTGGCCGGCGGTTCGAAATTAAAGAGTGTCCGTATATTCCGGCACATGGTCCCTCCGTTCCCTGCCGCTCGCCAGTCTCATTGCGGCAGCATCCGATCTTCCGCCTTGAAATACTTTCGCGCATGGGCGACGAGCTCCCCGTCGCTTGGATGATCGACGGTCTCCACACCGACAATGATCTTCCTTAGTCGCGGATCGTGCTGGCCGATGTGCTTGAGCAGTTCGGTCTTGGCGTTGGCCGGCCCGGTGACAAGAACCGCACCGGCATCCGCAATCGATTGCGCCACGGCCTGAAGGAAATTGTGATCCTCCGCAGCGTGTCCGCTGCCCATGGAGTTCGCCTTGTGGTGGATGTGTCGCGTCGGATGATCCGGGTGCAGCACCAGCCGCTCGACGTCGGTCGGGCTGAAATGAAACACGCGCGCTTCATGGTGGTCGATCCACACGACGGCGTGAAAGTGACGACTGCTCACGGAAAATCTCCTTTCGCCCGCATTGGGCTACCTGAAACTTCGGACCTACTCAAACTTGGGTCTGCCCAAACTTGGGACTCGTTAATCACGCATCGACGATCATCTTGCCGATCGGCCACAGCGCGATGCCGGCGAGCTTGAAGTGCGCCCATGCGAACGGAATGCCGATGATGGTCACGGCCAGCAAAATGGCGGTGAGCAGATGACCGAGCGCCAGCCACCAGCCGGCCAGCACCAGCCACACGATGTTGCCGAGGAGCCCGAATGGCCCGGTGCCGACATCGTGGCTGCCCAGATGCTCGGCCCGCGATACCGCCTTCCGGCCGAACGGCAACAGCGTATAGGAGGCGATGTTGAACGCCGCCCGCGCCCAGGGCAGGCCGATGATGGTGATCGCCATGATGACGGCTGCGACAACCCATCCCAGCGCCATCCAGAGGCCGCCAAAGACGATCCACAGCAGATTGAGCAAAAAAGACAGCGGGGACATGAGGTTCCGTCACGAAATTTGGAGTAATGTGTCGATCGAGTGATTCGTTTTGTCGGTGATTTAACGATGAGGGTAGGTATTTGCTAGACCGCGGGAGATGCTCCATGGCCGTCAGTCAGCTTTTCATGGGACCGACAGCGGATTCTGCGTCGAATTCAAAAACTGCCTCGGTCCATCGCTTGGGGCAACAACCGAGGACAGCGGTCGAGCGGGTTGATCGGCTGGCGCTGCCCCAAATCATGACGGCGGCGCGGATCAACCAACTCGGACCGCCTCAGATCATTGCTTTTGAACGCATCGACGTGCCGGAGCCGCAGGAACTGCAGGTTCTGGTACGGGTGTGCGCCGCCGGCGTCGGGCCTTGGGATGCCCTGGTGCGAACCGGCAAGAGCGGCTTGCCGCTGACGCCGCCGTTGACCCTGGGTTCCGAAATCTCCGGCGTCGTCGAAAAGGTCGGCGCCAACACCACGGGCTTCGCGCCGGGCGACGAGGTGTTCGGCGCGACCAATCCGCTTTTCATCATGGGTTACGCCGAATACGCCGTCGTTTCGGCGCGCATGATCGCGAAAAAGCCGGCAGCGCTGTCGCATATCCAGGCCGCGGCGATGCCGGTGGTGGGCGTGATGGCATGGCAAATGTTGTTCGATCACGCCTCGCTGCGCGAAGGCCAGACCGTCGTCATCCATGGCAGTGCCGGCAATGTCGGCGCCTATGCGGTGCAGCTGGCGCGGGCAAAAAAAATCCACGTCATTGCCACTGTCCGCAACGGCGACGCCGACTATGTGCGCGGCCTCGGAGCGCACGAGGTGGTCAATGCCGAGACCGACAACGCGGTCAATTTTGCGCGGCGCGCCGACGCGGTGATCGATACGGTCGGCGGCCCGGCGCAGGATCAGTTGCTCAACTTCGTCAAACCGGGCGGCATCATCGTCTCTTCGGTGTCGCGGCCGAATGTGCACCTGGCGCAAAAACGGCGCCTGCGCGCCGACTATTTCATCGTCGACGTCAATACCGCGCAATTGGCGCGGCTCGCCGACATGCATGACAAGAACGAGCTGGTCGTTCCCGTCGGCAGCGTGCTGCCGCTCAGCGAAGCGCGCGCCGCGCATGAGATGCTAGACGGCACGCGCGCGCATAAACGCGGCAAGATCGTTCTCCAAGTCGCCGGTTAACGGCGACAATCAGAAGAACGTCGCCGGTTAACAGCCACAATCAGGAAAACGTCGCTGGATAACGGCGACGATCAGAAAAATGCCTGGATGCCCGTCTGCGCGCGGCCGAGGATCAGCGCGTGGATGTCGTGGGTGCCCTCGTAGGTGTTGACGGTCTCGAGATTGCACAACACGCGCATGACGTGAAACTCCTCGGCAATGCCGTTGCCGCCGTGCATGTCGCGGGCGAGCCGCGCGATCTCCAGCGCCTTGCCGCAATTGTTGCGCTTGAGCAGCGAGATCGCCGGCGGCGACGCCTTGCCCTGATCGATCAGCCGCGACAGCCGCAGCGCCGCGTGCAGCCCGAGCGCGATCTCGGTCTGCATGTCGGCGAGTTTTTTCTGCACCAGCTGATTGGCGGCGAGCGGCCGGCCGAACTGCTTGCGGGTGAGCACGTAATCGCGGGCGCGGTGCCAGCAGAATTCGGCGGCGCCCATGGCGCCCCAGGCGATGCCGGCGCGCGCCACATTGAGGCAGCCGAACGGGCCGGCGAGGCCGGACACATTCGGCAGCAAATTGTCTTCGGGGACGACCGCGCCTTCGAGCACGACCTCGCCGGTGATCGAGGCGCGCAGCGACAGCTTGCCTTCGATCTTCGGCGTGGAAAATCCCTTGGTGCCGCGCTCGATCAGGAACCCGCGGATTCTGCCGTCGAGCTTGGCCCAGATGATGCCGACGTCGGCGACCGGCGCATTGGTGATCCAGGTTTTGGCGCCGGTCAGGCTGAAACCGCCCGGCACTTTCTCGGCGCGTGTCACCATGGAGCCGGGATCGGAGCCGTGATCGGGCTCGGTCAGGCCGAAGCAGCCGAGCAGTTCGCCGGTCGCCATCTTGGGCAGATATTTGCGGCGCTGCGCCTCGGAGCCATAGGCATAGATCGCCTGCATGGCGAGCGAGGATTGCACCGACATCGCCGAGCGGAAGCCGGAATCGACGCGCTCGAGCTCGCGCGCGATCAGCCCGTAGCAGACATAGCCGAGGCCGGCGCCGCCGTATTCTTCCGGAATGGTCGAGCCCAACAGCCCGAGCGCGCCCATCTCGCGGAAGATCGCCGGGTCGGTCTTGCCATCGCGATTGGCGGCGATGACGCGCGGGAACAGCTTCTCCTGGGCATAATCGCGCGCGGTGTCGCGCACCATGCGCTCTTCCTCGGTCAGCTCGTTTTCGAGATCGAGCGGATCGTCCCATTTGAACGCGGCGTCCTTGATCTGGGCGCTTTTCGGCTGGCTTTTTTGCGTTTTCTCCGCAACCTGGGTCATCGCGCGTCTCCTCGGGTCCCCGCCCAGTGGCAAGCTTAGGAGGCCGTCACTCAAGCGGCAAGCGCCGGGCGTTGCCGCATGGCCGGCCTTCCGCTATCTACACCGCATTGCACCGGTTTTGGCGCCCGTAGCTCAGCTGGATAGAGCGCTGCCCTCCGAAGGCAGAGGTCAGGGGTTCGAATCCCTTCGGGCGCGCCAGTTATTTCATTGTCCGGCCCGGAGACATGGGTGACGGAACGTACCTAAGACATGGGTACCACTTTCGGTCCGAAAGGGCTGGTCTGTTCCGGACACAATGGTCTGCGTGAGGATACAATTAAGCCGATGAGCTGTCGGTATTACTAATTGGCGTTCAAAAAATTATCGCCCGGGGATAGTCAGCGTGAAGCGCATCACAAGACTCTGGCGGAGCCTGCGCGCCCTCGTTCGTCATCGTCGCGTGCAGTTGGCGCTTTCCATCAGGGTGACGATTGCCGCCCTGGTCGCTCTCGCGCTTGCGCAATTCCTGCAACTTCCTTTGCCGTTGTGGGCGGTCTTGACGGCCGTCATCGTGACGCAGATGAGCGTCGGGCGGTCGCTGAAGGCGACGTTCGATTATCTCGCGGGAACGCTGGGCGGCGCGATCTACGGCGGGGCCATCGGCGTGCTGATCCCGCATTCGAGCGAGATCGGGCTGCTCGCGGTTCTCGCCCTCGCTGTGGCCCCGCTTGCCTTCTTCGCGGCGATAAACCCCAGATTCTCCGTCGCGCCGGTCACCGCCATCATCGTGCTGTTGATTCCGATAATGACCCACGCGAGCCAAGTCGCTTCGGCACTTGATCGCGTCATGGAGGTCGCGCTCGGAGGCGTCACCGGGTTGATTGTTTCGTTTTTCCTGTTGCCATCCAACGCTCATTCGTTGGTCGTCGCGGCAGCCGCCCGAACACTCGATCAGATGGCGCGGACTCTTGGCGAACTCCTCGCCGGCTTGACGCTCGGTCTCGACATGGATTCGCTCCACCGCATTCAGGACGGCATCGGTCAGGCCTTGGTGCAAATGAATGCGGTGGGCGCCGAAGCCGAGCACGAGCGGTCGGCAGGTCTCGCCGTGGGGCCCGACACCGGGCCGCTGTTGCGCACGCTGCTCAGGTTGCGCCACGACCTTGTGATGATCGGACGAGCAGCCGTCAGTCCGCTGCCCGACACCGTCAGGTCTCGGATCGAAACGCCGCTGGCGCGTGTCGGAGCGGCCTTTGCCGATTACCTGCGCGCCAGTGGAGCCGCGCTGCAGACCGGCCGGGGGCCGCCGTCGCTCAACGACGTGGAATCGGCTCTTGACGCCTATGCGGCGGAAATTGCCACGCTTCGTCGCGAGGGTCTCACGCGAAGTCTTGCCGCCGATGCGGCGGAGCGCTTCTTCGCACTCGGATTTGTGCTTGAGCAGATGCACAACAACGTCAAGGATCTCGAACGGTGCGTGGCAGAATGGACAGGATCGCCCAAGGAAGCAGGGCGCGACAACAGCCAGTCCGATTGATTGCCGTTTTGGCGGCGATGAGCGTCGCATCGCCGGCACTCGCCCAATCATTCAATAAAGGGGACGGAACGGCGAACGAGTCGCCGTTCGCCTATGGACCAAACGCACCAAGCCCGCTTCGACCGTCACCCCTGCCGAGCCGCCGCGGCAAAGCTGGCGGACTCCACGACTTGGCGAATACCGCCATTCCGACGAGGGAGGCGATCCACGTGCGAACCTCAATTCATCACGGTGCTCAGCGTGGCCCAAATACCGACCCCGGACTTCCGGGCGATACGGGCGTCTCGGGTGACTGCGGCATCGTGTAGGGGACCGACGGATTGAAGTGCGGCTGAATTGAGGGGGCGCTATCCAGCAGTGGCGGCGCGGAGAGGCCGCGAATTGCGCCGTGCGCATGGCCGCCGGCACCGACGCCCCGCGCCTGGGCCTGTCCTGCCGCCAACGCGCCGAACAAGGCCACGCATGCGGCCAGGGACAACGTCGTCAGCGCTATCTGCTCGATTCTTCTGCTACGCATTTGTGATCTCCATTGAGCCTGTCGACTGCACGTAAAGATAAGCAGACAACCGGTCGGTGCCATTAAATTGTCGTTCAGAAATCTAAATTCGAATTATTAAGGAGGTGGATGACCGGGATCCGATGCGAAGGAGTGCGAACCCGCGACAGTCGCGGGACGCGAGATGACGTGTTCCACGGACCAATCTCAGTGCGCGACAGCGCCGGTCGCCTGCCCGCGCCGCGTGAACAGCAGCAATCCGGCGGCCAGCAGCAGCAACATCCCGAGCACCGCAAAGGTATCGGCATAGGCCATGATCATGGATTGCGTTCGCACGATGTTGCCCAGTGCGACGATGGCCTTGCGCTGCGCCGTGGCGGCATCGCTGACGCCGTGGCTCATGAAATAGGCAGCGAGATCGTTCAGCCGTTCCCGGACGCTGTCACGAAACAGCGTCACGTCGCTGCCGATAACGTTCGAATGGAATTGCTCGCGCTTGGTCGCGATGGTCGCCAGCAAGGCGGTGCCGAAGGCGCCGCCGAGATTGCGCAGCATGTTGAACACGCCGGACGCCGCGCCGGATTCCTGCCGGGCGATGCCGACCATGGCGATACTGGTGAGCGGCGTAAGCACCACGGCCTGGCCGACCGACCGCACGATATTGGGCATCCACAACTGATCGCCGGCATAATCAGGCGACATATAGGCATTCATGAAGCAACTGACGGCAAACACGCCAAGCCCGCACATCACCATGAGCCGCGCATCGAACCTCGCCATCAGCCAAGGCACGAATGGAATGATCAGAAGCTGCGGCAGGCCGGTCCAAGCCAACACCATGCCGATCTGCTCGGCATTGTAGCCGAACACCTGGCCGAGATATTGCGGCAGGATATAGACGGTGCCGTAAAGTGCGAAGCCGACGATGACGTTTACCAGCGTGCCGACGCCGAAATTGCGCCGGCCCAAGAGCCTGAGATTGACGGCCGGGTTGGCCGACTTCAGCTCGATCCAGACGAACAGCGACAGAAAGACGGCGGCGATCAGCGACAGCCGCACGATCAAGACGGAGTCGAACCAGTCGTCCTTGTTGCCCTCGTCAAGCACGGTCTGCAAGGCGGTGAGCCCGATGGCCATCGCGCCGATGCCAATCCAGTCGCCGTGCTCGAGAAGGGAAAGCCGCATCGGCTCGCGCTCGAGCGTCAGCCACAGGATTACGACCATGGCGGCGCCGGGAACCAGATTGACGAAGAAGATATATTGCCAGCCATAGGTTTCGGTCAGATAGCCGCCGATGGTCGGTCCGATCGCGGGTGCGAAAGTCGCGGAGAGCGCGTACAACGCCAGGCCGATCGGCTGCTGCGCCTTCGGCAGCTTGGTCAGCACAAGCGTGAAGGCCATGGGGATCAACACGCCGCCGGTGAACCCCTGGAGCGCCCGCAGAACAATCATCTGACCGAGGTTGTGCGCGAAGGCGCACGCCACGGAGAAGATAAGGAACAGAACCGTGTTGGCGATAAGATAGCGCCGGAACGAAAAGACCCGGCTGAGATAGTCGCACAGCGGAATGACAACGATCTCGCCGATGAGATAGGCCGTCGAGATCCAGGCGCCATTGTCGACCCCGGTCCCGATCCCGCCTTCGATGTAGAGCAGGGATGCATTGGTGATCTGGATATTCAGCACCGCCATGAAGGCGCCAAGCAGCGCGCCGAGCACCATTGCCCAGGTCGTGACGCTCGCCCGATCGGCCGAGTCGCGAGGGCTGGCAATTGCATCCAACATGGCCATGACGCATGCCTTTGTGTCCGCGTTCTCACTGGGCCGCCGCGGAACGCACCGGGCCGGCGCCCGGCGCCGGCGCCTTGGTGTCGACGGTCGCGGTAACGGACATGCCGGGGCGGAGATCGCCGCGCAGTGGATCGTTCGGATCGATCGCGATCTTCACCGGGATGCGCTGCACGATCTTGGTGAAATTTCCGGTGGCATTGTCGGGCGGCAGCAACGCAAATTCCTCCCCGCTGGCCGGGGCGATGCTGTCGACATGGCCTTTGACGGTTTTCCCCGAATAGGTATCGACCACGATGCTGGCCGGCGCACCGTTGCGGATGCCGGCAAGTTGAGTCTCCTCGAAATTCGCGACCACATAGACCGCGGCGAGCGGCACCACAGCCATGAGCTGGGTGCCAGCCTGCACGTACTCGCCGACACGCAAGCTCCGGTCACCGACGACGCCGTCGATTGGCGCAATGATATTGGTATAGCTGAGGTTCAACTGTGCCTGCTCCTGCACGGCCTGATAATGCTGCAACGCCGCCCTGGTCTTGGCCAGCTGCGCTTGCAGTATGGCGACCTGTTGCTCGACGGCGGTAACCGCTGCCGTATCGCGGGTTAGCGTCGCGCGCGCGGTGTCGCGCCGCGACGCCGCCTGCTGAGCCGTCTCCACGCTAGCGGACCCTTGATTGGCGAGGGTGCCATAACGCGTGTTCTCCTGTTCGGCGTAGGTCAGATTGGCCTGGTCGACGGCGACGGTGGCTTGGGCCTGCGCGATGACGGCCTGCTGTTGCCGAAGCTCAGCCGTGACGTTTTCAATATCGGCCTGTGCGGTCGCCACATCGGCCTTGGCCTGGTCGAGGGATGCGACATAGTCGCGGTCATCGATCTTGGCGAGCGTCTGGCCGGCTTTCACCGGCTGATTGTCTTCGACCAGCACCTTGCTCAAATAGCCGGACACTTTGGGGGCGATGATCGTGGAATCGGCCTGCACATACGCATCGTCGGTCGATTCCAGGAAACGCCCGACCACCCAGTAGTAGCTCCCATAGGCAGCTGCGGCGGCGATCAAGAGCAGCGCAATCGCGAGCGTCAGGATCAGGCGCCTGCTGCGCCGGTGCAGCACGGTCATGCGCGGCAACGGCTCGCGGAATGCAACCGGCACCAGCATTGCATCGCTGAGCGCGAGGTCACGATCGACGCCGAGTTTCGCAAGGCTCGTCGTGTCGGACATGGGCCACCGCGTCGGTTACATCTTGCAGCCATCAAACGCCGATCAATGTTCTCGATCGGTGTTTTTCTGTTGTTTGACGGGCTGCATGACGAGGTCGATTGTCGACACCACGCTGAGGCCAACGATTGCCAGGAAAATCAATATCTGAGTCGATTCACCGAACATGTGTTCCTCCATCGCCGGGAAGGTGTCACGGTGAAAAATAGACAGTCGGCCTGCCGGCGCCATTAAATTGCTGTTCAGGAAACTAAATTCCATTTTATGCGACCAGATGGCAGCCTGCTCATCGGCGCGTCCTCAATGTCGGGGTGAATAACGGGCGGTCGTAGCTCACTCCATAAACACGCCTCCGTGAAACCTTCTTGAACAGGGCAACGTAAAAAGGGTCTTGGGCCGCGTTGATTATTCAATTTCAATGAACGGAGTCATGAAAAAATATTTAATTGAGGATCGCTTGCATCGAGCACATCTCCTGCTCGCCAAACTGCATGGCGTCACGCCCTTGTTTGTTACGAAACTCAGGAGAAAGACAATGATCAACAAGGCCAAGCTAGCTCTGATAGCCGCTATTGCGGCGTCGAGTATCGCGCTGCCTGCGGCCGCACTGGCGCAGAGCGCCTACACGACAGGGTCTGCTGCGAGCAGAGCCGCCGCCGGTTACCCGTCGCCATACGGCTACGGAAGCGGTCTCTACGCCTACGCCCCAGGCCATTTTGCGGCCACTCCGTCCAGGGGCGTCGATCGCAAATAGCCATTTTTCAAATTCCACCAGGACCTCGAGATCCCCGGCATCCTTGCCGGGGATCGCTCCTTGAGTCTCCCACTTGGAGTCGCCGGTTTTGACCGCCACTTTCATTTTGATTCCAAAAACGTCAATATTCACGGCGGTTCTGCAAGTCATCCTCTGAGCAAGATCGGTCCCGAATGAGGAGGTTGCGCCTTGATGACGAAGGTCGCGCTCGGAACTGTCATCGTCATTGCCGCCCTGAGCGGCGATGTGTTTGCTGCGGAGCGGACCGCTGCAACGCTGACGCCGAAAGTGCTGGAGGAAATCGCGCAGGTCGAGGCTGAGATCGATCGCATCGAGGGACAGACACGCGAGCGGCTGGCCATGCCGCCGGATAACCAGGTCCAGCAAATCGAGCTGCTCGGCAAGTTGATGCTGTATGACAAAGAGCTCTCGGTGAACCGCAATGAGGCCTGTGCCTTTTGTCATATGCCGGAAACGGGCTTTACCGGGCCGGTGTCAGAGCTGAATCGGACGACCGGGTCTTATCCGGGTTCGGTGCGCACGCGATACAGCGAACGCAAGCCGCAGACGCATGCGTACGCGCCGCTCGCGCCCGTTCTGCACTACAATCCCGGTCAAGGCGATCTCGTCGGCGGCAATTTTTGGGACATGCGCGCGACCGGACGCCGCTTGGGCAATCCGGCGGCCGAACAGGCGGAGGGGCCACCGACCAATCCCGTGGAAATGGGCCTGTCCGATATTGCCTGCGCGGTTTATCGCGCCTCGCAGCAACCGTATCGCGCATTGTTCGAAAAGGTCTGGGGCCAACAGGCCTTCGCGCTCGCGTGGCCGAGCGACGTGGAGCAGGTGTGTGCCCGGCCGGGACCGCCGCCCGCGAGCGATCCGCTGCCGGTCCATCTCAGCCCGACCGATCGCGGCCGGGCCGGCACGACGTTCGATCAGATGGCGCAGGCAATAGCCAATTATGAGGCCTCCGCCGAAGTCACGGCCTTTACCTCGAAGTACGACGCGGTGCTTGCCGGCAAGGCGCAGTTTACGGCGCAGGAGCAGGAGGGCTACGATTTGTTTCGCGGCAAAGCGCAATGCAACGCCTGTCATCGTGACGGCGGACCCGGCGAAGATCCATTATTCACCGATTTCACCGCCAGCAATATCGGCGTCCCTGCTAATCCGCGGCTGCCCTACTACGTCGAGAGTAGACCCGACGCGCTGGGCTATGTTGCCAACCCGGCTGGATCATCATTCGTCGATGGCGGCGTTGGCAGTTTCCTCACCAAGGGTCATCCGCTGAGCCAGCCGTCGGTGGCGGACGCACAATGGGTCAAGTTCGCGCCGGGCAACCAAGCGCGCTTTCAGGTGCCGACGCTGCGCAACGTGGACAAGCGGCCTTATCCCGGTTTCGTGAAGGCCTATGGACACAATGGATACTTCACCAGCCTGAAATCGATTGTTCATTTCTACAACACGCGGGATGCCCTCCCGCGCTGCCCGCCCAATGATCCAGGCGAAGGCAAAACGTGCTGGCCCGCCCCGGAATCGAGCGACAACATCAACACCAACCGCGTGGGACGGCTCGGCCTTTCGGATTCAGAGGAAGATGCGCTGGTGAGCTTCATGCAGACGCTGACCGACGGCTTCATGGCTCGCGACCAGCGCTAGCCTACCGTTCAAAATCCGACTCTGCGAGCCTGGCTTAATGGCTGCTTTGTCCGGAACGCGACCTAATTGCTGCGAGGGCAGAAGGCCACATTGCCGCTTGGCACGATTGCAAGCGGCTGAAGCTAAAAAAGCGTAGCGCTGCAGACGCGGTCCAACATTGTCCTGTCGCGAGGTAGAGAGACTGTGTCATGTTTCTCTTTATAAAATCAAATTTAGTTTTCTGAACGATATTTTAATGGTGTCGGCAAGCCGTCGGCTTAATTCGATGGTGCAGCGGCTATTTTGGACGGCTCGACTACGCCGACCTTATTGACGGGAGAAAACATCCAATGAAAACGCTCGCTTTTCTTCTGGTGGTTGTCTGCGTTCTCGTCGGTGCAATGTATTACGTGCTGCCCGGCGGCTCGTTGCCGACATTTATGCCCGGTTATGCCGCGGACTCGACGCGCATTCACATGCTGCACGGCTTTGCCGCTGTCACCAGCGCTGTTGTCTTTTTGCTGATCGGCCTCTCGACGACGCCTTATCGCCGACCGCCTCGATCGCCGAACTCAGTGTGACTCCAATCCGCATGCGGGCACGCAATTTCCACCGTGCAACCGGGGCCAGCCGAAATACTAAACCGGAAGCCATGCAATTTGATGATCGCGGCGACCATGCTCAAGCCGATGCCGAGGCCTTTGATGTTTCGACTTTTGTCTGAGCGATAGAAGCGCTGGGTGACGGCTTCCCGCTCTGCCTCGGAGATGCCGGGTCCGGTGTCGCTCACCCGGATGACAGTCTCGCCATTCTGGTGAAGCAATGCGAGACCCACGCTGCCGCCTTCGGGAGTGAATTTCACGGCGTTGTCGACCAGATTGGCGACGGCCTCGAACAGCAGATCGCGGTCGCCGCGCACAGCAGCACCATCGGGGGCCTCGACGCGGAGGATGACACCCTTATTCTCGGCGATCGGATCGTAGAGGTCGACCGCTTCGCAAATCAGTGGGGCGAGGTGGACCTCGCTAAACCCTTCGCGCCGGCGACTGTGCTCGATTTCCGTAATGCGCAACAGCGCCGTGATCGTGGTCAGCGATTGGTCGAGACCGGCGATCGCCTGATCGGCAACGGCGCGCAATTCCTCCAGCGTTGCGGCGTGCTCGCGGCCGCGCTCGAGGCGTATGCGCACGCGAGTGAGCGGCGTGCGCAGGTCATGGGCGATGTTGTCGCCGACCACCTTCGCCTCCTGCAGGGCTTCCTCCAGCAGCGCCGCGCGCACCGCAGCAGTTATGTGCTTTCCCACCCCCCGGTAACCGAGGAAACGTCCTTCCGAATCAAATACGGGCTTGCCGCTCGTAGCGATGTAGATTTCGGAACCGTCCCTGCTGGCGGCTCTGTACGTGAAGTCACGAAATGGCTTATGCGCATCGAGGTCCGCCATGTGCAGGCGCCACTTTTCCGGTTCCTCCTCGAGGTCGCTAGCGAAATCCCATCGCGCCATGCCTATCCGGCTGGTGGTCAGAACGCCGATAGCGCTGAGTTGTGGCTCGGACACAAAGTGAGTGATGAAACGGTGGTCCGGGCCGGTCTCCCAGTACCAATCGGACGCCGAATCGGTGAAATCGCGGAATCGCTGCTCGCTCGCTCGAAACGCGTCTTCGGCACGCTTCTGGTCTTCGATGTCGGTATCGGTGCCGTACCATTTTACGATGTTGCCGAGCTCGTCTCGCAGCGGCTGAGCACGGCTCAGGAACCAGCGATATTCACCATCCGCACTGCGGACGCGTTCTATGTTCTCGTAAGGAGTCCCGGTTTCCACGGCGATGCGCCACCTGTCCGCCACTCCTGCGCGCTCGTCAGGATGAAGCACGTTGATCCATTCGGAGCCCTGTAGATCGTCCAAGGAGAGGCCGATTTCCTCCCAACGCTGATTGACAAAATCCAGCGAGCCGTCGGGCAAAGCAGTCCAGACCAGCGCCGGAATCGTTTTGATGGCGAGCCGAAGTTCCCGTTCCGCCTGCTTGGCCATTGCTTCGGCCTGAAACGACAAGATCAACAGGAAGATTCCGGAAACGCAGAACGCGACGATGGCGACAATGATGGCGAGCAGGTCGGGCGACAGCGCCGGCGGGCCGGCGGCCGTTCCCGGGTGCGGCAACAGCGTCAAGCCTGCCATGGCCGTGTAGTGCATTCCCGAAACCGCGACGCCGAGGACGCTCGCCGACAGGATCAGCGGCGGCCGTCCGCCGCGGCCGGTCGCCAGCCACAGCGCCAAACCCGACGCCGCGATCGCGATCGCCATGCTGGCAGCGACATAGTAGCGATCGTGGATCATGTAAGCGCTGGTGGAAAGCGCGCTCATGCCGATGTAGTGCATGGCGAAAATGCCGCCGCCCATCAGGCAGGCGGACAGCGTCAAGCGCAGCAGCGTGAACGGCCCGGAGCTGACGGCATAAACTGCGCCACCAACCACGACGACGCAGACCAGAAACGACAGCAGCGTCGGGAATACCAGATAGTCGACCGGAAACGGCATGCGCGCCGCCAGCATGCCGACGAAGTGCATGGTCCAGATGGCGATGGCCAGCGAGAAGGCCGCGCCGGCCAGGAGCAAGCGCCGTCGCATGCCGGCCGCGGCGCCGATTTGCACCGCCAGACTCAAGCCGACATAGGCGCCCTGAATCGCTATGACGATTGAGAGCAGGACAAGCCAGGTTTCGTAGGTCACTGGCATTGCCGTCATAATCCTTCGCCAGGAGACTACGCTTAAGCCCATTCTCCAATGGCTCCTGGAGCCATTGGAGATGAGTTTGCGGCCGCCGCGAGACCGGGCTTTGGCGCCATCTCGTGGCGCCTGATGGCGGCAGCAACAGATAGGATGGTGAAGACCATTGATACATCGTAGCTGCCGATCAAGGAGAGCAGCACGATGACGGCCAAATAAATAAAGGCCGTCGTTGCGAGGTCGGCCTTAAGCCGGAACCAAACGAAGGTCACCAATGCCAATGCCAGCGCAATGATTCCGTAGAGACATTGCGCAGCTAAACGCCGGAATGCTGCAATCTGGCTTGGCATCGTCCGCCACGCTAGATGTCCCCAGCCCCGAGTATTGATATTAAAGCATTCTGGGGGAAAATCGGCAATTACCTTGCGGCTCACGCGTCGGGGGCGCCTACATGGGTTGCCCAATTCGCTCGGCTAAAACCCAATTGGGCTCTCGCGGGGGGCCAGCGACATTTTCTTCGCACATTTACCCCGTGCTACCCACCGCCTATTTCCGATCTTTCAGCGCACCGAGATAATCGACAATGGCTGGGACGTCCGATTCCTCGACCGGAGCCTTGTAGGTGCCGCGCATCTTCTCGACTTCGCTTTGCCACTCGGCGCGCGACAAAACGGGTTGAGT